>Ga0194112_10007808_pt1 | contig 13873 bp, 11 predicted proteins | sample TA2MahC400mmetaG_FD_146191 | JGI IMG/M metagenome (GOLD analysis project Ga0194112, IMG submission 146191) | Freshwater microbial communities from Lake Tanganyika, Tanzania - TA2015016 Mahale Deep Cast 400m | ecosystem: Environmental > Aquatic > Freshwater > Lake | place: Tanzania: Lake...
ACCGCGGGCACGGGCAGCGAGGTCTCGCATGTGGCAGTGATCGGCGCGGCCGACGGGTTCAAGAAGGGGATCGTCCACGCGTCCCTCTTCCCCGCGGCCGCCATCGTGGATGCGGGCCTGGCCCGCTCGTTGCCGCCCCGGCTGACCGCCGCGACCGGCATGGATGCGCTCGTCCACGCCATCGAGGCGTATCTGGGCCGCCGCGCCAGTCCGACCCTCGATCTGCTGGCGCTCGGCGCAATCCGCGCCATCGTGCGGGCGCTGCCGGTCGCGGTCGCCGATGGCGCGAACCTGCACGCGCGGCGCGCGCTGGCGCAGGCCGCGGCCTGGGCGGGGATGGCGATGGATCAGGCCGGGCTGGGGCTGTGTCACGCGCTGTGCGGGCCGCTCTCCGCGCACCACGAGGTGCATCACGGCCTGGGCAACGCCGTGCTCCTGCCGGCCGTGCTCGGTTTCGACGCGCCGGCCATCCCGGAGGAACGCTGGCCCGCGCTGCGCCATGCGTTGGGGCTGGACGGGTCAGAGCAGCCACAACAAGGCTTGTTCTTTTGGGCGACTCGTTTCTTGACCAGCATCGGCCTGCCGATGACGTTGCGCGAGCTGGGGCTGGATGGCGCGACCTTCCCGGCCATCGCCGCGGAGGCGACGCGCATGGCGATGATCGGCAACAACGTGCGGCCGGCCGGCGAGGCGGAATGCCTGGCGGTGCTGGCCGCGGCGTTGTAAAGGTCGGCGTAGCACAAGTTGCCAACTTGTCCCTCGTACCTGCGCTTCGAGCCGGTCTGTGACCGGCGGTCGGGGGTCACAGACCCCCCGGAAGTATGGAAAATTGGTTCTACCGAGACTACGCGGATGACGCGGATGGAAGAGGGGTGTTTCATGCCAACCAGCATCTTGTTTTTTGACCTGACGACTGGCCAGGCGACCGTCCGGCCGCTGGCCGATCCGCTGGCCGGCGGCCGGCTGCTGACTGCGCAGTTGGTCAATGAGTTGGTTGACCCGCGGGCCGACCCGCTGGGGCCGGGCAACATCCTGGCGTTTGCGGCCGGGCCGCTGGCCGGGCTGCGCGTCTCCACGGGCGGCCGGCTCTCGGTCGGCGGCAAAAGCCCGCTGACGGGCGGCATCAAGGAGGCGAACGCGGGCGGGATGGCCGCGGACAGCCTGGCCGCGCTCGGCTATCGGGCGCTCGTCCTGACCGGCGCACGGCCGGCTGACCAGCCCGCGGTGTTGATCCTGGACGAGGCCGGCCCGCGATTGGCCGACGGCCAGGCCTACTGGGGGCTGGGCAACGAAGCCACGGCTGCGGCGTTGCGCCGCGATTTCGGCGCGGACACCGTCGTCGTCAGCATCGGGCCGGGCGGCGAGCGGCGCCTCCCCGCGGCCGGCATCGCCGTGACCGACGCCAACGATCAGCCGTTCCGCCTGGCTGCCCGCGGCGGCCTGGGCGCGGTGATGGGCAGCCAGGGCGTCAAGGCGATCCTCATCAAACGTTTGCTCGGGCCGGTCTCCGACCGAGCCAGTTCCACCGCGGCCCGCGCCGCGATCACCGACTTCCACAAGCACGTCGCGACGAGCGACCGGATCAAGGTGCTGCGCGACTACGGCACCGCCTCGACCGTCATGCTGACGCAGAACCTGGGCGGGCTGCCCACGCGCAACTTCAGCGCGGGGCGTTTCGACGGTGCGGAGGCGATCAGCGGCGAGGCGCTGCGCGACCTGATCCAGGCGCGCGGCGGCGCGGGGACGCCCACCGAGGCATGCATGGCCGGCTGTGTGATCCAGTGCAGCAACGTCATGCCCGATCCTGCCGGCGGGCTGGCGGTTGCGCCGCTGGAGTTCGAGACGTTGGGGCTGTGCGGGTCGAATCTGGGGTTGGGATCGCTCGACGCCATCGCCCGCATCAACCGGCTCTGCAACGACCTGGGGCTGGACACCATCGAGATCGGCGCGGGGTTGGGGGTGATGATGGAGGCGGCGGAACTGGCTCGGTCGGAGACCGGTCAGAGCAGGATGATGGATCAATTGCCGCGCTTCGGGGACGGCGACCGGGCGGCCGAGATCGTGGCCGAGATCGGCCGCGGCGACCCGTTGGGGATGCTGCTGGGCCGCGGGGTCGTGGCCGTCGGGCAGGCGCTCGGCGTGGAGCGGATTCCGGCGGTCAAGGGCCAGGCGCTCAGCGCGTACGATCCACGCGTCGTCAAGGGCACGGGCGTCACCTACGCCACCTCGCCCCAGGGCGCCGATCACACCGCGGGGCTGACCGTCTTCGCGCCGGTGAACCATCTCGACCCGGCCAGCGCGGTCGCGCTCTCGCGCACCGTGCAGATCCAGCGCGCGGCCTACGACGCGTTGGGGCTGTGCGTCTTCAACTTGGGCGCCACCGGCCCGCGGCCCGATCTGATCCTGGCGATGCTGAACGGCGCCCACGGCATCGAGCTGCCCGCCGGCTGGCTGAACGAACTGGGCCGCCGCGCCATTGATCTGGAGCTGGCCTTCAACCGGGCTGCGGGCTTCACCGTGGCGGATGACCGGCTGCCGGCGTTCTTCACGGAGGAGCGGCTCGCGGCGACGGGCACGGTGTTCGATGTGGGGGATGAGGCGTTGGATGGGGTGTGGGGGTGATGGTCTTACTGATGACGTGTTACGTTGGGCCGGCGCAAATCATGCGATGTTGTTGACGCCTGAGGAGATGTTGGGAGAATTCAGCGCTTCAGCTTCCGCGTAAGCCGCTTGCTCACCGACCTCCAATGGTTCCCCGTAGGCAGCTTCGAATCGCTCGGCGACGGCGGCAAAGGGTGTGACACCTCGACTCGTTTCACGTGCCAGTCGGAGGACTTCGGAGTCGCGCTCGTGTTCGACGGCTTCCAGCCGTTTGAGGTCTTCAAGTCCATGAGCCAGCGCGTCCCACATCTCCGCCAACTCCGCCAGCCCCGCCACGATCAGATCGGGCGCAATCCCCAGCGCCTGAACCGCGGCCGCGTCGTGCGCGCCGGTCGTCACCAGGATCGTGGTCAGCCCCGCGCGCTGGCCGCCCAGGATGTCGGTGTCGAGCCGGTCGCCGAGGATGGCGGTGGCCGCCGGGCTGCTGCCCATGCGCGCCATCGCCAGGTCGAGCAGCGGCCGCGCCGGTTTGCCGATGATCGTCGGCTGAACCCCGGCGCCCGCGGCGACCGCGGCCAGCAACACGCCGGCCTCCGGCGCCAGGCCATCTTCGATCGGGACCAGCAGGTCGGGGTTCGTCCCGATGAAGCGCGCGCCGGCGCGGATGTGACGGATGGCGTGTTTGAGCTTCTCGTGCGTCACGGTGCGGTCGCCGCCCACCACCACGGCCGCGGCCGGCCGGGCGCTGTCCTCCAGGAGGATAAAGCCCGCCTCGCTCAGCGCGGCCCGCAGCCCGCTCTCGCCCACGACGAAGAGCGCGGCCCCGGCCGGCAATTCCCCTTGCAGATATGCGGCCGTGGCCTGCGCCGCGGTGAGCATCTGCGCCGGCGCGATCTCGGCGCCGCACGCGCTCAGCTTCGCCCGGAATTGCTCTGGCGTGCGCACCGTGTTGTTCGTGACGACGGTCAGCGCCACCCCGACACGACGCAGCATCTCCAGGAAGGGGAGCAACCCCGGCTGCGGCCGGCTGCCGGCGACCAGGGTGCCATCCAGGTCGCTGATGAGGGCGCGGATGGGGCGGAGAAGCGCGGTTGATACGGTGTCGGACATGGACTCAAAACCACACAAGTTGCGGAATCGAGCCTTCAGGCGGTTTGGCTGGATGAGCGAGTGACCGGCTGAAGCCTCGAGTCCGGCCTCTCATGGCTTCAGCCGCGCCAGCGCCGCATCCATCGGCGCGTCCTCGTGGATGATCGCGGCGAGCGCGGCAGCCATGCCGGTAGGGTGCTCGGCCTGCCAGATGTTGCGGCCGATGGTCGCGCCGGCTGCGCCGGCATCCATCGCGCCGCGTACCATCTCTAGCGTGGCGCGCGGATCGGCCTTGCCCGGCCCGCCGAGCACGACGACCGGCACGTAGCAAGTGGCGATCACCTGCTCGAAGCCCGGCGCGTAGGCGGTCTTGACCCAGTCCGCGCCCAGCTCGGCGGCGACGCGAGCGGCCACGCTGACGCTCCGCAGGGTGCGGAACTCCGGGCCGCTGTCGAACCCGCCGGGAACCATCTCGGCCATCACCGGCAGGCCCCACCCGTGCGCCTGGCGGATGACGCGCGCCAGCACTTCCAGGGTGGCTTCTTCGTGGCGCGAACCGGGGAACGCGGTGACGCAGAGCGCGTCCGCACCGAGGCGCAGCGCGTCCTCCACGGTGTAGAATTGCGCGCCCGGCCCGTCCATCGGCCCCAGCACGGTTCCCGCGCCGTCAATGCGCAGCACCAGCCCCACATCGGCCAGCAGATCCTCGAAGCGGCAGGCCGTGCCGTAGCTCGCCATCACCGCATCCGCGCCCCCGCGGATGACGCTCGCCAGCGTTTCCCCCAACCGCTCGATGCCGCGGTCGGGGCCAGAAATCATGCCGTGGTCGCACGCCACGATCAGCGCGCGGCCGTCGGGGCGGAAGATGCGGCGGAGACGACGTTTGTTTATGGGAACCTCCACAGAAAGTAGACAAGGAAACAGGGGAAACAAGGAAACAAGCAGGCACAGGACGGCTCACTTCCTTGTTTACCTGTCTACTTGTCTACTCACAATCTCAGCCAACCGCCGATACGCCGCGAACCGCTCTGCGTACAACTCGGCCAGCGCCTTGTTCGGCGTCAGGCGGTGGATGGGTGGTTGGAGTCGGGCGAGGGCGTCTTCGAGGGTGGGGAAGAGGCCCGCGCCCCAGCCGGCCAGCGCCGCGCCGCCCAACGCCGCCCAGTTGGCGTAGTCGGCCAGCATGATGGGCACGCCGCTGATGTCGGCCAGGATTTGCGGCCAGACCGGGCTGGCCGCCGCGCCGCCGGCGATCCACAGCTCGGAGGTGGGCAAGCCACTGGCGGCCAACTGTTCGAGCGCCCAGCGCACCTCGAACCCGCACCCTTCCAGGATGGCACGGGCCATGTCGGCGCGGGTGTGGGCCAGTTGCAGCCCGGCCATGATCCCGCCCGGCGCGGCGCCGGGCAGTTGCGATGGCCCGCCGAGCGGCGTGAAGAGCAGCCCGTGGCTGCCCGGCTCGCTCTCGGCCAGCGCCGCGTCGAGGTGGCGGTACACCTCCTTGATCGGCTGCACCTGCGCCGGATCGGCGGGCTGCCAGGTCTGGCCCAGCCACCAGTCCACGGTCGCGCCGAACCCGCCGATGAACTGCGAAACGGTCCAACGGTGTGGCGCAGCGTGAAAACTGAGATCCATCGTCGGCGGCGCATCTGCGAGCCGCGAGCTGGCGGTGATGCCGGTGATGACCCAGGCGGTGCCCGTGGCGAGCGCCACCCGGCCGGGCGCCAGCATCCCCATGCCCAGGCACGCGCATGGCTGATCGCCGCCGCCGGCCACCACAAGCGTGTCGGCGGGCAGGCCGGTGTACGCAGCGACATCCGGCGTGATCGGGCCGATCGGCCGGCCGGCCCAGCCCAGCTCTGCCTGCATATCCGGATCCACGCCGCCGATGGCACATAGCTCGGCATCCCATGCGCCTGTGTCCGCGCCCACCAGCAGAATTTCGCACGCGGCCGAGAGATCGGTGGCGAAGCGGCCGGTCAGGCGGTGGATCAGGAAATCGGCCGCGCCCAGGTAGCGCCGCGCACGGGCATGGATGTCGGGCCGTTCGGCGCGCAGCCAGGCGATCACCGGCAGCGGCAGGCCGGGGAACGAATGCCACCCGCTGCGCTGGCGAATGCGCTCGGCCGTGCCGTCCTGCCGCCACCGAGCTACCAGGTCGTCGGTGCGCCGATCGAGCCAGGTGATCATCGGATGCACCGGGGCGCCGGCCGCGTCGGTCGGGATGATCGAGCCGGCCTGGGCGGCCAGGGCCAGGGCGCGGATGCGGTGGCCGGAGGTGGCTCGGTCTGGAGACCGGCCACAGCGGTCGTTGACCTCGCACAGCACGTCGAGCAGCGCCCGCCACACCAGGTCGGCGTCCTGCTCCACCCAGCCCGGCTGCGGGGTGAGCAGGGGATAGGGGCGGCTGGCCGACGTCATCTCCTCGCCGGTCAGCGGATCGAAGGCGATGACCTTGGTGGAGGCCGTGCCGATGTCAATGCCCAGGATGATGTCAGACATTGGTAGTCGTCAGTTCTCAGTCGTCAGTTCTCAGTCGTCAGTTGTCGGTCGTCAGTTCTCAGTCGTCAGTTCTCAGTCATCAGTTGTCGGTCGTCCGTCATCATCCCAACAGCTTCAGCGCCTCGGCCACGGTCGCGCCGCCGTGAATCACAGCCGCCAGCGCCGCGGTCATCTTCGTCGGGTCGGCCGCGCCCCAGATGTTGCGACCCACCGCGCAGCCGATGGCGCCGGCCTGGATGGCATTGTAGACCATAATGAGGAGTTGCTCCTCGGTCATTTTGCTGCCGCCGGGCACGACGATAGGGGTATAGCAGGAACGCACGACCTCCTCGAAGCGATCACAGTAGGGGGTCTTGAGCAGGTCGGCGCCGTACTCCGAGCCGAAGCGGGCCGCCAGCTTGTGCGATTCGAGGGTGCGGAACTCCGGCCCGCTGTCGAAGCCGCCGGGCACCATCTCGGCCACCAACACCACGCCCCACTGATCGCAGCCGGAAGACAGCTCGGAGAGCCACTCGATGTGCTGCACCTCGTTGCGGTGCCCCGGCCCGGCATTGCACACCACGCCATCCGCGCCCACGCGCAGCGCGTCCTCCACGGTGTAGAGACCAGAGCTATCGCTCACGTCCGGGCCGATGGTGCTCGCGCCGCCATCGGTGCGGATGATAAGGCCGAGCCGCGCCAATTCTTTGCCAAAGGCGCGCGCAATGCCGTAGGTCGTCAGGATGGCGTCGGCGCCGCCGGCTTCCACCTGTTGGATCACCTCGCCGGGGCGCTCCAGACCCTTCGGTCCCTGGATCGCGCCGTGATCCATCGCCACGATAAGCGCCCGTCCGTCGCGGGCGAGGATGCGGTTGAGTCGTCGTGTTTTGTGCATGGTGTCCTCGTGTGTTGGTAGACAAGGAAACAAGGAAACAGGGAAACAAGGAAACAGGGAAACAAGGAAACAAGGAAACAAGGAAACAGGGAAACAAGGAAACAGGGAAACAAGGAAACAGGGAAACAAGGAAACAGGGAAACAAGGAAACAAGGAAACAGGGAAACAAGGAAACAGGGAAACAAGGAAACAAGACCCTTGTCTACCTGTCTACCTGTCTACCTGTCTACTTGTCTACTTGTTTCCCCTCTACTTCGCCCTGGGAAAATACTCCCGAATGCGCGCCAATGCTGCTTCCTCCGTCGTGCTTGGAAAACACTCCAGCCCGATCAGACCGTCGTAGCCCAGCTCGTCCAGCTTCTTCGAGATGTTGGCGAAGTTGATTTCGCCAGTGCCAGGCTCCTGCCGCGTCGGGCAATCGCCGATGTGGAAGGTGGGGTAGAGGCCGTAGTACTCCTCCATGCCCCAGATCAAGTTGCCGGCGGTGCGCTGCTGATGATAGCAATCGAACGACAGCCGCAACTGCGGGTCGTCGAAGCGGCGCACCACATCGGCGGCCAGGTCGTGCGTGCAGACGAAGACGCCGCCGTGGATGTGGAAGGTGTTCAGCGCCTCGAACCAGAGCTGGACTTTGGTCTGTTTCACCAGCTTCATCACCTTCTCCACACCGTCGAGCAGGTTGGCGTACATTTCGCCGGGCGTGTAGTCGCGGTTGAGCTGTTGCACCCATTCGCCCTTCGGCCCCACGTCAATTTGGTTGCTGAAGATGAAGAGGTGCGGGATTCCGTACCTGACCGCCGCCTCCAGCGACTCATCCCAGGCGCGCAACACCCGATCGTGGTCGGCGGCGTCCACCAGATTGCCGCAGTTCCCGTCGAAGGTCGAGTTGATGATCATGCCGCGTGCCTTGCACTCGGCGTAGATCTCGGCCATCGGCCGCTCGCGCCACAGCCACACATCCAGCCGGCGGATGCCGAGCCGCTGGAAGTGCTGGATGCGTTCCATGATGGGCAGATCGCGGAACCAAAAGTCAAGATAGCCGGTAAGCTCCATGCGCCCCCCTGAGTAGCGATCGTCTGTCGTCCGTCCGCCTCACGCCATCACCATCCCGCCGTCCACCTCGATCGCCTGCCCGGTGATATATGCCGCGTCCGGCGAGGCCAGAAACGCTACGACGCCCGCGATCTCTTCCGGCAGGGCGAAACGCTTCATCGGGCAATCCTGCGAGCGCAGCTTGAGCCACTCGCTGGCCGACAGGCCGTCTCGCCCGGCGATGGTCTGGGCGACCCCTTCCACCATCTCGGTCATGGTGTTGCCGGGGCAGACCGCGTTCACGGTGATGCTGTAGGGCGCCAACTCCATCGCCACGCTGCGCGTCAGGCCGATGACGCCCGACTTGGCCGCGCTATACTGCGCGCTGGCCGGCCACGAGGTTTTGCCGGCCATCGAAGAGATGTTGATGATCGCCGCGCCGCAGTGCTGCGTCATCATGATCGCCGCGGCGGCCTTGTTCGTCAAGAAGACGCCGGTCAAATCTACATCAATGACCTTCTGCCAGGCGTCGAGCGGCACCTCGACCAATGGCTGGCCGGAATAGATGCCCGCCGAGGCGACGACCACGTCCAGGCTGCCCCAGGCCTGCGTAATGGCCCCGAACGCGGCATCCACGCTGGCCGCCTCTGTCACGTTACAGCGCAACGCCAACGCGGGCCGGCCGCTCCGCCGCTCGCACTCGGCAGCCACCCCGGCGGCGGCATCCATCGCCAGATCCATGACGGCGACTTTGGCGCCCTCCTCCGCAAAGCGCAGACAGCACGCCTTGCCGATCCCCTTCGCGCCGCCCGTGACGGCGACGACGCGATCTTCGTAACGTTTGATGATGTACATAACGGCTCCGGTAGATTAGTAGATTCAGTAGATCACAGATTCAAGCTCAGAGGGGGTCTGTGACCCCGGACCGCCGGTCACAGACCGGCTTGGAGCATTAAAATTGTGATCTACTGAGATTGGTAACTTGGTGACTTTCTGCTCTCCGGGGTCTGCGACCCCGGCGTCTTTATAGGCCGTCGGCCTGCGCCAGGGCCGCCAACGGCAGCGGATGGATCGGCGGCCGGGCGGTGAAGCAGCCCGCGGCCGCGATGGCGACCGCCTCACCGGCGCGCCCGGCCTCGGCCGCGATGATGCGGGAAACCAGTTCGCCGCAGACGCGGCCCTGGCAGTTGCCCATGCCCGCACGCGTCAGTCCCTTGACCTCGTTGGCGTCGGTCGCGCCCTCGGCCACCGCGCGGCGGATGTCGCCCAGCGTGATCTCCTCGCAGCGGCAGATGATCGTAGCATCGTCGGCCAGCGCGTATAGACCGGGCAAGGGCGTGAACAGCGCGCCGAGCATGGCCGCAAAGCGCCGCTGCCGGGCCAGGTCGGGCTGCTCCCGCCGGAGCGCGGCCTGGGCTGCGCCGTCGGACAGCCGGCCCAGGTCGCGCGCGGCCGCCAGACCCGCGATCCGTCCCTCGATCTGCGCCAGCTCCGCGCCGCCGATGCCCGCGCCATCCCCGACCGCAAAGACGCCCCGGAGGCTGGTGCGCAGCTCAGCGTCGCGCCGCGGCACGTAGCCGCCCCGGTCGGGCCGATATTCGTGCGCGCAGCCGAGCTGCCGGGATAGCGCGGTGGATGGGATCAGGCCGTAGCCGATGATGATCGTATCCACGGCCAGTGTCTCCGTGCGGCGCGTGATGGACCGGCCGTCCCGATCGAGGCGGCAAATGACCGCCTCCTCGACCTGCTCGTTCCCCCGCGCCTCCGTCACCGCCCAACCCAGGCGGAACGGCGCCCGGGCCGCCAGCAGCGTCCGGGCATAGCCGACGGCTTCCGCCAGGCGGCCCCACTGGCCCCAGAGCGCCGGAGCATGGCACAGGTCGCGCAGCCCTGGCCGAGATGCTTCCAGCAACGCGACGACCTCGGCCCCGGCCTGAACCAGGCCGGCCGCCACTGCGATTTGCAGCGGCCCCGCGCCAGAAAGGAGGAAACGCCGGCCCGGCACGCGGCGCTGACCCTTGATGAACGCCTGCGCCCCGCCGGCCGTCATCACCCCCGGCAACGTCCAGCCGGGAAATGGGATCGGCCGGTCATACGCGCCCGTCGCCAGGATCAACGCCCGCGCAGTCAAACGCGCCGGCGCATGCGGCCCGTGCAGAGCCAACTCCCACCCCTGGCCGTCATCAGCCGGGAATGCGCCCCAAACCAGCACGTCGGTCATTACCTGGACTGTGCTTGCGGTGAGTTGGCGCAGGAGCGGCCGGTTTGTAGTGGCGACTTCAGTCGCCCTATCGCGCATCGGACGACTGAAGTCGTCACTACGAACGTTTTCAGCCACCCCAGGAGGCGCTGTTCTGAAATACTGGCCGCCCGGCCGCGGTTGGGAGTCCAACAGGATGGCCTCCACGCCTGCGGCGGTCGCAGTCAAAGCCGCGGCGATGCCGGCTGGCCCCGCGCCTACCACGGCCAATTCAACGCGCATGGTTATGTCGCTCCGCCTGGCCCGTCTCGATCACCATGCCGGGCGCAACGACCGTCACGCACGCCCGCGTGTTTGCCGCGCCATCTACCGTCACCAGACACTCATAGCAAACGCCGATGCCACAGAAGACGCCCCGCGGTTCGCCGCGCTGCGCCGTGCGCCGGAAGATGCGGATGCCTGCGGCCAGCAGCACGGCCGCGACCGTCTCGCCTGCGTGGGCTGCGACGGGCCGGCCGTCCACGTGCACGATGAACGCAGGCACAGACGTTTGCATCTTTTGCATCTGAGGACACCTTGCACCCATCTGCGGTGTGCGCAGGTGCGGTGTGCTCACTCCACAGCCATCTTGCGGTCGGGCGAGAACGGCGTCAAATCCAGATCCGTCCGGCCCGTGCACACCCATTGCGCCACCGCGTCGCCGACCAACGGCGTCACGACGACCGTGGACTTGAACGCGGTCGCCAGAATCAACCCAGGTAGATCGCGCACCGGCCCCAGGAAGGGCAAACTGTCGGCCGTGAAAGCGACCGGCGCGGCCCAGCCGCGCAAGACGCGCAACCGGGCCAGCACGGGCAAGACGCGCATCACCTCTCGCGCAACCGCCGCCTGCCCCTGGCCCGTCGCGTGCGCGCCGAGATCCTCGGTGCTGGCCCCCGCCTCGCCCAGCAGGAAGTGGCCATCGGCCGTCTGCGCGACCGCCAGGACCGCCGACGCGGGCCTGGTCTCGCCGGCCGAGGCGTCGCCCTCCCCCGCGTGCATCGCCTCGAAGAACGCGGCCGAGGAGAGGTGATTGTTCAGCCGCAAATCCGAACGCTCGGTGACAAGCGCCTGACCGTGGACGTGCGGGATCGCCCAGTCTCGCCCCAACAACCGGCCCAGGCGCGGCGTCCATGCGCCCGTGGTCAGGATCGTGACGCCGGCGCTGAAACGCTCGGCGCTGGCCCGCACGCCAACCAGCCGGCCGCCCGCAATGTCAAACCCCGTCACTTCGGTGTGCGGATGAACCGCCAACCCGTGCCGTCGCCCCACACGGAGGAAGGCTGCCATGAACTGGAAGGGCGAGACCTGGCCTTCGTCGGCGTGATAGCACGCGCCGAGCACGGCGCGGCGATCCAGCAGCGGCTCCAGCTCCGCCAGGTGTTCGGCCGGCACAAGCTCGGCGACGATGCCGGCCGCGTGCAGGGTCGGGAGCCGCGCCGCCATGATCTGCTGCTGCGCCGCGGTCTCGATCAACAGCAGGCTGCCCACGCGACGATAGCCGACCGAGCAGCCCAGCTCGGCTTCCAGGGTCGCAAACCGCCGGTAGCCCGCCGTGACCATCGGCAGGCTGTGGGCCAGCTCCGCATCCTGCACCTGGACATTGCCGTAGTTCGCCCGCGACGCGCCGGACGGGATCGGCCCGCGGTCGAGCAGCGCAGTGCGCACGCCGGCCGCGGCCAACGCCGCCGCGACCGCGCACCCGATGTAACCGGCGCCGACGACGAGGGCGTCACAGGTGTGGGCGGCAGAGGCCATGGCCGGCCCTCACACGGCCACGCCGGCGCGCTTAAGCAGCGACTTCGCGGCCCGCCGGCACTCATCCAGCAGCGCGGCCTCGTCCAGGCACGTCACGCGCTTGCCCCGCATCAGCACGCGGCCATCCACGATCACCGTGTCCACGTCGCCGCCGTTGGCGTTGTAGACCAGCGCCGACGGCACGCGCCACACGGGCTGCATCCGCGGCGAGTTGAGATCCACCAGGATGAGATCGGCCTTTGCGCCGGGGATCAAACCCTGTTGCTGTGGCCGGTCTCCGACCGAGCCACCCTCTGACCGGCCCGAGCTGGGGCGGGCACGGTCAGAGACCGGCCCGAGCGCGGGGGTGACCGCCTGCGCGCCGTACACGCACGCCATCCGCAGCACATCTTCCGGCAGCAGCGCGGTGGCGTCGAGCGTGCCCACCTTCTGGCCGCAGGCCGCAAATTTGAGCGTCTCCAGCATGTCCTGGCTGTTGTTGGAGCCGGGGCCGTCGGTCGCCAGCGCCACGGGGACGCCCGCCCGCAGCAACTTCACGATCGGCGCGATGCCAGAGGCCAGATACATGTTGCTGACCGGGCAGTGGATGACCATCGTCCCGGTCGCCGCGATCCGTTCGATCTCCGAGTCGTCCAGCCACACCGCGTGCACCAGTTGGAGGTCTGGCCCCAGGATGCCCAGCCGGTCGAGCCAATGGACGTGGCGCAGGCCGGTCGCGTCGAGGCTCATCTGCACCTCTTCACGCGTCTCGGCGGTGTGCAGATGGGTGGGGACGCCCCACTGCCGCGCCAGCGCCACCGTACGTTGGAGCGTCTCCGCGCTGCACCCCCAGGGGATGAGCGGGCCGAACGCAATGCGAATCCGGCCTTCGGCCGCGCCGTGCCAGGCGTCGTGCAACGCGGTCATGGCCGCGATCACCTGCTCCGGCGTCTCCTGGAAGACCGGGTGGTAATCGTGATCGGCCCAGCCGCGGGCGATGGTGAAGCGGCAGCCGACATCCCGCGCCGCGCGGCAGAACGCGTCGTCGGTGCGGTCGTCGGAGTGGAGGTACTGGTTGTCAATCACCGCGGTCGCGCCGGAGCGAATGTTCTCGACCAGGCCGAGCAGCCCGGCCAGGTACGCCTCCTCCGCGCCCATCGCCGCGCCCATCGGCCAGATGGCGGCCGCCAGCCACGGCAGCAGCGGCTTGTCGTCGGCCAGCCCACGGATGAAGGTCTGGAACAGGTGCGTGTGCGCGTTGACCAGGCCCGGCAGAACGGCCATGTGCGTCGCGTCCATGATCTGGTCGGCGGCCGCGCGCAGATCATGGGGCGCGTCGCCCGGCCCTATCGCGGCGATGCGGTCATCCTGGATCAACACGTAGCCGGGGTCGAGGATGGCGGGTGGGGCGCCGGCCAGGGTCAGGATGATACCATTCTCGATGAGAATCGTCATTCTGCGGCCTCCTGCCGCCGGAAAAGAGTCATTGCGAGGCCCGTCGTGTGGGCCGAAGCAATCTCCCGCTGCGAAAAGGGGATTGCTTCGGAGCGTCCTTCGACTGCGCAGCGAAAAACCACGCTGCTTCGCTCAGGATGCTCCTCGCAATGACCCGATGGCTATGCCAGCACCGCCTCGATGATCCCCCGATACCCGCGCTCGGCCGCCAGCACATCCTCGACCGCCACCCGCTCGTCAATCACGTGCGCGTCCTCCTCGCGGCCAGGGCCGAAGCCGATCGTGGGCACGCCAGCCACGCCCCCGCTATATGCCGCGTTCGTACAGAAGCGATACGCGCCGAT
>Ga0194112_10007811_pt1 | contig 13870 bp, 9 predicted proteins | sample TA2MahC400mmetaG_FD_146191 | JGI IMG/M metagenome (GOLD analysis project Ga0194112, IMG submission 146191) | Freshwater microbial communities from Lake Tanganyika, Tanzania - TA2015016 Mahale Deep Cast 400m | ecosystem: Environmental > Aquatic > Freshwater > Lake | place: Tanzania: Lake...
AGACCGGACCCCGGGCGCCTCGGGATCCCCCGGCGCCAGCCCGCCCCCCTGCGCCGGGCCGGCGAGCGATCCGAGACCGAACGCGCCGACGAGGATCGCCTGCAGGAGCGGACCGGTCCGCCGGCGCGGCCCGGTCCGGACCGCCTCGCTCCGTCGCGACGGCATTCCCTTCGCGCTCAGCCCGTCTCGTTCCCGACCCCGCTCCATGCCGCCTCCATCCTGAGGCCCCGGATCGGCCGCCTCGGCGCGGAAATCGCCGGCGACTCCCGCCGGCTATGCCGGCGACGGGAGGCGCAGTTCGGCGGCGGCGCCCGCCTGCGGCGCGGCGCCCTCCGCCAGCGCCGCCTTCCGGCTCCGCGACCGACCCGACGCAGGCTAGCCTTCCCGGCGAACCGGGGCAATCGCCTGGATCGGGGCGGGGTTCCGGGGACGATCCCCAGCCCTCGCCTGCCGGCCGAGGCCACTTCACGCCTTGCGCGCGGCGTCGATACCGGGTAGACGCGGGACCATGAACGGCGCCCGCGCATCCTCGCCCACGCTCGCCCGGCACATCGGGCTCCTCTTCCTGATCGCCTACGGGGTCGGCGACATCGTCGGCTCGGGGATCTACGGCACGATCGGCGTCGCCGCCGGCATGATGGGCAACGCCGTCTGGCTCGCTTTCGCCGCCGCCATGGTGGCGGCCATGCTGACGGGGCTCACCTACGCCTCGATCTCCTCCCGGTACCCCCGGGCGGCCGGCGCGGCCTACGTCGTCCAGCGCGCCTTCCGCGCGCCGCTGCTCTCCTACCTCGTCGGCCTGGCGGTGATGGCCTCGGGGCTGACCTCGATCGCCACGGCGGGCAACGTCTTCGCCCGCAACCTGGCGGTGCTCCTCGGCGGCGCCCCGCCCTGGCTGCTGATCGTCGCCTTTCTCGGCGCGCTGACGGCGATCAATCTGTGGGGCATCCGCGAATCGATGTGGGCCAACCTGCTCTGCACGGTCATCGAGGTCGGCGGCCTGATCTTCATCATCGCCGTGGGCATGCGCTACTGGGGCGGCGTGGACTACCTGGCCACGCCGCAGGGCGTCCCGGGGCACTCCGGCCTCGGCCTGTCGATGCTCCTCACCGGGGCGGTGCTGACCTTCTACTCCTTCGTCGGCTTCGAGGACATGATCAACGTGGCCGAGGAGGTCAAGCATCCCGAGCGGACGCTGCCCTGGGGGCTCGTCGTCTCCGTCGCCATCGCCGCGGTGCTCTACATCGCCGTCAGCATCACCGCCGTCTCGGTCGTGCCCGCGGTCGAGCTGGCGGACATCTCCCGCGGCGCCCCGCTCGTCCAGATCACCGGACGCGCCGCCCCCTGGCTGAGTCCCTGGGTCTTCAGCGCGATCACCCTCTTCGCCGTCGCCAACACGGCGCTGATCAACTACATCATGGGCTCGCGCCTCGCCTACGGCATGGCCCGCCAGGGGCTCCTGCCGCGCTACCTGGGCGCCGTGCATGCGCGCCGCCGCACGCCCCACTACGCGATCCTGACCCTCTTCGCCGTGGCCCTGGCGCTGGCGCTGACCGGTAACATCCCCACGCTGGCCCGGGCGACGGCCCTGCTGCTGCTCTCCGTCTTCGCCGTCATCAACCTGTCGCTGCTCGTCCTCAAGGCGCGCCGGGGCGAGGCGCGGGGGCACTTCGAGGTTCCGGCGTGGGTGCCGGCGGGTGGCATCGCCACCTGCCTGATCATGATCGCGCACGCCAAGCGGGGCGAACTGGCCGTCGTCGGGGCGCTGCTGGCCGTCATCCTCGGGCTCTACGCCCTGATGCGCCCGAAGGGGCTGCCCGAGTCCGGCGCCCAGCGCTAGAACGCATCCGCCATCCAGGGCGCCGGTCCGGCGAAGATCCGGCGCAGCGCCGCGATCGCCGCGGGGGCGGCCTCCAGGTACTCGGTCGCCGCGAGCTGATCGGCGGAGAGGTGGCCGCTGTAGAGGGCGGCCAGCCCGCGAACGTCGATCGTCGCGCCCGCGGGCGAGCCGGCGCGAACGCGCGCACTCGCCTCGGTGCCGCGGCGAGCCCCGGTCGTCGTGCGCGCGCCCGCGCCGGACCTGACCCCGGCCCGACCGCCGGAGACCGCGAGCGTGAACGGACCGCGGTTGCCGGGGAACAGGTCGTCCTCGACGCGCAGGCGGATCTCCTCCTCCACGCCTTCGGGATAGCCGCGGGCCTCCAGCGCCCGCGGGACGTCGACCAGGCGCATCATCCAGGGCCCGGCCAGACGCACGCGGTAGGAGTGCTCCGGCAGGAGCAGCAGGGCGGGGTCGGCCGGCGCCCCGAACCAGACGACCGACTCGATCGTCGAGCGATGATCGGCCAGGAAGGTCAGCAGCCGCCGTCCGGCGCGCGGCGTGACGGCGACGAAGTCGGTCAGGCGCAGCGTGCGATCCTCCCGCTTCGCCGGGTAGCGCAGGTAGCCCTCGACGCGACTTCCGTTCCAGACCGCATAGGTGCGCGGAGGGGGATGCTGCGGGTTGACGCCCGCCGTCAGCGCGCGTATCCATCCCGGCGCCTGCTGGTCGAGAGGGCCGTTCTCCATCGCCACTCTCCGCCGGTAGGCCTCGTCCAGCGCCGGCCCGTCGCCGGGTCCCGCTTCCCGCAGGGCGAGCCCGCGATCCCGCAGGCCGATCGCGTTCGGCGGCAGGGTGATCTCGTAGCGGCCCCCGGCGGCCTCGTAGCCGAGCCGGCGATAGAGGGGAACGGTGGCCGCGTAGAGCGTCGAGAGGGCCATTCCGCCGGCGCGCATCTCCCTCAGCGCCCGAACCATGAGCTTCGACGCGATCCCCGCGGCGCGATGCTGCGGCGCCACGCAGACCAGCGCGACGCCGGTCATCGGCACCCGGCGGCCGCCGAACCACTGCCCCGCCGGGTGCAGGACGAGCCCCCCGGCCACCTCGCCGCGGAGGCGACGGACGCGGGCGACCTCGGGGCCCAGCCCGGTCAGCCACTCCCGGACCCGTTCGGGCGGGGCGCCGAAGGCGAGCGTGCCGATGTCGGCCAGCGCGTGCAGCTCCTTCTCGCCGGCGGGGCGGTCCAGGGGGCGCGCGCGCCCGCGACCGCTCCCCGGCGTCCGGGTGGCGGTGCCCGCCCCCTTCCTCTTCCGCCGCTTCTCCCTCCCGGCCACAGCGTTCTCCTTCCGTCTACGCCCGCACCCCGCCGGCGGGCGTTCCCGCGCGGACGGTCAGCCTACGCCCGGCTCAGGGGGCTGGCAACCGCGTCCCGGCACCCGTGGCGATGCCCCGAACCCCGAGCGAGCCGTCAAGATCGATCCGCCGCGCCCCGATAACTCCCTGAGGAGTCAGCGTTCCGACCGCGCGGCGCCGGATGGGTCCCGGCTCTCCCTCGCCGCGCTCGGGGGCTCGCACCGCGGGAGGGTCAGGGCTTGATCCGGCACATCGGTCTACTGATCGTCTTCGGCTGCGTCCTCGGCGGGTTCCTGATCGCGGGAGGCAAGATCCCGACGCTGATCCAGCCCGCCGAGTTCATCGTCATCGCCGGGGCGGCGGCCGGATCCCTGATCGTTTCGCTCACCCCGACGATGCTGCGCAAGCTGCTCCGGCGCATCCTGGGGGTCTTCGGCCGCACGCCCTACACGGTCCATGCGGCCGGCGAACTGCTGCGCCTGCTCTACCAGCTCACCGTGGTCGCCCGCCGCGAGGGCGTGCTCGCCCTCGAGCGGCACGTGCGCGAGCCGCACTCGAGCCCGCTCTTCTCCGGCTATCCGGTCATCACCGGCAACCCGCGCCTGATGCGCTTCATCATCGAGGCGCTGATGCTGCAGGTCGACGGCGCCGTCGACCCGGACGACCTGCGCGAGATCCTGGACACGGAGCTCGACACGCACCATGGCGAGGAATCGGTGCCGGGCAACGTCCTGCAGAAGATGGGCGACGCGCTTCCCGGTCTGGGCATCGTCGCCGCGGTGCTCGGGATCATCATCACGATGGGCCACATGGACGGCGGACCCGAGGTCGTCGGGCACCATGTCGCCGCCGCGCTGGTCGGGACCTTCCTCGGCGTGCTGCTCGCCTACGGCCTCGTGCAGCCGCTGGTCACGGCCATGGAGGGCAACCTGCGGGACGAGGAGAACTTCCTCGAGGCGGTCAAGTCGGGGATGATCGCCTTCGCCCACGGCAAGGCGCCCGTCGTCGTCACCGAGGTCGCCCGGCGCACCTTCTTCGAGTACAACCGCCCCGATCGGGAGGCGACGGAAGAGGCCTGCAAGGCGTTGAGGGCCGCCTGATGTCCCGCCGCCGGAGGGATCACGGCCACCACGGCGGAGCCTGGAAGGTCGCCTACGCCGACTTCGTCACGGCGATGATGGCGCTCTTCATCGTCCTCTGGATCCTGGGCACGAAGGAGGAGACGAAGGCGGCGGTGGCCAGCTACTTCCGCCACCCCAGCGTGTTCAAGTCGGGCGGTTCCGGGTTCCTCACCGGGGAAGGCATGCGCGAGTACCAGCAGGCGGTCGCCCGCATCCGCGCCGAGTCCGGCGAGGCCGAGAGCGGGATCCTGCCCCCGCCGGGGAGGACGCCGCCCCGGGAGGATCCGATCGCGCCCGAGGAGATGGCCGAGCGCGGGGTCCTCGTCCGCTCGGCCCACGAGCTCGAGCGGGCCGTGCAGGGCAGCTCGCAGTTGCGCCCGCTGTCCGACCAGGTGTCGGTCGACTTCGCCTCCCATGGCATGCGCGTCCAGCTCCAGGATCTCGAAGCTCTCCCCCTCTTCGAGCTCGACTCGCCGGAGCCTACGGGCGTCGCCCGCGAGCTTCTCACCGCCGTCGCGCGCGTGCTGGCGCCGCTGCCGAATCCGATCCTGGTGGAGGGCCACACGGACAGCCGTCCCTACGGCGGGCAGCGCGGCTACTCGAACTGGGAGCTCTCCGGCGATCGGGCCAACGCCGCCCGGCGCGTGCTCGAGGAAAGCGGCATCGACCCGCGGCGCATCGCCAGCGTGATCGGCTATGCCGACCGTCACCCGCTCGTGCCCGACGATCCCCACAGCCAGAGCAACCGCCGCATCTCGATCATCGTCGGCTACGAGGGCGCCGCCCGGCCCGAGTGACCGCCCCGGCCCTCCCGTCCGCCGCCTCCCCCTCCGCGCGCCGCCGATGCCGCCGCGCCGGCGGCCGCGCCGGCCGACGACCCGACTTGGCCCGCCGCCCGCCGTCGTCGTATCATGCCTGCCGGCTCGGCGCCGCCTGCCGGCTCTTCGCGTCGGGACCGGCGGTAGGGGGCCACGGGCGCGCGCAGGCTCCCGGAGGGCGCCACACCCGGAGGGAGGGGCGCCGGTGACGACATCGACAGCGACCGGCCATCGGCTCGGGAGACCGGGAGCGGATCTCCCCGACCCGGCCGCCATTTGGGTCCGCGGCCTGGCCAAGCGCTTCGGCGATGTCCGCGCGGTCGACGGCGTGGACATCGATGTGCTCTCCGGCGAGCTGTTCGGCCTGCTCGGCCCCAACGGCGCCGGCAAGACCACGATCCTCCACCTGCTCACCGGCCTGGCCCGGCCGGACGGGGGGACGATCCTCATCGGCGGCATCGACTGCTCCGCCAGACCCGGGGCGGCCCGGCGCCTGCTCGGCGTCGTGCCCGACGAGAGCAACCTGTACCCGGAGCTGACCGGCTTCCAGAACCTCTCCTTCAGCGCCTCCCTCTACGGCATGCGCCGGAAGCGGCGGGAGGTCCGGGCCCGGGAGCTGCTCGAGACCTTCGGTCTCGCCGGTGCGGGCGACCGCAAGTTCGGCGGCTATTCCAAGGGGATGAAGCGCAGACTGACGATTGCCGCCGGAATGATCCACGAGCCGCGGATCCTCTTCCTCGACGAGCCGACGACGGGGATCGACGTGGCCAGCGCCCGGCAGATCCGCAGGCTCATCACCGACCTGCGGGACGCGGGCACGACGATCGTCCTCACCACGCACTACATCGAGGAGGCCCAGCGCCTGTGCGACCGGGTCGCCTTCATCGTCGCCGGCCGGATCGTGAGGACCGACGGCGTCGCCCGCCTCCTGCACCAGGCGGGCGGGGTTCACGCGATGGAAGTGGCTCTCTCCGGCGGCGCGGCCCGGTTGGGGCCCGCCCTGGTCGAGGCGTTCCCGGAGCTCCGCGCCCGCGCGCTGGCGGACGGCCTGCTCCGCGTGGAGGCGTCCTCTCCCCCGCGCGTCGGCCCCCTTGTGCGCTTCCTGGAGGATCGCGGCGCGCAGGTGACCGAGGCACGCCGCGTGCAGCCGTCGCTCGAGGAAGTCTTCGTCGAGGTGACCGGCATCGAGTCGGAGGCCTTGAGGCAGGAGAAGGAGAAGGCGGGAGGCGGCGCGTGAAAGTCTGGATCGCGGCCTGGAGCATCCTGGCCAAGGACGCGCGCACCTATTACCTCAAGCCGCCCAACGTTAGCTGGGGGCTGATCTTCCCGCTCGCCTGGACGGGCATGCTCTTCCTCCGCTCCGCGGCGGGTGTGGAGAGCGTGGCGGAGCTGCTGCCGGGCGTGATGGCCGTCGCCGTGCTGTTCGGCACGACGAGCCTGCTGGCGGTCGTCGTCGCCTTCGAAAGGAGGGGGCGCTCCTTCGAGCGGCTGCTGGTCGCCCCCATCCCCCTGGTGGTCCTCCTGCTGGCCAAGACGGGCGGGGCGATCCTCTTCGGTCTGGTCAACGCCTTCGTGCCGGTGATCCTGGCCGCTTTCCTCATCGACCTGTCGATCGTCGACTGGCCCGCCCTGATCGGCGCGGCGGCGCTGCTCTCCGCGAGCTCGGCGTTCCTGGGGTTGTTCATCGCCGTGTCGGTCCGGGAGGTCTTCGAAGCCCAGGCGCTATCGAACTTCTTCCGCTTCCCGATGCTCTTCCTCTGCGGCCTCTTCCTGCCGGTCGAGCAGCTTCCCGCCTGGATGCGGCCCCTCTCCTACGCTCTGCCGCTCACCTACGGCGCCGACCTGCTTCGCGGCTCGATCGGCGGCGTGAACCGCCTGCCGCCGGCGGCGAGCTTCGCGCTGCTGGCCGCGTCCTGCGCGGCGCTCTTCGCGCTGAGTCTGAGGGTCGTTCGCCGCCGCTGGATCGCGTGAGGGCACGGGGCGGACGCCGGCGGGGTGGAGCGGGCTACGCCTTCCGGGGGCCGGGGCGCCGCCGCGCGGGGCGCGGCACGGGCACCGGGTAGCGGCCGGAGAAGCAGGCGTAGCAATAGCGGTCCGGGTCGGCGTCCTCCAAGCGGGCGAGCACGCGGCCGCGGTAGGAATCCCGCGGCGCCGAGTAGAGCAGGCCGAGCGTGCCGGGGTGCCGGCGGCGCTCCTCTGCCGTGACCGGACCCAGCGCGCGCCGCAGCCCCTCCAGCGAGAGGTGGAAGACCGAGTCGGCGTCCGCGAAGTCGGCCAGCTCCCGGAGGGACATGCGGTTGGCGATCAGCTCCTCGCGGGTCGGCGTGGCGATGCCCATGTAGCAGGGCCAGAAGATGCGCGGCGAGCCGATCAGGATGTGCGTCTCGGCCGCGCCGATGCGCTTGAGCATGCGCACGATCTTGCCGATGTTGGTCCCGCGCACGATCGAGTCGTCGACCAGCAGCACCGTCATTCCGTCCAGCCAGTAGCGGTTGGGGTTGAGCTTGTACTTCACCCCTTCGTCGCGGATGCGCTGCTCCTTCTCGATGAAGGTGCGCCGCGCGGTGTGGCTGCGGATCAGCCCGCGCACGAAGGGCAGCCCGAGCTCCTCGGCGACGCCGGCGGCGATCTCGTTCGAGGAATCGGGCACCGCGGTGACGATCACGCCGCGCTTGCGGCGGAAGCGCGACTCGCGGGCCACGTTCCAGCCCAGGCGGCGGCGGATCAGCGAATCGGGCAGGCCGAAGACCAGGCTGTCGGGCCGCGAGAAGTAGATCAGCTCGAAGCTGCATCCGGCGCGCATCGGCCCCCCGGGGGCGTGCACCGCGCAGCGGCCCCGGTGCAGCTCGAGGATCGCGCCCGCGGGGACCTCCCGGTACGAGCCCGGATCGGCGTGCAGGATGTCGAAGGCGACCGTCTCCGAGGCGGCGGCGATGCCGCCGCCGGGGATGGAGGCCAGCGAGAGGGGGCGAAAGCCGAGCGGATCGCGCACGACGAAGACGCGATCCTGGAAGAGGAGCACCGCCGAATAGGCGCCCTGCACCTGCCCGTGCAGTGCGGCCAGCGCGGCGGGCATGGATCGCGTCCGATCGTAGGCCTTGGCCACGAGCCAGGCGAGCAGCTCGCCGTCGTTGTTGGAGCGGAAGGCGACGCCCTGGCCCTTCAGGCGCCGGCGCAGAGAGGCGAAGTTGGTGATGTCCCCGTTCGAGGCGAGGAAGAGCCGGCCGCCGCGGCAGACCGCCCGATGAGGCTGCAGGTTGGCCTCCGACGGGGTGCCGTGCGTCGCGTAGCGGTTGTGGCCGATGGCCAGGTCGGCGCGATGGCGTACCCAGTGGCTGTTGAAGACCTCGCTGACGAGGCCGCGGCGCTTGTGCAGGATCGCCCGGTGGTCGTTGCGGATGACCATGCCCGCGCCGTCCTGCCCGCGGTGCTGCTGTTGGCGCAGGCCGTCGTAGCAGAGCTGGGCGGCCGTGGCGGTCCCCGGCGGCAACGCGATCGCCATGACCGCGCACTCGTCATGGAAGCAGGCCTCGCCCATGCTGGCGTCCTCTGCGGCTCGAGCGCCGGCTCCGGCGCGGGGCGCAACGGGAAGGCGGCATGCTACTGCTCTCGGCACCGTGCGTCAAAGGGGGTAATCGCCGCCGGTGGGGGGAGTCGCGGCCGGCGCCGGGGCTGAGCTGCCGACGGCGGGCGACGGCTACGCGGGCGGACGACCGGGGCCGGCGGCGACGACACGGGATGGCGACGGAGGCGACGACACGGGATGGCCCGGAGGCGACGACACGGGATGGCGACGGAGGCGGTCCCGGAACCCGCTCCGCCGTGCTAGAATCGCCCGCCTGTCCGCGCCCCGGCGGCGAGGGCCGCCCGGTCGGGCGTCGCAACGCACGGCCTCCACGAGGAGCCACGCATGTCAGGCCTTGGACTTCGCCCGTCGCCCCCGCCGCCTGGGGACCCCCGCCGCTTCCCGCCGCGAGCGGTCGCCCCGCTCTGGGCCGCGGCGCTCGCCCTCGCGATCGCCTGTCCGGCCGGGGCCATCCCCGCCTTCGGCGCCCGCCATCCCGCGCTCAGCCCGTCGGGCGACCGGCTCGCCTTCGACTGGCGCGGCGACATCTGGGTGGCGTCCGCGGAGGGGGGGCGCGCCGAGCGCCTGACCGCCCACATCGCCCACGACTCCCATCCGCGCTGGTCTCCCGACGGCGCCGAGATCGCCTTCTGCAGCGATCGACACGGCAACCGGGACCTCTTCGTCCTGACGCTGGCCACGGGAACCGTCGAGCGCCTCACCTTCCACAGCGACGACGACTGGATGCAGGACTGGGGCCCGGACGGGCGCACGCTCTACTTCGGCAGCCGGCGCGAGTCGCTCCATCCGCTCGTCTACGCCGTCCCGCGCGCCGGGGGGCGCCCGGTGCGCGTCACCGGCGACGAGGCGTTCAACGCCGCGGTCAGCCCCGACGGCCGCTGGATCGCCTACGTGCGCGGCTACACGGAGTGGTGGCGCCGGGGCTACCGCGGCCCGGCCAACCGCGACCTCTGGGTGCGCGCCCTCGACGGCGGTCCGAGCTGGGCGATCACCGATTGGGACGGCGACGACGATCGGCCGCAGTGGAGCGCCGACAGCAGGGCGCTCTTCTTCCAGAGCGGTCTCGACGGCGGGGGCAAGAACCTCTATCGCCAGGAGCTGCGCTTCGACGAGGGCCCGGACGGCGCGCCGCGCGCCGCCCCGCAAGGACCGCCCCGGAGGATCACGCGCCTGGACGACGACGACCTGCAGTACTTCTCCCTCAGTCGCGACGGACGCTGGGCGGCCTGGGAATCCCGGGGCGGGATCTTCGTCGCCGCGACCGACGGGGGCGAGCCGCGCCGCGTCGATCTCGACTGCCCGGCCGACGATCGGGACAACGCGATCACCCGCCGCCTGCTCGACTCGGGCGCCACCGAGTACGCCTTCGCGCCCGGGGAGAAGCAGCTCGCCTTCGTCGTCGAGGGGGAGATCTACGCCGCGGTCGTCAAGGGGGCGGGCGAGACGGGCCCGGCGCTGCGCCTCACCGACACCGACGCGCGCGAGAAGGACATCGTCTGGCTCGACGAGCAGACGCTGCTCTTCGTCAGCGATCGGTACGGGCAGGACGACATCTTCGCCCTGCGCAGCACCGATCCGGACGAGCCGCGACTGGGGCGCAGCCGCCGCCGGGAGGCGGTGCGCCTGACCGACGATCCGGGAAACGAGTGGCGGCCCCTGCCCAGCCCCGACCGCCGGACGATCCTCTACCTGCGTGATGAGCGCTTCCTCTGGACGATGGCGCCCGACGGCGGCCGCCAGCGCCGGCTGCTCGACCTCCCGGGCGTCCTGCACGCCTCCTGGTCCCCCGACTCGCGCTTCATCGCCTACAGCCACACGACGCTCGGCTACGCCGAGGATGTCTTCGTCCTCGAGCTCGACGGCGGGCGCGGCGCCAATGTCTCCAACCATCCCAACGACGACTTCCACCCCCTGTGGAGCGGCGACGGGAAGAGGCTGAGCTGGGCCAGCCGCACCGAGGATGGCTTCTATCACATCAAGTACCTCTGGCTGACCCGCGAGGAGGCCGACAAGAGCCGGACGCAGCGCGAGCGCGAGCGGGAAATCGAGGAGGAGCGGGAAGCCGCGCGCGAGGAGGGCGATCGGGCCGCCAAGGACGACGCCAAGGCGCCGGAGGTGAGGATCGACTGGGAGGACTTCCCCCCCCGCGTGCGCGCCGTCGCCACGGTTCGCGGCTACTACTGGGACTACGACCAGAGCCCCGACGGACGCCACTACGCCCTGCGCACCGACGTCCTCGGCGAGATGGAGCTCTGGACCGTCGACTGGGAGGGCGATCACCTGCGGCGCCTGACGAGCGGGGGCAGCGATCCCGACCGGCTCTCCTGGAGCGAGGGCAATGATGCCGTGCGCTACCTGAGCGGCGGCCTGATCCGGGAGATCCGCGACGAGGAGGGCGCGGCGGCGCAGGTCTACGGCTTCACCGCCGAGCTGACCGTCGACGCCGCGGCGCGGCGGCTGCAGAAGTTCCACGAGGCCTGGCGCCTGCTCGACCAGGGATTCTACGACCCCGACTTCCACGGCTGCGACTGGGCGGCGATGCGCGCCAAGTACGAGCCGCTGGCCGCCGCGGCGGCGACGCAGGAGGACTGGAACGACGCCGTGCGCCAGATGATCGGGGAGCTGAGCGCCAGCCACCTGGGCGTGTACGGGCCGGGGCCGGACGGCGGAGACGAGACGGGGCTGCTGGGCTTCACCCCGGACGACGCCTACGAGGGGCCGGGCGTGCGCGCCGCCGCGGTCCTGCGCCACGGTCCGCTCGACCGGGAAGGAAGGCGCGTGGACCCGGGCGACGTGATCCTGGCCGTCGAAGGCCGGGAGATCGCCCCCGGGGCGAACTACTACGCGCTTCTCAACCACCAGACCGGCAAGGAGATCGATCTCGCGATCGCCCGCGGCGGCCCCGGGGGGCGGCGCGAGACGGTCACCATCGAGCCGGCCGCGGGCGGGCGCATCTGGGAGCTGCTCTACGAGCAGTGGACGGAGCGCAGCCGCCGCCGGGTGGACGAGCTGTCGCAGGGCCTGCTCGGCTATGTGCACATGGACGCCATGGGCGCGCACGACTGGGATAGACTCATCGAGGACATCTTCAGCCGCGCCCAGGGCAAGCAGGGACTGATCCTGGATGTGCGCAACAACAACGGCGGATCGATCCACGACCAGGTCCTGACCCTGCTCGGCCGCCGCCCCTACGTCTACTCCCGCGCGCGGGGGGATCGCGACATCACCTACGACGCGATGTGGCGCGTGGACGGACCGGTCGTGCTGATGACCAACGAGCGCAGCTTCAGCGACGGGGAGATCTTCCCGGCCGGCTTCCGCACTCTCGGCCTCGGCCGGATCGTGGGCATGCCGACATTCGGGGGGGTGATCGGCACGCACGACACGCGCCTGATCGACGGCACCGGATTCCGCGTGCCCGGCACGGGGTGGTACCGGCTGGACGGCACGCCGCTCGAGAACCGTCCGGTCGAGCCCGACCTGCGCGTGCCCTCCGTGCCCGAGGAGAACCTGAGGGACGCCGACGCCCAGCTCGAGGCGGCCGTGCGCGAGTGCCTGCGCATGCGCGCGGCGGGCGAGCACCACCCGGCGCCCCCGCCGCCGCGCTAGTCCGGTCGGCCGGAGCGATCCGCGGCCCCGGGCGTGCCGGCGAAAAGCCGCCCCTGAGTGTCGCGCTCTGTTGACACGCGGTCGGCCCCGGACTACCTTCGCCCCGAGGTCTTCCAGGGAGCCATTGCTAAGGGATTAGCTATGAAGAAGTTGGCCAAGCTCGACAACCTCCGCGGCAGAGCGCTCGCGGCCCTCGCCCTGATCCTCGTCTCCGGTCTCGCCGCCGCGGCGGCCCTCGTGACACCTGCTCCGCTGCCGGCGCCCACGGGAGAGGGCGCGCCCGTCTCCGGGGAATTCGCCACGGCCATCGTCGTCGACGCGGAGACGGGCGACATCCTCTTCGCCCGCGATCCGCACTCCCGGCACGAGCCCGCCTCGATGGTCAAGATGATGACCGAGCTGATCGTCCTCGAGCACGTCGCCGCCGGGCGGATCTCGATGGAGGAGAGCGTCGAGGTCTCCGCCGCCGCCAGCCGCATCGGCGGCTCCCAGGTCTACCTCAAGCATGGCGAGCGCTTCACCGTCGAGGAACTCCTCATGGCGCTCGCCATCCACTCGGCCAACGACGCGGCCGTCGCGCTCGCCGAGCATGTCACCGGCAGCGTGGAGGGCTTCGTCGACCTGATGAACATCCGCGCCCGGGAGCTCGGCCTGCGGGAGACCGTCTTCCATTCCGTGCACGGCCTGCCGCCGGGCCGCGGGCAGATGCCCGATCTCAGCTCGGCGCACGACATGGCCCAGCTCGGACGCGTGCTGATCCAGTTCCCCGAGGCCCTGCGCTGGGGCGGGATGGCCGAGGCGCCTTTCCGCGACGGCACCTTCACGCTCCACAACCCCAACAGCCTGGTGGGCAAGTTCCGCGGCATGGACGGGATCAAGACGGGCTACACCGCGAGGGCGGGCTTCTGCCTGACCGCCTCGGCCGTCCGCCAGAACAAGCGGCTGATCGCCGTCGCCATGGGCTGCCCCTCGAGCAAGGTCCGCTCGGCGGAGGTGTCGCGCCTGCTCACCCTCGGCTTCAACCAGTTCGTCGAGGTCCCCCTGGTCAGCCGCGAGAAGCAGCCCGTCGAGGGTCAGCAGCGCGTCAAGGGGGGCAAGACCCGCTTCGTCTCCCTCGCCTACGCGAGTCCGCTGACCGTCAGCGTCCGCCGCGACCTCGCCGACGCGATCAGGCTGGAGGCGCAGCTCCCGGAGGTCGTCGCCGCACCGGTGGAAGCGGGCCAGGAGATCGGCCGCGCGCTGGCCACGCTCGACGGCCGCACGCTGGGCGAGGTCTCGATCGTCGCCGCCGACGACGTCCCGCGGGGCAATCTGTTCCAGCAGATCTTCCAGTAGGCGTCCCGCCCGCGCCACGGGCGGCGCCGGCAAGCGCGCAAGGCGCCGTCGAACGCGCAGGGCGCCGCAGTCCGCGGGCGGCGAGCCGCGCGCCGCGTCACCACCCTCCCGCGCCGGCGGCGATCCACAGCTGGCTGTGCCAGTAGTAGCGCCCCCCGCCGACGTGCGGGGCCATCAGCGTGTAGACGCTGCGGCCCGGGGGCAGCGGATCGCGGGCGACGAGCTCGAT
>Ga0194112_10007812_pt1 | contig 13867 bp, 11 predicted proteins | sample TA2MahC400mmetaG_FD_146191 | JGI IMG/M metagenome (GOLD analysis project Ga0194112, IMG submission 146191) | Freshwater microbial communities from Lake Tanganyika, Tanzania - TA2015016 Mahale Deep Cast 400m | ecosystem: Environmental > Aquatic > Freshwater > Lake | place: Tanzania: Lake...
GCTCAGCGCTGAACCGTTTGGTTTTTTCTGATGCAGTGAAGCAGGGGTGTATCTGTTTCACAGAAGCTACGAGTGAAGAGGAAAGGTGCCGAGTAATTATGGGTGATCTGAATGCGATCTTTTCTCCAGAGTCCGTTGCGATTGTGGGTGCGTCAAACACAATAGGCAAGGTGGGTCATGATATTTTTGCCAACATCCTGAGGGGAGGTTACAGGGGCACGCTGTATCCTGTCAATCCCCGGGCGCGGTCGATTCTCAGCGTGAAGGCATATCCCACGCTCAGTGATATCCCCGATACCGTGGATTTAGCAATGGTCATTCTGCCAACGAGGCCTTCCCTCGAAGCGGTGGAAGAAGCTGTTCGTAAAGGGGTGAAAGGCATTGTGATTGTTTCTGCCGGTTTTCGGGAGGTTGGGGGTGAAGGCCTGGAAATAGAAAACAGAATCGTGGATGGCTGCAGAAGTGCGGGGGTCCGTCTGGTGGGTCCTAACTGCCTGGGGGTGATTAATCCCGTACCGTCGGTAAGTCTGAATGCCAGTTTCTCCGCCCGCATGCCCGCGGCGGGGAATATTTCCTTCATCTCCCAGAGCGGAGCGTTGTGTACGGCGGTCCTGGATTTTGCCGCTGACAGAGATATCGGGTTTTCGAAGTTCATCTCCATAGGCAATAAAGCGGATGTGGATGAACTGGATCTTTTACAGTACTTTCATGAAGATAATGACACCGCTGTGATCATGCTGTACCTGGAAGAACTCCGGAGGGGAACGGAGTTCATCTCCGTCGTGAAGGAGATTACCTCGGGGATTCGCTCAACACCGGTTCTGGTCATAAAGTCGGGGAGGACAAGAGAAGGTGCCCGGGCGGCAGCTTCTCACACGGGTGCCCTGGCGGGAACGGAAGCGGTGTACGACGCGATTTTCAAACAGGCGGGCATCATTCGGGTAGATTCCATTGACGAACTTTTTGATTTCGCGAACGCCTTTGCCTACAAGCAGGAGAGCGAACTGGGTAAACGTGCGAGAAAACTCCCCAGGGGAAACCGGGTTGCCATCATTACCAATGCAGGTGGGCCGGGAATTCTGGCTACCGACATGACGGTATCTTCCGACCTGGAACTTGCGAGATTCCAGAAGGAGACCATCGATGATCTCACACAACATCTTCCTCTGACGGCAAATGTGCACAATCCTGTCGACGTCATCGGAGATGCATCTTATGACCGCTATGAGAATGCACTGAAAGCAGTCATCAGGGATGAGGGTGTCGGTGGAGCCCTCGTGATTCTTACCCCCCAGTCCATGACGAACGTCTTGGGAACAGCAGAGGCAATTGTTCGTGTTGCGAGGGGTTCCTTGAAGCCGATACTTTCCTGTTTTATGGGTATCATCGACGTTTCTGCCGGGGTCAAATACCTTCAGGAGCATGGCTATCCCGTGTACAGGTTTCCTGAGAATGCGGCAAAAGCATTTGCGGCGCTTTACCGTTATTCCAAGTACCTGCACAGGGAACATCTGCCTCAGTTCGACCTATTGCACGAGAAAGAACGGGCTGCCCGGGTGATCGAGCGGTGCCTTGAAGAAGGAAAAACCCATCTGGACGGAATGGGGAGCGCGGAGCTTCTTGAAAGTTATGGATTCAACATTCTGCCGGCACGGCTGGCAGGGAGCGAGGATGAAGCTGTGGATATCGCCGAGGACATGGGATTTCCGGTGGCTATGAAGATCGTATCACCGCAGATACTGCATAAAACGGAAGTGAGCGGCGTTGCGTTGGGAGTCAGAAATAGAGAAGAAACAAAAGGGGCGTTTCGTGAAATTATCTCAAAGGCAAAAACGCACAGACCAGATGCGACAATAGATGGGATTATGGTGCAAAAGATGGCGTTGCCGGGTGAAGAGGTGATCCTGGGAATGAATCGAACACACTTCGGACCGTTAATCATGTTCGGTCTCGGTGGTATTTTTGTCGAGGCATTCCAGGATGTAGTCTTTCGCCTCGGCCCGGTCGGCAGAAATGAGACCCATAGAATGATTCAGGAGATCAAGGGGTATCGGCTCCTTACGGGATTCAGGGGGAGACCGAAGGTGGATATTGAGGCTCTGGAAAAGGCGGTGGTAAGCCTGTCTCACATGGTTACCGACCATCCGGAAATTAAGGAGATGGACATTAATCCGCTCATTGCTCACTCAGAAGGAAAAGGGGCTACCGTCGCGGACTGCAGGATAATTCTTGAAGCGAGCGACCCTCCGTCGGAATAGGCGCGTTACAATTTTGATTGTCTTTTTTTACGCCTTTTTATAGAGTAACGGCGCAAGAGGTCGATAGGAAGGATCGGGGAAGAAGAGACGAAGGGATTTTCAGACGAAACAAACAAGGAGGAAAAAGATGGCGAGAATAGGTGTCGTGTTATCCGGGTGTGGAGTGTACGATGGTGCCGAAATACATGAGGCTACCCTGACGCTGTGTTTCCTTGACAGGGCGGGTGCTGAGATAGTCTGCATGGCTCCGAATGTTGACCAGCTGGATGTGGTAAACCACGTAAAGGGGGAGCCCTCCGGCGAGAAGAGAAATGTTCTTGTCGAATCATCCCGCATCGCCAGGGGAGCTATCAGGGACATGGCAGAAATCAAAGCGGCTGATCTGGATGCCCTTGTCTTTCCCGGCGGATTCGGGGCGGCGAAGAATCTGTGCAATTTTGCCGTGAAGGGGATGGACTGCACCGTCAATCCAGAAGTAGAGAGGTTGATAAAGGAGATGCATGCGGCAAAGAAACCTGTGGGATTCATTTGCATTGCTCCTGTGATTGCCGCAAAGGTGCTCGGGTCGTTTGGTCCCCGGTTGACCATAGGGAATGATAAGGGTACCGCGGGCGCCATTGAGACGATGGGTGCGAAACATATCGATTGTACGGTTGATGATGTGGTGATCTGCCAGAAAAACAAGATAGTCACAACCCCCGCGTATATGCTGGGACCCACCATTTCCAAAGTTGCTTCTGGGATTGAAAAGTTGATCAAGGAGATACTGCAACTGGCGGGCTGATATTCACAGAGGGTCGCGGAAAGAATATTTTTTAAAAGGTGCTGATGAAACCGAATCCCCTTTGGTTCCCTTCCTGTAAAGGGGCAAAGAGGGATTTCTTTTTGATGTATGTATAAATACAAAGTGCTCTTAGAATATGATGGAACCAGTTACAGTGGATGGCAGACACAGAAGAACGCGAAGAGCATCCAGGGCACATTGATGGATGCCGCCCGGAGACTGTTTGGAGAGAATGTGGATATTCAGGGGGCGGGCCGCACCGATGCGGGAGTGCACGCGCTCGGCCAGGTAGCTCACTTGGGAACGACGAGAAAAATGCCGGTTCGAAAAATTCTCGAGGGGATGAATGATCTCCTCCCTTCGAATATTAATGTACTTGAAGTCGAAGTCGCCTCGCCCGCTTTTCACGCCCGCCATCACGCCAGGCTCAGGAGCTATCTCTATGCCGTTTCGAGGAAGCGGACTGCCTTCGGGAAGAGATACGTCTGGTGGGTCAGGGATGCGCTGGACATCGAAAAGATGCGATCCGTCTGCCGTGCATTTCAGGGGTTCCATGACTTCCAGTCTTTCGCAGACAGGAGAATGGATAAGGGTGCCTCAACCATGGTGAAACTCGACCTTGTGGAAATCGGGGAACATGGCGACCTCATCGTCCTGAGAGTGGTCGGTTCCCACTTCCTCTGGAAGATGGTTCGCCGGATGGTAGGAATCATCGTGGAAGCGGGAAGAGGAAATCTCACTCTTCGTGATGTCAAGGATATACTTGCACATCCCTCCGACCTGCCTTCGAAGTACACGGCGCCCCCGTCCGGTCTTTTTCTGGAGCGGGTATATTATGAGGGCGATGCGGATAAACCGGTAAAACCCGGATGGCCTTTCTTTGCCCGGTTGTCATGTTAACCGGGAGGAGCTCGCACGACTTCTCATGGGATCAGGGCGAAAGGCAGGATAACGTGTCAGGTGCGGATGGACCAGGCGTCAAAGAGGGAGAGGTAACGGATGAGAAATACCTGGCCATCGGTAGTTTTTACTTTGAAATAGTTTATTGCTGGCCGGTTGGAATGCAGATCCCCCTCGTACCAGCGGTCGATGATTTCCTCAATCTCCCAGCGGCGCCCCTGGTAACTGAAAGCAGCGGGGCGTTCGTTGGCCTTGTAGCCGCTGTAGCATTCAACCTGTATTCGTTCGTAGTGGGTTAGTCGGGATGGATTCCGATCATTTTTCCTCTTCATGGATGAATATCTACATGCGGTTGCTATGAATGTCCAGTGGCAAATAGTGTTGCCGTCAGGGAGAGGGCTGTATTGAAAAATTCACTGTTCCACTTGGGTATGGAATGGGAGTTGTGCGATGGGATGACGGAAGAGAGATATGATCCCGTGGAGAGGGCGAAAGAAGTGGCAGAAATCGTCTGCCGGGGGGATCTGAGGAAGTATTATCGATTTCGTCCGGCGCGGTTTTACGGCGGCATCGTCACATCGGATTGCGTGGGCTGCTGTCTTGGCTGCCTGTTCTGCTGGTCATGGCATCAGGTGGTTGCGCCGGAGCAGTACGGGCGCTTTTATTCGCCCCGGGAGGTCGCAGGAAGTCTGACAGGCATCGCCCGCAGAAAAAGGTTTCGCCAGGTGAGAATCAGCGGGAACGAACCCACACTCTCGCGGGAGCATCTCATCAAGGTCCTTGATCTCATTCCTGAAAACGTCCTGTTCATCCTGGAGACGAACGGGATATTGATCGGCCACGACAGAACCTATGCTGAGGATCTGGCTCGTTATGAAAATATCTACGTTCGTGTCAGTTTCAAAGGCTGTAGTGGCGAGGAGTTTTCTCTTCTCACCGGAGCGACATCGCAGGGATTTGATCTGCAGATGAGCGCGCTGGAGAATCTTTACCGTGCCGGTGTGAGGGTACATCCCGCGGTGATGGTGAGCTTTTCGTCTCAGGATAATATCAGATCCCTCCGCTCACGGCTCGGGAGCATCAATCGTACATTCGCGGATATCGAGGTTGAAGAGCTTGTGCTCTACGGTGATGTGGAAGATCAATTGAAAAAGGCGAAGCTCACATACGGTGCTGCGTATACTCCGTCATGCATTCCTCCGGAGCAGATATGAATCCTGTCTTCCGGCTCCTTACCGTATGCGTGATGATGATGGGAAATCACAGGAGCAACTGCATCCAGATCACGTCGAAATCATCGTTACATTTTTTCCCGACACGTCGGAATCTCCCGCATTCTTTGAATCCGCATTTCTGATGAAACCTCACGCTCGCCTCATTCCGCGAAGAGATATTGGCCAGGATCGTGTCTATTCCCGATGACGCTGCCTCTCCCACGAATCGGTTCACAATGGCGGTTCCCAGCCCCTTTCGTGTGTGATCCGGTAAGAGGAAATAGGTTATTTCCGCAGTTCTTCGCATCGTCTTTACCGGGAGAAAAGGTCTCATGAATGCAAACCCCACGATGTTCCCCGTGGTATCTTTTATCACGAGGGAAGGGAACCCTTCCGACAGATTGAGGAAAAGATCGAAGAATTCGTAGCCGACAGGTTCATCAGGGTATGCCGCCATGGTGTTTTCGATGTAGAAGTTGAAGATGTCGATGACCTCTTTGCGGTGCTGGTATGTCATCTTCTCAAAACTGTAAGCCATGTATTCTCGTTCCTGTTATCGCTCTTGTGGAATCGTCATTGCAACTATGCATCGTATTGTATATATTGTCAATGCATTAGCCTTACCGAAACGCCGGGAGCCGGAATGATTGAGACATATTTGCAGAGCATCGACAAGGGCGGGGAGGAGTGCAGACTGCGATGAAAGCGATGGTGTTGAAGGGGATTTCCAGTTTCCGGGAAAACAGATCACCCCTTGAGTTGGTTGAAGTTCCCGACCCCGTCCCGGGAGACGGGGAGATCCTGGTGATGGTTTCGGCCTGCGGTGTCTGCCATACCGAGCTGGATGAGATCGAGGGAAGGACACCGCCCCCGGCATTTCCCATCATCCCGGGCCACCAGGTCGTGGGGAGGGTGGCAAGGATGGGGGAAAAAGTAACGAAATTCAGTATCGGCGATCGGGTCGGTGTCGGCTGGATTTATTCCGCCTGCGGCCGTTGCAGTGCCTGTCTTGAAGGGCATGAGAATGTCTGCGCACAGTTCAGGGCTACGGGCAGGGATGTAAACGGAGGGTATGCCTGGTTCATGACGGTGCCGGAGAAATATGCCTATCGCATTCCCGATGTATTTTCCGATACGGAAGCAGCACCCCTGCTCTGCGCCGGTGCCATCGGCTACCGTTCCCTGCGGCTGGCCAATCTGAAGAACGGGCAGAATCTTGGCCTCACCGGATTTGGGGCCTCGGCCCATCTGGTGCTCAAGATGGTGAAACACAGGTATCCGGCCTCTGAGGTCTATGTCTTCGCCAGGAGCGAACGGGAACGGGAATTTGCCCGGGAGCTGGGCGCTGTATGGGCGGGAAACACGGAGGATCGGTCGCCGGAAACACTGCACGCGGTGATCGACACCACGCCGGCCTGGAAGCCTGTCGTGGAGGCCTTGAAGAACCTGGTGTGTGGCGGCAGGCTCGTGATCAATGCCATACGGAAGGAGGAAATGGACAAGGAATATCTGCTGAAGCTGGATTATCCTGATCACCTGTGGCTGGAAAAGGAGATCAAAAGTGTAGCCAACGTGGCCCGGAAAGACATCAGCGAGTTTCTTGAACTGGCGGCGGAAATCCCGATCAAGCCGGAAGTGCATGAATTTCGCCTGGAGGAGGCAAACCAGGCTCTGGCCGAGCTCAAGGACGCGAAGATTCGCGGGGCGAAGGTCCTTCGTATGGAGTGAAAGAGGAGGGGGGAAAAGTACCGTGGGGACCATCCGGGAAGTAAAGTCGGGGAAGAAATCCTTGAAGAAGGATTATGTGGCCATCATGATGTGGTTTATGGGCAGGGCCATTCAGGCCGCGGCTTCCGTGGACAGGGATGTCAGGAAAGAGTTCGCGGAACTCCCGGATCGCTTTACCTTTGACCTGTGTGTCATGCCCGATGGGCCCCATATGATCGTGGGCAAGGACAGGAAGGGTTATGTAAGGTACATGGGATGGGATACTGAGGGGAAGAGAACAAACCTTAGGATTAAGATCAAGAATTTAGAAGCGGCCATCTTGATGTTTACCTTTCAGGAGAGTACCGCTCTTGCCACGGCCAGGAATCGTCTCGTTGTCGACGGCGAGGTACCCCATGCGTGTGCCGCGGTGCGTATCCTGGATATCGTGGAAGTCTATCTGCTCCCGAAGATCATCGCGAAACTGGCGGTGAAGAGGTATCCCCTCTGGTCTCCGGGTCGAAAATACATCGGCCGGGTCTTTGTCTATCTCCGAACAGTACTGGGTCTTTAACTCGTAGAAAAGGCGAGATGCCTGTCCCACCAGGGTGTAATTATCTATTGATGAAATGATGGGGGAGTGCACCATGTTTTCACCTGATCGTTACGAATTTTTCTGTCCCGTGAAAACAAATTCCGGGAGCAGGGCTTTAGAGCATCTTCCCTTTGAGCTTGATACCATGAATGCGACCAAACCGTTCGTGATCACCAGTCAGAAAGATGCACGGAGGGGGTTGGTGGATGTCATCATTGACGCCTTTAAGGATTCCGGTGTCACCATAGGCATCTTTGATGGTGCGCCTGCCGCACCGGGCATGAAACTGATAAAGGAATTGTTCACCATGTATCGTGATGGGGGTTACGATTCCCTGATTGCTGTCGGTGGCGGTGCCGTTGTCGATACGGCGAAGATCCTGAATATTGCGGTGTCGGGCGCACCGGAAGATATTGAGAGGTATGCCGGGAGTGATCTCATCACAAAGCCGCTGAAACCTCTTGTGCTGGTTCCTACCCTGTCGGGGACGGGCTATGAATCATCCCGGTATGCGTGTATCGACACACTCTCATTTTCCTCCTGTTTCTTGATGCCCCACCTCGTGGTGATTGACCCGCGCATGATCGTTTTCGAGGATGTGGAGACAACGGCAGCAGCGTCTCTCGTCACCCTGACCCACGCGGTGGAGGTGTATACCGGTCCGGAGAAGAATCCCCTCTCCGATTCCTATGCATATGCGGCGATCCGGTTTGTCATGGAAAATCTGGTGAGTGTGATCAGAGACCCCCGGGATGGGAAGGGAAGACTGGCTCTGGTCAATGCACACAATGCGGCCGGCTGCGCCTTCTCAAACTCAACACCGGGAATGGCACACAGGCTCGGGAAAGCGGTTGGCGATGCGTGTCAGCTCTCTTGGGGGCTGTGCATGGGGATTCTCCTTCCCCACATACTGGAGAGACAGACTTCTGAAGATGGGTATCACATACCGGGTCTTCTGCTGCCGCTGGCAGGATTCGATGTGTATGCGGAAACGCCGGAACACATGAAGGTGCAGAAGGCCATCGGTATCCTGTATGATTTTCAGAGGGATCTTTTCGAGGCGAGCAGAGGGGCTATCGTCCGGTCATTGAAGGATGCGGAAGTGCCGGAGGAAATGTTGCGGGATATAGCTCGTAAGGCTGCCGGGAGATCCTCCACAGGTTTTGATGCGGACGTGTCCCTGATGGTTCTGGAGCAGGCATGGAAAGGGAAATGAAAGGAGCGTGCAATGAACCTGCCTGGGTACTATGAATTCTGCTGTCGGGTGAAAATCATTGCCGGTCATGATGCCCTGGAAAAAATCCCCGATGCCCTCGCGTATCTGCGTGCCCGCACGCCCATGATTGTCAGTGATAAGGGAGTTGCCGGTGCCGGATTGATCGATATTGTCACCAGTGCAATCAAGGACGGTGTGACTATAGGGGCGGTGGCCGATGATGTGACGCCGGACTCGGATCTCCAGGTTGTCCACCGTCTTGCCCGGTTATACCGTGAAAAGCGTTGTGATTCCCTCATTGCCGTCGGTGGCGGATCCGTCATGGATACGGCAAAGGGGGTAAACATACTCATATCCGAGAACGCCGACGATCTCATGAAATTCAGCGGTGCGAATGCATTGAAGAGGGCACTGAAGCCGCTTATCGCGATACCGACAACGGCAGGCACAGGTTCTGAAGTCACTCTGGTGGCGGTGGTGAAGGATCATGAGAGACATCTCAAGATGGCTTTTGTCAGTTACTTTCTCCTGCCTGACGTATCAGTTCTGGATTCCCGTATGACCCTTTCCCTTCCACCTGCAATCACGGCGGCAACGGGGATGGATGCCCTGGCGCATGCGGTGGAGGCTTACACCTGTCTTGCGAAGAATCCCCTGAGCGATGCCCATGCCCTGGCAGCGATCAACCTGATCGGTGAAAATCTTGTCAGGGTAACGAGAGACCCCGGCGATAAAAACGGGCGACTTGCCATGGCGAATGCGGCAACGCTGGCGGGCATTGCCTTCTCTAATTCCATGGTCGGTATGGTGCACACCCTGGGTCACTCCGCTGGTTCCGTCTGCGGGGTACCCCATGGAGTGTGCATGGCGATCCTGCTCCCCTACGGGCTCGAATACAACATGCATAAGAACGGTCACCTCACGGCAGAGCTGTTGTTTCCTCTGGGGGGTGCTCAGGTGTATGCGGCTACCCCGGAGGGAGAGAGAGCAGACAAGGTGATTGCCCTGGTCCGCCGTATAAATGAAGACCTCCATGAAGCCTCCGGGGGGAGACACCCCCGCTTCTTCAGGGAAGTAGTGGATCGGGAAGGGAAACAGATGGTACCCAGGGAAAAACTGCCGGAAATTGCGAAGACGGCTCTCAGTGACGGATCCCTATTTTATAATCCCGAAGATCTGGATTATGATGATTTTCTCATGGTCATGGAAACGTCCTGGGAGGGGGAACCACTTGAGAGAAGGAAAATCAAGAAAGGATAACAGGGAGTATTCACCATGAAAGAGCGAGGAACGCGAAAAGATATCCGTGAGAAAAAGAAGAAACCACCCTCACCGCATGAAGCGGTGCAGGAGTCCCAGCGTACATTGAAAGCGCTGGAGGACATGAGAAACGATACCATGAAGGGCGGAGGTATTGAGCTGATTGAAGAGCAGCATCGGAGAGGGAAGCTCACCGCGAGGGAACGGATAGAGCTGCTCCTGGATGAGGGTTCTTTTGAGGAATTTGATCTCCTGAAAACCGGCCGCGGCGGTGCTTTCGGCAGAGAGCAAACATATCCCGGAGACGGTGTCGTGACAGGCCACGGCACGATCGACGGAAGAGAAGTATTTACGTTCAGTCAGGATTTCACAGTCCGCGGCGGGTCCCTCGGGGAAGCTCACTCCCAGAAAATCAGCAAGGTGATGGATCACGCCGTACGGGTAGGTGCACCCATCATAGGCCTTAATGACTCCGGTGGTGCACGGATACAGGAGGGAGTTGATGCCCTTGCTTCCTACGGGGATATTTTTAAAAGAAATGCCCTTGCCAGCGGGATCATTCCCCAGATCTCCTGCATCATGGGTCCCTGTGCGGGCGGAGCCGTGTACAGCCCTGCCCTGACCGATTTCATTTTCATGGTCGAGGACACATCCTACATGTACGTGACGGGGCCGAATGTCGTGGAAACGGTAACCCATACCGAAATAACGCATGAGGATCTCGGTGGCGCCAAGATTCACGCGGAAAAGAGTGGTGTCGCCCATTTTATTCTGCCCAATGACATTATGTGCCTGCGGGAGGTGAGGCGGCTGATCAACTACCTTCCTTCCAACAACCGACAGCGGGCGCCGATATTGGACCTCAGTGATCCTGTTGGACGTACCGATCCGGCCCTTGATTACCTTGTGCCGGAAAATCCCAACCAGAGTTATGACATGAAAGTTGCCATCAACAGTATTCTTGATGGGGCTGAGTTTTTGGAAGTTCAGCCTCACTATGCGAGGAACATTGTCTGCGGATTTGGGCGTATGGGCGGTCAAACGATCGGGTTGGTGGCAAATCAGCCGTCGGTGCTGGCGGGGGTTCTGGACAATAACGCCTCCAATAAGGCGGCGCGCTTTGTCCGGTTCTGTGACGTCTTCAATATTCCACTGATATGTCTTGTGGATGTGCCGGGTTTCATGCCGGGACCTGAACAGGAGCAGGGAGGCATCATCCGCCATGGGGCCAAGCTGCTGTATGCCTTTATCGAAGCCACCGTACCGCGGATTACCGTAATCGTCCGCAAGGCATACGGAGGCGCCTATGTTGTCATGAACTCGAAGCACATCGGCAGTGACATTAATTATGCTTGGCCAACTGCGGAGATCGCTGTGCTGGGACCGAAGGGGGCAGCGGAAGTGATATACAGGAAAGAAATCCAGTCTGCGGCTGACCCTGAAAAGACGCTCTCGTTGCGGACGGAGGAATACCGGCAGACGTATGTGAATCCATTCCTGTCCGCCCGGAGGGGTTACATCGATGATGTCATTTTCCCCCGGGATACGCGTCACCGGATCATCCGGAGTCTCCAGTTCCTGGAGGGGAAAAAGAGGGAAAGGCCGGAACGGTTGCATGGAAATATTCCTCTTTAGGGGGGTACGATGTTAAAAAAAATACTCATTGCGAATCGCGGTGAAATAGCTATCCGCATCATCAGAACCTGTAAACGAATGGGCATTAAGACAGTGGCGGTGTATTCAGAAGGGGATTCCCGTTCCCTCCATATCAGGGAGGCAGATGAAAAGGCTTTTTTGGGAGGTTCCAGGCCTGAGGAATCGTATCTTGCCAAAGAAAAAATTATTGAAGCTGCACGTACTCACATGTGTCAGGCGGTTCACCCCGGGTACGGGTTCCTCTCTGAAAACCCGGAATTTGCCGATATGGTTGCCCAATCAGGACTGGTATTCATCGGCCCACCGGCGTCGGTCATCGCCACGCTGGGTGACAAGATGACCGCGAAGGCGTTTGTCGAGAAGTTGGGTATACCCGTAAAACCGGGTCACAAGGATCGCATCTCCACGTTCACCGAAGCGGCAGCGATTGCGGAACACATCGGATATCCTCTGATGTTGAGACCGGCCCGTGCCGGTGGAGGGAGAGGAATACGGGTGGTGGAAAACAGTGCAAACTTACGCAGTGCTGTAGAAGCATGCCAGAACGAGGCACGTAAGGCCTTTGGCGGCGATGAATTTTTCATGGAGCGCTACATCGATCGAATCCGTCATATTGAGATACAGGTTCTTGCGGATAATTATGGCAATGTCATTCATCTGGGGGAACGGGAGTGTTCCATCCAGAGGCGGTATCAGAAAATCATTGAGGAGACGCCATCGACGGCTGTTGATGACACCCTGCGCGAGCGTATGGGGGAAATGGCGTGCCGACTTGCCCGGGAGGCGGGTTACAGGAACGCCGGCACGGTGGAATTTATTCTGGACGAATCGGACGGAAGCTTCTACTTCCTGGAGATGAATACACGCCTTCAGGTGGAACATCCTGTTACTGAGATGGTATATCGGCTTGATCTTGTAGAACTCCAGTTACGCATTGCGTCGGGAGAGAAACTCACCATCTGGCAGAAAGATATCCTCAGGAATGGCTGGGCCGTTGAGGCGCGGATCTGCGCGGAGGATCCCGCCAGGAATTTCCTGCCTGTTACCGGAATGATTACCCGGTATGCGACCGCCAACATAAAGAACGTCCGGATTGACAGCAGTATAGAGGCCGGCAGTTTTGTCAGCACTCATTATGATTCGCTGCTGGCCAAAGTAATCGGATGGGGTGAAACAAGAAAGGACGCTCTCGAGTCCCTCACCCAGGCGCTCAACGCGTACCATATCGAGGGATTAATCACCAATGTCGACTTCGTGAATGCCGTGCTCAATCACCCTTCATTTATCGCAGGCGACCTCTCGACGGATTTTATCGATGAGCACTTTGAGCACGGCCGGATGAAGCTGCCTCCTCCCGAAGAGTGGCTGCACTACATGGCGATCGCCGTGACCCTCGTCTACCACAATCGTCAGTTTCTGGTCCATGAATCACTCAAGCCGATGATGGCAAAGGTGGGTGCACTGCAACAGACAAAAGATCACTTCACGTATATGGTAAAGGGAGATGATGATTTTTTTGCATTGCGCCTGATTAAAAACCCGGTGCCACAAAGCTGGACGGTGATGGCAGACGGACACAAGTACCAGATTGTTACTCCCGAATTTGAGTTTTACCGGCGCAGGCTCAAGCTCAGAATAGACGGAAAAACCCAGTTTTTTCATATGAGGTACAGGGAAAATAAAATCTGGGTTGCCTACCGCGGCGTCACCCGCGTACTGGGCATTTACAGTCCTCTGGAATGGAAGCTTTATCACTATATGCCGAGGCCGAAAGTGATACCGCCGGAGGATGTTGTCCGCTGTCCCATGCCGGGGATGGTTGTCACTATCCTGGTCAAGACAGGGGAACGTATCTATCGGGGACAGGATTTAGTGAGTATAGAATCCATGAAGATGGAGAGTTTTGTCGCATCCCCCAGTGATGGGTTGATAGAAAAGATCAATGTAAAACCCGGTCAGGCAGTGGAAACGGGCGACATTCTCATACAGCTGAAAACTGATACCGTACCGACCGAAGAGGAAGTCGATATTTTCTACGGATAAAATAGGGACAGCGCCCTATTTTTTATAAAGTAATGGAAGGTGGAATATGAAACACCATGTAGTGAATTACAAATACTTCTTGTTTTCAGTCTCGATTTGTTTACTCTCAGTTTTCTGCGTATTGCCGGGAGCGTGGGCTGCCGAATGGGTCTTGCTCGGCAAGACCCCCAATGGGGCGTTCTATTTCGATCAGAAGAGTATCAGCGATGTTTCAGAGAACGTAAAGAGTGTGCA
>Ga0194112_10007814_pt1 | contig 13866 bp, 28 predicted proteins | sample TA2MahC400mmetaG_FD_146191 | JGI IMG/M metagenome (GOLD analysis project Ga0194112, IMG submission 146191) | Freshwater microbial communities from Lake Tanganyika, Tanzania - TA2015016 Mahale Deep Cast 400m | ecosystem: Environmental > Aquatic > Freshwater > Lake | place: Tanzania: Lake...
AACGCATCTGCATCCCCTGCACCCGCCGCAACGCGAAGGTCTGCCCCCGCGAGGCCGCGCGCCTGCCCCCCGACGTGCTGGCGATGCTCGAAGCCGACGCCGACCTCTAGCCCGCCCCGGAGAAAAATCGCCCCAGGCCCCTTGACTCGCCCAAAAGCTGTGGTATACTTGGGGTACAGCAATCGGGGATTGCACATGGCTCACAACCAACCGGGCAACGCGGCGGCACTCACGGCAAGTGCGATCCCCGAGTCCCACCTCGCCTGAGTGTCGCCGCGCCCGACCAACAACGCGATGCAGGACGCGGGCGGCCCAACCAGCCGGCAACAGGCCGTACCAGGGACACGGCGAGAGGCAATAACCCTTCTCTTACCTGGGCGGCGAAGTCGAGCGCTCGACGCTAGCCACAAGCTGCCCACGCCCTGCTCCCGCCAAAGGAATGCCGTGGAGAACGATGCTCTGCCGGAAGTGAACGTGGACCCGGAGTTCGCAGCCCTCATCCCATCGCTGACTGATGCGGAGTTCACACAACTCAAAGCCAACATCCTACGCGACGGGTGTCTATCGCCGCTCACGGTCTGGTCGCAACACTGGGCCTGTGCCGACTGCAACGGCGAGACTTTCAGTAGGCACCTCGTTCACTGCCCTGAATGCGCGCATCACTACCCGCCAGAGGACGGCGAGTGCGGCAACTGCCACAGGGAGTTCACCGCCGCGGACATAGATACAAGCCCGCTTGAACCGATCCTCCTCGACGGCCACAACCGCCTCAAGATATGCAGGGAGGCGGAAATCCCATTCACAACGCAGCACGTCTACCTGTCCTCTCGCTCCGCTGCGCGGTTCTGGATCATCAGAACGCAACTCGGCAGGCGGAATCTCGCGCCGGCGCAGCGCATTGAACTGGCCCTCCTCCTGGAGCCGGAGATCGCAGAGAAGGCGAAGGGCAAGCAGAGGGCATCGGGCGGAGCGGTTGTGCAGAAATCTGCCGAACCGCCAGTCATTGTCCGCGAGGAGGTTGCCCGACTCGCCGACGTATCCCACGACAGCGTGGACAAGTACAAGGCAATCCGCGAGAGAGTCACGCCGGAAACCAAACAGCGCCTCATGCGGGGCGAGACGACGATCAACGCGGAGTTCAAGGAATTGCAGAAGGAGCGCCGCGAGGGAACCCTCAAACAGCACAAGGCGGACATCGACTCCGGGGCAGTCGTAATGCCGGAGGGGGTGTTTGAGGTTATCGCGGTTGACCCTCCCTGGCCCTACGGGACCGCCTATGATCCGCAGGGCCGCCGGGCGGCCTCACCATACCCGGAAATGTCGCTAGAGCAGATCGGAGCGCTTGCCCTGCCCGCGGCCGGAGACTGCGTTCTCTGGCTCTGGACGACACACGCCTTCATGCGCCACGCCTTTCCCATCCTGGACGGGTGGGGCTTCCGCGAGGTGGCGATCCTCACTTGGGAGAAGGACAGAATCGGACTCGGTGCGTGGCTGCGCAGCCAAACCGAGTTTTGCATCATGGCCGTGAAGGGCAACCCGAAGGTCATTCTTACCAATCAGTCCACCATCCTCCACGGCGAGATGCGCGAGCACAGCCGCAAGCCCGAAGCATTCTACACGCTTGTCGAGGACCTTTGCGTTGGACGGCGACTGGACTACTTCAGCCGGGAGGCCCGAAAGGGCTGGGCGCAGTTCGGAAGCGAAGCCTCCAAGTTCAACCGCGTGGAATGATCGCCCACAGGTGCAGAAGGGCGCGGTTGGAGAGGCCATAGTCAAGCGCCACCTAGAGGCGCGTGGCCTGATCGTCTACGAACCCGCAACCGCTGGCAGGCATCCATTCGACAAACTCTGTTCCTCTGCGGACAAGAGAAGTATCGTGATCGCCGAGGTGAAGGCCAAACCCGCTCGCCGCTTCTTTCCCGACACCGGGATCAACCTGAGCCACTACACGGATTACTGCACCATCCGGTGCCACCACAAACTCCGCGTGTTCCTCTACTTTGTGGACGAGGACGCCGGAAAAGTCTACGGAAACGACCTCGCCGAGCTTGAAAAACCACGCACGGTCACTCACCGACACAAGCGCATTGACTATCCGCTAACGCAGGATGGCATCATCTACTTTCCCCTGGAAGCCATGCGGATCGTTGGATGCCTGACTGCCCACGAAAGCAAGCGCCTCGTGTCTCTCTCTACTCGCTCACAAGAGTACGCCGATGCCAAAAACAACCACGATGGTCTGGGCCTAGGCCCACTGTTCGAGGGGCCGCGCGGATGAGACGCCGCATCCTCTCGCCTGAGTTGTGGAATGACGGCAAGGTGCTCAAGCTCCACAGCGACTTGGGCAAGCTGCTTTGGATTGGCTTGATCGCCCTCACAGACGACGAGGGAATCGTAGAACTTGACCCCGACGTACTCAAGAGCAAGCTCGCCCTACAGGCGCATGCCGATGAGATCGAGGCACTGCTTGGCACGATCATCGAGAAGGGGATGATCGTGCCGTACCAAGTTGACGGCCAGCGCTTCGCGTTCCTGCCCCAGTTCTATCGCCATCAACGCCTCGACCGCCCCTCTCCCACAGACCACCCCCGCCCGCCCGACGCAATCCTCTTCCAGCACACGAGTTACGTTGCCAAGCGCAACGAATGCTTTGCCAACAGCCGGAGCCGCCACAGGGACGAGTTCGGGACATGTCCCAACCCTGTCCAGGACATGTCCAGGACGAGTCCAGCAGAAACGAATAGAACCGAAGCGAAGCGAAGTGAAAAGAACACTCACTCATCTTCTAAGACTCCATGTACACCCATACGAGTCTACGACCGCCCCGGCGACATGACGAAAAGCGAAGATGCGTGAGTGTCTTTTTCAACTTGAGGAGAAAAACATGGATGATGCAGCGGACTTGGAGGGCAAGGCCGCGGACGCGCTGAACGGCCTGGGCTTCGGGCATTGGGAGTCCGCCGATCTGATCAAGAAGCACGATCCCCTCTCCATTCTCGCCGCCGAAGAACGACTGCGCCTCACAGAGCAAGAGAGACAGGTCTCTGCTCCGCGCAAGTTCTTCCTCGCAATCTTGGAAGGAACCAAGAGGTCCTGTGGTCACAACAAGCTCAGCAAAGAGCCTCCGTGGGTGGTAGAGCTAGAAGTCCGCAAGAGACAGTGGCTTGAGCAGTGCCAGGGCTGCCAGAGAGCGGCGGAGATGATGCCCAGTTACTTGATAGCCGTAGAGAATCTTGCGAGGGCGGATGCCACGCGGCTGCCTGGCGCGCCGAGAGACGACAGATTGGGCAAGCTGGTGGACGAATGGGTAGAGGCGATTGACAGCGCGATTGCCGCGTTCAAGGGCGAACCCTGGCCTCGGTCGCCCCTAGCCGTTCGCATAAAGGAGTGCAAGGCGGGCGTGGAGCGCTTCGCTTCGATGCCCGTTCACAAGGGAACAACCCTGTCTGAGCCTGCCTTCGAGGCACGGCGTCAAGCGTTACTACAGCAGGCGCGGGCGGTGAATAAGGATGCCAAGTGACCGCCGTTCTGAAACACAGGGAGGCACGTCGCAAGGCCGAAAGGAGCAAAGTATGGGACGCAAGACGGCGGCGATTGAGGTCGAGCACGTCTGCCCACAGACGGGCAAGGCGTGTAAGCTGAAGCTGAAGAAAGTCACGGACACCCCGGCTGTGCCCGCTGAGACTCACTGGGACATCGAGGTAGTGGACGTGAGCGATGAAGGAACACTTGGGTTCACGGCAGCGGAGGGAGAGGAAGCCTGAGCGCCCGCAGAGCGGGCAGAAGGGAAATGCGATGGGCAAGTGGGCGGAGTTGTTCAAGCAGCGCTTGACGCCCGACCAGTGGGTCGAGGCGGCATTCGCCGCGTTCAGCGACGAGGCGGCGGTGCGCAGGACGAGCGGCGGCACCCTCGTCGTGAATGTCTCGGCCATCGAGGCACAAGCGGGGCTGCGCTTCGGCGTCCTGGACACACTGGGCGCAGATGCCGAGGAGGCCATCCGAACGGCGTGCCTCAATGACTTGGTCGTGGCTACGTTTTCAGGTGGCAAGCAGAGCCGCGTGTGCGAGTTGCTCATGGCATGAGCGCCTCCGGGCGCGGAAAGGAGAGCGAGCATGGAGAACGTGCTGTATCTGACCATTCAGCAGGTCGCGCACTTTGCGGGCGTTCCCGTGGCGGAAGTGCGCCAGCGGTGCAAGTCGCGGCCTGGGGTCGAGCCCTTGTACGCCCTTGAGGGCGTCGAGGGGTTCACGGTCGCGGTGTTTGACGCCAAGAACGTGGTCGTAGTGTACCCGCGGGCCGCCGAGGTCATCGGCAAGGCCCTGGGCATCGTCAAGGAGTAGCGACAACAAGCCCTCGCGCCGCCCCGCACACAACAACGGACAGGGGTGGGCGCGGCGCGGGGGCGCTTTGAGGAGAAGCTCATGTGTGATGCGCCGCCCTGCCCCGAACTCATCCGCCTGCGAAAGGCGGAGCAAGCCGCGGTGGACGACGCACGGGACGCGAATATCGCTTTGGACGAAGCGGAGAAGCAATGCGATGCCGCCCGCGCCGAGGCGCAGCGCTACCGCGAGGCGATTGACATATTCGATGAGGAAGAGATTGAGGATGTTGACCACGATACGGCGTGCCACCGGGAGGGCTGGAACTGCGCGTTGCGGACCATCCGCGTCCGTGCGGGTCTGGACGCCAAGCCCGCGCGCGACGCGGCGCTGCCCGCGGGGCCGGCCGGCGTCGGCAGCGCCACGGGCGCGAACGCCATCAGGGCCGCGCAGCAGCCGCCCAAGCCGCTTGTTGTGTGGGTGTGCCGGAAGTGCGGCAGGACGCAGGTTCCGGGTGGCGCGGAGACAGTCTGTCTCAATCCGCCGCTTGAACCGCGTGGCGCAAACCAAATGTGTGGCGGCGACTTCGTCCGCTGCGTCGAGGAGCGCCCCCGCCACAGTGATCCCGAACTCAATCTCGCGGACGCCGTGCGGTGGTGCGAAGAGCATAAGGCGCACGTGCAATGGTTTGGCCGCGACTGGCGCGCCTGCACATGGGACGCGGCAGGCAAGTACATTTTCGCCGAGGCCCCGACGATTCAAGCCGCCATCGCCGCCCTCAGGGCCAAGGTCAAAGCAGAGAAGCCATGAATCGCTGCGTACATTGCGGCGGCGCACTTGATACCGGCGGCAACTGCCTGTCGCGCTGTACGGAGCTGCACATGCGGCGATTGCCGCGCGACCCCGCTCTTGTGCCGAGCCACTATGCCGTGCCTACCGGAGCTTGGACATGCCGCCGCTGCGGGCGCTCCTGGGGGCCGCATGTGAGCGGGTGCGCGCCCTGCAACGCTGCCATCACCGCGCAGGAAGCTCGCAAGCGGCAAGCCGGGAAGCACTGAGCGACCGCCTCGCAGCCGCCTTGACAGGCGCGCAAACCTGGGGTATACTTACATTAGACGTGGAGATTGCCAATGACCCCACAACGAAGAATCCAACGCGCGGGACCCCCTGCCGGGGTGCGGGGGGTTCCAGCCGCCCACCTGGGGCAAGCTCCACGTCAACCGCAGCCCGGCAGGGTCCGCGCGGTCCGCTAGTTACGAGCGACTCGCATCTATCGCCGCCCCGCGCCCTGCCCGCTGCGGCAGAGTCGCAAGCCGCAGCCGCCCGTGTGGGCGCTGCGGAAGCGGTAGAATCCGGGCTGTAAGGCCCGATCTAAGGAGAACGCTAATGATGAGCGACGCGCAGTGGCGAGCAACAATGGCGGAGGTCTGGTCCTGCCTGGCAAGCATGGCCGAGGACTTGGCGGCGAGCTTCGCGCGGTACGGAGAGCGCGCGGCGGAGATGCGGAACCGGACGTGCGCCCGTGATTACCGGGCGCGGGTGGAGGCCCTGATGCGTGAGGCCGGCGCGGAGTTGCCCATTGACTGCGCCGCGACTCAGGAGTGCGTCGAGGCCATTAGCGCGGAAGCGCGGAACGGAGGTGACTGACGTGGACGCGAATCTGCGCGCGGAGTTGCGTTACAAGGCAAGGGTGCTGGACGACCAAGTGACCCGGTACTCCGAGGCGGCGCGCAAATTGCGCGGGGCCGATCCTGTGGGCGGCTGGCCGGCCAGGAACACGGAAAGCGCCGTTGCGACCCTGCTGGCCTGGCTGGTGGACGAGGCGATTGAAATGGCGCGGTTGCTTAGGAGGGCCGCGGACGCCGATGCCCCGGCCGCCGGCGAGCAAGAGAAAGGCGCCACATCATGAAGCGCATCGTTGGCAACTGGGGCTTCCAGACTGCGCGGCGCCTTGGGGCCGACATTCGGCTTTACGCTGAGTACACCTTCGAGCAAAAGAACCCGCACCGCGGACCGGAAGCCAGCATAGACATCAGCATCGCGGAGATGTCTTACCACGGGTTCGCGTGGACAGCATTCCTCACGGACCATTCCCCAACAGCCCATGAATGGTTGCCGCAGAGTGGCGCGGGGAAGTGTCTCAGGAAGTGCATGGATGCTGCGATGACTGGGGCAGTGGCGCTGGCCGATGCGTTCTGTGCCACGCGCCACGCTCCCGCGGCGACGCCGCAAGAGAAAGGGGGCGCCTGATGTCTACGCCCACCACAATCATGCAGGCCAAGACTTGCACCATCAAGCGTGTGCTGGTGGACGCAAAGGTGGAGATCACGCCCCCTAGCTACGCTTATGGCTACTGGAGAACCACGCCACAAGAGCGGCAACGCAACCTTGAGCAATGGGTCAAGGAGTTCCAAGACTTCTTGCGCGACCATCGCTCCCAAGATGCCAATATCCTGAGCGTGGTGCCTGTGTACGAGAAGCGCTGTTCGGCCTGCGATAAAGAGTATGAGGCGTTCATGTACGCCGACACGCCGGACGGCGTAGCGACAGCGGAGCATCCCGCCATCCACGAGGGCTGTGCATCGTGTGGGGCGCTGAAAGAGAAAGGGGGCGGATGATGGAGTCCGTCATCACCATCCCCGGCGGGGGGCCGGCCACGGAGCCGCCCGAGGACCCGGCTGACTTTGATGACGTGCGGTGCCCGCTCTGCGGGACTGCCGACATAGAGGTCACAGACTACGACGAGGACAGGGTGGGCCTTGACTGCTTGAACGCCGCTTGCCCGTTGGTGGGTGCCGTCGTGCCCCGCGGCTACGACGTGTACGCGTACCGCCGCGACGTGCGGGCGCTGTGGAAGCTCCACGGCGCGAAGCCCATTTCGCCGCCGCGGAAGTGAAAGGAGTCGCTCGGTGCCTGACCGATCCTTGCCATCTGCGCTTGTCCTGAGAGTGCCTTTCAGCGGCGGCTTGCAGTTGACAGACGCCATGACGGGGAAGGTATGGGTTGAGGGGCGGCGATACCAGTGCTTCATGGAGCCGGAACATGGCACTTTCATGCGGGCGCTCACGGACCGTTACAACGCCGTGCCGATCCTGGTGCGGGCGCTTCGGCGCGCGCAGGCGGCCTTGCTCGCCGTCCGCGAGGATAGGCACATAGACCAGGAAGTGCTCACTCAGCGCTGCGATGATGCCGCCTACAAGTTGGACGCTGCCCTTGCGGAGGCACGGGTCTACGGCGATAATTTCAAGGAGTCCGCCGATGCTGCCCAACCCCGCTGAGCCGGAGGCCCTGGGGCCGGAGTATGAAGCATACCTCGAAGTGCTGCGGCCCGCGGAGGGCGAGGAGTTGGCGGACTTCACCGCGCGGGTGCTGGCCCGGAGCCGCGCGCGGGCGCTTGCGTTCCGCCGCCTCACAGGGGCTGATCAGGATGGTCGGCCAGTGCCCAAGTCGGACTTTGACCCCTATTGACACAGGAGAAGGCCGATGAGTGACCCGAAGGTGCTGAACGACCTGGCATTCGCCGAACAAGAACGCAAGGCCGCGCTTCTGACCGGCGAGAAACCCGCCGGAGACCTCGAAGCCCTCCTTCGTGCCCCCGTCGGTGCGGGTGTCCAACTCTTTGGAACGAACGATCCGCTTGAAGCGCTCGACAGGGCCGAAGCTCTGGTTGCTCGAATGCAGAAGATTGTCGAGAAGGCACGCAACCGTTACATCGCGCGCATCCCCGACGACAAGGGCAATGTCCACGATTATCCGAAAGTAGACTGGTGGACTTCAATGGGCTTTGCTCTGAACCTCATCCCGCGGATGGCCGGGGAAGTTCAGACTGTCCGCGAGGGCGATTTCAAGGCCATAGTCGAGATATGGCATGTGGAGAAGCAGATTCTTATCACGCGCGGCGAGGGCTTTTGCTCAATGTCCGAGAAGTTCAAGAGCGGCAGGCTCCGCTGGGCGGACGAATATGCGGCGCGGGCGATGGCGCAGACGCGGGCGATAGGCCGTGCGTTCCGCGGACCGCTCGGGGGCCTAGCCGCCCTTGCCGGGCTGGAAGCGACGCCCGCCGAGGAGATGACTGGCGTACACGGCCGCCAGAAGCCCCAGGAAGCCGCCCAGCAGCCCCGTGGTGGCTCCGGCGACGCCGCGCGCGAGCCGGAAGCCGATGGTGCCTTGCCCGCCCCCGTACAAACCATTGCCGACGCCCTGGGCGCGGATGGCATGCTGGACTTCACCGCCGGCAGGATCAAGGCCAAGAAGGACTGGAAGCCCTCAAAGTTGGGCGGCCAGGACAAGAGCCTGGACATGGCGGAGTTCCCTGGCGTGAAGGGTGTGACGAACTCCAACCCAGAGGACGCGGCACACCCGTGGGGCCAGGGCACCGCCTGCCGTGCCGAGGTCGCGCAAAGGGAAGACGGCGGCCTGGACTGGTGGTCGTCCGAATGGCAGGGGAAAGTGTACTACTTTGTGAGGCTGCTGCACGTGCGGCCCGCCGCCGCGCCCGCCCCAGAGAAGAACATCAGCAAGCCGCCCTCGCCCAGCGCGCCGCACGACGCCTGGCACGATGCCGCGGCGCTCGCGACGAATCACCAGGACTGGTTCAACCGCAGCGGCTTCGCCGCCGAGTTCGACCGCATTTGCGCCCAAGCGGGCATCACCGGCAAGCTCCTTGCCGCGACGACAAGTACGGAGCAACTGGTGAAGCTCAACGACTTGGCGGAAACGTTCCGCCAGCAGAACACGCCGCCGGCCACTGCGGCCGAGCAACGCGCGGAGGAGTTGGGGCTGTGAACATCGGCGGCGCCTTTTGGTTAGCTTCCCCGTGCGCGGGGATGAAGGCAGGCGCGAGCCGAGCCTTGGGCCGCCGCCGAATCTTTGACAACTTGGTGCCCTCGGCGTGGCGAGATGACACGCATCGGAGCCGCCGCACATTCCGAGGTCGCAGTTCAACGGGAAGGCGGGGCAGCGCCCCCCGCCAGGCGCTCACGAAGCGACCGAGCCGGGGCGGGACCGGCAGGGCACCACATTGACAATTCGGCGGCGGCTCCCGACAGGGGCGAAGTCGGGCGGGCTGTGGAGGGCACACCCGTGTTTCGCTGGTATCGCGGTGCCTGCTCCCGACGCTGTAGGGCACCAGCCGCCGCCGAACCTTGAAAGGAGGCTGTCGTGAAAGAGTACACTGCGGCAAATCTGGCGGTCGTGAAAGTCGCGCACAAGGGCAAACACAGGTACGCCCTGCACGGCGTCTACTTCGCCCCTGATGGTTGGACCATCGGGACGGATGGGTGCTGCCTGCTCGCTGTGGGACCGGTCAAACTCGACAAGGCCACCGTACCGCCGCCAGTGCATGGCGCGCCCCTCGACCAGCCCCTGGCCGATGCCGAGACACACGATGGCTTCATCATCCACAGCCAGGACATCACCACGCTCAAGCGGGCAATGACCCGTGTGCTCCGCATCCCGGCGGGCAAGACGATGCTCAAGCCGCGCCTGTTCCTCAAGGAATCGTCTGTCACCGGCAGGAGTGCCGAGTTCGCCAGCACAGAAGGCATGAGCCGTTGCCTACGTCAAGTCCTGCCCACAGTTGATGGGCATTTTCCTAACTACAAGCCGGTCATTCCGCCGCGCAGCACCGACGAGGACGCCGCTCACGTGGCGTACTTCAGCGCACGGCTGATGGGCGAACTGCTCCTGGCAATGGCCGAGTGCGGTTGCGAGACCGTGCGAATGCAGTTCGGGAAGAACCCCACGCGCGCGAGCAGGTTCGACCCTGCAGAGAGACAACCGAACGATCAGGAGATCGTGGGCGCACTGATGCCTGTAACTTTTGATGATGGCGCAGATGGCGAAGAAGGAAGGAGGCCCTGATGCTCCGCAAGTTCACAGAGGCCGACGCCGCCCGTGTGCGGGAAGCCCAAGCCGCCATCTTCGGAGCCACGCCCGCCACTGACCGCCGCGACGATGGGAGCCACAATTGGCTGCGGGACAAGTGCCGCGATTGGCTCAATCGGCAGCCAGGGGTGTGCGTGTGGAATAATGACGCCGCGCCGCGACACGGGACGCCAGGGACGAGCGACTTGATCGGGTGGCGGGTGGTATCTTTTTGCTTGAACGGCGACTCACCCGGCGAGATACGCATGTATGAATCCATCCCACAGTTCGTCGGCATCGAGATCAAGCGGGGCCGCGACAAGGAGCGCGTGAAGCAGTCGGGCTTCCTGCGCGACCTGAAAGCCGCCAATGGCATCGCCATCACCGTCCGCGACTCGCTGGACGACCTGCGGCGGAAATGGAAGGAGGCCACGCGATGAGCGACATATCGTTAGGCGAACTCGCAGGTAACGCGGCGGCTTTGCTTGCGCGCGCTCTTGAATGTGGCGTGTTCGTTGTGCTTTGGGACGACGAGCAGGTCTACCGCGCATATGCCTACAAGGCACCTGATGATGAACTTCTCGTCAAACATCTTCTTGCCTGCACTAACAAGTGGGTTGGCAAGCAACGGTATCGGCGCACGATTCGCAGGGACATTCCGCCAGAGGAGGCCACGCGATGAGTTCTGAGTGGGAATGGTATCGTGAGGCGACAAAGAGACGGGCCGCCACGCTGCGGGCGCGGACCCGCTGCCGCGACGCGGCGGTGAAGGTGGCAGACTGGGTTGCCCGGTACAACCAGCCCATTCCTCGCGATCAGTGTACTCTTTGCCGCTGTGGACAAGGTGTCCACGTCGAGGGCTGCCCGTGGCCCGAGTACCAGGCCGCCGACGCCGCCTACAAGAAGGCCACACGATGAGCCGACCGCGCGTAATGCTTCGACTAGACAACCCCGTGCTCGCGGCCCGGCGTACCTACCGCGACGCCGCGGTGGCGCTGGCGGAGTTCACGCTCAGGATCAACGACGAGGACGAAGCCACGGGTGGCGAGGGCCTGCAATGGGGGCCGCGTGGTGAGGACCACATAAACGCCTTCCGCGTCGCCCGTAAAGCCTACGAGGAGGCCAAGAAGTGAAGTGCCCCAAGTGCGGGAATCGCGAGCTGGTCTTTGGGGGTGCGGCGGAACTTGTGACGTGGGCCTGCCCCGCAGCGCTTGGTGGTTGCGGCCATAACTGGCCGTACCTTCACCCCAGGGTTCGGCGCGCCTTCGCGGCTTATGAGCGGGCGCTGAAGAAGGCGCTTGACGCGGGGGCAGAGGACGGCTATGAGGCGCGCCTGAACCTTCGAGACAGGGCATACACCCTGGCGCTTCACGCGCGCAAGGCCCGCGCTCGCGCCGAGGGAAAGGAGAAGCCATGACAGAATGGATGCGCAATGGCATGCGGCGGCAGGGCGAGCCGTGGTATCCCCTGGTGGCCTTGGGGCCGATGGACTTGGAAGCTTGCGCCAAGCGCCTGCTGTTCCTGCAGGCCGGGGTGAGGCGGAGATGGGAGCGCGCCGGGTATGGCGACATGATAGTGCAGCCCGTACCGCCAGCGCAGTTGGCCGCTGTCATGGCGCTGATCCCGGAAATCCAGGTTGGGGAGAAGGGCGTGTGCTGGACGACGCACCATTGGCTGGGCCCGGTGGCAACGACCCAGCCGGTGCCCTACACGAGCCACAAGGGGGAGAGCCAGCCATGAGCAAGCCGTACTACCGCTGGCAGCCTTGCGAGCCGTTCGGACTGTCGCCCAAACGCAAGGAGAAGCACTACAATCCCCTCGTGGGCTGTGACCACGGGGCGAAGTTTGGCTGTCTTGAGCGCTGCTGGGCGGAACCGATGGTGAAGCATTACGGCAATTCTTGGCGCATCGGGCACGACTTCCGCCCGCGGCTCGTGGAGGAATGGCTGTCAAAGCCGCTTTCGTGGAAGAAGCCCTGCCTCGTGCCTACTGGGTTCATGGGCGACATCGCCTGCCTGGCAGGTGAGGACATTGGGGAGATCATCAACATCATCCGTCAAACGCCTCAGCACCTGTACCTCGTGCTGACGAAGGACCCGGGTCGGCTCGCCCAGAAACTCAAGGGCCGCAACCTGCTGCCCCCGAACGTCTGGCTCCTGGCGACGGTACGCGACCAATCCGACGCCGACCGCGTGATCCCCCCCCTGTTCAATGTTCCCGCGGCACACTACGGCCTGAGCATGGAGCCGCTGCTCGGGCCGGTGGACCTGCGCCAAGTTGTGATCCAGCGAGGCGACAGACTCGGTATCACACCCCAACTCGCCATAAATCCCTTGCGCGGAACCACCTCGGTAGATACGCAATCCGCTATTTGGACCGGCGGAGAATGCCCCAAGCTTTCGTGGATTGCCATCGGCTGCGAGTCCGGGCGCGGGGCAAGCTGGGGCGAGCCGAATCAGTGCGCCTTGCCTGACGGTGCGCTCTGTCCGTACCCCTGCGACCCCTGCAATGATGAGCATCCCTGCCCGTACCGCGAGTGGGAGATCAACGAGTGGACGCGCTCCGTCCTTGCCCAGTGCCGGGCCGCGAGCGTGCCGGCGCTGCTCAAGCAACTCCCCGTGTTCAAGGGCGGCAAGTGGGTCGTGAGTAGCGACCCCGCCGACTTCCCCCAAGACCTGAGAAAGGAGTGACTGCTGTGACCATTGACAATGGAGTTGATGTTGAGGTGCATGGCACCACAGTTCAGATCATCGTGGTGGTGGACCCTGGGAAATGGAGTAAGAACACCGCTTCTTTCGTGTTCACTCACGATTGCGGGCACATTGGCGAAGCGCTTTTGGTGGCCGGGCACATTGCCAGTGTGCTCAGGGCATTTGGCCCCGGCCCCGTGACCGTACCCGAATGAAGGAGCGACCGCATGGACGCCGAGCCGATGACGAACGAGGAACTGGACTGGATGGCAACGGAAGCACGCAAGTACTTCGCGTGCACGGAACATCCGAGCGGCGCTATCACCATTGATGCCAAAGATGAGTATCTGCCGCTGATCGCCCAGGCCCGCGAGGCGAACGCCCTGCGCTCAGAGATAGCCAACTACGGCAAGTCCCTAGACGACTTCCGGCACGACAACGAGGCCCTGCGCGCCCGCGTGGCCGAGCTTGAGGCCGACGCTGCCGCCGTGGTGCACGCCGCCCGCATGCCCGCCGATTACGAACACGGCCTGCCCGCGTGGGTGAACTACATGTACATCACATGGCAGGGCCTCCTCGCTCCCGATGGCAGGCCGATCGCCGCTCTGAGGATATTGAGAAGATGATCGCTGACGCGAAGCGAATCGCGGAGCTTGAGGCCGAGATTAGGCGCTTCCGCGCCGCCCTGGAGGCCCACGAGGAAGTGAAGGCCAAGCTGCAAACCGAGGTCGCGCGCTTGGGGGCGGAGAGTGCGGCGCTTGACTGGTGCCGGGGGCAGCTAGCCGACATCGAGTTCAACCAATACTCTGGCAAGCCGGCGGAGGTGCGCGTGAAGGTGCCCCTTGATCCTGACGGAGATTTCTGGCGGGAAGCGACAGCCCCCACGCTTGAGGAGGCTGTGGCCGAGCTTCGCAAAGGAGAAGCCGATGCCAAGTGACATGAACAAAGCCGAGGACGTGAAGGCCCTCCGCGACCTGTTGATAAGCGTGGC
>Ga0194112_10007815_pt1 | contig 13864 bp, 14 predicted proteins | sample TA2MahC400mmetaG_FD_146191 | JGI IMG/M metagenome (GOLD analysis project Ga0194112, IMG submission 146191) | Freshwater microbial communities from Lake Tanganyika, Tanzania - TA2015016 Mahale Deep Cast 400m | ecosystem: Environmental > Aquatic > Freshwater > Lake | place: Tanzania: Lake...
TTGCTTCTTTTTCTCCTGCCGGGAGCTCACGTCTATGTCGGTTTTGCCGGTGTTTTCGGTTTCGTTTTGGGCGCCAGCCTTCTCACAGGATTCGTTTTGCTCATTCTCCATCCCGCCGTTAAAAAGGCCCTTGAATTCATGGGCAAGCTTCCCGGAAAAGTGGCCGCAGGAAATATTCGCCAGAATCTGGGCCGAACAGGTGTCGCCATTGCCGCTTTCATGATCTCCCTTTCCATGTCCATCGGTCTCGGCGCCATGATCGGAAGTTTCAGGCAATCCCTGATCTGGTGGATGGACACTCAAATTCGAGGGGATCTCTACATCGGGAAAATCCTTGAAGCGGAAGTCCCCGAAGACTTCTATGAAGAGCTTCGAAAAATAGAAGGGTTGGGTGGCGTCCATCCCTATCGAAATGTTCAGACATTATATCGAAACACCTCCATCAATGTCAGTGCGGTCGATGCAAGAGTCCTGGAGAAATATGCAAAATTTGGCTGGTTGAGGGGAGGAAATGAAAACTGGGAACCCGTCAAACAGGGAGGAGTGATCATCTCCGAAAGTTTTTCGCGCCGCTTTGGGGTGAAGTCGGGCGACACCATTACGCTTGATGGCAATCAGGGACCCGCTGATTTTAAAGTGGGCACCATTTTCTATGACTATACCACGGAACATGGGCTGGTGATGATGGATCGGTCCACCTTCCTCAAGACCTTTGGCGACCGAACACTCAACAACATTGGCATTTTTATCGATTCGGACCATCCCCGCCGGGCTGAGCTCCTTCAGGAGATCAGAAGGAGGGGAGAGGCAAGGGGGCTACCCGTGCTCACAGGCGCCCAGCTTCATGAAGATATTCTTGAAGTGTTCGACACCACGTTTGCGATTACCCGTTCGATGCGTGTGATTGCGATCATCGTTGCCTTCTTCGGTATTGCAGGGGCCCTGCTCACTCTCTTCATCGAGCGAAGTCGCGAATTCGGAATCTACCGCGCCCTCGGTTTTTCGACTGACCAGGTGGCCAAGATGACACTGATGGAGGGCCTTGGGATGGGATTGGTCAGCTTCTTCCTGAGCATCGCCGTAGGCACGGTTCTTTCAATTCTCCTGATCAAGGTGATCAATATCAGAAGTTTCAACTGGACCATCTTCTATTACCCCGCATTGAAACCCTATCTGCTGACCGGGGTGACAGCCATCCTGGCCAGCATCGGCGCAGCAGCTTATCCCATCTGGAAGGTCTATCGAACCTACCCCCAGATTCAGATCCGGGAGGAATAACCCCCCTCATTCCCCCTTAAAATAAGGGGGGATTAAAAGGGGGTTAAGAGGTATTGAATGAAACATTGCCTGAGAAAATCTCTTTTGAGTTTATTGTCTTTTGTAATAATGATAGGTTGTTGCTATTTCGGACATCCCGCCATGGCTCATGCGGATGACTGGAGGCAGGCCATCGGACCCTGGAAATGGGTGTTCCCAAGGGATCATGGATCCCACCCTGAATTTAGAACCGAATGGTGGTATTTCACCGGCAATCTCGCAGACTCTTCTAAAAACCGTTTCGGATACCAGCTCACTTTCTTCCGGCAGGGCGCGCTCTTAAGGGCAAAGGACCCGGCTCATCCATGGTCGATCCGCGACCTCTACCTTGCCCATTTCGCCCTGACCGATGTCTCTTCAGGTCAGTTCTGGTATGCTGAGCGTGTTTCCCGACAGGGTCCGGGGCTTGCAGGAGCATCTCAAGAAAACATGAATGTCTGGCTCTTCAACTGGGTCGCAAAAATAGAAGGAAATAGAATTAAAATAGAAGCGCGTCACCAGGACATGGAACTTTTTCTCGATCTCGTCCCCCGAAAACCCCCCGTTTTTCATGGGAAGAACGGCCTCAGTCAAAAAGGACCCAAGGAGGGACAGGCTTCCTACTATTTCTCTTATACCAATTTGGCAACGGAGGGACGGATCAAGGCGCCCCGGTCTCAGTCCAGCATCCCTGTAAAAGGAACGAGCTGGTTCGATCACGAATTTGGTTCCAATCAACTCGCCCCAGACCAGGTAGGTTGGGATTGGTTCAGTCTCCATCTCTCTGACGGACAGGAGCTTATGCTCTACTTCCTTCGCCGAAAGGATGGCACGACCGAACACTCTTCCTCAGGCACACTGGTCACTCGTTCGGGAAACACCATCCATCTTCAGCTATCTAACATCCATCTTGAAGTCCTCGATTACTGGAAAAGCCCGATAAGCGGAGGAAGATACCCAAGCCGCTGGAGGATGAAGGTCCCATCCGCCGGAATAGAGATGGAACTCAGCTCTCTCGTTCCTTCCCAGGAACTGGTCACGGAAGGCTCTACCGGTGTGATTTATTGGGAGGGCGCGGTCGCCGGAAAAGGAATTTCCGCAGGCAAGCCTATTACCTGTGAAGGCTATGTCGAACTCACCGGCTATGCGGGGAGTTTGGGTGGAATCTTCTGATGCAACACGGGAATATCATCGTGAAACAGCCCGACAAATCTTTTAGACAATCCCGAATGAAATTGGTTAATATGGATCATGATGAATAAGCCGAACCCCCGATCCTTCTTTGCCAATCTTAGGAGCCCTATGCCATGGCCTAAGAAATTATGGCTTCTTCTCAGAAATAATTGGATCAAAGTAAAAAATGTCCGAAACTGCTGCGGCCATCCCGGAGAACCAGGCTGCTGACAGACCGAAGAAGAAAGGCCTCGGTGAGGCTTTGGGGAGTAGCCCTTGATAGAAAAGAAAATCAGGTTAGGCATCAGCGCCTGCTTGTTGGGGGAAAATGTCCGTTATGATGGAGGTCATAAGCTGGACTGTTTTCTTGCCGAAACGTTGGGACAATATATGGAGTATGTCCCTGTCTGCCCCGAGGTTGAATGTGGCCTACCGGTTCCAAGGGAATCGATGCACCTCGAGGGAGATCCGGAGTCCCCTCGTCTTGTAACGATTCGTACCAAACAGGATATGACAGATCGCATGGTCAGATGGGCTATGAAACGCGTCGTTGAGCTTGAGAAGGAGGGTCTTTGCGGTTTTATTTTTAAGAGCGATTCTCCGAGCAGTGGCATGGAGCGGATCAGGGTCTATGACGAAAAAGGCATACCTGTTAAAAAAGGGATAGGCATGTTTGCAAGGATCTTCATGCAACATTTCCCCCTCCTACCTGTAGAGGAGGATGGGCGTCTCCATGATCCGAGGCTCAGAGACAATTTCATTGAGCGAATATTCGCCTTGAAAAGGTGGAGGGAGGTTTTGGCACAAAAGGAGAGTCGAGGCAACCTGGTCGATTTCCATACGCGGCATAAATTGCTGATCCTTTCCCACAGTCCGAAGCATTACCAGATCATGGGAAAACTGGTCACAAAAGCAAAGGAGATTCCAATCAAGGAACTTTATCAGCAATACCAGACGATCCTCATGGAAGCCCTTCAATTAAAGACCACGCCAAAGAAAAACGCCAATGTCCTGATGCATATGATGGGCTATTTTAAAGAGCAACTCTCTTCTGACGAAAAACAGGAGTTGTTAGAAGTGATCGATCACTACCGGCAGGAATATATTCCCCTCATTGTCCCCATTACGCTCATTCAACACTATGTCCGGAAATACGATCAGCCCTACCTCAAAGAGCAGGTCTATTTACATCCCCATCCGTTGGAACTTCAATTGCGAAACCACGTCTGAGAAACTTATTCAAAGTGTAGGCGCTTATTATTTCAAAAAGGGACAGGGAATTGGGACAGGGAATTGGGGTCAAAGCTACACTATACACTTTACAAGAAGTAGCTATGATGGAAGTAAAGTCGAAGCGCTTCCTCCGCCTGCCTGATCTGCCAGTCAGCAATGTTTTTTTGCGATTTCAATTCATTTAAACCTGAAACCTGCGTGAAAACTATGAATCAGATTGTTGGCGCCTATACGAAATGTGTTGTCCCTCTTGCTGTAAGTGGCAATTTCTGGATCTTTCGTTGTTGTTTTATGCCATAATCTTAACCTACCAAAAAGGTAGGTTAAGATTATGGCATAAAAAGCGGTTTTACAAACCATGAATTTTCCTCACCGGTGCCTAGGGAGGCATGTCTAATAAAATTATATGAGAACTCAACATATACTTTTCACGCAGGATTCAGGTTAAAAACTTCTTAATCTTCAAATCGGGCCCGAGATCCTCGTTTCGGTTTGAGAAAACGAGGAATTTGCTGACCCAGTTAGCATAAAAAGGTGCATTCTTCTCAGGGACAAGGGAACGGGAAAGGAGGAAATCTTGAAACTCAGGTAATATTCTGTCCCTCACGATAAACTCCCGATCTGACAAAATTCGAACATTATACGCAATTCCTATTTAACGTTATTATATACAAATAACGAAATAAAATCAAAATTTTTGTAGACAAAAAAAGAAAAGACTGGTAATCAAGTAGTCATAGAAAGACTGTTGGGTGATTAATAAGAACTTCGTCTAATAAATGTGTAAGATAAAAAAAGGAATATAAATTGGAGTAATTAGTGCGTTATTATTTTGAGTGGGATCCTGCTAAGGCAAAAATAAACTTAAGAAAGCATAGGGTCAGCTTTGAGCAGGCCTCAACTATTTTCCTTGATCCAAGAATGATAACGGTCTTCGACACTGACCATAGCGAACAAGAAGACCGATGGGCTACAATGGGAATTGACAGGAATGGTATTGTGTTGGTTGTAGTACATACTTTCCAGCAGTTGGATGCCGACTGTTGCAGAATTAGAATGATTTCTGCCCGTAAGGCAACCAGAAAAGAGTCAAAACAGTATTGGGAGGAAAATAAATGAAAAAAAAATACGATTTTTCTAAGGGAGAGAGAGGTAAGTTTTATCGTCCAGATGCAGAACTGCACATGCCTATTTATATCGAGCCAGACATGATGGAGGTTCTAAGAAAATTTTCAAAGAAAAAAGGCATCGAAATTGAGACAATAGTAAATGAGTGGATAAAAAAGGACATATCCATCGTAGAAACAATAACAAAATAACACATAACCATTCACTCCAGCGGATGGCTTGCAGCCACCGATGACCTAAATCGTTGGGCACCAGATATAATGAAAATATGTTAAACTGCAAGTTATGGAGAAGTCATTGAAAACCATCCATAAAATAATAAACGGTGATAGCAGACAAATGAACCTTATCCCTGATAAATCAGTCTATTTGGTCATTACCTCCCCTCCATACTGGCAGCTAAAAGACTACGGAACAGAAAAACAAATTGGCTTTCACGAAAGCTACGAAAGTTATATTAATAATCTAAATCTCGTCTGGAAAGAATGTCATAGGGTATTACATTCGAGTCGAGAGCACCGAGAGAGCACCGAGGGACGTAGTTGAATTCTTTCACTTATTTTTCCTTTCAGAAACCTCACCCACCCTCACCTTTTAATTGTTCTGGGGTGCGTTCCTGTAACCATAGCTTGCAGACATTCTTCCAACCTATCCTGCGCCATATCTAAGTGATCGCTACGCTCAAAGATCGCTATCGCTTGAGGAGCGTTTCACTTGAGGATCGCTTCGCTTGAGGCAAATCTTCATAGAATAACAAAGATCTTTCTGGGCCGCTTTCAAATCTTCAAGAGATGCAATTGCAGGCATGGTCTCCTCCAAATTCTGTCAACTTGACCAAAAAATAAAACAGCTCATTTTTTGGGAATAGGTTCTTTTCGGCTTAACATCCATGTATAATTTACTCCCATTTAACGATAATGACTTAATCTATCGAAATTACAAAAATAATTCAATTTTTTCTGATTTTTTAATATTTCGAAGAAGGCAGGGTGTAGGGGGATAACCTTAGGGGTAGAAACCCGTAGGGGAATGGGGGTTGGTGAAAATTAATAGCGGAACACAGCAGCTAACAATCCGGTATCAGGCATTTTTTCTGGCTCGACCATATAGACAGTACCCCCGTCCAAGAGGGTCTGGATTGCTGCGAACTCCAATAAACATTCTTTAAAAGAATTTTAATTGCCGATTTGACATTTTAAGATTCTTTTGTAAGAATATAGAAAAAGATAGCTAGGGGAGCTCACTTGGGCTGAGAGTCCTTGTTCCGCTTTGGCGGGACAGGGAGACCCTCTGAACCTGTTCGGGTAATTCCAGCGAAGGGAAGCGGTAATAAAGATGGAGAAAGCCGTAATACCATTCATTGGAATTACGGCTTTTTGTTTTTAAAAGCAGTGACCCTTAGCATCGGTAAAAGAAACGAATGCTACAGAATAATTAATCGAGGAGGAAAACCTGATGCGAGTATTAACCATTGCCGGATCGGATTCGGGAGGAGGAGCAGGGGTTCAGGCAGACCTGAAAGCCATCACGCTTCTAGGGGGGTATGGGATGAGTGTGCTGACTGCGCTCACAGCACAAAATACGGTTGGTGTGCAGGGGATTTATCCCGTGCCAGCCCCCTTTGTCGAAAAACAGATAGATTCCGTGCTTTCGGACATCGGGACGGATGCCATTAAGACAGGGATGCTTTTGAGTGCAGACATCATCAAGGTTGTGGCGAAAAAGATTAAGCAGTATGAGGTAGAGATTGTGGTGGTTGATCCGGTGATGGTCTCCAAGAGCGGAGCCCCATTGCTTCGAAAGGATGCTCGGAAAGCACTGATCCAAGAGTTGATTCCCCTTGCGACGGTCATTACCCCCAACCTTTATGAGGCTTCTATCCTTACTGGAATAGAAATTGATTCGATTGATCGAATGAGAGAGGCTACGGTTCAGATATGGGGCATGGGAGCCCGAAATGTGGTGGTAAAAGGTGGCCACCTACCCGGAAAGGCCATTGATAGCCTTTACGACGGAAAAAATTACGCCGAGATTGAGGGTCCCAGAATTAAAGCGAAAAATACTCATGGGACGGGCTGCACGTTTGCCTCAGCCATTGCCACGTTATTGGCCAGAGGAGAGTCTATGCCGAATGCCGTGCGAAGGGCAAAAGATTTTATTTCGATGGCGATAAAGTTTGGCCTGAACATTGGGGAGGGAACAGGTCCAACCAATCCTTTCGCTTATGTTCTAAAAGAGATGGAGCGGTATCATGTAGTCCAAGAATTAAAAAGGGCATTAGAGATGTTGAAAGAAGCGAAAGTGGGACGTCTCATTCCGGAGGTTTCCTCCAATCTGGGATATGCACTCCCTTATGCACTGGAAAATGAGGATATAGCTGCTTTTCCAGGAAGGATTGTTTGCTATGGAGATTCAGTGGCTGCAGTAGGTAGCCCGGAGTTTGGCGCTTCGCGGCATGTTTCCAATATCATCCTGACTGTTATGAGATTTAATCCCGATTGCCGCTCTGCCATGAATATCCGATATTCGGAGGAGTTAGTTGAGCAGATCGAGAGAAGTGAATTTCTTGTCGGCCATTTTGACCGAAGGAATGAACCAAAGAAGATCAAGGAACGAGAAGGGTCTTCTTTGGAGTGGGGAGTTGGAGAGGTTTTGAAAAAGATGAGACGGGTTCCTGACTTGATCTACGATAAAGGGGATGTCGGCAAGGAGCCGATGGTCCGCGTTCTGGGACGAACGCCAATGGAGGTTGTTGAAAAGGTACGAAAGGTCAAAGGAGTATCGAACGTTTGAAACATCCCTCAATGATCTTTTTATAAGGAAGGTGGTTTTATGACTCAGAGGATTGAAGCCCAAAAGGGTATCATCACAGAAGCGATGAAACAAGTTGCCGCTCAAGAAGAAATCTCTCCGGAATGGTTACGAGACAAGATAGCCTCTGGCCGAATTGTGATTCCTGTCAACCGGAATCATCATGGAGTTAGACACGTGGGAATTGGAGAAGGGCTCAGGATCAAAGTGAATACCAATCTGGGGACCTCATCGGATCATATTGATTTGGATGAGGAGTTGAAGAAACTCCAAGTAGCGATTCAGGCTGGAACAGATACGGTGATGGATCTGAGCACGGGGGGGGACATTGATGCCATCCGGAAGAAAATCATTACACGGGCTCCTGTTCCGGTTGGAACGGTTCCGATTTATGAGGCGGCCATTGAAGCGGCCAAAAAGAGAAATGGGCTTGCCAAAATGGAAGTTGAAAACCTCTTTGAAGTGATCGAGCGCCAGGCCGAAGAGGGCGTTGATTTTATGACACTCCATTGCGGAGTGACCCGAAATACGGTCGAGCGACTCAAGCAGGGGCATCGGCTCTTAGGGGTCGTGAGCCGAGGAGGGGCTTTCCTTGTGGAATGGATGATTTACAATGATCGGGAGAATCCACTTTATGAGCATTATGATCGTGTTCTTGAGATCGCTAAAAAGTATGATGTCACCTTAAGCCTTGGCGATGGATTGAGACCGGGTTGTCTGATAGATGCGACCGATCGGCCACAGGTGCAGGAGACAATTCTTCTTGGAGAGTTAACAGAGAGGGCTTGGGCGGAGGGAGTTCAGGTGATGATCGAAGGACCAGGCCATGTTCCTCTTGATCAAATCGAAGCCAATATTTTGTTAGAGAAACGATTGTGCAGAGGAGCTCCTTTTTATGTTTTAGGACCATTGGTGACTGATATCTCTCCGGGATATGATCACATCACCTGTGCTATTGGAGGTGCTATTGCAGGGAGGGCAGGGGCCGATTTTCTCTGCTATGTGACGCCATCCGAGCATCTGAAGCTCCCAACAGTGGAGGATGTGAAGGAAGGGGTGATTGCCACTCGAATTGCAGGCCATGCTGCGGATATTGCCCGAGGCAATAAGAAGGCTCTTGAGCAAGACATTGAGATGTCGAAGGCTCGAAAGGCTTTTGACTGGGAAAGACAGATTGCACTTTCTATTGATCCGGAGAAAGCGAGACGGTACCACGAGGAGGGAAAATCAGGGGAAAAAGATGTCTGCACCATGTGTGGAGAGTTTTGTGCTATTAAAAGAGTAAAGGACTTCTTTGACAAGTAGCCCCCGCGTCATTTACCCTGATGCTCCTGCCGTTTCTTAAAGAATCCCCGTCATTTTTTTGGACAGACTTTTCAGAACGAAAAGGGAGATCATTTTTAATTTTAAGATGAGAAGGGAAATTTGAATTTTAAGCTTTGGTATTTTACTCATCCTTTTTAACGCCTTAAAATCTAATCTAATTTTTTGGAAAGGTCTGACGATATCGCTTGAAAGATTTATTTTACTACGATTTAAACCCTTTTTATGGCGTCATGAATATCTTTCACCTAAATTGAGCGATTCACCCTATTTCACAAGGGAGGCAGAGATGCCTCAAACCCTTTTAGAATGCGATACATTGAACGTCTGGGCAATTAACCTTAAGCTTTCACTAAACGGGTGATGATTGAACTGGCCTCATGGTTGATTCAATCGATCAAAGGTGATCGCTCTAAAAGGCTTTTCGGCCTCCCCGCCCCCCTTGTGAAGGGTGAAAAAATCGCTCAATTTAGGTTATAATTGCTCTGATGCTTTGAGAGAGTTGTATGATGTCGAAGGGTTTCTGAATAAAACCGTTGCAGCCCCGCGCCATGATTTTAGAGGCTTCGCCATCAATGCTATAACCACTTGAAAGAAGAACTTTTACCTCCGGAGAAATCTCCTTGAGCCGGTCATAGACCTCCCCTCCGCCCATATGGGGCATGATGATATCGAGAAGGACAAAGTCGATGGAGTCTGGATGCTTCTTGAAGATTTCGATTGCCTCTGCTCCGCCCCTGGCCACCAGGACTTTATAGCCCAGGGTCTTTAATACTTTCTCGCTCACATCCAGAACCACCTCTTCATCATCCACCAGAAGAACCGTTCCAATGGCTTTCGAAATAGGAGCTGAGGATTTCACCGTCTGCTGAGCCGGTTTGCCCGAAGCAGGGAGAAAGACCTTGAAGGTGGACCCGCGGCATTTCTCTGATTCCACCTCAATATAACCACCATGTCCTTTCACGATACCATAGGTTGAGGCCAGCCCCAAGCCTGTCCCTCTTCCCAATTCTTTGGTCGTAAAGAAAGGATCGAAGATGCGATCGATGGTTTTAGAATCCATTCCCACACCGGTATCGGTCACGGTCAGCAGAATATAATTCCCGGGATTGAGTGTATAACCCCTGCCCTTTATCTCCTTGAAGTTGACATTGGCGGTTTTTAAAAAGAGGTCTCCCCCCTCTGGCATGGCGTCGGCCGCATTGACGAAAAGATTCATCAAAACCTGCTCAATCTGGCCTTGATCTGCTTCACAGGTAAACAAGTCCCCTGCGAGCTCCCGGTGAATGGTAATATTCTTTCTGGTTCTGCCGAAAGCCTCAGAGGTGTCAGACACCAGTCGGTTCAGATGAATGGGTCTTAATTCATACCGGCCTTTTCGAGCATAACCGAGCAGTTGAGTGGTTAATTTTGATCCGCTTTGAGCCTGTTTTTCGATCGTCCTCAACATCTCGTAATGGGAGTGAGCGGGATTCACACCTAAAAGCATCAGGGAGACATTTCCCTGGATAACCATGAGAAGATTGTTGAAGTCGTGGGCAATTCCGCCTGCCAAGGTCCCAATGGCTTCCATCTTCTGGGCTTGGATGAATTGAGCTTCCATACGCTTCTTTTCGCTCACGTCGGTGAGAATGACGATGATGCTCCTTTGCATCTCATCCATGACCGGAAGGAGATGAAGGGAGACCTGTTTCCCATTAAGTGTCAAAGGCTCATTGACAGCGGTGGGTTGTGATGTCCTATGTATCTCTTTGAGATGGTCTTTGATCCTTTGGCGATCCGATTCATGGAAGAGGTCGGTGAAATCCGAGGATAGGAGTTGGTCCTCTGTCCGATGGGTCAATGAAATCCCTTTCGGATTGGTATAGACGATCTTTCCTTCAGGGATGATCTCAAGAATTCCCTCCGCCATACTGTTCAGGATGACCTCAAAGTGCTTTTTCACGGAGAGCAACTCCGTTGTGATGTTTCGTGCATAAACATCTTCAATCCCGATGGTTTTTGGGGAATGGAGGACACTATTTTTTTGATCGGCCTGCTCAAGGGCGGTGAGGACATGCTTCGCAACCTTATCCAGTGACCCTTTGGCAATACAGGCATCGGCTCCGAAGGAGGTGTAGTCGATCTCCTGTTCGGCCGCAATGGCAGAAAGGATGATGATGTAAGCCTCGTTAAGAGACGGTATCTTGCGAATGATCTGACAGAGTTTCTCTCCTCCGATATAGGGCATGATGAGGTCAATGAAGATGACATCAGGGGTATGCGTTTTTAAAATATCAAGTGCGGAAAGGCCGTCTTCGACAGTGATCACCTGATGGCCCTCCTTTTTCAACAACCGGGACATAAACTTCAACACAACGGGATGGTTATCCACCACCAATATCTTCTTTTTCATCCTCTCTTCACCTTTAAAGACGATCAGAAATTTTCAGAAATCCTCTTCCATTTCAATTGAAGAAACGAGAAGAGTACTATTTTCAATTTTAACAGGATGAGTTCGATCTGAATTCTGATTTTTGACATTTTAACTTCCCCCTTTCAGGGCGAAAGCAATGGTCTCAAGTTTTTTCGTGATGATCCGGAGGTCGGCTTCAATTTCTTCTAGTCGATTCGTTCGTGCCGCCATCTCGATTCTCTTGGCCGCCTCATGGATCTCCAGGAGCCTGAGGATTCCGGCTGCCCCTTTAATGGAGTGGGCCATTGCCTCTACTACTCGAAAATCATTTTTTTCCAGGGCGGATTGCAACTCAGTCAGCTCAGAAGATGTGGTTTTTAAAAAGAGATCCATCAATTCTAATAATTCTTCCTCTTCTAAATTCAACTGTTTTGCTGATCCATAAAGATTCACATTTCCTCCTTACCTTTCTTAATCTCTCTTACTTACCTGATTTCTTTCTCACCCTTTAAGAAACGATACAGTTCCGACTGAAGGATCCTCCAGCCCTTTCCAGCCTTGATCGCTTTGATTCTTCTGAGACGGATATATTTTAAGAAGGTGGGTTTTGAGATCTTCAGGTATTCAATGGCCTCATCCGTGGTAAGAACAACATCCCTTTCAGTTATTGGCATTGAATTGCTCCTATTTACTCTATCTTTCGTCTATTTAAAGCAAAAAATATGCCTAAAAAAGCGGAAGACTCTCTTTTTCATAACTATTTGTTTTTTTTGGATTAATCTGGGACAAGCCAAAAGTGGGCAAATGGCATAAGGATATTCTGTCAAAAAGGAATACTCTTTGGCAAAAATTGAACACTGTCTGGAAACGGGTCATGACGGTATCGACACCCGCAACCCATGAAAATATTATAGGCGTTTGGGTTACGGTTACGAAGCCCTTGCCTATCGGCAGGCAGGCGTTTCGTAATTCGGCAATGGTTACGTGAAAAGAATTAAGAGACGATAAACGTACCCTTTTATTAACGATACGGGCCCTGAACCTAATATGGTACAGGGCGGGCCTCGTTACCCTTACCGTTAGACTTTTATTTTCTGAGCAAAGAGGGAAGAAGAAAGAAAAGAAGATACTTAGGATTCGCCGAGGTAGGCTTGGCGGACCATCTCGTTTCGTCGGAGATTTTCAGCATTATCGCTGAGGAGGATTGTGCCGGTTTGCAGAACATAACCGCGGCTTGCCACCTGAAGTGCCATGCGGGCGTTCTGCTCGACGAGGAGGATGGTTGTGCCATCGGCATGGAGCTGGCGGATGGTATCAAAGATGATGTCGACCAGAACAGGAGCCAGCCCCATGGAAGGCTCATCCATCAGGAGGACACTCGGACTTGCCATTAAGGCGCGGCCGGTCGCCAGCATCTGCTGTTCGCCGCCGCTGAGCGTGCCCCCTATCTGTTTTTGGCGTTCACGAAGTCTGGGAAAAAGGTTGAAGACGCGTTCGAGATTGGATTCAATTTGACGCTGGTTGATAATAGAAAAAGCCCCCATCTCGAGGTTTTCTCTCACCGTCAGGCGGCCGAAGATCCGGCGGCCCTCCGGAACCTGAACCACTCCCTTGGCCACAACCTCGTGAGGTCGATAACGGGTGAGATCTTCGCCCTCGAGACGGATCGATCCCTGACGAGGCTTGAGAAGTCCGCTTGTCGTCTTGAGCATCGTGCTCTTGCCTGCGCCATTGGCTCCGATCAGCGTGACGATCTCTCCCCTGTTCACATCAAAGGAGACTCCCTTGAGGGCATGAATATGGCCGTAATAGGTATGGATATTTTCGATTTCGAGTAAAGCCATGATTTAGTCTCTTAGTCGTTTAGTCGGATAGTCTCATAGTTAAAAGATCATTTATGATGGTCTCGTAAAAAGTTGTCTCACCGGTCCTGCGGCAGGAACCGGTGTCCAGTGTTTTTATAATTATTTGAGATTACTGGATTCCGGCTTTCGCCGGAATGACGGTAGTTACTCTTTTTTGACTTTTTGCGATTTCATCTCATTTATTAGTCCTGCGTAATTTTCATTTCAGGACTACAGGACTATTCGACTATGCGACCATTTGACTTTCTTCTCCTGTGCTTCCACGACCCAAATAAGCTTCAATCACCTTAGGGTTCCGCTGAATTTCAGCAGGAGTGCCCTCGGCAATCTTCTCACCATAATCAAGAACGGTTACGATTTCAGAGATGCCCATCACGACCCTCATCTGATGCTCGATGAGGAGGATGGTAATCTCTAACTCATCACGGAGGTGCTGAATGAAGTCCATCATATCCTGCGTCTCTCTTGGATTCATCCCTGCCGTAGGTTCATCGAGAAGCAGGAGCTTGGGGTGGGACGCCAGCGCTCTGGCAATTTCGAGCCGGCGCTGATCTCCGTAAGGGAGATTTTTCGCTAAAAAATCTCCCTTTCCCGCAAGGTTGACGAATTTAAGAAGCCTCCTTGCCTCCTCTGCCGCTTC
>Ga0194112_10007818_pt1 | contig 13862 bp, 14 predicted proteins | sample TA2MahC400mmetaG_FD_146191 | JGI IMG/M metagenome (GOLD analysis project Ga0194112, IMG submission 146191) | Freshwater microbial communities from Lake Tanganyika, Tanzania - TA2015016 Mahale Deep Cast 400m | ecosystem: Environmental > Aquatic > Freshwater > Lake | place: Tanzania: Lake...
GTCGGGACGCGGGGCGGGGCTGATCTGGAACGCATCCAGCACGGCACGGTCCAGACCCGCGCGGTGATAGGCAAGGGGCGCCTCGTAGATCGTCTTGAGGTCATAGGCCGGAATGACCGCGTCCGGACGCACGTTGCAGAACAGGGCGATCTTGGCCCGCTCCTTTTCCGGGATCGGGTGTTCCGACCGGCAGACCAGCACGTCGGGCGCCAGACCGATCGACTGCAGTTCCTTGACGCTGTGTTGGGTCGGCTTGGTCTTCAGTTCGCCACTGGCCGCAAGATAGGGCAGCAGCGTCAGGTGCATCAGGATGCACTGACCGCGCGGACGCTCGTGGATGAACTGACGGATGGCCTCGAAGAAGGGCAGGCCCTCGATGTCGCCGACCGTGCCGCCGATCTCGCACAGCATGAAGTCGACCTCGTCCGCGCCGATCGACAGGAAGTCCTTGATCTCGTTCGTGACATGGGGGATCACCTGGATGGTCTTGCCCAGGTATTCGCCGCGGCGTTCCTTTTCCAGGACGTTGGAATAGATCCGCCCCGAGGAAACGCTGTCCGTGCGGCGGGCCGAAACGCCGGTGAAGCGTTCATAATGGCCCAGGTCCAGGTCAGTCTCGGCCCCGTCGTCGGTGACAAAGACCTCGCCATGCTCGAACGGGCTCATCGTGCCGGGGTCGACGTTCAGGTAAGGGTCCAGCTTGCGCAGGCGCACGGTAAAGCCCCTGGCCTGCAACAGCGCGCCCAACGCCGCCGAGGCCAGGCCCTTGCCCAAGGACGAGACCACGCCGCCGGTGATGAAGATGTATCGCGCCATGGAGGCCCCCGTGATGTGCAAGTCTTGAAGTGCAAATTCTGTCAGGCTGCGGGCCGCTGAACGACCAGCATCACGGGACTTAGGGAATAACCGATTCGCCCCGTGGTCGCAACGGACCGCAAGTGAGAAGGGGCGGCTGACACCGCCCCGGAATGTCGTGTCGGCCCTAGTTGGCCGGCTGGCCTTGCGCGGGCTCTGCTGCGGGCGCAGGCGCCTCGGCGGCGGGCGGAGTGACGGCATCGGCCGCCGGTGCCGGCTCTGGTGCCGGCTGCGGTGCGGCAGGGGCCTCGGCCGGCGCTGTGGGCTGCGCGGCCGGCGGGGTCACCTCGGCGGCAGGGGCGGTCGCGGCTGGGGTTTCGGCTGTCGGCGCGTCGGGCGTCGGCGGCACCAGGGGATTGCCTCCGGTGGCGGGCGGCGGCGTATAGGCCGGCAGGGTGGGCATGTTCGTCTGCGGCTGGTTGCCCGCGGGCACGCCGATCTGGTCCAGAACCGAGCCCGTGCTGGCCTGTCGTGCCGCCAGAACCGTCAAGCCGATCGAGGTGCAGAAGATCGCGACACCCAGGATCCAGGTCAGCCGGGTCAGCGCATTGGCCGCCTGGCGGCCGGACATCACGCCCCCTGCGCCGCCACCGCCGCCGCCCATGCCCAGCCCGCCCCCTTCGGAACGTTGCAGCAGCACAATCCCGGTCAGCATCGCTGCCAGGATCAGATGGACGGTCAGAATGACGTTTTCCACGGCTTTCGGCCTTTCATTTGCGGACGCGCCTATCTAGTCACCCGCACAGGTGATGGCAAGCAAGAGTGTCCCATGGTTGCGGTGATGATTCAGGGCACCGGCTCGAATGTCGGAAAGTCCCTGCTGGTCGCGGGCTTGTGCCGCGCCGCCCGCCGCCGGGGCCTGTCCGTCGCCCCCTTCAAGCCCCAGAACATGTCGAACAACGCGGCCGTGACGGCGGATGGCGGAGAGATCGGCCGGGCCCAGGCCCTGCAGGCGCGGGCCTGCGGCCTTGAGCCGGCGACCGACATGAACCCCGTCCTGCTGAAGCCTGAAACCGACACCGGCGCTCAGGTGATCCTGCAGGGCCGTGCCATCGGCCGGGCGCAGGCGCGTGACTACGCCGGGCTGAAGCCGCGCCTGCTGGAGGGGGTGCTGGAGAGTTTTGCCCGGCTGCGCCAGTCCTTCGATCTGGTGATCGTCGAAGGCGCGGGCAGTCCGGCAGAGGTGAACCTGCGCCCCCGGGACATCGCCAACATGGGCTTTGCCCGTGCCGCCGATGTGCCGGTGGTGCTGGCCGGCGACATCGACCGCGGCGGCGTCATCGCCCAGATCGTCGGCACGCAAGCGGTCATCGACCCTGCGGATGCGGCGATGATCCGGGGCTTTCTGATCAACAAGTTCCGCGGCGACCCCCGCTTGTTCGACGACGGCTACCGGATGATCGAAGAGCGTACCGGCTGGCGCGGCTTTGGGGTGCTGCCCTGGTTCCCCCATGCCCACCGGCTGCCGGCCGAAGATGCGGCGGACCTGCGCGCATCGCGCGGGGACGGGCTGCATGTGGTCTGCCTGACGCTGTCACGCATCGCGAATTTCGACGACCTGGACCCGCTGGCGGCAGAGCCCGGCGTGCGGCTGACCATGCTGCGCGCCGGTCAGGCCATTCCCGGGGATGCCGATCTGGTGATCGTCCCGGGGTCCAAGTCCACGATAGGGGACCTGGCCTTCCTGCGCGCACAAGGGTGGGACGGGGACCTTCTGGCGCATCGCCGCCGAGGCGGTCACGTTCTGGGCATCTGCGGCGGCTATCAGATGCTGGGCCGGGTGATCCGCGATCCCTCGGGCGCCGATGGGGTTGCGGGGCAGGTCAAGGGGCTGGCCCTGCTGGAGGTGGAAACCGTCATGTCGCCTGACAAGCGGCTGGAGCGGGTGACGGGCACGGCCCTTGGCCAGCCCGTCACCGGCTACGAGATCCACATGGGCCGCACCGCGGGTCCTGACTGCGCCCGGCCCTTTGGGCATATGCCGCATCCCGACGGCGCCATCAGTTCCGACGGGCGGGTGATGGGCAGCTATCTGCACGGGCTGTTTTCCGACGATGCCTTTCGGGCAGGTTTTCTGGCGCGCCTCGGGGCGCCCTCGCTGCCCGGTTTCGAGGCGGGGGTCGAAAGGACGCTGGACGACCTGGCCGCTCATCTGGAAGCGCATCTGGATGTGGCGGGCCTTCTGGCGGTGGCGCGGTGACATTTGCTGCATGACTTGTGAGCGTCTGGCGCTGGACGAAAGCGGGCGGTCGCGCTACCTGAAGGGCATGGAACATGCCAAGCCCCCTTTGATCCTTTATCTCGCCGCGCCGCGTGGCTTTTGCGCCGGCGTCGATCGCGCCATCAAGATCGTCGAGATGGCGCTGCAGAAATGGGGCGCCCCGGTCTATGTCCGGCACGAGATCGTGCACAACAAATACGTGGTCGACACGCTGCGCGACAAGGGTGCGATCTTTGTGGAGGAGCTGGACGACTGTCCTGACGACCGTCCCGTGATCTTCTCGGCCCATGGCGTTCCGAAGTCGGTTCCAGCCGAGGCGCAGCGCCGCCAGATGGTGTATGTCGATGCGACCTGCCCGCTGGTCAGCAAGGTCCATATCGAGGCCGAACGTCATCACGGCAACGGCCTCCAGATGGTCATGATCGGTCATGCCGGCCACCCGGAGGTTCTGGGAACGATGGGACAGCTGCCCGAGGGCGAGGTGATCCTGGTCGAAACGGTCGCGGATGTGGCCCATGTCGCCCCGCGGGATCCCCAGGCGCTTGCCTTCATCACGCAGACCACGCTGTCGGTGGACGACACGGCCGAGGTCGTGGCGGCCCTGCAGGAGCGCTTTCCGGCAATCGTGGGCCCGGCCAAGGAAGACATCTGCTACGCAACCACCAACCGGCAGGCAGCCGTCAAGGCCGTGGCGCCCAGGATCGACGCGCTGCTGGTGATCGGGGCCGAGAATTCCAGTAATTCCAAGCGGCTGGTCGAGGTCGGGCGGTCCGCGGGCTGCGCCTATGCCCAGCTGGTGATGCGGGCAGAGGAAATCGACTGGCGGGCGCTGGAGGGCATCCGGGCGATCGGTGTCACCGCCGGCGCCAGCGCTCCCGAGGTTCTGGTGAACGAGGTCGTGGACGCCTTCCGCGCCCGTTATGACGTTACGGTCGAACTGGTCGAAACAGCCGTCGAGACGGTCGAGTTCAAGGTGCCGCGCGTGCTGCGCGAAAGCGCATAAGCGATTTCGCTGGTGCGTTCAGGACAGATGGAAGGCGGGGCATGAAGCTCTATTCGATGCCCTCGTCGGGCAACAGCTACAAGGTGCGCCTGCTGGCGGCGCTGACGGATCGGCCGCTTGAGCGGGTTGATTGCGAACACGGCTCGGCTGCGCTGGAGGCAGTCAAGGCCGAGGGCGTGCTGCCCTTTGGCAAGCTGCCGGCCCTGCGACTGGACAACGGCGTGATCTTGGGCGAATCGAACGCGCTCCTGATGTTTCTGGGCGAAGAAACGTCTTTTCTTCCGTCCGATGCGGTGCTGCGCGCGCAGATGCTGGGCTGGATGTTCTGGGAACAGTACAACCACGAGCCGGTGATCGCCGTCCGTCAGTCCCTGCGCCAGTATCCGCATCGTGCGGCCGATGCGACGCCCGAACGGATGGCCGACCTGCTGCAGCGGGGCCACGCACTGCTGGCGGTGATGGAAACGCATCTGGCAGGCAGGGACTGGCTGACCGGTGAGGCGGCGAGCCTGGCCGACATCTGCCTTTACGCCTATACCCATACGGCAGGCAGCCGGGGCGGGTTCGACATGACGCAGTTTCCTGCCGTCGGCGCCTGGCTGGATCGCATGGCCACGCTGCCGGGATATGTGACCCTCGATGCCTGATCTTTACGCCTGGACCGACGGCGCCTGCAGCGGCAACCCCGGCCCCGGAGGCTGGGGTGTGCTGATGCGCGCGCTGGATGGCAACACGGTTGTCAAGGAACGCGAACTGGCCGGGGGCGAGGCCGCCACCACCAACAACCGCATGGAACTGATGGCTGCCATCAGTGCATTGGAGGCGCTGACGCGCCCGACGCGCATCGTGATCGTCACCGACAGTGCTTATGTGAAAAACGGCGTGACCCAGTGGATTCACGGCTGGAAGCGCAACGGCTGGAAGACGGCTGACAAGAAACCGGTCAAGAATGTCGAACTGTGGCAGCGGCTGGATGAGGCGCAGCGCACTCATCAGGTCGAGTGGCGCTGGATCAAGGGCCATGCGGGCCATGCCGAGAACGAGCGCGCGGACGAACTGGCACGTGGCGGCATGGCGCCCTTCAAATGAACCCGTTGGCCCTTGTTGCTGCGCTGGATTACGGGTCGGTCCTGGTCTTTGCGCTGACCGGAGCGCTGGTGGCCAGCCGGGCGCAGCTGGACCCGGTGGGCTTTGTCTTCATGGCCGCCCTGACGGCGGTCGGCGGGGGCACGCTGCGCGATCTGATCCTGGGGCGGGACATGGTCTTCTGGGTGGCGCAGCCTGCCTATGTGCTGATCGCGGCAGGGGCGGCGCTGATCGTGTTCTGGACCGCACACCTGATCGAAAGCCGTTATGACTGGCTGGTCTGGCTGGACAGCGTGGCGCTGGCCGTGGCGGTTGCCGCCGGGGCCGGTGTGGCCATGGAAGGCGGGTTCGGCCCGGTGATCGTTGTCATCATGGGCGTCGTGACCGGGACCTTTGGCGGGCTGATGCGCGACGTGGTGGGCAACGAGGTGCCGCTGGTGCTGAAACAAGGACAGCTCTACCTGACGGCCGCGTTCGGAGGCGCCCTTGCCGCCGTGATCCTGACGGCGCTGGGTCTGGCACGGCCGCAGGCGCTGATCGCCTGCGCGGTGACGGTCTGGGTGCTGCGCGCGGGCAGCCTGCACCTTGGCTGGAAGCTGCCGGTCTATCGGTCGCGGCCGCCGCGAAGGCGGGGCTGAGGGAACATCGGCCGGGGGCCGCGGGTTGGACGCCCACAGGAGGCTTTCATGACCCAATCCCACACCACCCGTGACCATGACGAGATCCGCAAATGGGCCGAAGCGCGCGACGGCCACCCTGCCAAGGTCGATACCGGCGGCAAGGGCGGCATCCTGCGCATCGACTTTGGCGAGCCCGAGGACAGCCTGACCCCCATGGAATGGGACGAGTTCTTCCAGATCTTCGACGACAACGATCTGGAATTCCTGTATCAGGAAAAGACCGCCGACGGCGGCACCAGCCGTTTCAACAAGTTCGTGTCCGGCAGCTGATCAGCGCAGCTTGGGCGGGCCGTTGCGGCCCGCATCCACGTTCTCGACCCCGGCCCTCAGGCCCTGACCGATGCGGTGGGCCAGTTGCGACCAGGCGCGGGCGCTCCATGGAGGCAGCGTCCGGCGCAGCGATTCGTCGAAAAGGGCCAGCCAGATCTCGAAATGCTCAGGACGGACGTTGCCTGCGGACAGATGCGCGCGCATCGGGCTGCCGTTGTAGCCTGCGCGGTGCATGATCGCCCCTTCCCAGAAGGCGGCGATCCGCGCCTCGTGCGCAGGCCAGTCGCCGACATGTTCCGCAAAGACAGGACCCAGCACCTCATGCCGGCGGACCGCGCCATAGAAAATCGCGATGACGCGGCGGATCTCGGCCTCGGTGATGTCGAAACGGGGTGGCAGAACAGTTTCCATGAGGGACCATCTGGCGCGGGGCGGGCGGCATTGCAAGGGTTTGAACAGGGTGCATCCCGGTGCTAGAAGGCGCCTCCGGTCGCAGCCCACCCGGTCAAAACAGGAGCCCCTGATGAGCCATTACACCGACGCACTGACCCAGCTTGGCGCCAACACCGCCCTGCCGCAATCGCCCGAGAAGGCCGTGCTGGAACGGGTGCCCAACCCGCAGCCGGGCGAGGCCTATGTGGTGCGTTTCACCCAGCCCGAGTTCACCAGCCTTTGCCCGCTGACCGGACAGCCCGACTTTGCGCATCTGGTGATCGACTATGTGCCGGGTGACTGGCTGGTCGAATCCAAGTCGCTGAAGCTGTTCCTGGGCAGTTTCCGCAACCACGGCGCCTTTCACGAAGACTGCACCGTGGGCATCGGCAAGCGGTTGGTTGCGCTGCTGGATCCGCGCTGGCTGCGGATCGGCGGATACTGGTATCCGCGTGGCGGCATGCCCATCGACGTCTTCTGGCAGACCGGCGCCGTTCCCGAGGGCGTCTGGCTGCCCGACCAGGGCGTCGCGGGCTATCGCGGCCGCGGCTGAAGGGGCGCTTGCGGGGGCGGGCCGGCGTTTCTATAGAGGGCGCATGGATTTTGCGGGCTTTGTCATACGAATTAGCGGCCCGGTGGCGTGAGGTTTCGCGCTGCCGGGATGCGCATGCTTTTTCGAACCGACTGCCGACCCTGAGGAACGCCCCATGAGCGCCGAAACCCCCGATTACCGCGACACCGTCTTTCTGCCCCAGACCGATTTTCCGATGCGCGCGGGCCTGCCGCAGCGCGAGCCCGAATGGCTGGAACGCTGGGCGCGGATCGGCGTCTATGACCGGCTGCGCGAGAAGGCCGAAGGGCGTGCTCCCTTTGTGCTGCATGACGGCCCACCCTATGCGAACGGGCATCTGCATATCGGCCACGCGCTGAACAAGACGATCAAGGACATCATCGTGCGCAGCCACCAGATGATGGGCCGCGATGCGCGTTATGTCCCCGGCTGGGACTGCCACGGGCTGCCGATCGAATGGAAGATCGAGGAAAAATACCGCAACGAGGGCCGGGACAAGGACGCGGTGGACGTGGTCGAGTTCCGGCAGGAATGCCGCCGCTTTGCCGATGAATGGGTCGACATCCAGCGCGAGGAGTTCCAGCGCCTGGGCATCACCGGCAAGTGGGATGATCCCTACCTGACGATGGACTTCCATGCCGAGGCGGTGATCGCGGCCGAGTTCATGAAGCTGTTGATGAACGGCTCGCTCTATCAAGGGTCCAAGCCCGTGATGTGGTCGCCGGTCGAAAAGACAGCCTTGGCCGAGGCCGAGGTCGAATATCACGACCACACCAGCCATACGATCTGGGTGCGGTTCCCAGTCGCCTCGCAGTCCGAATTTGCGCAGCTGGACGGCTGCATGCGCAGTGATCTGCTGGAGGCGGCGGTCGTGATCTGGACCACGACGCCCTGGACGATTCCGCAGAACCGTGCCGTCGCCTACAACCCCACCATCGCCTATGGCCTGTATCAGGTCGATGCCGTGGCCGAGAATGCGACGGGACAGGCGGGCGAAACCGTGGTACTGGCCGATGCGCTGGCCGAGGGGGTGATGAAGTCCGCCAAGGTCGAGGGTTTCACGCGTCTGCGCGAGGTGTCCGCCGATGAACTGGCGGGCCTGACGCTGGCCCACCCCCTGCGCGGGGTCGAGGGGAGCGCGGCTGAGTGGGATTATGATGTTCCCATGCTGCCGGGCGATCACGTCACGGACGAGGCGGGCACCGGCTTTGTCCATACCGCGCCCAGCCATGGCGACGACGACTATCAACTGGGCCTGCGCTTCAAGCTGCCCATGACCTACAATGTCGAGCCGGATGGCTCCTATCGCAAGGATCTGCCGCTGTTTGGCGGCGAGGCAATCATCGCCCCCGACGGCAAGGACGGCCCTGCCAATGTCAGCGTGATCAAGCAGCTGGCCTGGGCCGGCGCACTGCTGGCCAAGGGCAAGATCAAGCACAGCTATCCGCACAGCTGGCGGTCCAAGGCGCCGCTGATCTATCGCAACACACCGCAGTGGTTTGCCGCCATCGACAAGCAGTTGGACGACGGGATGGGCCAGCACGGCGACACGATCCGCACGCGGGCGCTGACATCCATCGACAAGCTGGTCAAGTGGTGGCCGCAGACGGGGCGGAACCGCATCCATTCGATGGTCGAGAACCGCCCGGACTGGGTTCTGTCGCGCCAGCGGGCCTGGGGCGTCCCGCTGACCTGCTTCGTGAAAAAGGGCGCGAAACCGACCGACGAGGATTTCCTGCTGCGCGACGCGCGCGTGAACGACCGCATCATCGCGGCCTTTGAACAGGACGGTGCGGATGTCTGGTACCGCGCAGGCTTCAAGGCGCAGATGCTGGACGGGATCGTGAACCCGGAGGATTACGAGCAGGTCATGGACGTGCTGGACGTGTGGTTCGACAGCGGCTCGACCCATGCCTTCGTGCTGCGCGACCGCGCCGATGGCGCGCCTGATGGCATTGCGGATGTCTATCTGGAGGGCACGGACCAGCATCGCGGCTGGTTCCAGTCCTCGCTGTTGCAGGCCAGCGCGACCAAGGGCCGTGCGCCTTACCGCAATGTGGTCACGCATGGCTTCACGCTGGACGAGAAGGGCATGAAGATGTCCAAGTCGCTTGGCAACACGATCGTGCCCGCCAAGGTGATCGAGCAATATGGCGCGGACATCCTGCGCCTGTGGGTGGCACAAGCGGATTACACCGCTGACCAGCGCATCGGCCCCGAGATCCTGAAGGGCACCGCCGACAGCTATCGCCGGCTGCGCAACACCTTACGCTTCTTGCTGGGCGCACTGGCGGAGTGGGACGAGGCCGAGCGGTTGCCGGCCCACGACATGCCCGAACTGGAGCAGTGGGTGCTGCACCGGCTGGCGCAACTGGATCACCAGGTTCGCAAGGGTTACGAGAACTTCGACTTCCAGGGCGTCTTCCAGACGCTGTTCCAGTTCTGCACGGTGGATCTGTCGGCCTTCTACTTCGACATCCGCAAGGACGCGCTGTATTGCGACGCGCCCGACAGTCCGCGCCGCCGGGCCGCGCGGACCGTGCTGGATATCCTGTATCACCGGCTGGTGGCATGGCTGGCGCCGATCCTGCCCTTCACCATGGAAGATGTCTGGCTGTCGCGCTTCCCGTCCGAGGACGACAGCGTGCATCTGCACGACTTCCCGGTGACACCGGCCGACTGGCTGAACGAGCCGCTGGCCGCGAAATGGGACCATGTGCGGCGTGCGCGTCGTGTCGTGACCGCAGCCCTGGAGGTCAAGCGGACCGACAAGACCATCGGTGCCAGCCTCGAGGCCGCACCCGTTGTCCATGTCGAGGATGCCGAGATGCTGGCGGCGCTGAAATCGGTGGCCTTTGCCGATATCTGCATCACCTCGGATCTGTCGCTGACGCGGGATCCGGCGCCCACCGAGGCCTTCCGCATGTCCGAGGCCCCCGGCATTGGCGTGGTCTTCGAAGAGGCCGAAGGCGATAAGTGCCAGCGCTGCTGGAAGATCCTGCCCGACGTGGGAACGCATCGTCACCCCGGCGTTTGCGCCCGCTGCGACGACGTTCTGCCGGCATGACCAGGACCGACCTGCGCGAGGCGATCCTTGCGCGGGTCGGGTCCCTTCGCCCGGGCACGACCTGCTGCCCCAGCCAGATCGCCCGCGCCGTTGCGGCGGACTGGCGCGACCGCTGATGGACCCCATCCGTGCGGCCACACGGGAACTGGCGGCCGATGGGCGTATCCGCATCATGCAGCGGGGTCAGGCCGTCGTTGGGCCTGACCTGCGAGGGCCGATCCGCCTGGCGCCGCCTGCTTGACCCTGATCCCGCACCGGACCATGCTGGATTGCGCAACGTGAAGGCAGGCCCCGATGTATCAGCCCAGCAATGACCGCTACCGGACCATGACCTATCGCCACTGCGGCCGTTCGGGGCTGAAGCTGCCGGCGATCAGCCTGGGGCTGTGGCACAATTTCGGCCACGACACCCCGCATCAGACCAAGCGCGACATCTGCCGCACCGCCTTTGATCTGGGGATCACGCATTTCGATTTGGCCAACAACTATGGCCCGCCTCCCGGCAGCGCCGAGGAGGCCTTCGGAGAGATCCTGCGGACCGACCTTGCCGGCTATCGCGACCAGCTGATCATCAGCAGCAAGGCCGGCTATGGCATGTGGCCGGGCCCTTATGGCGAATGGGGCAGCCGGAAGTACATGATCGCCTCATGCGACCAGTCGCTGAAGCGGATGGGGCTGGATTACGTCGATATCTTCTATTCCCATCGCTTCGATCCCGACACGCCGCTGGAGGAGACAATGGGCGCGCTGGACCATATCGTGCGGTCGGGCCGGGCGCTGTATGTCGGCATCTCCAGCTACAACAGCGCGCGGACACGCGAGGCGGCGGCCATTCTTAAGGATCTGGGAACGCCCTGCATCATCCACCAGCCCAGCTACAACATGCTGAACCGGTGGGTCGAGAATGACGGCCTGCTGGACACGCTGGAGGATCTGGGCATCGGCAGCATCGTGTTCACGCCGCTGGCGCAGGGCATGCTGACAAGCAAGTACCTCAGGGGGATCCCGGCCGACAGCCGCGCCGCGCAGGGCAAGTCCCTGTCGCCCGACTGGCTGAGCCAGGACATGATCGACCGCCTGAACGGATTGAACGACATGGCCGAAGCGCGAGGCCAAAGCCTGGCGCAGATGGCGGTTGCCTGGACCTTGCGGGGCGGGCGCGTGACCAGCGCGTTGATCGGGGCCTCGCGCGCCGAGCAGGTGCGGGACTGTGTGGGGGCATTGGGCAACCTGACCTTTACCGAAGCCGAACTGGCGCAGATCGATCAGTTGTCGGCCAAGGGCGACGTGAACATCTGGGCCCGGTCTTCCGAGGGGGCAGGCGAATAGTCCGGCAGCCTGACGCTAGACAAGCCACCAGCCCTTGGCCTTCAACTGGTTGCGGATCTGCTTTTCCTGCGCGGGCGCGGGCAGTCCTTCAAACAGCGGGCGCACCTTTTCCCGCCCCTTTTCCTGATAGATCAGCTTGCGTGCCGGTTCCCATTCGCGCAGCACCCGCTTGATGGCTTGGGGCGCGACCGCCGTTTCCAAGGCCTCGATCACGTGGGTGGACTGGCGGGCGTAAAGCAACGGCAGGCGGCGGTAATGGCAGGTGATGTCGCCGTCGAGCCCCGCAAGGTCCGGCCCCGGCCGGCCACCGCCAAAGCTGCGGATCACCACGGGCAGCACGATCTGGTCCAGCCAGGGGTCCATCGTCTGGCAGGCAAGCTCGTCATGGGGATCGTTGCGCAGGGCAAGTGCCCATTCCAGAAAACGGCAGCCGAATTCAACCGGATCGGCGCCAAAGAACCAGCCGGCGTTAAAGTAAAGGTAGCGTTCCCAATGCTCGTCGGGCTGGGACAGATCCAGCGTATCCCCATAATCGACGCCGAACCGGTCATAGATCGACTTCCAGATCTGCCCATATCCCGGCCCATAGAGCGGCGGCTGCGGCCAGGTTCCTTCCCGCCGCATCGAGGCGGCGGGCCGGGCAAAGTCGAAGGCGACGTGATTGAGCGGGCCCGTGACCAGTGTATCGGTGTCGAAGAACACAAAGGGTTCATCGGGCGGCAACAGGGCCAGCGCCTCGATCTTGTTGCCTTGGGGATAGGAGGCGCCGAAATGCCGGGCCGTGAAGGGGACGATTTCGGCTCCGAAACCCGCGATCAACTCGCGGCACGGGTCCGAGATTTGCGTTTGGTGATCGGCCCATGCTCCTTCGGGGCGCGGCTCGGCCACCAGCACGCGTCCCTTCCAGTCGGGAGCATGCGTCCGCAGGCTGGCCAGAAAGATCACAGCCTCGTATTCGAGACGGCCGGACTGCGCCAGGATCAGCAGGTTGGGCTGAGATGTCTTGGTCCGCTTTGCCATGATCAATCCTTGGTTGAACACGCAGAGACTAGACGCGCGTTTCGCAAAGCAAAACCCCCCGAGCCACCAAGGCCGTGGAATATCTGCTGGATTGATAATTCAAAGAAAATGTCGGGGCACATCAGCCACCACCATCCGCCTGTCATTCGAAAGGGAAAGTGGTGGGCGACCCTGGAATCGAACCAGGCGTGGGTCTCCCCGGCGGAGTTACAGTCCGCTGCCGCACCTTGCAGCACGTCGCCCGCCGATCGCTTTCGGCGTGGGGCGGTGATTAGCTTTCCCTGCGGGGGGCGTCAAGCGGATTTCCGGGTCTTGCGCGCTTGCGCCGTCGCGCGCACAGAGAGGCAACAGGAAAGGAGGCCCGCCCATGACCGAACGGACCGGCAAAGCCAAGAAACCCACATGGGTGATCGACAAGGAGCGGGCTCGCCGTGCCGCCGCAGCCGAAACGGTATGGCTGTTCGGCCTGCACGCGGTGCGTGACGCGCTGGCCAACCCGGCACGCGACAAGCTGCGACTGGTCGTGACGCAGAACGCGGTGACGCGCCTCGGGGATCTGCACGGGATCGAGCCCGAGATCACGGATCCCCGGGTTTTCGACAAGGCGGTGCCGCTGGCGGCGGAAAGCGTGCACCAGGGCGCTGCGCTCGAGGTGAAGCCCTTGAAGTGGGGCAGCCTGTCGGAGGTCGCGCTGCGCGAGGCGCCGGGCGAGTCGCGACCGCTGCTGGTCGCCTTGGACCGGGTCACCGACCCGCACAATGTGGGCGCGATCCTTCGTTCCGCCGAGGTGTTCGGTGCACGTGCGGTCATCGCCCCCGCCCGCCACTCAGCGCCCGAAACGGGGGCGCTGGCCAAGACGGCCTCGGGGGCTCTGGAGCGGCAGCCTTATCTGCGGGTTCCGAATCTGGCCGAGGCGCTGACCCAGCTGAAGAACATGGGCTTCATCCTGGTGGGGCTGGACGGCACCGGAAACGAGTCGCTGCCCGATTTGATGGGCGAGCTGAAGGGCAGGGCGATCTGCCTCGTGCTGGGCGCCGAGGGTCCAGGCATGCGCGAATTGACGATCAAGACCTGCGATCACGTGGCGCGCATTCCCTTCGCGGCCGACTTCGGGTCGTTGAACGTTTCCAACGCGGCGGCGGTGGCGCTCTATGCGGCGGGGCGTGCATGAATATCACATCCATGCGACGGTCTTGCCACATGCGTTGAGATTTGCAGCCTCTGCTGTCAAGTAAGCATGACGCTAACAGCCGGGCCCCCATGCGCAACCTGATCCTTGTCTTGTTCCTGTCGATCCTGTCCGGCCTTCCGGCCGCCGCGCAGGAATG
>Ga0194112_10007822_pt1 | contig 13858 bp, 13 predicted proteins | sample TA2MahC400mmetaG_FD_146191 | JGI IMG/M metagenome (GOLD analysis project Ga0194112, IMG submission 146191) | Freshwater microbial communities from Lake Tanganyika, Tanzania - TA2015016 Mahale Deep Cast 400m | ecosystem: Environmental > Aquatic > Freshwater > Lake | place: Tanzania: Lake...
TGATCATGTAGGGGGGGCAGTCGTGGACGATGCGTGAGCCGCCGCCGATGAAGGAGTGGGTTCCGACGGTGACGAACTGGTGTAGGCCGGTCATGCCGCCGAACCAGGCCTTGTCCTCGACCTTGCAGTGGCCGCTGAGGCCGACGTAGTTGGCCATCACGATGTCGTTGCCCACCTCGCAGTCGTGGGCGATGTGGCAGTAGGCCATGAGGAAGTTGCGGCTGCCGACGCGTGTGACCCAGTCCTGCTTGGTCGAGGCGGCGTTGACGGTGACGTATTCGCGGAGCATGTTGTCGTCGCCGATCTCCACGCGGGTGCCCTCGCCGTGGTAGCCGAGGTCCTGGGGTCCCATGCCGACGACGGCGTAGGGGCCAATGGTGTTGCGTGCGCCGAGGGTGGCGTGGCCGGTGAGGATGGTGCCGGTGAGGAGGGCCGTGCCTGGGCCGACGGTGACGTGTTCGCCGACGCAGGCGAACGGCCCGACGGCGACGTCGTCGGCGAGCTGGGCCTTGGGGTGGACTTGGGCGGTCGGATGAATGGTTGTGGCCATGGGTGCCTCAGGGGGTGGGGGAGGCGTCCACGAGGACGCGCCGGAGCTGCTCGATGAGTTGGAGGTTCTGCGCGTGGCCGCTTCGGACTGCCACGATTCGCGCGGCGAGGCCGGCGCCGAGGAGGCGGAGGTCGCCGAGGAGGTCCACCACCTTGTGGCGGGCTAGTTCGTCGGGGAAGCGCAGGCGGCCGTAGATGAGGCTGCCGTCGTCGCGCAGGACGAGGGTGTTTTCGAGGGATGCCCCGCGGCCCAGGCCACTGGCGAGGAGTGCGGGGGCCTCGCGCTGGAAGACGAAGGTGCGGGCCGGCGCCAGGTCGCGCGCGAAGCTCTCGGGGGTCACGTTGATGCTGAAGTGCTGGCCCGGGAGCGACAGGTGGGGGTACTCGAGGGTGTAGGCCACGCTCAGCCCCTCCGCGGCAGGGAGGGCCGTGATCGTGCTGGCCTCGTCGGAGACGGAGACGGGTTCGGGGAGGGTGCGGGGGAGGCGGGCCTGGTCCTGCTCGACGATGCCGGCCTTGAGCAAGAGGTCGGTGAAGGCGCGGGCGCTGCCGTCGCAGGCGGGGAACTCCGGCCCGCGGAGCTCGACAGTGAGATTATCGAGGTCGAGGCCGTGGACTGCGGCGAGGATGTGCTCGGTCATCTGCACCTCGGCGTCGCCCTTGCGGAGCACGGTGCGGCGGAGCTTTGGGACGACGAGGTCGGGGCTGGCGGGGATGCGGGGCGCCCCTGGGAGGTCAGCGCGGACGAAGACGACGCCGCTGTCGGGCGGCGCAGGCAGCAGGCGCAGCGTCACCGTGCGGCCGAGGTTCACTCCCACGCCGGTGAACTCAGTGGGGTTCTGAATGCTCCGTTGCTCTTGCCTCAAGGCGTACCACCTTCTCTGAGAGTTCAGCGACGGCCCGCGTGAGCTGCCGGATGCGCTGGAGCAGCTCGGGCAGCTTCTGGTGGAGGACCAGGCAGTGACGCTCCTTGCCAATCTCCTGGGCCGGGGAGCCGAGGACAACCTGGCCGGGCGGGACGCTTCGCAGGACGCCCGCCTGAGCGCCGACGATGGCGCCGTCGCCGACCTCGATGTGTCCGATGACGCCGGCCTGGGCGGCGACGGTGACGTGGTGTCCGAGCACCGCGCTGCCGGCGAGGCCGCACTGGGCAACCAGGAGGCTGTGCTCGCCGACCACTACATTGTGCGCGACCATCACGAGATTGTCAATCTTGGTTCCCGCTCCCACCACGGTGCGGCCGAAGCGGGCGCGGTCCACGGTCGAATTGGCGCCGATCTCCACGTCGTCGCCGATCTCGACGATGCCGCGCTGCGGCAGCTTGTGGTGCACGCCGTCCCGCGTCTCGTAGCCATAGCCGTCCGCGCCAATGACGACGCCGCTGTGCAGGACGACGCGGTCGCCGACCAGGCAGCGGTCGAGGACGGCGACCAGGGGGTGTAGCAAGCAGTCGCGGCCGATGCGCGCGTCGCGGCCGACGAACGTCAGGGGCCGCAGCACCGTGCCTGCCCCGATGGCGGCGCCCGCCTCGACCACGCAGTGTGGCCCGATGGACACGCCCGGGCCGAGGTCGGCATCGGGTGCGACAACGGCCGCGGGGTGGATGCCCGGCTCGGGGGCCGGAGACGCCGGGCAGAGGCGCTCGGCGATCCGCTCGAAGGCCGCCACAGGCTCGGCAGCGACGAGGAGGGGCAGTGGGGTGGCCGAGGCGTCGAAGGCCGCGCCAACGACGAGTGCCGAGGCCGCGGTCCGGGCCACCAGGGCGGCGTAGCGCGGGTCGGCGGCCAGCGCGAGGTCGCCGGGGCGGGCGTTGTGGAGCGCGGCGACGCCGGCGACCTCGGCGGCGGCATCGCCGCGAACGGTGCTGCCCGTGAGCTCTGCAAGCTGGGCTAACGTCACCGCCACGGATGTCTCCTCTGAATCGTGCGTTGGGCAAAGACTGGCTGAAGCCAGGACTCCAAACGAGTCCTTCGCTCGTTTGGAGTCCTGCCTTCAGGCAGTCCTGGCTTCCCGATGCGGAACCTACTTGACGGGTTCCTTGGGCGGCTCCTTGGCCTTCTCTTTGCCCTTCTCCTCGGGGGCGGGAGTTGGGGGCGTGGGACGGAGGCGCTCCTTCTCGGCCTTGTCGCGCTGATACTTGGCGTTCAGGCGTTTGATCAGCACGTCGGTGAAGTCGAGGGCTGGGGCGTGGTAGAGCACGCCCTGGGCGTCAATGCGGCGGTTGAGTTCCAGGTAGCGCGTGCGGGGCCGCAGGTCCTTGTCGAGGTCGCCCACCTCGGTGTCGCGGGTGCGCAGGACGATGTCGTAGCCTGCCTCGCGTGCGTAGGCCTGCGCCTCGTCGGTGATCTTCTTGTAGATGCCGAGGGTGAAGTCGTAGAGCTTGTTGTAGAGGTGGTCTTCGGTGGCGTCGCGGTAGCTTCGGAACTCGCGGGAGGCGTCTTCGAGGAGCTTGGCGTTGTTCTTGGCCTCCTCGCTTTCTGGGCGGAGGAGCTTGGCCTTCTCCTCGAGGTCGCGGGCCTTGTCGCCCAGCTCGCGCAGGCGGGCGGCGCGCTTCTCCTCGAGCTGGCGGAGGTCAGAGTTCATGTCCACCTTCTCCTCCAGCTCGTCGAACACCTTCACGATGTTGACGGCTCCGATGCGGAGGGGGCGGTCGGCGGCGGGCGGTGTGGGCGGGGGCTCCGCCCCCCGCGCGCGGGGCGGGGACGCCCCGCCCACAAGGGCGGCGACGTGGGCGAGCGCAATGGGGACGGCCAGGAGCGTGCGTTGCATGGGTGTGTGCCTCCTATCTGCCCAGGCTGAGGGAGAAGTAGAGGAACTCGGTCTCGTCGTCGCCCTGCTTGATGACGGGGGCGGAGAAATCCACGCTGATAGGGACGTGTGAGAGCGCGGGGACAAGGAGCCGGAAGCCGAAGCCGAGGGCAAGGCGGGGCTTGGCGAAGCCGGTGAAGTCCTTGGTCACGGTGCCCGCGTCGGCGAAGAAGACGCCGTAGAAGTTCGGGGGGGCGATGGGATAGCGGTATTCTGCGCTGACGAGGGCGCGGTACTTGCCGCCGATGGGCTCGTCGTTGTCGGTGGGGCCGGCGCCGCGGTAGGCGAAGCCGCGGAGGTTAGCGCCGCCGGCGTAGAGGCGCTCGTAGATGGGGAAGCTGCCCGCCTGGTAGTCCACCCGCCCGCGGAGGGACAGGACGCGCTCGTAGTCCTTTGGGTGGCTGCCGAGGGTCCAGAAGCGGGTGCCGCCGGCGCTGAAGGTGACGCCGTGGGGCATGACGAGTTCCGAGCCAAGCTCCCATTCGTAGCCCTTGGTTGGGAAGGTTGGGCGGTCCTTGCGGTCGCGGCGGACGGTGACGCCGGCGCCGAAGACGGGGTGGGTGCCCCTCTCGTCCACGGCGTCCTGCGGCGGCTCATCGTCGTCGTCATCATCGTCATCGTCATCATCATCCTCGTCGTGGATGGCGACGTTGACGGCTTCGAGGCGGACGTGGAAGGTCACGTCGGTGTCGGGGTCGCCCTTGTACTTGCGGATGCCGCGCGAGAGGCGGACGCCGGCGCGGGTTTCGTCCCAGGTGCCCTGGTCGCGGGTGTTGTAGTAGAGGCTCCAGCCTAAGCTCTCGTTGCGGCCGCGCCAGTAGGGGTCCTCGAAGGCGATGGCGTAGCTGGAGTAGATGGAGCCGGGCATGAGGGTGACGCGGAAGCTCTGTCCTGCGCCGACGTAGGCGTTTCCGCTCCACAGGTCGCTCCAGCTCTTGGGGGCGTCGCGCCAGTCGAAGTTGCGCTGGGCCAGTTCGATGGTGCCGACGACGCCGTGGGAGGACGAGACGCCGGCGCCGAAGCGGAAAAGGCCGGTGTGGCCCTCGGTCACGTCCACCACCAGGTCGCGCTCGCCCGGCGCGGGGGGGTCGGCGGGGGCGAGTCGGACCGTCACGGCGTCGAAGAACTGGAGGCGCTGGAGGGCGCGCTGGCTGCGTTCGAGCTTCTGGACGTCGTAGAGCATGCCGGGCTCGAGCTCCATCTCGCGGAGGATGACGTCGCGCCGGGTGCGGGGGTGGCCCCGGGTGCGGATGGTGTTGACCCGCACGGCCTCGCCTTCCTCGATGGTGAAGGTCACGTCGTATGAATCGCCCGCCGGGCTCGGCCTGCCTTCGGGCGTGACCCGCACGTCGGGGTAGCCGTTCTCGTGGTAGAGGCGCTCGATGACGACGACCGACTCGTACATCTTCTTGTCGGAGAACACGTCGGCCTGCTTCAGTGGGATGGCGGCCAGGAGGGTGTCGGCCCCCCACTGGGTGGCGCCCTTGACCTCGATGGAGGCGACGGGGAACAACTGCCCTTCGTCCACGATGAGCGTGACGTCCACCCTGTTCCCCTGCGGTCCGAGGAAGCGGCGTTCGAAGGTCACTTTGGCGTTGGGGAAGCCGCGGACGCGGCGGCAGTAGTCCTGGAGGCGCTCGACGTCCTTCTCGAAGATGGCGTCGCAGTAGCGGCGGCTGGTCCAGAAGCCGTCGCGCTTGGTCTCCATCACGCGCCGCAGCTCGCTGGCGCGGACCGAGCGGTTGCCGCGGAAGCGGAGCCACTTGACCTGGTACTTGGGGCCGAGGTTGACGTGGAACGTGAGGTCGAGCTGTGGGGTGTTTGGGACTGGGAATGTGGCGGAGGTGACGACGACGGCGCGGTAGCCCTGCTCCTGGCAGTAGGCGCGAATGGTCTCCTTGTCGCGGCGGAAGCGCTCGTCCTCGGGGAGCTTGAGGACCTCGGGGAGGATGGGGGTGTCCACCCTGGTGGCCAGGGCCTCGAGCATCTTCGTCTCCCAGTCGCGTCCGGCGCCTCGGATGCGGATGCTGCGGACGCGGAGGGCCTCGGAGATGTCAATGATGACCCGCCAGCCGTTGGGGAGGGGCTGGAGCTGGTGGGTGGCCACGTGGCCGGCGCGGAGGAAGGCGCGGATGTCGTCGTCCAGGCGTGTGAGGTCGAGGGGGGCGCCCTCGCGGGTCTGCATGAGGCCCCTGATGACCGCGGGGTCGCCGGGGTAGCCTCGGATGACGATCTCCCGGACGATGAGCGGCTCGCCTGCGGAGGCCGCCGCGGCGCCGGCGAGACAGAACGCCAGGAGAAGCAGGGGCGGGATTGCGGATTGGCGATTGCGGATTGCGGATTGGAGGGCTGAGGGGGACGCGAGCGGCTTCATCTTCGGCCTCTCCGAAATCCGCAATGCGAAATCCGCAGTCCGAAATGGCCCGCCCATGCCCCACGTGCCGGGCCTCAGAAGGGGGTCTGTTCCTGGTGGGCCCGGTCCTCGAAGCGCAGGTAGTTCTTGAGGAAGACAGCGTGGACCTCACCTATCGGCCCATTTCGCTGCTTGGCCACGATGATGTCTGCCTCCCCAGGTCTTTCCCCGGGACTGTAAGCCTCGTGACGGTAAAGGAGCAGGATGAGATCGGCATCCTGTTCGAGCGAGCCGCTCTCGCGGAGGTCGGACATGCGGGGGATGTGCCCCTCGCGGGCCTCGGTGGCGCGGCTGAGCTGGGAGATGGCGATGACCGGGATGTTCAGCTCGCGCGAGAGGCCCTTGAGGCCGCGCGAGATGATGGAGATCTCCTGCTGGCGGTTCTCGGCCTGGCGCTCCTCCATGAGCTGGAGGTAGTCCACCACCACGAGGGCGAGGTTGGGCACCGACATCTTGAGGCGGCGCGCCCGCGTGCGCAGGTCCCTGAGCGATAGGCCGGGCGTGTCGTCTATGTAGATCGGCGCCTCGTACAGGTCGCCCGCCTTCATCGTCAGGGCGTTGATCTCCTCGCGCGGCAGCAGGCCGCGCCGCAGGCGATGGGCGTCCACCTTGGCATAGCAACAGAGCACATTCCGCGCGATGACAGGCTTGGACATCTCGAGAGAGAAGATGAGGACCGGCTTCCCCTCCTGCTTGTTGGGCTGAGGCCAGGCCCCGAGTGCGACGCGCAGGGCGATGTTGAGGGCCAGCGTGGTCTTGCCCATCGAGGGGCGGCCGGCCACGATGATCAGGTCGGAACGCTGGAGGCCGCACGTCAGGTCGTCAAGGTCGTTGAACCAGGTGCGGAGGCCCGTGATGCGGTTCTCGCGCATCGACTCGATGTCGGTGAAGATGCCCTGGAGGATGTCGCGGACGGCGGTGGCCTCGGCGACGCGGTCGCCCTGGGTGACGGAGAAGATTTCGGCCTGCGCCTTGTCGAGCAGGGCATCGGTGTCCACCGAGCCGTCGTAGGACTCGCGCGCGATCTCGGTGCAGGCGTGGATGAGGTGGCGGCGGAGCGCGGCCTGGCGCACGATGCCGGCGTAGTACTCGGCGTTCGCCGCCGAGGGCACCTTGTCGAGGAGCGCGACCAGGGCGTTGGCCCCGCCCACGCGCTCGAGGAGCTCGCGCTGGCGCAGGTCCTCGGTCAGGAGCACGAGGTCCACAGGCTTCCCAGCGTCGAAGAGGCCCAGCATCGCCTCGTAGAGCGCCTGGTGGTCGGGCGTGTAGAAGTCCTCCTTGTGGAGGACCTGGGCGATGTCGGGGATCGTCTGGTTGTCAATCAGCATCGAGCCCAGGACGGCGACCTCGGCGTCCTGGTTCTGTGGTGGGAGGCGGTCCCTCATCGCGGCAGGGGCGGAGTCGGCCGTGGCCATTTAGTCTGCAACCACCCAGATGCGGGTTGTGGCGACGACGTCCGGGGCCAGTTGCACCTCGACGGCGTAGACGCCTGTTTCCTTGATCGGCTGTTCGAGGCGGATGGCCTCTTCGGGCACCTCGAAGCCCTCCTGGCGGAGCGCGGCGGCGATCTGGGCGGCGGTGACCGACCCGAAGAGCGTGCCGGCCTCCGTGGCCTGGGCGGGGATGGTGCACGAGACGGCGTCGAGGCGCTTGCCGGCTTCCACGAGGGCCTGACGCCGCTTCTCGGCCTCGCGCTGGGCGCGCCGCTTCTCGGCCTCGAGTTGCCGAAGGTTGTCCTCTGTGACCGGCGTGGCGATCTTGCGGGGGAACAGATAGTTGCGGGCGTAGCCGGGCACGACGGCGACGATGTCGCCCGCCTTGCCGAGGGGTTCGTGGTCCTTGCGCAGGAGAACTTGCATCGTTGGGCTCCGAGGGGCTGACTGGGCGAGAGGTCACCGTGCGACGTAGGGCATCAGGGCCAGGAAGCGCGCCCGCTTGATGGCCGCGCGCGCGCTCCGTTGGCACTTCGCACAGTTGCCCGAGCGCTTGCGTGAGAACAGCTTTCCCTGGCTCGTCACGAGCTTCTGGAGGACCGCCACGTCCTTGTAGTCAATCGCGCCGATGCCTTCCCGGCAGAAGCGGCAACGGGACTTCTCGCGTGGGCGACGGAACTTCCGCTTGGCCATAGGCTCTTGGGCTCCTCGCTAGAATGGCACGTCGTCGAAGGGTTCTGCCTCGTCCGCCTCGGGCTCACCGGGCGGCGGGGCGGGGGACGCTGGCCTGGCGGGGCGCGCGCCGCCGGCGGCGGGGGGCGGCGCCCCCTCGTCGGCCGGCGCGCCCGGCGCTCGCTGCGCGCCGCGTGGCGCGCCAGACCGCTGGCCCAGGAACTCCAGCTTCTCCAGGACCACGCGCAGCTTCGAGCGCCGCTGCCCGTCCTGGCCCGTCCACTCGTCCAGCGACAGCCGGCCCTCGACGAAGATGGCCTGGCCCTTGGAGAAGTACTCGTTGATCAGCTCGGCCTGCTTGCCCCAGGCCGTCACGTCCACAAACGTCACGCTGTCCCGGCGCTCCCCCTCCGGGGTCTTCGTGCGGCGGTTGACCGCAAGGCGGATGTCGGTGACGGCCTGGCCGCTCGGGGTGTAGCGCAGCTCCGGGTCGCGCGTGAGATTGCCCATGAGAATCACTTTGTTGAAGTTCGGCATGCGCGGTCCTCGCTAGTCGGCGTACTCGTCTCGGTGGCGGCCTCGTGGGGCTTCGGCCTCTGCCTCCCCCTCGTCGCGGCGCGGCCCGGACTCGGAGCGGCCGGCCGCAGGCGCCGGCGCCTCGGCCCGGACGCGCTGGGAGAGGGTCTGGATGGGCTCGCCCGGCTCCCCGGGCCGCACGGCGAGCAGGCCGGCCTTGTGCAGCTTCTCGCTCTGCTCGTCCCGCAGGACGAGAAGGCGCAGGATCGTGTCGTTCAGCCCGCCGTCGCGCTCGATGCCGACCAGGCCCTCGGCCGAAGCCGTGAAGCGCACCAGGTAGTAGACGGCGCGGCTGCGCCCCTTGATCGGGTAGCACAGCTTCCGCTCGTCCCACTTCTCCGCGGTGAACACCTCGGCCTGGTTCTTCTCCAGGATCGCGTGCACCTCGCGGGTGGCGGCATGGAAGTTCTCACTGCACCGCGCGTCGTCGAGCAGGAACATGCCTTCGTACAGTCTCAAAAGGGCGTCTCCTAATGCGGCCTATGGCCGCAACCAAAGGGGATGGTTGGATGGGTGGATGAATGGATGATTGCCTGACACCCATCCACCCATCCATTCATCCATTCATCCTCTCACACGCGAGGGGGCCAGCCCTCACTTGTTCACCTCGTTCATCGCCGCCTCCACGCCCAGCCGCAGCCACAGCCGCACGGCCTTGGCCGCCGCGTCCACCGCGTCGCACATCGCCTCCCGCTCGCCGGGCCCGAAGCCTCCGAGCACGTGGGCCACTGCGTCGTCCCCTCGCCCGATGCCGATCCGCAGGCGGGCAAACTCCTCCGTGCCCAGGCACTCTATGAGCGACTGGAGGCCGTTGTGGCCGCCGCTGGACCCACGTCGCCGCAAGCGGAGCTTGCCCGGCTCCAGGTTCAGGTCGTCGCACACGACCAGCAGGTCCTCGGTCGAGCTGCGATGCCAACGCAGCAGGGGAGCGACGGCGCTCCCGCTCAGGTTCACATACGTCTGCGGCTTCACGAGCAGGACCTGGCTGCCCTCGAGCTGGCCCTCGCCCACGCGGGCGTCGAAGCGCCGCCGGCTCACCTCGATGCCCTGCTCAGCGGCCAGGCGGTCCACCACCTCGAACCCAAGGTTGTGCCGCGTCCGCTCGTACCGCTTGCCCGGATTGCCGATGCCGACCACGATCTTCATCCGCCGCCCCTCAGCAGCCTCAGGGCGCGGCGAGCGCGCCAGACCGCGCCGCTACTTCTCACCCTCCTCTTCCTCCTCGCCCTCCTCGGCGGCCTTGCGCCCGATCAGCTCAGGCTCGGCCGCCTCCGCCGCAGCCTCGGCCGGCACCGCCTCCTTCACCGCCACAGGCGCATGCACCACGGCCACGGGAGTCTCCGGATCGAGAGCGAACTCCACCCCCGCCGGCGCCGGGAGGTCGCGGACGTAGACCATCTGCCCAACGTCCAGGTGCCCTACCTCCACGCGTATCCGGTCAGGTATGTCCCGCGGGAAGCAGGTCACCTCGATGTCCTGCACCACGTGGTCCAGCGTGCCGCCCGACACCACGCCCTTCGGCAGCCCGTGCAGCACCACTGGCACACGCACCTTCACCTTCTCGTCCATCGCCACGCGGGCCAGGTCCACGTGCAGCAGCTCGTCGCCCAGCGAGTCGTAGCGGATGTCCTTCAGCAGCGCCAGCTCCTGCACCCCCCCGATGTCCAGGGTCACCATGCGCGTGCCCGTGGCCACCACCCGCTCCATCTCCTTCCGCGGCACGCTCAGCGGCACCGTGTCGCGGCGGTGCCCGTACAGCACCGCTGGCAGCACGCCAGCGCGCCGCAAGCGGCGCACCGCGCGAGTCCCAAGTTCCTGCCGTTTCGTCGCCTGTAGCGTCGCAATTTCCATACAGTGCTCCACAAAGCCCCTACTTGAACAGCGAACTGACCGACTCGTTGAAGTGAATCCGCCTCATCGCCTCCCCAAGCAGGCCCGCCACGGACACGACCGTGATGGGCAGCTCCCTCGCGGCCTCCTGGAGCGGAATCGTATCGGTCACCACGATGCGGTCTATCGGCGCCGCGCCCAGCCGCTCCACCGCCGGCGGGCACAGCACGGGATGCGTCGCCGCCACCTGCACCGACTTCACGCCGTGCTCCCGCAGCAGCTTGGCCGCCGCACACACCGAGCCCGCCGTGGCGATGATGTCGTCTATCATCAGCACATTCTTGCCCGCCACCTCGCCGATGACGAACCCAGGCTCCGTCAGGTCGGGCCGCACCCGCTGCTTGTCCACCACCGCCAGAGTCGCCCCCAGCCGCTTGGCGAACGGCACGGCCAGCTTCACCGACCCAACGTCCGGGCTCACCACCACCAGGTCCTCCACCCTCTCGTCCTGGAACGGCTTGGCGAGCACGGCCCCGGCGCTCATGTGGTCCACCGGAATGTCGAAGAAGCCCTGTATCTGCGAGGCGTGCAGGTCCATCGCCAGCACGCGATGGGCGCCCGCCGTCGTGATCAGGTTGGCTACCAGCTTCGCCGTGATCGGCACGCGCCCCTCGTCCTTCCGATCCTTCCGCGCGTAGCCGTAGTAAGGCAGCACCACCGTCACGCGGTCCGCCGACGCCCGCCGCAGGCAGTCAATCAGCAGCAGCAACTCCACCAGGTTCTCATTCACCGGATGGCAAGTCGGCTGCACGACAAACGTATCGGCCCCCCGAACGTCGTCGTGGATTTTCACGTCCGACTCGCCGTCGGGGAACTTCTTGATCAGCGCGTTCCCTAGAGGCATGTCCAGGTAATCGCAGATCGCCTTTGCCAACGCGGGATGCGCGTTGCCGCTGAAGACAAGCATTCTCTGATTCTGCATGCGCGCACATGCCGCCTGAAAGGGTCCAGAGGCCTATCCTGGCTCCCAAACGCCAAAGCCATGATTATACCGAACCGGCCCGGCGAGTCAAGTCCAAAGAAGCCGCGCCACTAGCCCTCACAACGCCATCGCCCGCGCCACCTCATCAGGCACGGGGAGATACGCCACCGGCTCCATCGTGAACGTCGCCCGCCCCTGCGTGAGCGACCGCAGCGCCGTCGCGTAGCCGAACATCTCCGACAGCGGCACTTTGCCCGCCAGCACGTGCACGCCGCTGCGAATCGCCTGTTCGCTGATGTGCGCCCGCCGCCCGTTCAGGTCCCCGAGCACGTCCCCCAGGTGCGCCTCGGGCGTCATCACCTCGAAGCGCATCCAGGGCTCGAGGATGGCCACGCCCGCCTTCTCCGCCCCCTCGCGGAACGCGCGCGCCCCCGCTGCCGCGAACGCGCCCTCGCTCGACTCCGTCGGATGAAACGCGCCGCCCACCACCAGCACGCGCACCCCCACCATCGGGTAGCCCGCCAGCACCCCCGCGCTCGCCGCGCCCTCGACCCCCTCCTGCACCACGCTGCGGAACGCCCGCGGGATTTCCTCGTCGCCCACCAGGAACTGCACGCGGAACTCCGTCGAGCCCGGCATGGGCTCGAGGCGCAGCCGCACGCGCGCGAACTGCGGATGTCCGCCAATCGGCGGCACGTACTCCGCCTCGTGCTCCGCCGCGCGCACGATCGTCTCCTTGTACGATACCCGCGGCCGCCCAACGTTCGCGTCCACGTGGAAATCGCTCAGCATCCTGTGCTTCAGCACCTCGAGGTGCAGCTCGCCCATGCCCGACACGATCGTCTGCCCTGTCTCCGCGTCCACCCGCCGCCGAAACGTCGGGTCCTCACGCTCCAGCCGCGCCAGCACAGCGTCCAGCCGTGAGCGCTCGGCGCTCGTCTTCGGCTCGATCGCCATCGAGACCACCGTCTCCGGGAAGCTCATGCCCCCCAGCACAATCGGGTGCCGCGGGTCGCACAGCGTGTCGCCCGTGCTCGACGCCTTCAGCCCCGTCACGGCCGCGATGTCGCCCGCCACCGCCTCCCCGATGCCCACCCGCTCGTTGGCGTACATCCGGAAGAGCTGCGTCACCCGCTCACGCTCCCCGGTCCGCGGGTTCAGCACGTGCTGCCGCGGCTCCAGCTTCCCTGCGTAGACCCGCACGTAAAAGATGTCCCCGTGCTCATCCGACGCGACCTTGAACACCAGGCCAAGGAAGTGCCCCTTCTCGCTCGCCTGCCGCTGGATGGCCTGGCCGCTCTTCGGATGTGTCCCCTCGACCGGCGGCACCTGGTTCGGCGCCGGCAGATAGTCGCACACGGCGTCCAGCAGCGCCTGCACGCCGGTGTTCTTGAACGCCGCGCCGCACAGCACCGGCACCACGCGGTTGGCAATCGTCTCCCGGCGGACGGCGGCCCGCAGCTCCTCCTCCCCAATCGGCGCGTCATCCAGGTACTTCTCCATCACCGCATCGCACTTCTCCGCCAAGATGCGCACCATCTCGTCCCGGTGGAGCTGCGCCAGCTCGTGCATCTCGGGCGGAATTGGCCCGTCCTCGAACGTCGCTCCCTCCGTCGCCGCGTCGTAGCGCCGCGCCTGCATCGTCACCAGGTCAATCACCCCCGCGAAGTCCTGCCCCGAGCCCAGCGGTATCTGAACCGGCAGCGGCGTCGCCCCCAGGCGATGCCGCAGCATGTCGCAGCACTTATCGAAGTCCGCACCCGGCCGGTCCATCTTGTTCGCGAACACCAGCCGCGGCACCCGATACCTGTCCGCCTGACGCCACACCGTCTCGCTCTGCGCCTGCACCCCCGCCACTGCATCCAGAATCACCACCGCCCCATCAAGCACCCGCAGCGACCGCTCCACCTCCGCCGTGAAATCCACGTGCCCAGGCGTATCAATGATATTGATCTCGATGTCACGCCACGGACACGTCACCGCCGCCGCCGTGATCGTGATCCCACGCTTCCGCTCCTCCTCCATCCAGTCGGTCACTGTCGTCCCGTCGTCCACGTTCCCCAACCGATGCTCGAGGCCCGTATAGAACAAGATGCGCTCGGTCGTCGTCGTCTTCCCCGCATCAATATGCGCAATGATCCCGATATTGCGCTTGCGCTCCAGAGGCACCGCCATAGCTGCGTCTGACCTTGGGTGGCTGGACCCCGAAGTGGTTCTGCGGACACGCCCAAACAAGTTTGGGGGTGGCACCCGCGCCTCCCCCAAGAGACCAGGGCGCCACGGACAAACTCGTTTGTCCGTGGCTCCCGCGACGGCGGGCCATTATACCCGCCGCCCGGCCCCGGAATCAAACGCCGAACGCCCATCGGCTCCAGCGCCTCGCCCCGGGGCAAACTGGCCGGGACCTCACCCGCCCCGGCACCCATCCGCACCCGCTTGTGAGACCGCGTGCGACGTTCTGACGTTCTTACTACTCTGGCCACAAATCACGTAGCGCGCGTTCGGAGTGCGGGCTTCAGCCCGTACGCCCAGATACGGCCTGAAGGCCGCACTCCAAACAGGACTCTCCCTTCGGGCACCGTGCCTGAGGTGCTA
>Ga0194112_10007825_pt1 | contig 13855 bp, 15 predicted proteins | sample TA2MahC400mmetaG_FD_146191 | JGI IMG/M metagenome (GOLD analysis project Ga0194112, IMG submission 146191) | Freshwater microbial communities from Lake Tanganyika, Tanzania - TA2015016 Mahale Deep Cast 400m | ecosystem: Environmental > Aquatic > Freshwater > Lake | place: Tanzania: Lake...
AGAGCTGCTGATTGAGCCGGGACACCAGTCCCGCCGGAGTGAGCTTCTCCGGGGCGGCGCCGCCGGCTTCCAGCTCCCGCCACCCGCGGAGCTGGGCGCGCATGCTGGACTGCACGGTGGCCATCAGCAGGGCCGCGGAAATTCCCTTGCCCGCTACGTCGCCGATGGCCAGCGCCAGCCGCTCCTCCTCCAGGTGCTGGTAGTCGTAGTAGTCGCCCGAGACCATCCGCGCGGGGCGGCAACACCCGGTCAGCCGCAGGGTCTTCGACACCGGCAGGCTCCTGGGATAGAGCTGGTTCTGCACCTCGCGCGCGATCTCGATCTCGCCTTGCAGCCGCTCCTTCTCCTTGGCCACGTCCACCAGCCGCTCCAGGTTCTCGGTCATGCGGTTAAAGGAGTGTCCCAGCTCGGCCAGTTGATCGTTGCCCCTGACTTCGATGCGGTGGGAAAAATCCCCTAGCCGGACCCGTTGGGTGCCCTCGTAGAGGCTGTGGACGGCCCCGGTAACGCTACGCGTCAGCCGGGCGCCGATCACCAGCGAGACCGCCTCGACGAGGAGAAACAGAATGGCCACCACGGTGAAGGCGAAGGAAGCCAGCGCCGCCATGGTGAAGCCGGGTGAAAACTCGACGGTCTGCCCGAACAGAGTGCCCAGCACGGCGAAGTAGCGGGTCCGGATGATGAGCACGCGGGTCTCCACGCGGCCCGGAGTCTCCCAGAAGGCCACCGACACCGGACACAGGTAGGTCACCTCGCGGTCGAAACGGTTCGCTTGGGGCGGCAGGTAGTCCCTGGAGGGCAGCGCCGCCAGCGAGGTGCGATAGCGCCGGCCGGAAATGGAAACCGCGGCGCCACGCCCGCGCGGAGCGGCCGAAGCCGCGGGCGTTTCCTCCTCCAGGAGGATGGTCACCTCCGCCAGGCCGGGTACCAGTTCCGAGAGCGCGTCCGCGGACATGGGGACCACCAGGGTGGTCTCCTTGCCCTCACGCGCCGCGTGGGCCCACACGTGCAAGGCCCCGCCCCTGGACATCAGGCCGGCCGTTTCCTGCCAGCCCTTGGGGGGCGCGGTGATGGGCGCGTCCGGCGGGTCGCGCCACGCGCCGCCGTTGGTGGACAGCAACTGCAAGCCGGGGAACCGTTGCCGGTATACGGGCGATAGCCCGCGCACGTGCAGGCGGGCCGGCATCAGCAGCGCGCTGGTGCGCCGGTCCAGTTCCGTGATCACCAGGTAGGTGGCGATCTGCCCGGTCAGGATCCAGGCGCCGATACCCACCAGCAGCATGATCAGCACCACCGGCACCACGGCGACGAACAGGAACACCACCAGCAGGCGGTTGCGCAGGCGCCAGATGGCGGTCCTGATGTGGCGCCGCATCAGGCGGCAGGCCACCACGAAGCCCACCACGTACACCACCAGCCGCAGAAACAACTCCGGATCGCTGCCTGGCCAGGCCAGCAGCACGGGCACGTACACCACCAGCAGGGTCAAAAACAGCTTCTGCAAGCGCCCGAGTTTCCCCAGGAGGGCCCGCACACGCGCCCACATGATGTTAAGATGGCTCACCGCGCCAGCGGGTGATCCCGGTTCTTCAGCGGGAAGTGCACCCGTCCTCCGGCGAGCTGGGATTCATACAGGGCCAGGGCCATTTCGATGGTCCAGCGGGCGTGGCGGCCGCTGGCCTTGGGCTCGCGGTCCTGCTCGATGGCCTCCAGCAGGTCGGCCACCAGTACGCGGTTGGCCTCGTTGGTGTCGCGGGGCGGCGGGTTGCCGGGCAGAGTGAGCCGGGTCCAGGGCGCGCCGGTCCAGCGCGGCGATGCGCAGATGTACACCTCGGGGTTCATGTCGGCGCGAAGGGCCATGACGCCGCCGCTGCCATAAAGATCCACTCCCCAGCGGGCGCCGCTGGTCTCCGGGTTGCGCCGGCTGCCGAAGTAGCCGGTCAGGCCGTCGCGGAAGGCGAACATGCCGGCGACGGCGTCGCCGGCCAGCGGACCGAGGCCCTCGTTGCCCTCGCGCACGTCGCGCCGCTGTACGTCGTGGCCCGCCACGGTCACACGCCCCACGGCCCACAGCGGGTCGCCGCCGAACTGGCGCATCAGGTCGAACAGATGCGTGCCCAGCACCATCAGGTCCTCGCCCCCGGCGCGCGCGTCCTCCTTGCCGCGGGCGCGCATCTCCTGCAACTGCCCGATGACGCCCTCGGCCAACCGCTGTTTGGCCAGCTCCAGGATGGGCGCGATGCGCATCTGGTGCGCCACGGCCAGCTTCACCCGCGCTTTGTCGCAGGCCGCGATCATCTGGTCGGCCTCGGCGGGGGTGCGCGCCATGGGCTTCTCCAGGTATATGGAGGCGCCGGCCTCGGCCACCGCCAGCACCATCTCCAGGTGGCAATCCACCCAGCGCGGCGCGACCGAAACCACTTCGGGCTTCTCCTGCCGCAGCATTTGGCGGTAATCCGTGTAGGCGGCCCGCGTCCCCAGCCGCTCCGCAGCCTTCTTCAGCCCCTCGGGGTTGTCGTCGGCCACCGCCACGATCTGGACGTTGGGGAACTGCTTCCACACCATGTCCAGAAGATGGCCATAGCCCCCGCGCCCGGTGCGCCCCATCACCGCCACCCGCCAGTTCCGCATGGTTACGGCGGTATTGTAGCAACTTGGAGGGGGGTGGGGTTCGGGGCGGCGATTTGGAGGTGCGACGCGGCTGAGGCAGCACAAGCTTCACCATGCTGGGGCCGCGCCGACCGCTCGATCCGCCTAGGCGCCCATTGATGTTGCGGGTCGCGAGGCAGCAGGGCGTCACGCCGCCTCATCGTCTTGCGAGAAGCGTCTCGTATTCGTCGTGCGTGCCGACCCAGAACCAGACGATTTCGTCCGGCGACATGCGGACGCCGACCGCACGGTACTCACGGCTGATGCGGACTGAGACCAGCCGATCCGAACCATGAATCTGCCTGAAGCGCAGACCGGGGTACCGTGGGTTCTCGATGAACTGAAGGTATGCCAAGCGGGCCTGGCGGCGTACGTCGCGAGGCAGCGAAGCCAGCCTTTTCCGGAAGGCGGGCGTGATGTGCGACTTCACAACCGGTCCGGATCGAGCGGCGTGGTCAGGCCCTGAGCGTGCTGCTCCAAAGCCGCGTCCGCCATTCGCTCCAGGGCGCTGCCCAGATTCCCGAAGAGCTCAGCCCACCGGCGCTCGGACTCGAGTTCCGCGAGCAGCCAGGCGCCGATGGCTTCCTGCTCGCTTGGAGGGAGCTTGGAGGCTTCGCAAATCGCTTTTTCCAGCAGGCCGCCCATCGCCCTTCATTCTAGCACCGGGCAGGATGGGGCAGGCTGACTACTGGGATTCCTAAGTCGGCTGGAGGTAGCGCCGCATCAGGCCGTCTTCTTGTGCGGACTGCTCAGCCGTCTGCTCCGAGCGCCGCTTTCTACTACTTCCCAAAGCGTATCGTGGGGAATGCCAGCCCCGGCTCGAATTCGCTGCCGAGCGGCATTCAGAAGCGTTCGCAGCCGCGGCGAGTAGGCAAGCACCAGGCGCTCCAACTCCTCTTCGTCGTCAATCGCCAGCAACGCGCCCACAGGCTTGCCGCCCCGCGTGACCACCACCGGGCCGTGCGCGGCCGACCTCAAGTAGGCGCTGAAATGCGCCTTGATATCGGCCACCGAAGCGATCTTCATAGCTTGATCTCCTCTCGTCCGATCGTGAGCCGGTTCCGCTGTTTGGTCCCGATTGCCAGGACGTGCACTTCCCGGCGTTCGTGGCTCACCGCATAGAACACCCGGAAGCGGTTCTCCGGGCCAAACCGGAGCTCCCAAGTGGCCTCGAACGCCACCGGCCGCTGGAGCGGCTTTCGGTTCCGCGCTTCTTTGTCCGGCTGGAACCGCAACTGCTCTTCGATGGTCATCCGGATCAGGCCGCGATGGGTGACCTCGATGGCTCTCAGATGCTCCCTGACTTCCGGATCGTAGACTATTGCGAACAGCCGCCGGCCAGGCATTGATGACCATTATTATGGTCATGGGCGACGGGCGTTGTCAATCCGGCCGGGAGGGCAATGCGTTTGCAACCGGGAGTCCGGCCAGGGGGCCGGAGGCAGCCCGGGAGGGGATGGGGCAGCCCGGCCGCGGGGACGGTTATGGCGGAGCGGTCCCAGGCCCGGCGTCCGGGCCGGGGATGCGGGACTTGGCGATGGCGGGGGTTTCGCGCTCGTGCTCGGGCAGCAGCGCGGGCGGCTCCATGTAGAGCCGCGTCAGGCCGTCGCGCAGGATGCTGAAGGCGGTGTCGGGGTCGTCGGCGTACTCGAACAGCTCCAGGTCCTCCGGAGAGATCATGCCCTGGCGGGCCAGCGCCTCGAAGTTGACGACTTCCTTCCAGTAGGACGTGCCATAGAGCACGATGATGATCTTCTTGGCCAGTTTCTGGGTCTGGGTGAGGGTGAGCATCTCCATCAGCTCGTCCAGGGTGCCGAAGCCTCCGGGGAAGACCACCAGGGCCTTAGCCAAGTAGGCGAACCAGAACTTACGCATGAAGAAGTAGTGGAACTCGAAGCACAGCTCCGGCGAGATGTAGGGATTGGGGAACTGCTCAAAGGGCAAACCGATATTCAGGCCGACGGACTTGCCGCCGGCCTCGCGGGCGCCGCGATTGGCGGCTTCCATGATGCCCGGACCGCCGCCGGTGCATACCACGAAGCGGCGGGAGGAGTTGCGGATGCCCTCGGACCACTCGGTGACCAGGCGGGCGAGCGTGCGGGCTTCCTCGTAGTAGCGGCCCAGCGGGCTGTCCTCCTTAAGGCGGGCCGAGCCGAAGAACACGACGGTGTCGCGCACCTTCTCGCGCCGGAAGTGGGAATATGGCTCCAGGTACTCGGACAAGATGCGCAAGGCCCGGGCATCCGGGCTGTCCAGAAACTCGCGGTTCTTGTAGGCCACTCCGCAGGAGGGATGTCCAGGATGTCTATGCATGGTTCCGCTGTGTCGCTTTCTCGAGCTCTGTCACTCTTTTCGCCAGATCGCGCATCGTCTTGAGCAGCTCGGGCAGTTTGGGGAACGCGGTCACCGCGCGCCGCCAGGTGGCGGCCTCGAAGGCCGGCGAGCCGGACATGACTGCACCCGCCTCCACATCGCCGCCGATGCCGCTTTGCGCGTAGACCACGGCGTTGTCGTGGATGGTGAGATGTCCAGAGATGCCCGCCTGCCCGGCGAGAAGCACGTTCTTCTCCAGAATGGAGCTGCCGGCCAGGCCCACCTGAGCGCACAGGATGTTGTCCTCGCCCACCACGCAGGCGTGGCCCACCTGCACCAGGCTGTCCAGCTTGGCGCCGCGCTTGACACGGGTCTCCCCCACGGTGGCGCGGTCGATCGAGCACAGCGCCTGGATCTCGACGTCGTCTTCGATCACCGTGACGCCCGATTGCACGATCTTGTAGTGGCGGCCGTCGGCCTGGCGCGCGAAGCCGAAGCCGTCACCGCCCACCACCGCGCCGTTGCCCAGCGTCACCCGGTGGCCGAGGCGGCAGAACTCCCGCACCACGGCGTGAGAATGCGCATAGAAATCGTCACCGATCTGAGCGCCCTCGTAAATGACGACGCTGGGGTGGAGCACCGCGTTGCGCCCCAGCACAACATTCTCACCCACGGCCACGAACGGCCCGATGGAGGCGCCTTCCCCGATGCGGGCGCTCGCCGCCACCCAGGCCAGGGGGTGAATCCCGACGGGCGGGCGGGGAGGCGTGTAGAACAGCTCGAGGGCGCGGGCGAAGTCCAGGTAGGGATTGGCGGAGAGGAGACTGGCGATGGAAATCCCCCGCACCGGCTCGGTCACCAGAATGGCGCCGGCCCGGGTGTGCTTCACCTTGTGGGCGTACTTGGGGTTGGCCAGGAAGGTCAGATCGCCGGGCCCGGCCTGTTCCATGCCCGCCACGCCCCGGATTTCGATCTCGGGGTCTCCCACCAGCTCACAGCCCAGTGCCGCGGCCATCTGTAGCAGTTTCATGACCACCTCACCGACTCAGTCTACAGGGTAAACTAGATGTATGGGCCGTACCAGCGGGGCCCTGCTCGTCTGGTGGGCGATTGTAACGCCCGCGGCAGCCCAGCAGCCCGCACGCCAGAGCGAAATCCAGAAGGCGGTCGAGGAATTCCGGCTTCAGACCCGCGAGTTGGGGCTGCGCCCGGAAAGCTCCCGCCCGGAGGGGCGCAACGGCAGGAGAACCGGGCGCTGGCATGGCCGCTTGTTCGAGAACGTCCGCAATGACTTCCTGGACGCGATCCCTCACGAAGTCCGCCAGCGGGGCGGCACGCAGTCCACCTTGCGCCGCAACCAGTTCGGCTTCAACCTGAGCGGGCCGGTGTGGATCCCGCGGCTGTATGACGGCGGGCGCGTCACGCACTTCTCGCTGTCATACGAGGGCGTGCGCGAGAGCATCTCCCGCTCTTACCTGCGGACCATCCCGATCGTGCCCGAGCGGAGCGGCGACTGGTCCCAGACTGTCGATCAGGCCGGTTCCGCGCTGCCCATCTACGATCCGTTGACCACCCGGCCCAACCCGGCCTTTGATCCCCGCAGTCCCGTTTCGCTCAGCAACCTTGAGTACCTGCGGGAGCCCTTCCCCTCGAACCAGATGCCGGCTGCGCGCCTGGACCCCGTGGCGCAGAGGGCGCTCCAGTTCTATCCCGAGCCGAACACCGCGGCCGGCCCCTTCTTCCGCAACAACTACTTCATTCTGTCGCCGGAGCGGAACGTGGCCAACGGGATGATCGCCAAGCTGGATCACAACCTCAGGGAGCGGCATCGGCTGAGCCTGGGATTGTCATTTTCCAACGGCATGCAGGTGGCCGCCCCGTGGTTTCCTTCGGCGGCCAACCCCGGTCCGGCGGACCGGCGGTTCCACACCCGGCGGGCCTCGCTGGAGCACGTCTTCACCATCACGCCGCGCACCATAAACACGCTCAGCTTCGAGGCCGTCACGGACGGCTCCAGCAGCGGCCTGGAAGAAACCACCGACTACGCGTCCCTGATCGGCTTGCGCGCTCCCACCCGTCCCGCCTTCCCCATCTTCGGTTTCTCGCCCTACCTGTCCATGGGGCGGGGCAGTCCGGCCTCGAAGCACGTCCGCAACGGCTTCGAGTGGGCCAACGGCCTCTCGATTCGCCGGGGGCGGCACGGCTATCGCCTGTACGGGCGCTACTACCGTTACCAAACCAATACCTTCGGGCCGCAGTACCCGGCGGGGGTCTTCCGCTTCTCGTCCGGGTTGACCAGCCTGCCCGGCATAGTCAACACCGGGCACGCCTTCGCCAGTTTCCTGCTGGGCCTCTCCGAGTTCGCCGAGATCAGCCAGGTGTCCTCGCCCTCCTATTTCCGGCGGAGCACGGGGATGGCCGTGTGGCGCCATTCCTGGGAGATCATGCAGGGACTGAGTCTGTCCTGGGGCGTGAACCTGGAAGTGAGCACGCCGCGGGTGGAAAAGTACGACCGGCAGTCCACCGTGGATCTGGAAGCCGTGAATCCAGCGAACGGGCGGCCGGGCGCTTTGGTGTTTGCTGGGCGCGGCGGCCGGGAGCGCGCGTTCCAGCCGGTCCGCGGCCGCCTGGAGCCTAGCGCCAGCCTGTCGTGGAGCCCGGCGGCGCTGCCAAAGACCGTGGCGCGGGTGTCCTTCTCCCGCAGCTACGCCGCCATCCCGGTCTACTTCGGGCAGTGGGCCACCCAGGGCTTCAACGGCACACCCACCTTGATCTCGCCCAACGTGCAACTGGAGCCGGCCGTCCGGCTGGGCGCGGGACTGCCGCCCCTGCGCCAGCAGTTCCCGGACTTGCGCGCGGAGGCCGCTAACGACACCATCGCCGACCTGGTTGAGCCGAGCGCGCGGCAGCCGCTCTACCGTTCTGCCTCCTTCTCCCTGGAGCGGGAGTTCTCCGGCACGCTGGTATGCACCGTGGGGGCGGGACTCTCCGGCGGGCACAACCTGCTGGTGGGCAATTGGGCCGCCAACCCCAACGCCATCTCCCCGGATGCCCTTCACTACCGCGACCAGCTCAACGACGAGGTCTTCAATCGCTCCTTGCGCCCGTACCCGCACTACAAGGGCTTCGATGTCTACAGCGCCTACCCGCTGGGGCGCTACCGGCGCGACGCCGGCTATGTGCGCCTGGAGAAGCGGGCCACCCAGGGCCTGACCCTGGGCGCCTACTACGAGTTCTCGAAGCAGATCGACGACTACTCCGGCGCGGTCCAGGATTTCTTCAACCGCCGCAATGAGTGGTCGCTCACCGGCTACAGCCACCCGCACCGGTTCTCGCTCAGCTACCTTTACGAGCTGCCCTTGGGCGCGGGCAAGGGCTGGCTGACCTTCCCCGGCTGGCGCCGCTACCTCGTGGAAGGCTGGTCGGTCAGCGGCTCGACCTCGGTGACCAGCGGTGAGCCCCTGGCGCTCCAGCCGCAATTTAACAACACCGGGGGGGTGGTTAGCGGCCTCCGGGTGAACGTTGTCCCCGGAGTGGATCCCCAAGTACCCGATCCGGGACCGGACCTGTGGTTCAATCCGGGGGCGTTCGATCAGCCGCCCGACTTCAGCCTGGGCGACGCCTCGCGCACGCATCCCCAACTGCGCGCTCCGCTGAGCCAGAACCACGACCTGTCGCTGAGCAAGCGCTTCGCGCTGACCGCCGACCGGAGCCTGGAGTTCAGCGCGGTAGGGCTGAATTTTCTCAACCACGCCAACTGGACGGATCCGGATACGGTCATTGGCCCGGCATCCGCACCCAACGTGAACGCCGGCAAGATCATTGGCTCGCGCGGCGGGCGCGTGATTCAATTGGGATTGAGGTTCAGTTTCTGACGTGCGAAACCTCGTGCTAGCTTTGGTTTGCCTGCCCCTGCTGCTGGCCGCGCCACCCCAGGCCCGCCGCGATTTGCTTCGGATTCCCGTGTGGGTGGAGCAGCGCGACGGGGCGCCGGATCTCACGGTGTCGGATTTCAATGTGAAGCTCGAGGGCAAGCCCGCCCCGGTGGTGGCGGCGCGAGGGCCGGCCGACGATCTGCTGGTGCTGCTGGTGCTGGACTTGAGCGAGGAACTCAGCTTGGCCGAGATTGCCAAGCAGGCCCTAGCCCAGGCGCTGGGCGGGCTTCCCGCGCGCACCCAGGTGGCCGTGCTCCGCGCCCAGGACGGCCTGCGGGTGCTGGTGGATCCCACCACCGACCGGAGCGCGCTGGGGGAGGCCATCCGGAGCTATCCGGTCAGCGGCAAGGCCGGGTTTCTGGACACCATCGAGACCGCCGCACGGCTGGCCGACTCGATCATGGCCAAGGCCTCCGTCCGCCTGGTGTTGCACTACCTCACCGACAGCGACGTTCGCAACTACCGGGAGGACTTCATCAACCCCGTGGTCAACTCCAGCGATCGCCACGACATGAGCCGCCGCTTCCCGGAGGGTCTGGTGCTGGAGAGGATCTCCAAGCTGGAGGCCCGGCTGGCCGGGCTGGCGCCCCCGTTGCTCATCGTGCACCTGGACTACCGCAGCGACCGGCTCAATCAGGCCTATCAGTCGGGCCTGATGAGGCTGGCGGCGGCCGCCGGCGGCAGCAGCGTTTTTTGCCGGTCGCGAGCGGACATTCCCGCGCAGATCGCCTCGGCTTTCCGCTCGATCGTGTCCCACTACAGCCTGGAAGTCGAGGCGCCGGCGCTACTCTCCCGGATCGTTCCGGTCGAGGTGGACGGCGGCGGGCGCGCTGCGAGCTACCGTAGCCGCTTCGTCTTCGAGGACAAATAGCCGCCATGCGAATCCCGCGCACGCTCCCGCTGTGGTTGGCCCTGGCCCTGGCCTTCGCCTGGATCGGGTATCTGCACTATGCCCGGCAACAGCAGGCTGACCGCCTGGCTCAGTTGGAGGCGGAGAACCGGCGGCTGGAGGCGCACTCCGTGGAACTGACCCGGCAGCTCGAGGCCATACCGGAAGGCGTCCCGCCGCCCGCCCGGGAGCCCGAGGCGGTCCCGCCGCCACGCCAGGCGCCCGCGCGGGGAACTCAGGTGGAAAGCCAGGTCATCGTCTCCCTCCGCGAGAGCCTGGGGCGCGCCACTGCCACGCTCAGCGAGCTTCGGAGCCGCATCGAGGTGTTGCAGGTCGAAGTCGAGAAGAGCGCCGAGGAAGGCAAGCGCCTGGCGGCTTCCGAAGCCGATCTGAAGGAACGGTGGGCCAGCGCCAGCCGGGTGCTGGAAGCCGTGCAGGCGGAACTGAAAACCAGAACGGAGCGAACGGCCCACCTGGAGGGTACGGCCGAGCGGCTGCACCAGGAGAACCGGGGCATCTCCGAGCGCCTCGCCCGGGTGACGCAACTGACCCGGGAGCTGGAGGATATTAACCGGCGGCGCGAGACGTACCTCACCAGCATCCTGCGCCGCTACAGGGAGCTGACTGAACAGCACCGGCTGCTGGCCGGCCGCTCGGACAGCCCCGGCGAGAGCGCCGTCCCGGCGGGCGCCGAGCTGGCCCGCCTCCAGAACGCCATCGCCGGAGCCGAGGAGGATCTGCGCCAGCTTACGGCCCTCAACGCGCAGGCGGCGCGGCTGCAAAAGAAAATCGGCTCTCAGTAGCCGGTTTGGATTCACCCTCGTGCCCGAAGGGTGTATCATGGTGACGTGCCGGACTGGGCATCTCTGGTAGGTCGATGGATATTTACGAGATCATTCGCCTTTTACATGAGGAACGCCAGCGTCTGGACCGCATGATCCGGCGCATTCAGGAGCTTCAGGAGGCCCGGCGCGTATCCAGGAAACGCCGCACTCGCAAGGCCCCAAGGGCCGGGGCCAGGCGGGCAAGCTGAAGACCGGACTGAGGGCGGAGGCTCTCGGTGGCGGTCACCGCTCCGGCTTGAAGTACCATTGCCAGAAGTACTGTTCGCCCGCGCCGTGCCGGTAACGGGACTCGAATCCGCAGCGCAGCGCCATGGCCAGGACCTCTGCATCAGAGAAGCCTACTCCCAGCCAGGTGTCCTCGGGGGTGGGCTCCACGCGCGCGTCCCCCTGGACCTGGAATTTGAATAGCGCCCCGGGACGCAGCAGGCGGTGCACTTCCCGCACGTAGTTCTCGATGACGTCCCGGCTGGGGATGTGCTGGAAGACTATGATTGAGAAGGCGAAATCGAAAAGGCGGTCGCCCAAGACCGACAGATCCATGCCGTTGTTCTGGTGGACGAAGGCGTTGGGTTGGCCGGCCAAGGCCTCCCGCGCCATCCGGATCATTTCACCGCTGACGTCCACGCCGTGGACCTCCCCGAAGACCTCGGCCAGCGCCCGGGTGACCCGTCCCGTGCCGCAGCCGATCTCGAGCACCCGCATTTGTTTGGGGTCGCGGCCCTGGCAGATGTTAGTCATGTCGTTGAGGATGTGCTCGCGGACGTTGTTGCGCCCGGAGCGGAAGAACTCCTCGTCGGTCCAGTCGTCGCGGGAAGTCTCCACGTAGTAGCGCGCGTTCTCGCGGGCCCGCTCGTCCCAGTCCCGCTCCATGCGTTTCAACAGCTCGTCCAGGGCGAAATCCTCCATCCCTCGAATTGTAGCGCCGTGGCCGGTCCGCCCGCCGTGCTACAATCAAGTATCTTCCCCGGCTCGGAAGAGGTTTCCGTGGACAGGCTTACCCGTAAGGAACTGAAAACCGACCGCTTTGCCGTCGAGGTCGGGCATACCCTTGACTTCCTCACCACGCACCGCCAGCAGGTGATACGCTACGGCATCGTTGCTGCGGTCGTGGTGGTGGCCGCCCTCGCCGTGTATCTGTTCACCCGGCACCAGCGCAACGCCCGCCAGCAGGCTCTCGTGTCTGCCCTGCGCATCTACCAGGCGCCCGTTGGCTCATCCGAACCCGGTGGCTATCCCACGCAGGCCGAGCGGGACAAGGCCGTCGCGAAGGCCTTCGGGGAGCTTTCGGGACGTTACTCCGGCAGTGACGAAGCGGCCGTGGCGCAGTACTACCTCGGAACCCAGGCCGCTGACCACGGCCGCCTGACGGACGCCGAGAAAGCCTTCCGTGTGACCGCCGACTCCGGCCATGCTGGTTACGCATCCATGGCCCGGCTGGCGCTGGCTGAGATTTACGCCGGGCAAGGCAAACTGGCCGAGGCGGAGAAGCTCTTGCGCTCCCTGATGGAGAAGCCCACGCTGTTCGTTTCCAGGGAGCAGGCGACCATCGAACTGGCACGATTGCTTGGGCCCACCAAGCCCGCCGAGGCGCGCAAGCTGCTCGAGCCCCTGCGGACCCACGAGCGCTCCGCCGTCAGCCGGGCCGCGCTGACCTACCTGAGCACGCTTCCCGCGCAGTAGACCGGGGGCCCCGGATGCCGCCCCGCCTGGATGCTCTGCGGTTCCCGGCGCATCTGAGCCGCGGGCGCCGCTATGCCGAGGCGCCCCACCCTTATCGCAACCCTTTCCAGCGCGACCGGGACCGGATCGTGCACGCCCGCGCCTTCCGGCGACTGGAGGACAAGACCCAGGTCTTTACCGCGGGACTGTCCGACCATTTCCGCAACCGGCTCACCCACACCATAGAGGTCGCCCAGATCGCCCGCACCGCGGCCGCCGCCCTCGGCCTGAACGAGGATCTAACCGAAGCCCTGGCCCTGGCCCACGACATCGGCCATCCCCCTTTCGCCCACGCCGGCGAGGCCGAGTTGGACCGCCAGATGCGCCGCTGCGGAGAGCGCTTCGACCACAATCTCCATGCGCTACGCATTGTCGAGCGGTTCGAGCAGCGTTACGCCCGTTTCCCAGGGCTCAACCTCACCTTCGAGGTGCGGGAGGGCATGGCCAAGCATTCGCGCGATCCGCTCCCCGGGGAGGAACCGGCGTTGGAGGAGTATCTGCCGGGTCTGCGCCCGCCGCTGGAGGCCCAGCTCATCGACGTGGCTGACGAGATCGCCTACAACACCGCCGACCTGGACGACGGGTACTCCGCCCGCTTCTTCGATCTCGAGACCCTGGCCGCGGGCGTGCCCGATTATGCCCGCCTGCGGGAAGAGATCCTCCGGGAACTGCCGGAGGCGCCGGAGCGGGTTCACTTCCAGGAAGCCCTGCGGCGGCTGATTGATCAGTTGGTATCCGGGCTGATCGAGGGGGCCCAAGAGGCGTCATTGGCGGCCGGTGTGCGCGACGTGGAGGAGGTGCGCGGGCATCCCGCGCGCCTGGCCCGCTTCGCGCCCGAGGCCGCCGGGCTTAGCGCCGCGCTGAAGCAGTTCCTCCATCTGCACGTCTACAACTCGCCGGCTCTGGTGGAGGAACGCGGCCGCGCCGCGGGGCTGATCGCCGGGCTGTTCGAGTTGTTCCTGGAGCGTCCGGATCGCCTGCCGCCCGCCTACCTCGAGGAAACGGCGCGCCGACCGGTCTGCCACGTGGTGCGCGACTACATCGCCGGAATGACCGACGGCTTCCTGCGCCGCACTCACAACGAGCTGCTGGGCGGCGTCTCCGGCTGAGGCGGCGCGACGAAGGCCGACAGCTCCGCCGCGCGCACCCCATGGAGTCTGAGCAGCCGGCGGCACATCTCCTCGGCCAGTTGCTCGGGCGTTTCGTGCGGGTCGTGCTCGACTTCGACCTTCAGATACAAGGCGGTGCGGGGCATTCAGCCAATGATACGATATGAGTTGGCTTCCACCGCCATTTGCCAGCTCTGTGAGACTCGCCGCCCGCGCCGCGCCTGTCCGGGCGTCGGCGGCGACATCTGTTCGGTCTGCTGCGGCACCGAGCGGGAAGTCACCGTAACCTGCCCGCTGGACTGCCCCTATCTCCAGGGCGCGCACCGTCACGAAAAGCTGCCCGAGCTGGACCCCGACCAGATGCCCAACCGCGACATCGATCTGACCGGCCAGTTC
>Ga0194112_10007826_pt1 | contig 13852 bp, 7 predicted proteins | sample TA2MahC400mmetaG_FD_146191 | JGI IMG/M metagenome (GOLD analysis project Ga0194112, IMG submission 146191) | Freshwater microbial communities from Lake Tanganyika, Tanzania - TA2015016 Mahale Deep Cast 400m | ecosystem: Environmental > Aquatic > Freshwater > Lake | place: Tanzania: Lake...
AGGAGACCAGCCAGCTCAAGTTCGAAGTGACCGTGCCTGCGGGCAAGGAGCCACCCACGCTGCAGATCGCCCAGTTGGTGGATGGCGAGCAGGTTGGCGGCAACGTTCTCCAGGCGCGGGAGCTGGCTAAGATCTATCTACCGCTGATCATGAAGAAGTGGACCATCTGGGTGCCAGACACCCCCACGCCGACGCCCACGCTGACGCCCACACCTGCCGGCTGGACGACGATCGTCAGCACAGACTTTGAGGGTGCTTTCCCCAGTCCGTGGATTGTAGAGGACAACGACGGTACGACTAACGGCGAATACTACTGGGACCTGCGCCCCTGCAAGGCCTACGCCGGTAGTTACAGCGGCTGGGGTGTGGGCGGTGGGGCCAACGGTAATGGCCTGGAATGTGGCAGCAACTACCCGGACAACGCCGATTCCTGGATGACCTACGGGCCATTTAGCCTGGTTGGGGCCACGGCCGCCGACCTGAAGTTCAAGCTCTGGCTGTACAGCGAATCAGACAATGATACAGTCTGCCGCTCCGCTTCGCTCAACGGCAGCGATTTCTACGGAATCTGCACCTGGGGAAACACGAACGGCTGGGTGGACAAGGTTCTGGACCTGACAAACGTCTACACCCTGGGTGACCTGAGAGGCCAGCCTAACGTGTGGGTGGCGCTGATCTTCTCTAGCAACGGCTCGGTCAACTACGCTGAGGGCGGCTACGTGGACAACATCGTCCTGCGCAAATGCACCGCCGCCTCCTGCCCCGCAGGCGCCTCACCCGCTTCCGAAGACGAGCAAACCGTAGACTTCCCGGCCAGGATGCTCCTGGCAAGGTGATAACTGTGGCGTGTTGCGTGTTCCGTGCTGCGTGGTGCCTAAAGGAACACGCAACACGGAAGAGGTGCGACGCACTAGCAGAACAAGTGCGTCGCACCTACTGCAATCTGTTTTCATCCTTGCGAAGGTTCCGAACCTTCGCAAGGATTTCCAGAATCGTCAATCTGTAATCTGCAATCTCCTGTATCCCTTTTGTCGCCCCCTACGTTTATACTGTGAACAGGGGGCTTTTTTCTAATCGCTCGGAGAAAGGCCATGAAAGCTGCACCGTGGCTTGTCACTGGCGGCCTGCTGGCCTGTCTGGGTCTTCTGATGACCGGCATCTACGCTGGGCAGCCCATGAGCGCCGGCCCTGACGGGTTGTCGCACCCCACCGATTTCGAATCCAAAGGGTGCGACAACCCGTCACCTCCCCCGGCCGTGTACGTTCCGGCCTTGAATCCCACCCCGCCCAGCCAGCCGGTGAAGCTGATCTTCATCCACCACTCCACCGGTGGGAACTGGCTGGCCGACCCAAATGAGGATCAACCTTACGGTGGCTTGGGCGTGGCGTTGATGAACAGCAACTATTTTGTCAGCGCCACCAACTACGGCTGGGAACCCTACGGTATCGGCGACCGGACGGACATCGTCAACTGGCCCGAATGGTTTACCGGCCTGAACCGCAACATGATCCTGACCGCCTTGTATAACGAGAATGGCCAGAACATTGGCGATTTCGGGTACTGGTCTCGCTTGGCGACAGATCCCGGCGGCGAGAACCAAATCATCATGTTCAAGTCGTGCTTCCCCAACTCCGACCTGCACGGCCATCCCGACGACCCGCCATACGCTGAGCCAAACGACTGGGAGTACTCGGTGAGCAACGCCAAGGCGGTCTACAACAACATCCTGACCTATTTTGCCACCCGCCAGGACAAGCTATTTGTCGTCATCACGGCGCCGCCTCTGGTGGCGAGTGAGACTGCACCTGAACGCGCCGCCAACGCTCGCGCTTTCAACAACTGGCTAGTCAACGACTGGCTGGCCGGCTACGCCTACAACAACGTTGCCGTCTTCGACTATTACAACGTTCTCACCTCCAACGGCAGTATCACCCGCGTGGATGACCCGACAACGAACGAAGAGCCCAACGATACAGGCTGGGCGGACGGCAATCACCACCGCTGGTGGAATGGCGCGGTACAACACATCCAAACTATAAACAACAATTACTCGGCCTATCCTAGCGGTGACAGCCACCCCACAACGGCCGGCCACCAGAAGGCCACCGGCGAGTTCGTCCCCCTGCTGAACGTCTTCTACAACCGCTGGCAGTCCGCTCAGGGCACGCCTACTGCGACGTTCCAGGTTCCAAGTTCCACGTTCACACCAACGCCAACACCAACTTGGAACGTGGAACCTGGAACACCCACAGCTACGCCCACGCCCCGCACCTTCCGCATCTTTCTCCCGGTGATACTGAATGATTACCCACCAGCACTGACTTTCACGCCTACCCCCACTGTTACTCCCGTCGCCACCTTTACCCCAACTCCGACTGAGACCCCAACACCTACAGAGGTACCTTGGGAGACTGTGTGGTTTAACGAAGGAAGCCGGGCTGGATGGACTGTTATTGCTGAGCTAGGTGGGATTGTAGAAGAACTTTCATCTGATCCTACTGGTAGTGGGCGTGGTAGAGTGCTAAAAGAATCCTTTGTTGGACCTATAGTTGATGATCATGGTGAATGGTTAAGACGAGCCCAGCCCACCAAGTGGTTTCCTGATTGGGAACATACGGTAAATGGTATTCTTCCGCCTTGGAAGATAGGTAATGATGCTTTTTATGATAGAAGTATAGCTCCCGTGCATCCTGATGCTAACCAGGGAGTAGGAAGATGGTTTAATATTGCTAGTATCTTTGGGCCAGCTGTAGGGGATACTCAAAAACGACCACAGTTTATTGCATCAGTAAGTATTTTCGCAAATGCAGATGGTAGTTACATAATTCCTCTAGGGATAATTAAACCTGATTCAAGCGCTACTTTTTATTGGGATTCGGAGCTTTATTTTCACTTTGGGGAATGGCATCGGATTGAAGTTCAGCTAGTAGATAGAATAGTGACTCTTTTCTTAGATGGAAGGGTTGCAACACAAGCCAATTTAGATCCTGCCTTTACTGGCGAATTGGGTGGTTTCCATTGGGGAGCATATGGAGGAACGCTAGATATAATACCTCCAAACCCTGTACCTCCCGAGGTTGATTTTCCTCAAGGGGCATTTTGCTATAAGACAAATCATTTTGTAGCAGTAAGAAGGGGTGAAACCCCCACGGCCACTGCCACGCCAACCGGCACATGGTCCACGGTGACGCCTACCCCCACTGTTACCCCCGCCGGTACTCCCACGGCAGTGTTTACGCCTACTCCAACAGAGACATCAAGGCCAACAGAAATTCCTTGGCAGATAGTGTGGTCCAACGAAGGGACCAGAGAAGTAGGACCAGAGGCCTGGACAGTAATTGATGAACAAGGAGGGAGAGTAGAAGAACTGACTTATGATCCAGTAGGGTTTGGGACAAGTAGAGTTTTAAAAGAAGTCTTTGAAGGGCCAGTAGTTTGGCGAGGGACTGAACCGATAAGAAGATCTCAACCAACTAAGTGGTGGGGAGATTGGAATCATGTTGTTAATGGAGTTTCTCCTCCATGGAGAGTGGGTAATGACACCTGGTATGACGCATCTATGTCGCCAATTTTTCATGAAACTGGTAATAGTCGTTGGCTTAATTGTATGGGCGTTTTTGGTCCATTAATAGATGACCCATCAAGGAGGCCAGCTCACATGCTCTCAGTAAACGTGATAGACTACATCGAAAAAAGTAGTGGAGCTAGAGTTTATTACATCGTAATGGGAGTAGTAGATCCTGATGGAAATAAAACTCAACTTCCAATTCTAGATTGGAATGCTGCCTTGTTTAATTTTGGGCAGAAAAACAGGATTGAACTTCAACTAGATAGTAATAGACAACTATCGTTATTTCTAAATGGCAGGCTTGTTTCTCAAGGAGAACCACATTCGGCTTTTACAGGCGAGATGGGTGGTTTACATTTCGGCGCATATGGAGGGTTGTTTGGAGATAACTTGACTCCAGGTGAGCCTTATCCGGAAGAGGATTTTCCTCAGGGAGCATTCTGTTATAAAACAAATCATTTTGTAGCAGTAAGAAGGGGTGGAACCCCCACGGCCACGCCTACAAGCAACACCCCCACGCCCACCCCAACGTCAGGGCATAACACCTGGTATGTGCGCCCGGACGGCGGTTCGCCTAGCCAGTGCACCGGTCGTGCTAACGCCCCCTACGCCGGCAGTGGCAGCAACCAGCTCTGCGCCTGGGATCATCCCTTCCGCGCCCTGCCACCCGGCGGTACGGCGCGCCTTGCTGGCGGCGATACCCTGATCATCGGCAGCGGCCATTACATGATGGGCTACGGCGCACCTGGGGCCGACAACTGCACCTCTGACTCTCCCTGGGACTGCCACATGCTCCCTGTGCCCAGCGGCCCCGACCCGGCGCATCCCACCCGCCTCCTGGGAGCCGGCTGGGATAGCGGCTGCGCCAGCCCGCCCGAACTGTGGGGCACAGAGCGTCCGTGGTTTATCGTCAACCTGACTGATGCCAGCAACGTGGAGATCGCCTGCCTGGAGATCACCGATCACTCTGGCTGTGTGGAGTTTCACAGCGGCGGCCTGGCCTGTCAGCGGGATACTTACCCCTTTGGTCCCTGGGCTCCCATTGGCCTCTACGCGGAAGACGCGGCCCATGTCTATCTGCACGACCTGAACATCCACGGCCTGGCCGCTGGCGGCATCCACGCCGGGCGGCTGACCGACTGGACGGTGGAGGACGTGCGCCTCGCCGGTAATGGCTGGGTCGGCTGGGACGGTGACCTTTGGGACGATTACGGCGACGCCAACTCAGGAACGTTGACCTTCCGGCACTGGACGGTGGAGTGGAATGGTTGTGGCGAGACCTGGCCGGGCGGGCAGCCCACCGGCTGTTGGGCCCAGTCGGCCGGGGGATACGGCGACGGGGTGGGCACTGGCGAGACGGGCGGGCACTGGATCATTGAAGATTCCGCCTTCCGGCACAACACCTCGGATGGGCTGGACCTGCTCTATGCCCGGCTGATTACCTCCTCCATCGAGATTCGCCGCACCATCGCTGAGGGCAATGCCGGCAATCAACTCAAGACCAACGGCCCCACGTTGATTGAAAACTCCATCATCGTGGGCAACTGCGGCTTCTTTGACGGCCAGCCGTTCACCTACGACGTGGACAACTGTCGCGCTGTCGGCAATGCTCTTTCCCTGGATTTACGGCCGGGGAACCGGATCACTGTCACCAACAACACCCTCACCAGCGAGGGGGATTGTCTGGTGCTGGCGGAATGCGAGGGGCATTGCACCGGTGCCGAGGCGGTTCATCTGCGCAACAACATCTTTGTCGGCCAGACCGATTTCCTGCAGCCCTTCGAGCAGACCTGCCTGGCCTGGGCCGAGAACTTCCCGCATGACCCTTTCGACCTGGACTACTCGGCGATCACCAACACCAAGAACATTCCTCCCTGCCCCGGCCCCCACGATCTCTGCGAGGTATCGCCAGGCCTGGCTAACACCTCCATAGACGCCTTCGATGCTCGCCTCCTGCCCAGCAGCCCGGCGATCAACGCCGGCACAACCGTCGGTACCCCAACCGACGACTTCGCTGGCCAGCCGCGCGATGCTCAGCCGGACATCGGCGCTTACGAGTGGCGAGCGCCGACGGTGTGGCTATACCTGCCGCTGGTGCTGAAGAAACACTGATGGCCGATAGCAGATGGCAGATAGCGGACCGCCATCAGCTATCAGATATTTGCTATCAGCACGGGAGGATGTGATGCCTATGCCCCATGGTCTACGGCCTCAACCTGCTGGCGCGACGAGCGTCAGCCCAATCACCCACAGGAGGACAAGATGTCTACCAAGAAGATGTTGCTGCTGGTTCTGACCGTGGCCCTGCTGCTGGCGGCGGTGGCTGGCCCGCGGCTGGCGGGGCCCGCCCAGGCACTGCCTCCGGTCGAGCAGCCCAACGCGGCCGGAGTGACCATCGCCTATCCTGGCCGCCTGACCAATGCGGCCGGCCTGCCCGTCACTGACGGTGCCTACGACTTCACCTTCGCCCTGTACGCCACCCCAAGCGATGGGGAGCCGCTCTGGACGGAGACCCAGGCGGGCGTGCTGGTGCAAGGCGGCTCATTCACCACCCTGCTGGGCCGCGTGCACAGCATCCCCGCCGACCTGCTGGCCGGCAGCGAGCACTGGTTGGCGGTAGGCGTACGCGGGCCGGGCGAGAGCGACTTCACCACCCTGGACCCGCGCCAGCGATTGAGCACCACTACACCAGCGGCACCAGCCATACATACCAGCGCGCCAGCCTGCCCCCACGAACACCGGGGGGAGACCTGGACAGGTAGTGGGGCTCTAACTGTGCGCACCACCAGCACCCCCGGCGTGGGCCTGGCTGGCGTGCACGTAGGGACCGGCAACTACGGGGAGCTCGGTGTGTACGACCTGGGCATACACGCCGTCGCTTTCGGCCCCGGTCATAATGCCTTGTATGCCCAGTCCACGAGCGGCGACGGCGTGGTCGGTGAGGCTGCGGCGGCCAACAAGAGCGGCGTGTACGGCTATAGCACGAATGGCTTTGGTGTCACCGGCAGAAGCACTAACAACCATGCCGTGCAAGGGTTTGCCAATTGGGGAGTCGGCGTGTACGCCCACAGCGACCACCTGGCCGGCGTGTTTGCGCATAGCGGCGATGGCGTTGGTCTAAGCGTCACCTGCGACACAGCCGACATCATCCGGGCTTTTGGCGCCACGGGCAGCCCGGACATTGAATTCAAGGTCACAAACAACGGGGAGGTCTACGCTGACGGCAGTTTCCATTCTGGGGGAGCAGACTTGGCGGAGATGCTACCTGCCGTCGAGACCCTGGAACCAGGCGACGTGCTGGTCATCGGCCTGGATGGCAAGCTGACACGCAGCACCGCAGCTTATCAGCCTGCTGTCGCCGGTGTCTACTCCACCAAACCCGGCTTTGTCGGCGGCAGCGGTGACGACGTGGATCTGACGGGCAAGGTCCCCCTGACGGTTGTCGGTGTTGTGCCCGTGAAGGCATCCGCCGAGAACGGCCCCATCATCCCCGGCGACCTGCTCGCCGCTAGCAGCACCCCGGGCCACGCCATGAAGGCCAGTCCAATCACCATCAACGGTGTCACTTTCTATCCCAGCGGGGTCATCATTGGTAAGGCCCTGCAGGGTCTGGACAAGGGCACCGGCGTGATCCAGGTGCTGGTCACCTTGCAGTAGGAGGTAGGCGATGATAGTTCCATGTTCCACGTTCCATGTTCCACGCTCCACGCTCTACGCCCTACGCTGCACACTCCTCGCCCTGGCCATCCTCCTGCTGCTGGGCACGATGCTGGTCTGGGCCGAGGGGCGTGGCCCGGCGGCGGGTTACGCCGTGCAGCCAGGGATGGCTTCCGGTGGGGGCTACCACCTGACGAGCCTGGTATGGGAGGTAAGCGGCACCGCCAGCGGCGGAAGCTATCGCCTGCTGGGGCCGGTGCAGCCACTGCAGGGCCCCGGCTGCTGCTGCCTCTACCTGCCCGTCTTGTTCAAGAAGTACACTCAGTAGAGCACAGTTTGGGTTAGTAGTGCGCACTTGTAGTGCGCTTTCAGGCCCCGCTACATTACTTTCAGTGGAGGAGTCAGGCATCCCCGATGCCAGATTGCGCCCAATGCCTGCACCGGGGGTGCTGCCTCCTCCAAAATAGACACACAGAAGGAGATTATCATGAAAGCCTACAGAAACGTACTACTCGTCCTGGCTACGCTGCTCCTGGCCCTGGCCCTGAGCCTGGTGGCCCTGGCCGAACCACCAGAGCCGAGCACCACCGGCGTCACCCTGGCCGGCATCGTGGCCAGCAAGATCAGCTACCAGGGCCGCCTGACCGATACTGGCGGCAATCCGCTCAATGGTAGCTACAACCTGCTCTTCCAGCTCTGGGACGACGCCACGGCGGGCAGCCAGGTGGGTGGCAACATCGTGCGCAACGGTGTGCCGGTGAGCAATGGTCTGTTTACGGTGGACCTGGACGTACCGCAGGACGCCTTCAACGGCCAGGCGCTGTGGCTGCGCATCCAGGTCGGCACTCAGTGGCTCTCGCCGCGGCAGGAACTGCTGCCTGTGCCCTACGCCCTGGGCCTGCGGCCGGGGGCGTGGATCAATGGTAACACCACGGGCGCGGTAGTCACAGTGACCAATGAGGCGCTAGACCTGGCCCTCTACGCCCAGGGCGCGGCGATGGGTGTCCGGGGCGTAGGCATGACCGGCGTCAGTGGCTATGGTCAGGTCGGTGTGGGCGGCGAGGGTCTGACCGGCGTATCCGGCTCCGGCTCTTGGGTTGGGGTTTACGGCTACACCGAGGGCTCTGACGCCACGGGGGTCCTGGGGACGGCCACTAACTACGGCGGCAGGGGTGTGCAAGGCAACGCGCAATTCGGTACCGGTGTGGTCGGCAATGGCGAGATTGGCGTGAAGGGCATTGGCTCCGTAGGCATAGGAGTCTGGGGAGAAGGCCCCGGCGCTGGTGTTTATGGAGTCAGCCAGACCGGCGATGGCGTGTTCGGGCAGACCCAGGGCGACTGGGAGGCGGCTGCCATCCGGGGCGTAGCCCTGGGCAACGCCCATGGCGGCTACTTCACCAGCACTAACGGCACCGGCGTCATTGCCTTCGGCTATGAAGGGCTACACGCTGAGGCCACTTCGAACATGGGGTACGGGGTGCATGGCATGGGTGTGCAAGGTGCTGGGGTTCACGGTGATAGCACTCAGGGCTACGGCGTATCGGGCAGTGGCCAACTGGGGGGCGTGTTCGGCACCAGCACCTCCTGGGGTAGTGGTGTGGAGGGGAGAGTTGAGTCCGGCACTGGCGTCCTCGGCGTCAGCACCTCCGGCGAAGGTGTGGTGGGTAACAGCGTGAGCGGCGTGGCTGTCTATGCCAACACCGGCTATGGTGAGGCGGCCGTGAAGGGGGAGGGCCCGAAAGGGGTGTACGGCAAGAGCAGCGCCGCTGGTGGCGAGGGGGTCCTCGGTGAGGGCCTGGGCCAGTTCACAGAAGGCGTGCTGGGGTCCAGTGCCTATGCGCACGGCGTCGGCGGGTATTCCAGTGGCACGGCTGGCGGCCTGGCCATCGGCGTGTACGGCCAGACTAATGCGACCTGGGGGCTGGCCACCAACCAGAGAGTCTACGCCGGGGGCGGCTGCACTGGCTGCACTGTGGCCTTCATCGGTCAGAACGGAGATGACAGCCCGCTGCAGGTAGGAGACGTGGTAGCCATCAGCGGGATCGCCCCGCCGCTGCAGGGGCAGCAGACGCCCGTCCTGGTAGTGCGGCGGGCCACAGCGTCCGGCGGGGGCGCTCTGGGCGTTGTCCAGGCCCGGGCCATGGTTACCGCCACGCCGACGCGCGCCCTGAGCGGTGACTCCGCGGCGATGGACACGGTGGAGATGCCTGGCCTCGCTCCAGGCAACGTGGCTCCTGGCGACTACCTGTTCGTCGTGGTGCAGGGGCTTGTCCAGGTGCGGGCCGATGCCGACCTGGGCGCTATCGCTGTGGGCGATGCCCTGGGGCCGGGCGCGACCGCCGGTCGGGCGCAAAAGCTACGCCAGGACACGATGGAATCCCCGCTGTTGGGGCGCGCCCTGGAGCCGTTGGCCGAAGGGACCGGCCTCATCTGGGTGCTGGTCCTCGGGCGATAAATTCTCGAGATAAGGAGATTACCATGAAAGCCTACAGAAACGTACTACTCGTCCTGGCGACGCTGCTCCTGGCCCTGGCCCTGAGCCTGGTGGCCCTGGCCGAACCACCAGAGCCGGGCACCGCCGGCGTCACCCTGGCCGGCACCGTGGCCAGCAAGATCAGCTACCAGGGCCGCCTGACCGACGCCGGCGGCAATCCACTCAACGGCAGCTACAACCTGGTCTTCCAGCTCTGGGACGACGCCACGGCGGGCAGCCAGGTGGGTGGCAACATCGTGCGCAACGGTGTGCCGGTGAACAACGGCCTGTTCACCGTGGACCTGGACGTGCCGCAGGACGCCTTCAACGGCCAGGCGCTGTGGCTGCGCATCCAGGTCGGCACTCAGTGGCTCTCGCCGCGGCAGGAGCTGCTGCCCGTGCCCTACGCCCTGGGCCTGCGGCCCGGGGCGCGGATCGAAGGTAATAGCACTGACGCCGTCGCCTCGGTGGTCAACCAGGGGCTGGGGGTGGCCCTGTATGCCCAGGGCGCTGGTATGGGCGTCGAGGGTGTAGGCATGACCGGGGTCCGTGGCCAGGGTCAGGTCGGCGTGGGCGGCGAAGGTCTGACCGGCGTGTCTGGCGCCGGCTCTTGGGTCGGCGTGTACGGGGAGAGCGCCGAGGGCTACGGCGTGCGGGGCAACACTGGTGCGCCCATGACGGCCACCGTCGCCGGCGTCTACGGCTCGGGCGACAACGCTATCGGCGTGATGGGCACCAGCATCACGGGTACGGGCGGATTCTTCGCCAGCACCCACGGCACCGGTGCGTCTGTGGAGACCCTGGAGGGCTACGGGCTCTACGTGCAAAGCGGCGATAATATTGGCATCTACGCCCACAGCGGGCGCTGGACGCACCCCATCTACTGGTTTGGACACATCGGCGTGTTCGGCAATGCCGAGGAAGGGGTGGGCGTGCAGGGTATGGGCCAGACCGGCGGCTACTTCAGCGGCCAGCAGGGCGTCCGGGCCAGCGGTACCATGACCGGCGTCACCGGGACTGCGGACAACATGAGTGGTCGCGGCGTCATCGGCATCGCCGATAACTACGGTGGCATCGGCGTGTACGGTAGCGGCGGCTTCGGCATCGGCGTGCAGGGCGAAGGCGAGATCGGTGTGAAGGGCGTCGGCTCTGTAGGCCCGGGGGTCTGGGGACAGGGTGCCACGGGGGTCTATGGCACCAGCCAGAGCGGCTTTGGTATGGATGCGGTGGGGAACGATGCCTCCAACTCCGACAGAGTTGGCGACCTGTTACTGGGTGGTAACATTGGCGAAATCTTCTCCTTCGGCCACCTGGGCCTCTATGTAGACCACGATGCCTACATTGACCTCGACGACGACAACAACGATGCTAATGCCAAGTTTGCCATCTTCAACGGCACAGACGCCTTTCGTCTGACCGTGGACGAAAATGGCAACCTGTGGGCCTGGGGCGCCAAGTCAGCAGTGGCCCAGACCAACAATTACGGCCAGCGCCTGCTGTACGCTGTGGAGAGCACAGGTGTCTGGTTCGAAGACTTCGGCTCAGCGTCGTTGGTGAACGGCGAGGCCACGGTCACCTTCGAGCCTATCTTCGCGGAAACGGTCAATCTGGAGGCGGGCTACCATGTCTTCTTGACCCCGCTGTGCCAGGAGCCGGTGCTGCTCTTCGTCACGGCCAAAAATGCTAAGGGCTTCACTGTGCGGGGCGTGACGCTGAATGGTCAAGCCACCGGTTGCACCTTCGATTATCGCCTTGTCGCCAAACGCCTGGGCTACGAGGGCCTGCGCCTGGAGCCTGCCACCGTACCGACCAGGGATGGTAAGTAGGGAGGTGCGACGATGAAGAAGCGAACAACAATCCTGATCGTCACTATCGCCTGCCTGTTGCTGAGTGGCGTGGCCCTGGCGCGAGCAACGGCTGATGCTTCGGCTATCCTCAGCACAAGCTTTGATCTTTGGTGGCACGTCATCGCCGGTGGAGGCGGCCAGGCGGCGTCGAGCAGCTACGTCGTCAACGGTAGTATCGCCCAACCAATCGTGGCCGAATCCAGCGGCCCCAGCTACCGGCTGAGCGCCGGCTTCTGGCCGGGCATCGTAGGGCCGCCCTCGCCAACGGCTACACCCACGGGTACGCTGTTGCCTACAGCAACGCGCACGCCGACGGCTACACCCACGGGCACGGTGATCGCCACCCGGACACCCACGCCGACGCCGACCGGGGTGCTGAACCTGGTGGTCAACACGACCGACGACGTGGACGACGGCACGTGCAACGCCGCCCACTGCTCCCTGCGCGAGGCCCTGGCTGCCGCAGGCAGCCATTCCGGCCCGGACACCGTCACCTTCAACATCCCCACCACGGACCCCGGCTACAACCCGGCGACAGGCGTCTGGACTATCCGCCCAAACAACAATGGTTACAATGTCTGGGCGGACACAACTGTGGACGGATCAATCGGGACGGCGCTGGCCAGCTTAGAGGCCGCCACGCGGCCGGGGATCGAGATTGATGGCACCACCCTGGGCCAGTTGGGCATTACCGGCTTGTGGCTGTCTAACAACGTCACGCTGCGCGGCCTGATCGTCAATGATTTCCAGTACGGCATCTGGGTGTCCAGCGCCAACGTGACCATCGAAGGTTGCTACGTGGGCACCGATCCCACCGGCACCTCAGCCAAGCCCAACGGGATAGATGGCCTCCTGCTGGCCAACGGAGCGACGGGCGCGGTCATTCAAGGCAACCTGCTCTCGGGCAACCATGGCGGCGGCATCCGCCTGTTCGGCGAGAACACCACGGGCAACACGCTGCGCAACAACCACATCGGCAGCAACGCCGCCGGAACAGCGGCCTTGCCCAACGGCGGCTATGGTATTCAGTTGCACGCCAACGCTCACCACAACGTCATCGAACAGAATCTGGTCTCGGGCAACAGCGGGATTGGCCTCCACCTTACCGATGCGGGGACGAACGGCAACGTGCTGCGAAATAATCGTGTTGGCACAGATGCAGGCGGGACGACAGCCCTGGCCAATGGGAGCTTCGGCGTGGCCTTCTTCAATGGGCCGAGCAGCAATGTGGTGGGGCCGGGCAACCAGGTGGCCTACAACACTATGGACGGCGTCCTGGTGGACGGTAGCGATAGCTTCACCAGCACGGTGGGCAATACCATCACCGCCAACAGCATCACCACCAACGGGCGACAGGGCATCAACAACTTCCGCGGCGGCAACACAGAGCTGACACCGCCCACTATAACCACCGCCAGCGCCACGCAGGTCTCCGGCACGGCCTGCGCCAACTGCAGCGTGGAGGTCTTCTCGGACGCGGCCGACGAGGGCGCCATCTACGAGGGTACAACCACAGCCAACGCTGCCGGCAACTGGACGTTCAGCAAGCCCGGCGGGCTGAGCGGCCCCTACGTGACGGCCACGGCCACCGATGGTGCTGGCAACACCTCGGAGTTCTCCCTGCCTGTCAGCGTAGCTCCGGCCACGCCCACCGCCACGTCTACGTCTACGGCGACGCGCACGCCTACCGGCACGCCGTCCGCCACTACCACAGGCACGCCACCGCCCACGGCGACGCGCACGGCGACGGCCACACTATCGCCCACACCGTCGCCCACGCGGACAGGCACGCCGCCCACACCGCAGTGGCGCCTCTACCTGCCGCTGATCATGAAGGGCTTGTGAGGAGAATGAAAAACCCTTGCGAAGGTTACGGAACCTTCGCAAGGGTCAGACGAGTAGCCCCTTGTCTACTTGCTACTTGCTACCTGCTACCACCCCCAGAAAATACTGGTGGAAGCGCAGATCGTCGGTGAGCTCTGGGTGGAAGGCGGTGGCCAGCAGATTGCCCTGCCGCACGGCCACGATGCGCCCTTCGCCTGATTCGGGCAGGCGCGCCAGCACCTGGACGCCCGGCCCCACCTGCTCGATCAGCGGGGCGCGGATGAAGACGGCGTGCAACGGCGCCTCGCCCAGAGCCGGAACGGGCAGATCGGCCTCAAAGCTGTCCACCTGGCGTCCAAAGGCATTGCGCCGCACGACGATGTCCATGACGCCAAGGAGTGGCTGGTCGGGAATGCCGTCCACCGCCTCCCGCGCCAGCAGGATCATGCCCGCACAGGTGCCCCACACCGCCTGGCCCGCGG
>Ga0194112_10007827_pt1 | contig 13852 bp, 16 predicted proteins | sample TA2MahC400mmetaG_FD_146191 | JGI IMG/M metagenome (GOLD analysis project Ga0194112, IMG submission 146191) | Freshwater microbial communities from Lake Tanganyika, Tanzania - TA2015016 Mahale Deep Cast 400m | ecosystem: Environmental > Aquatic > Freshwater > Lake | place: Tanzania: Lake...
TGCGCTCTCAAGAGGTGCATCACCGACAGATCCACAGCTGCCACAGACAAGGTGTAGATGGTGAGAATCCTCTGCTGCGTGATAGGTCGCACCGCCATGGCCGAGGTGGGCATGCTTCACTAAACCAACATTTTCTAACGTCTCAAGGTTTCTATAAATCGTTGAGAGATTAATTCCTGGATGGCTCTTTCGAACGCTCTCTGCCACTTCCTCAGGGGTGGCATGGCCTAGCTCGCGCACCGCGCGCAGCACTAACTCACGCTGCGGGGTCAGCCGCAAACCCTTCTGCCTTAACTCATCTGCGCGCTGGTTCACAGCTCCATTCTAGAGGCTTGGCAGGTAATAGGAATTTTCAAGGCTCTTCGATCTAGATATCCAGCTACGAAAGCGGGCAAGAAGTAGATATAGCTCGCATCCTAGGCAGTAATTAAAAGCAGCATTTAGAAAGGCTGCAGCAAGCGCGCCACCTACTGCAATTGTAAAGAGAGCAGGGATATCAAGTAGATACGCGGTTGAGGCAAGTATGACAAAGATAAAACCAACAACTTGAGCAAAGTGCGGCGGCCTTACATCCTCAAGTGGCGCTTGGCCTTTTAGCCTTGGCTTAATTAACTTTGAAAAGATAATTGCATATGGCGTTGCCTTTGGACCTAGAAGCGCGCCAAGGGCAAAGGCGGTGAAGATAAAGATAAGAAGAACCCAAGACTCTGTTATCAGAAGGAGAGCAAGAAGCGCAGTAGTAATGGCTGCTCCAAAGCGCGGCCCTCTAGCATCAAGGAATTGTTGACTATCACTTTTTTCAAATTTTAAAACGCTTAATACTGACATTTAAATTATTTCCTAATTCTCTAGTAGTTGGTCTATTGATTATTAAAAAGAAATCAACAACTACTACAGACAGAGCTGGCCGGCAAAGCGCGCAAAATCAATTACCCGTCTTTTGGTAAAGAGCGCTTTAATTATTGAAGCCATGGCCAAAGTGTAGAAGGTCTATTAGAACTTCGCTACTTGCAAATACCTTGCATTACTTTCACTTAACTACTTAATAGCAGCAAGTGATGCTAAGACCTCAGCGCGCTTAGGAGCGCCTACTGCTCGCCCAACCTCTTTCCCATATCTATCAAGAAGAAGAGTTGTGGGGGTTGTTCTAATATCAAGGCGGCGTACTAGCTCTAAATTATCTTCGGCATCAATATCAATATGTTTTACTCCATCAAGCTCAAAGGTGATATCAGCTAGCAAGACTCTAGTTGCCCGGCATGGGGTGCAGAATGCTGATGAGAATTGCAACAGAGTCACTCTCTGCCCCAGCTCATCTCCAATATCTTCACTTGAAAGAGATGCGCTCTTAGCCTTTGAGCCTTTTATCTTGCCGCTTTTGGCCTGATACCAGAGGCCATAGATGCTCGCTAGCGTTAAAATAAGGGCAATTGCTAGGTAATTCTCCATCCCAGTATTCTTCCACTCTTATGGCTCGCCTTCTACTTTTAACCAATAGCACTGGCGCTAGCGCTGAAGTTCTGCCTGCTTTAAGCCTTCTGCAACATAGCGTAAAAATCCTGCCAGCAGTGGCTTCAGTATTAGTAGATATCCCAGAAGTTGATGTTTTATTTATTGATGCCAGGCGAGATCTAAGCGCAGCTAAATCACTAACTAAATTAATAAAGACAACTGGAGTTGGCTGCCCAATTCTGTTAATTACTACCGAAGGCGGCCTCTCGGCAACGAGCGCCGATTGGGGATTTGATGATGTCATCCTTGATAGCGCAGGACCAGCAGAGGTTGATGCACGAATCAGAGTAGCGATTGGGAAACTAGAGGCGCTTCGAATTCAAGCAGATCCAACATCAGGTGAGATAAAAAGCGGCGATGTAATAATCGATGAGAAGAGCTACACCGCAAAGATTAAAGGTCGCGCACTTGATCTAACCTATAAAGAATTTGAACTTCTAAAATACCTTGCCCAGCATCCAGGAAGAGTCTTTACTAGATCTCAACTATTGCAGGAGATCTGGGGCTATGACTACTTTGGTGGCACTAGAACTGTTGATGTCCATATCAGACGTCTTAGATCAAAGCTTGGAACAGAGTTTGAAGCAATCATTGGAACTGTTAGAAATGTGGGATATCGCTTTAATCTCTCGCCAAAAGATTCCCAGCTTGCAGATCTAGCTAATGACTAAGCTTGCCAATACTGATCTAACTATCTATCCACTCTGTCTAGGTGGCAATGTCTTTGGCTATAGCGCAGATAAGGAAAGCTCTGAGGCGGTACTTAGTTTCTATGCCGATAACGGTGGAAACTTCATCGATACTGCAGATATGTACTCCCAATGGGCCCCAGGCCATATTGGCGGTGAATCAGAGACCATCATTGGTAACTGGATGAAAAAAAGAGGCAATCGAAGCCAAATGATTATCGCTACAAAGGTTGGAAAGCTTGATACCAAGCCAGGACTTAGCCCCTCAAATATTATCTCTGCCTGCGAAGATTCACTAAAGCGCCTTGGAAGTGATTACATCGATATCTACTACTCCCATCAAGATGATCTAAATACTCCAATAGAGCAAACCCTTGGAGCATATGACTCACTGATTAGGTCTGGAAAAGTTAGATATATCGCTGCATCTAATTTCACACCCGAAAGGTTGCAAGAATCCCTAAATATTTCAAAGGAGCTAAACCTTGCCTCCTATATCGCATCCCAAGATCAATACAATTTAATGGAGCGCTCCTATGAGAGCACTCTTAGAGATACTCTTGAGAAGAATAACCTTTCACAAATTCCTTTCTATGGCCTTGCCCGCGGTTTTCTAACCGGCAAATACCGACCTGGAGCTAGCGTTGAATCAGTTCGCGCAACTGGTGTTTCAAACGCTTATGGAAATGAGCGCGGCTGGACAATGCTTGAAAAACTGGATCAGATAGCCAAGGAGAGAAAAACCTCTATTGCTTCAATCTCACTTGCTTGGCTTAGGGCTCAGAGAACAGTTGCTGCCCCTATTGCATCAGCAACAAAACTTGAGCAGATTAAAGGGATCATGCCAATTGTTGAATTGAATAAAGAAGAACTAGCCCTACTTTCCTAGTTTCTTCTCCTCTATTGATCTATTCGCAAGGCAATCACAGCCAGCCAGCTCTTGAATAAGTTCATCGGTAAGCCGCTTTCCATTAGAGAGAATAATTACCTCGCTCTCTAAATCAATATCAGGACCAAGAGTTAGCTCAATTCCATAATCAGTAGTAAAACTCTCTCCTACCTTCCATCTCTTACTCAACTTTTCTCCTTCTAAAATTAAGTGGCATCACATGAATAACTAGCCAAACCTCACTCTCCTCCAGAGCGAGTATCTCTAACTCCAATCCTCTTCGATCCGTTCCAACCCAACGTAATTTGCTAACCCCGCCTTCAAAAAACAGAGTAGGAGTTGATGTAGCAATGACCTCCCTGACTCGTTGCTTGCCAATCTTATGTTTTCTAGCAGACTTGGTAAATTCGATTCTCACTCCGCAAAGAGTGAATGTATTTAAAGTTTAGCGCTTAAAGGATTATTCCTAACGGTGGATAAGTTAAAAACTCAGGGAGAAAGTAAAATTCACCTACACTCTAAGTAGATGAAGTTGTATTAGCTAACTAACTCCTTGCACATCGCTCTAAAGGCAGCGGTATGAGCTTCAACATCGCTCCTGCTTGTATATGGCGACATAAGAGCCATATTGTGAAATGGAGTAAGAAGGATTCCATCATTAAGTAGGCGCAAATGAATATATTGCTCTAACTCAAAATCTCCTGCTTTTGCCGCCTCGCCCCCGGTTTTTGGAGCGCTTCTTTGAAAGAGATACTCACCCCGAGCCCCAAGGCGATTAACATGCCAGGGCAGGTTAAATTCATTTATCGCTGCCTCAACTCCATCACACCAGAGATTTCCAAGCTCAATCATCTTTATAAAGTTCTCATCAGTTAGAACTTGAGTAAGTGTTGCCTTCATTGCAGCAAGAGATAGGGCATTTCCAGCAAGAGTCCCACCAATTCCACCAGTATCAATTACCTCACGCTCTGTCTTTCTTGCTATCTGTTCTGCCATCTCATAGCTCATTCCAAATGTGCCAGTTGGAATTCCGCCCCCAATTGCTTTTCCAATCGTTAAAAAATCTGGCTTTAAGCCAAGTTGCGCGCTCATTCCCCCTGGGCCAACAGAGATGGTATGAGTCTCATCAAGAATCCATAACGCGCCATATTTCTTCGCTAACTCGCCAACTCCCAATAAATAACCATCTTCTGGAAGTACAATTCCCACATTTGTCATTGCAGGCTCCATTAAGATAGCCGCAACGTCGCCAAACTTTAAAGCCTCCTCCATGGCGCCTAAATCATTAAATTCCACAACTCTAGTTGTCAGATCAAGTGGGACAGGCGCGCCAATATTTCCCTCCCGAGTTATCGTTGCTCCAGAGGGATCTAGCGTTGCAAAGCTCTCATCAACAGATCCGTGATAGCAGCGATCGATAACAATGATCTTCTGTCTTCCAGTTATTAACCTGGCATAGCGAATTACATGGCGATTGGCATCAGTTGCTGAGACTGTAAATTGCCAAAGGGGCAGATGGAATCTTCTAGCAAGCTCTTTAGATACCGCTAGGGCATCATCTGTTGGAAGCATCGCAGTCATGCCTTTTGTAAGCTGGTTTGAAATAGCATCAACGGTTGGCTTTGGGCTATGGCCAGTCATAGATCCGGTATCGCCAAGGCAGAGATCGATATATTCATTGCCATCAACATCAATAAAATGAGCCCCTTTTGCTGATTCAACAAATAGTGGGTATTTCCCAGGCCATTTAGACATCCAAGACATCGGAACCCCGCCCGGCATAACATCTTTAGCTTTTTCAAAGAGAGCAGCGCTCTTTGGAGTGCGGGAGATAAAGCGCTCCATCTCTTCTTTATGAAGTGCCTTTAAGTGCTCTCTATTAATCACTTTTCAAACCTATCAAATCTCTTCAAATACAAAGAGCGCTTCGAGATAAGTATCGCTAGTTATCTCAAGATTTGCAGCATCAGGAGGAGCGCTCTGTGGCTCAATACAGACCCCTTCAGGATCTTGGTCATAGACCACCCAATAAGGGGCATCTGATTCAATCTTTATCTGCAATACATCTTCCCAAGAAACTGTTGGCACTCCTCGCACTTGAGTAAAGGCATCATCCCAAGGGGGAGGCGTTGGGTTTATTAACTTTCCAGTTGGCAGGTAATCACTACCACGCTCAAACATTTTCCCGGGATGAAAGTTAATCTCAGCAGCCCCGCCTCTATCAAACTCTCTTGGAAACCAGGGATGAAGCCCCATCCAAAATGGCAGATCACTGTGCCCTGCTTCATACTCTAAAGACCAACGCAGAGCGTTATCAAGAAGTTCAAATCTCTGTTCCACTCTTGCTCCAAGATATGGCTCGGCAAGATCAAGTGCAAAATAACCATTACCTATCTCCTGCCAAGAAGAGGTAGGGGCAAAGCCATGGATCGCATGTGGTGAGGCAAGATTTGTTGGAAGTTGAAATTCTTTTCCACTGCTATTTTTAATTAGACCATCTTTAATTCTGCCTGCCCAAGGAGCCATGGGATACCAACCCCAGGTAAGCTCCTGACCTCTAAATGGGAGCACACATTCAATATCTCTAAATCTTAAGGAAGAGATCCTTCCCCCTTGATCAACATCAATCTCTAGTGAGATCTCACCACCATCAATGGCATGAAGAAGGCTCATAGCGCTAAATCTAACTCTTCTTTCCAGGGAGGATTAGCACCAGCCCTAGAGCAGGTAATTCCAGCAGCTTTTGCAGCTCTCTCTAATGCTTGCCTTAAAACATCTGCCTTTAGCCCATCAAGACCGTATTTAAGAAGGCCCTCAACAATTACAGCGCCAATTGTGTCGCCTGCCCCAACGCTATCTACCAATTCAACCTTTGCTGCCGGGCAATCAATTCGCCCATCTCTAGTGAAGGCAGATAAGCCCTTCTCAGCTCTTGTAACAACAACTATCTCGGCACCTCTTGAGAGCCAGTTAGTAATTACATCACTTTCTGATGATTGATATAGCCAAGAGAAATCATCTTCACTTAGCTTTACAATCTTTGCTAAATCTATCCATCTCTCAACGCTATCTCGATAGATCTCTCTATCACCTTGAATTGAAGGTCTTACATTGGGATCAAAAACTACTGTTGCGCTCTTATTTGAGAGCCATTTATATAGCTCTGAAGCACCTGGCTCTAAAAGGGTTGCAACTGAGCCAATATGAATCACCTCAGCATCCTCTTTAGGAAGCCAAGAGGAGTGGAAGTTAAAACTCACCGTTGAATCTAGCTTGAATTCATAGCTTGCAAGGCCTGCTTCATTAATTGTTGCAATGGCAAGCGCAGTTGGAAGATCAGAGCGATGCACAAAGTCTAGGCTAACCCCACTATCTAAGAGCTCTTTCTCTATCCTCTTGCCATGACTATCACTTGAAATACCACCAATAAAAGTGGTTGAAAAACCAAGGCGAGCTAAGGCTTTTGCGCTATTGCAGGGACCCCCTCCCACCATCTCTGAAATGGTTCCCCCAGCAATTGGAATTAGATCCATTAAGGCTTCACCGACGACCAGAACTTGCCTCACTTCTTTAACCACTCCTTAATTATCGGTGCCAAGGAATTCGCATCAAGTTGCCCACTTGCAATACCAACTATTACTTCCTCTGCTTCATCGACCCCAACTTTGAAATCTTTATCATTGATAATTGCAAATAATCTTCCTGTTGCCCAGGTCAATCTCTTGTTGCCATCAATTAAAGCGTGATTTGAAGCTAGCGAGTGCATCAGAGCTGCAACCTTTTCGGCAAAAGACTCATAGGCCTCTTGTCCATAGATAGATGTTGAGGGTCTGTTAACGGCAGATTCAAGTAATCCAATATCTCTGATGCGAAAGTCTGGAATTAGCGCCTCGCCAATCTCAATTACTTCCTCGAGGCTGAGATATTGGATCTCCTTACTCACTTTGCAAGACGCCGAAGGAGTTCAGCGTCTTGAGTTTTAATCTTCTCGATGCCCTTTAATAGCTTCTCTCGACGCCTAGATGTGTAGGCATCAATCGCTCTAAGAGCCGCCTCCTGCATAGAGATACCATCCTCGGCAGCTGCCTTCTTTAATGCCTCACTCTGCTCTGGGGAGAGCCTTAGATTCATAGCCATGGTGAAATGGTACCACTTTGGTACTAAATTACTTACTCGCATATTTCTCCGCATCTATTGAAAGTTCTTTGATTCAACGAGAGAAGTATTTGGCCCCGCCCTGACATATCAATCTGACTTTCCACAAGCTTGGCCAGTGGATCAGTCAAGCCCTCCACTAGCCAATTCTGCTCCTGCCAAGGCTAGCCTTAGTGCGTGCTTCGCAAACTTTTCCGCCTCCGAACCGAGCTAGGTAAATTCTTTGGCGTAGGCCTTATGGCCTATCTAGTTGCAGTAGGCGGCTTTAATCTACTTGTTCATATTAAGCCAGCTCCCCTTGAAAGCAAGCCTCTGACCGCATCAATACTCTCTGGAGCGCTCTCGATTCTGGTGGCCTATTTTGGCAATAGACATTGGACTTGGAGAGATCGAAAGTGGAGTGGAGCAAGAAGAGAGATAGTTCTCTTCTTTATAATAAATATTATCTCGCTTTCATTTAATGTAATCTGCCTTGCTATCTCCCGCTACATCCTAGGCTTTGCTTCAATCTTGGCAGATAACATCTCCTCAAATGTAATTGGAGTTGGGATTGGAACTATTTTTCGCTTCTGGGCCTATCGCACCCATGTCTTTAAGTACTAGGTGAAGCTTTTGCCTCTGAGAGTCTTTTAGAGATTACTCCTGCTGCATCTAACCAGCGCAGAATCTCACCTTGAGAGAAGGCCGCATCCCCGCCTCTTACTACATATAGTCCGCTAAAGAGCGCCCCTTGAAATTGATAGACAGCAAAGAGGGTCCGCAGTGACTCTCCCTCACCTATTTTGGCATAAGCAATCACGCGATTTTCATCTGCTACCAACTTACTTGAAAAGGAAGGAACTGACAGAAATGAGTATTTAACAAATGCCCCACTCTTCTCACTTCCGCCACCATTAGAAACACACTTTTGATACTTTTCTTTAATTTCAGCAATTGCTCTCCGCCCTGCAGCATCTGAGGTGTAGCGAACTACTTCAGATGAGAGAAATACATATGGCGAGCCAGGTTTAGTTGCCACTACCTGACGTCTCTCCTTGCGATCAACTTCTGATTGATAATCAGCAGCGCACAAATCAAGAGATGGATCTTCCAAAGTAGTCCCTCGATTCATGGGAAGAACAGCCCACTCCGAGGCAAAGTCCTCCCCGGTAAAGCCAAAGCGACTTAAACTCTTCTGCGCGGGGGAATCTAGGGAAATATCAAGGTACTGAGAAGCTCTCTGAGCCTTCTCTAAACCTTCGATTTTTACTGAGCCTTTCAAAAGCCCCACTACAACAAAGTCCTTTCCACTAACTCTGAGGGTTTTTCTTGTAGGTGATTTAATGGAGAGAGTTGAGTAAGTGCCTTGACTACTCTTTGATTTATAGATCAAAGCTTTCTGTCCAGCAAAACCATATGCAAGATTTCCGGAGGCAACTACTAATCCAATATTCCCAGTAACTGCAATATTCATGGAACATTTGCTCACACAAAGTAATGAGCCTGATGGGTAATCTCTTCCTGCATCTCTCCAAGTTCCACGCTTTGTTAACTTTGAAGCTTGGGTAAACCTAATATCAGAATTTAATTGACCTACTTGTCCATTTCCTAGACAGTCATAGCTCTCTACTTTAAAACTGGAGAGAGCGGTAGTACTTAAATTGATCGTTGGCTTTGCCTTAGCGCTACTTCTTGATGCCACCCAACCTTCGGGGTTAACAACTTGAGTTAAGCAGAGCCCGGTTCCATCATCTCTAAAGTCAGTAAGTCCAACTTCAGCAAATCCCTGGCTATAGCCTTGAAATTCAAAGCTAGTGCCACCTTGCGGATATCCACGATCAATATTGACTTTAGCGCTATCAGACCAAGCGCTCCAGAGCCCTGTTAGATCTCTTACTCTTATCGAAAATGAGTACTGCCCCTCTGGCAAATCTTGAACAATAGGAAAGCTTGGAGCAGTAAATGGATCAAGATATGTAGGCTTCCAATCTTTTCGAATTGAGGGAGTTAGAGTTTTGATCTCTTCATTGACCTTGATTTCAAATGCCTCTATACCGTTTATATCATTTAGATAGTTCTTATCAAGTAGCGCTGATTCACTAGAGGTCCAGGTATTACTTGCTGCCAGAATTGGCTTTGTTGGAGCAGCCTTGATGTTTCTAGTTATTGTCACGCTCGCTGAATTGGCAGATGTGGCACTTGCCTTAATGCTGACATTGCCCGAGTGAAGAAGAAGGGTCTCTGAGGCAGGAAGGGTCATAGAGCCTATTGAGCTGGAGTTTGAGCTTATATAGGCATAGCTATCCAGGTTCATCATCCAGATATCGGTTCCAATACCTGTGAAAGTGGGCTGTGTGGCATCTGCTGGATTAGGTGAAACAACAGCGCTTCCTGGCGGAGGATCAGTGCGATAGATAAGTAGACCTGCTTTATATCGATCAGTCGCGTTTCGATACTCAATCCAATAAGTCGATGAGCCCTCACGTAAAAATATAGCTCTAGGTTTTCCATAGAGAGAGACGCTATTTATCTCAACAGTTTCACTCCTCCAAGATTGAATAACATCTTTGCTCTCCAGTAGCCCCATTCGCCATTGATGATAAGTTGAAAGAGGAGTTGAAACATCGACATTACTCATTAAATCGATACTTCCACCATATTCAACTGCCCTACAAGTGCTCCAACTTCCATCTGGAGATGAACTAGGACAGCGAATCAGATTGGAATGGCCAAGGCCAAGCAAGTGCCCTAGCTCATGAGCAATTACAAATCCTTTAATGGTGTTATGGAGCACAAGAGTTCCACCAGAATTACTGGCTCTGCCTATATTGGCAAGGCCGGACCAGATACAACCATTATCTGGAGCAACTATCACCAAGTACCTAGAGCTACTATCAGATATACCGAGCTTTCTATAGGTCTCCTCCCGAACTACATCACTCCATGCTGTTACTACTCTTTCGCAGGGCAGTGGAATGGTTGAAACCAGCGGAGTAGCAAGAGAGCGGCCAAACTTAAATTCAATCCTCCTATCTGCTGGATCACCTGAGATAGTGGTTAGCTCTCTCCATCTTGGCTTAACATCAGTTTCAATCTGATTTTGAATATCCGTAACACTTCCTGGAAGAGCAGCTGCTCTATCCCAAGTAACCGTTACTACATCAATGACTCTGGAATCAACAGCATATGAGGCCGAGGCGCTAAATAGAGTTGAAGTAAGTGCAAGTAGCAGGTTGGCTGCTATCGAGCGCTTACTTGGCCCTAAGAGAGCTCTCAATATCTTTGATGATCTCATCGAGGTTTCGCTTTGGACTCCAGCCGGTATAGGTTCTCAATTTAGAGGTATCTGGAACCCTTCGCATCATCTCTTCAAAACCTTGAGGATAAGCGCTGTTATAGGGCACATACTTAATCTCAGACTTTGAGCCAGTCATCTCAATTACTTTATCTGCAAGATCTTTAATTGAGATTTCACCCTCTCCGCCAATATTGAAAGCTTGCCCCACTACCTTTTCACTAAAGAAGAGTTTTGAAACAGCATCAATAGAGTCAAGGACATGGCAAAAAGTTCTACTCTGTGAGCCATCTCCATGGACCTCAAGAGTTTCATTCTTTATTGCAGCAGAGACAAACCTTGGTAATACCATCCCATACATCCCGCTCTGTCTTGGCCCAACGGTATTAAAGAATCTTCCCACTACATACTCAAGACCATGGGATTGATAGAACATTTGGGCAAGTGATTCATCAATAGCTTTTGCCTCTGAGTAGGCCCAACGCAGGAGCTGAGGAGAGCCAATTACTCGATCCGATTCCTCTGTTAGTGGTTGTTCTGGATTTTTGCCATAAATTTCAGAAGTTGATGCGATAAAGACACGTTTTTTGAATCTAGAAGCAGCAAGGATTACATTCTCAGTTCCTTGGGTATTTGCTATAAATGAGGTGTATGGAAAGTCTAGAATCCTCTTTACGCCAAGAGCTGCGCCTAAATGAATTACTCCATCACTATTTTCAACAAGTTCATTAATTAATTCAGAATTTAAAACACTTCCCTCGACAAATGAGAAGCTTGTAGAGGTGCTCAACGACTTAATATTTGAAGCAGCCCCTGTTGAGAGATCATCAATGGCAACTACATCATGGCCATCTTTGAGAAGTTTTTCAGCCAAGTGAGAGCCAATAAATCCTGCACCGCCAGTCAATAGGATTTTCACTCTAGCACCTGCCTATAGACCTGAATATGTGAATTGACCATCTTCTCTATAGAAAAGCGATCTAGTGCACGTTCTCTTGCATTCTTTGCCACAGTACTGCGGAGCATACTGTCACCTAGTAGTCGACCTAAACTCGAAGTAATCTGATCAATTTGGGTTGAGGTCACAAGCCCTGTTACTTCATTTTCCACAATTTCTGAGACTGAGCCCACATCTGTGGCTATTGCTGGAACCCCTGCCATCTGACCTTCGATCAAGGTCAAAGGCATACCCTCGCTATCTGAGGTTAAAAGGACGATATCTGCAAGACTAAACATCTCGTCAGAGCTCTGCACTCCTAAGAAGTGAACGTTTTCTTCAGCCTTTGCCTCAAGCTCTTCTCTTAGCTCGCCATCTCCAGCCATAATGAAATTTACTTCAGGATACTGCTTAGCAATTTCAATTACTCGATCTGGCCGCTTTACTCGAGTTAAACGCCCCATCCATAGAACATTTAAGCGATTTGGATGTAGAGAGAATCTTTCAACGATTTTAGATCGATCGGAAATCTTTGGCACTCGAACGCCTGGAGCTATTGATTGATATTGAGATTTCTTGCCAATTCCAACACCAAGTAACTCCTCTCCAACTCTTGAACCAATCGTAAGAATTTTATTACTGCGCCTGGCAAGCTTTCGTTCAATTCCATTTAGAAGTAACCTAGCAAATTTTCCATAATCTGGGTCATAAAGGTGATGACCATGGAATGTGTGGATGATTGGAATAGATGTTTTCTTGCTACGAACTAGCAGTCCTGCCTTGAAAGTATGGCAATGAATCAGATCAGGTTGATAATCCTTAACTATCTCCAACAATTTTCTGCGAACCAGTAGGTCTCTTATAGGCGCAATAGCTCTTGATAGACCTGGAATTCTTTGGTAGTCGAGTTGCTCGACACGCGAATCTTCCGTTTCATTGTCTGGGACATTTCCTAGAATCAATTTTGTCTCTACGTGAGATTTCTCTAAACCTTCCAAGAGATTAAAAAGATAGGTAGCAGTTCCTCCTACATTCATTCTGGCAATTACATGTAGGACTTTCATAGCCCTTACTTTCTTTTGCTACTACCGAGAATTGGAATCCATTCTGGCTCCGAATCAACTGAGTTAACGCAATATATTGGTTTATCAGACCAAGAGCTCATATCAAGTAACTGATGTTTAACTAAAACTAGTCCTAAGTCGTAATCTCCACTTATCGAGGCTGAGCTCTGTCCATTAAAGCTGTCTACCAAAGGATCATGCCAGGAAACCGCAGCGCCCTTTTTCTCAAGTTCTTTAATAACAGATTCTGCTGGGCTTTCTCTAGTATCTGAAATGTCTGGCTTATATGAAACACCAACTACTAGAAGGTGCTTTCCTTTTAAACTTCCATAAATCTCCTCTAAGCGCCCCACACAATACTTGGGCATCTCATGATTTAGCTCTTCAGAGAGCTTGATATATTTACTCATAATCCCATGATCAAGCGCGTTCTTTTGGAGATAAAGTGGATCCACTGGAATGCAATGTCCTCCAATACCAACATTTGGGAAAAATGGCATAAATCCATAAGGCTTAGTTCCAGCAGCTGCGATAACCTCTGATACCGGAATTCCCATGGTATTCATCAATTGAGTAAATTCATTTATGAATCCAATGTTGATAAATCTGAAGGAATTTTCAAGCAATTTTGCCGATTCAGCAACCTCAGGAGATGAGACTTTAATTACGTGATCGCAGAATGAAGAGTAGAAAGTAACGGCTCGATCAATTGCTTCGTCGGTAAGTCCTCCTACTAGCCTGGGGGTATTTTTCACACCAAATGATTTATTGCCAGGATCTACTCTTTCAGGTGAAACTGCAAAGTGCTTAACCTTGGGATTAAGCCCATTAACTCGAGCCGCAATCACATTTCTAAGAGTGCCTGCATACGAGGTAGATTCATTAATAACAAGAGTTTCAGCATTTAGAAACGGTGCGATTGAGGCCGAGGCGCTCTCCAATAAAGATAAGTCTGGTTCTCCAGATTTGTTCAAAGGTGTGGGTACTGCAATTACCACAATCTCAGAATTGGCAATATCAGAAAAGTCGCTACTTGCCTTAAACTTCCCCGAAGATATGGCGCTGGCTATCTGTTGATCAGAAATGCCCTCAATATGCGATTTACCGAAATTCAACCTTTCTGCGACTTCTTGGCTCTTGTCAATTCCAAGTACTTCAAAACCTGCACTGATAGCCCCTGAGGAAATTGTGAGCCCAACATAGCCTTGACCAATTATCGCCACACGCATTTGATTAATCATAGTATCTATATGGACCGAAGCCCGGCCCCCTTTGCGGGAGACCGGGCTTCGAATCGAAGAGGGTTTTAAGGCTTTATGCCTTTACCTTCTT
>Ga0194112_10007832_pt1 | contig 13846 bp, 6 predicted proteins | sample TA2MahC400mmetaG_FD_146191 | JGI IMG/M metagenome (GOLD analysis project Ga0194112, IMG submission 146191) | Freshwater microbial communities from Lake Tanganyika, Tanzania - TA2015016 Mahale Deep Cast 400m | ecosystem: Environmental > Aquatic > Freshwater > Lake | place: Tanzania: Lake...
GAAACGAAAAAGTAGCAGCATTAGCTCCATACCCAAATTCGTTGTTGTCCTTACACCGCCACCAGCTCCCTCTCCGCAAACAGCGCCTCAACCTTGGTGATTACCTGCCCATCCTTGAAATGCAGCAACTCAATCGCTTTGGCCGGGCACTCGGCGGCGCAGATGCCGCAGCCACGACAGGCCGCCACCTCGATGCGCGCCGCCCCGCGGATGCCGCCCGCCCCCACAGCCGCCGGATCAATCACCGGCACGTCGAACGGGCAGATGCGCACGCAGGTAAGGCAGGCGGTGCATTTGGCCGGCTCCACCTCCGCCACTACGCCGCCAATTTGCAGCTCATCCTTGGACAGGATGGTGGCGGCGCGGGCGGCCGCAGCCTCGGCCTGGGTTACCGCTTCGTCCAGGAATTTGGGGTAGTGGGCCGTCCCGCAGAGGAAGACGCCCTCCGCCGGGAAGTCCACCGGCCGCAGCTTGACGTGCGCCTCCAGGAAGAAGCCTTCGCGGGAGCAGGAGAACTTGAACGTCCTGGCCAGCTCCTCGCTCCCCGCCGCCGGCACGATGGCCTCGGACAGGACCAGCAAATCTGGCGTCAGCACCAGCGGCTCGCCCAGCACGGGGTCCCATGCCTTGACCACGAGGGGGTTGGCGATTTCCGATTTCCGATTTTCGATTGGCGATTTTCGATTGGCGATTTGAGATCTGAGATTTGTGATTTCCACCTGCGGCTTGTGCTCGTCGTCGTAGTGTACGAACAGCACGCCAGCCTCTCGTGCCTGCGTGTACAAGTTCTCCTTGAAGCCGTAGGTGCGGATGTCCTTGTAGAGAATCGTCACCTGCGTGGCCGGGTTAAGCTCCTTGAGGCGCAGGGCGTTCTTCAGGGCCACGGCGCAGCACAGCCGGCTGCAATAAAACTCCTCTTTGTCCCAGGGGCCCACGCACTGAATCATGACCACGCTATCGGGGATTTTCGATTTTCGATTTTCGATTGCCGATTGCTGATTTGTGATTTGTTGATTTGCGATTCCCTGATTCCCTGATCGGCAGATCTCTTCTAAATCACCCTGCGTGACGATGCGCGGGTCCTGCCCCAGGCCGAACTCCGGGCCGCGATACTCCTGCGCCCCTGTGGCGATGATCGTGACCCCGTGCTCAATCAGGCGCTGCCGCGGATCGTCTGCTGAAGCACCGCGCACCAGCGTCTGGAAGTTGCCCACAAAGCCTTTCGCCTCCACAACCACGGTGTTGGTCAGCACCTCAATGCGCTCGTGGCTGCGCACGCGCTGGATCAGCCCCTGCACGAAGGGGGCGGGATCGCCGCTCACGCTGGCGCTCAGCTTGCGCGCCCAGCCGCCCAGCTCCGGCGAGCGTTCCACCAATGTCACCGGGAAGCCCTGATCGGCCAGCGACAAAGCGGCCGTCATACCGGCCACGCCGCCACCTACCACGAGCGCTGAATGCTGAAACGAGAGCGGCCTTTTGTGCAACGGCTCCAGCAGGCGGGCGCGGGCCACGGCCATGCGTACCAGCTCCTTGGACTTAGCCGTGGCAATCGTGGGCACGGTGGAATGCACCCAGGAGCACTGGTCGCGGATGTTGGCCATCTCGAACAAGAACTCGTTCAGGCCAGCCTCCCGGATGGTGTCCTGGAAGAGCGGCTCGTGGGTACGGGGGGTGCAGCTGGCCACCACCACACGATTCAGCCCCAGCTCGGCCACCCGCTCCTGGATAAGCTTCAGGGAGTCGGCGGCACAGGTGTAGATGGTGTTTTCGGCGTGCACCACGCCGGGCAGGCCCTGGGCGTAGGCGGTCACGCTCTGCACGTCCACCACGCCGGCGATGTTGGAGCCGCAGCTACAGACAAACACGCCCACCCGCGGCGCCGCCTCCTCCAGGGCGATTTCCGGCGGGTAGATTTTTTCCGAGACCAACGTGCCCCGCGCCGGAGACAGCACGCGCAGAGCCGCCGCCGCGGCGCCGCTGCCCTGCACCACGCTATCGGGAATGTCCTTGGGCTCGCTGAAGGTGCCGCAGACGTAGACGCCGGCGCGGCTGGTGGCCACAGGGGAGAATGGGTCGGTCCAGCAGAAGCCGTCGGGCCGCAGTTGTACGCCCAGACGCTGCGCCAAATCGCCCGCCCCACTGGCCGCCTCCAGACCCACGGAGAGGACGACTAGATCAAATTCCTCCTCGACCAATTTGAGATTGCCGATTTCCGATTGCCGATTGCCGATTGCCGATTGACGATTGCCTGATTGCCTGATTGCCTGATTCCCTGATTCCCCGATTTGCGATTGCCGATTGCCGATTGGCGATTGGCGATTGGCGGCGGAATCCTCAACATCGTACCGTAAGATCAGGCGGTGTGTGACCGGGTCTTCTTTGAGCGAGGAGAGGCGGCAGCGGGTGTACTTGATCCCCTGCCGCTTGGCCCGCTCGTAATAAGCGTCAAAGCCCTTGCCGAAGGCGCGCATGTCCATCATGAAGACGTGGCATTCCACACCCGGCACGTGCTCCAGGGCCAGCATGGCCTCCTTGGTGGCGTACATGCAGCACACGGCGGAGCAATAATCGTGTTTCTGGTCACGGGAGCCGATGCACTGCAAAAAGGCGATCTTCTTCGGTGGCTGGTGGTCTGACTGGCGCAGCACGTGGCCCTGCGTGGGACCACTCGCCGAGAGCAACCGCTCGAACTGCAGGCTGGTGACCACGTTGGCGTAACGCCCGTAGCCAAACTCCTCGGAGAGGCGAGCGTCGTAGGGGCTGTAGCCAGGGGCCAGGATGACGGCGCCCACGCGCAGTTGCTCTTGCCGGGCGATTTGATCGTGCGTCTCTACGGTCACCGCGCCGGGCTTACAAGCTTTGACGCATTGATAGCATTCCGAGCACACCCCGCAGGAGAGGCAGCGCAGGGCTTCGTTCTTGGCCTGCTCCGCGGTGTAGCCCAGTTCCACCTCCACGAAGCTGCCCAGGCGCACCTCCACCGGCAGGGTGGGCATTGCGGCCCGCGCTATGGGCAAAGCTTCACCGGCGGCGATCTTGGCCTCCACCTCGGCGGGGGTGAGCGTGATCTTGGGCGGCGGCGCCTCTTCCCGCGGCGTGCGCAGGGGCAGCCCGCGCAGGTAGCGATGGATGGAGATGGCCCCCCGTCGCCCGCTGGCAATAGCTTCAATGAGCGCCCCCGGCCCCTGCGCTGAGTCGCCGCCGGCAAAGATACCGGGGCGATTGGTGGCCAGCGTTTCTGCATCCACGTCAAATGTGCCCTGGCGGGTGATGTTCAGCCCGTGGTCGGGCCGCAGGAGCGAGATCTCCGGCGCCTGGGCCACGGCCGCCACCAGCGCATCGGCCTCAATGACAAATTCCGAGCCGGGGATGGGGATCGGCCGGGGGCGGCCGCTGGCGTCAGGCTCACCCAGGCGCATGCGCACGCACTTCACGCCGGCCACGTGGCCATCGTTGGTGAGCACCTCCACCGGCGCGGCCAGGAGCAGCAGCCGCACGCCCTCGACCTCGGCCTCGTCCACCTCTCGGGCGTGGGCGGGCATCTCGGCGCGGGTGCGCCGGTAGACGAGCGTGACTTCCTTGGCGCCTAATCGCAAGGCCGTGCGGGCCGTGTCAATGGCTGTGTTGCCCCCGCCGACCACCACCACGCGCTGGCCCAGGGCCACCGGCTCGCCCAGGCTGACCCGGCGCAGGAAGGCCACGCCGTGGTGCACGCCGCTGGTGCCGCGCTCGCCGGGGATACCCAGCTCCTGCGGCTGGTGGGCGCCCACGGCCAGGAAGATGGCGGCGTAGCCCTGGTCGAACAGGCTGTTAATGTCGCTCACCGTGTGGTTGAGGTGAATCTCCACACCCTCAGCCTGGATGTCGGCGATTTCCCGCTCCAGCACGTCGCGGGGCAGGCGATAGGCGGGGATGCCCACGCGCATCATCCCGCCGGCCACGGGCAGGGCCTCGAACACGGTGACGCCGTAGCCCTGCCGCGCCAGGTGGTGGGCGCAGGAGAGCCCCGCCGGCCCCGAACCGACCACGGCCACCTGCTCGCTGTACTTTCGCTCCGGCACAGGCACCGGCTGGCCGGCCAGGCGGTCGGCGACGAAGCGCTTGAGGTGACAAATCGCCACCGGCCCGTCCACCAGGCCGCGATTGCACTCGGTCTCGCAGGGATGGGTGCAGACGCGGCCCACGCAGGCGGGGAACGGATTGTACTGCTTGATGACCTCCAGGGCGTCCTCGTAGCGTCCCGCCGAGATGAGGGCCACGTAGCCCTGGGCGCTGGTCTCCGCCGGGCAGGTGGCCTTGCAGGGCGAGCGACCCTTCTTGTCAATGGCGAAGGTGTTGGGCACGGCCTGCGGGTAGAGCTTGTAGGCGGCGCGACGGGTGGCCAGACCGGCGTTGAACTCGCTGGGGATGTCTACCGGACAGGCCTTCTCGCAGTCGGCGCAGGCGGTGCACTTGGCGGGGTCAATGTAGCGCGGGCGGCGGCGCACGGTGGCCGTGAAGTCGCCCGGCTGGCCCTCCAGGGTGAGCACGTCGCTGTCGGTGAGCAGCTCAATGTTGCGGTGGCGGCCCGCCTCCACCAGCTTGGGAGAGACGATGCACATGGCGCAGTCGTTGGTGGGGAAGGTCTTGTCCAGTTGGGCCATGTGCCCGCCGATGGCTGGGGCTTTCTCCACCAGGTACACCTTAATGCCCGACTCCGCCAGGTCAAGGGCGGCCTGCACGCCGGCAATGCCCCCGCCGATGACCAGGGCAGCGCCCACCGGCTGTTTCAAGGTCTCATTGTTTGCGTTATCCATCTCTGTCACCATTGGCGACTATAACCATCAGTGGGCGGCTTTCCCTGGCCGCCACATCAAGGCAGGTTTGGCAGACTGTGTCGAAAAATGACCAGCGGTGGGGAGTCCTCAACTTGTTGAGGCGCTTTCTAGCTGCCGAGTGGAGATGCCCGAACAAGTTCGGGACTCCAGAGCTACCAAGTGGGGCACTGTCTCTTCGAAAGGCCATTTTTCGACAAAGTCTTGGCAACCTGCCCTACGAGCTATAACCATCAGTGGCACTGTGGCCTGAACGCCACAGCTTACAGCATCTCAGCCTCAAACTGCGGACTTCAGGCCGTAGTGTTACATATCAACCAGACGGCAGGTTGGCAACCTGCCCTACGAGCTTGCTACATGCTACGTGCTACTTGCTACCTGCTACTTGTCTCCTTGCCTACCTGTCTACTTCTTCCTACTCCCCCCCGGCAACAACCTCTTCAGCCTGCGCAGCAGCTCGGCGGGGCGTACCGGCTTTTCAATGTAGTCCTCGGCCCGGGACGGCACGCCCTCTTGCCCCACGGGGGGCCTCATACTGACCCCGTCCGGCAGGCTGGTCAACATGACCACGGGTATCCTGGCCAGGTCGGGATCCTTTTTCAGCACCTCGTACACCTGGAAACCGTCCTTGGTGGGCATAATGATGTCCAGGAGGATCAGATCAGGGCGCGCCTGGCGGGCCCTGGCCAGGCCCTCGTCACCACTGTAGGCCACGTCCACGTCGTAGACGCTCTCCAGGATGGCGCCTGTCGCCTCCGCGAAATCGCGGTCATCATCAATCAGCAGGATGCGTTCACGCTTCACGTTTCACGCCTCACGTCCCTCGCCGCATCTCCGGCGTCGGCAAATTCCGGGGGATAACCACAATGAAGCGGGTGCCGGTCTTATCGGCAGCGTAAGGGCTCTGCACCAGGATCTGGCCCTGATGGGCATCCATGATCTTCTTGGCGATGGAGAGCCCCAGCCCCGCGCCCGTGGCTTCCCCCACGTTGCTGGCGCGGAAGAAATCATCAAAGATGTAGGGCTGATCCTCGGCCGGGATGCCCACCCCCTCGTCCTCTACCTCGAAGATCAGCGCTTCGGGTTCGTAGCGGGCACGGTAGACCACCGTGCTGCCTGGCGGCGAGAACTTGACGGCGTTGGTCAGCAGGTTGGTCAGCACCTGGCGCAGGCGGCGGCGGGCACCGACGATGTTGTGGAACTCCGGTGGGGGCTCGATCCTGATCGTGACCCCCTTCTCCTTGGCTACCAGACGCACGTCCTCAAAGGCCTCTGTGCCCACCTCTTCGGGATCGAACCACTCGAAATCGGCCTGGATCTGTTCTGGCCGCATGCGGGCCAGGTCAACGATGTCGCCAATCAGCGAGCGGAGATCGTTGACGCGCAGGGTGCTGCGCTCCAGCATCCGTCGCTGCTTGTCGGTCAACTCGCCGGCAAACCCACCCAGCATCACCTGCAAATAGTTCTCCACAGCGGCCAGAGGGGCGCGCAGCTCGTGGGCGACGATGGAGAGGAAGTAGGTCAGGGTGCTGGTCACGTCCTTGTACCGTGCGCCGATCAGCGCAGCCACCGTGGTCATAATTTTGAACCCGGCGCTGGGGTTCTCTACCATGAAGCGACGCAGCCGGACGCTATCCAGGACGATGACCCGGGCCGGTTCCACGCAGATGGCGTTGGAAACGTAGACGTAGGGCGGGGTCAGGCTGGACCAGCCCGCCGCGCTGCCTGCGCCCACGTAACCGATCGTGGCCAGGCGGGTCTTGCCCCCACGCCCCAGTTGGATCTTGATCTCCAGCGAAAGCTTGCCCTGCTCCACCAGGAAAAGCTCATCAGCGGGGGCACCCTCGGCCAGAAGCACGTCGCCTTCCTGGCGCGATTCCTGGCGCGCAAACTGGGCAATCTCCGCCAGTTCTGCATCCGTGAGCTCGCCGAAGAGGTCAAAGCGTCTCAATCGCTCAACCGTGATAGCCATTGTCTACACTCGCTTCGTTCTCACCTAATGTCATGTGGCGTGAAACGTGAAGCGTGAAACGTGAGAATAAATTTCACGTTTTACGTTTCACGCATCACGCCATTACTCCACCGCGTACGCCACATGGTTTGCATGACCATTTTTGCAGACACGCCCTAAGCGGGGTTAGCAGCGATGGACTTGGCTAAACAGCAGGTGAATTTACTGCCGCTGTGCTCCGGGCAGTAGGGGCTTTCTACCCAAATCTTTCCCCCATGCGCCCGCACAATGCGCCGGACGATGCTCAGGCCCAGACCAGCACCGGGAATGAACTCCTCCCGCCGCACCCGAAAATAGTCCTCAAAGATGTGGGGCAGGTAATGCGGGGGAATGCCCTCGCCCGTGTCCATTACCTCAATGCGCACGTTCTCCGCTTCTTCCGTCAAGGCCAGAGTGACCCGCCCGCCCGCGGGCGTGAACTTGATCCCGTTGTCCAACAGGTTGAGCAGCAGCCGTTGCAGCCGCTTGGGCGAGCCCAGGACGAAAGGCAAATCCGGGGGGATCACCGTCTCCAGGGCCACTCCCTTCTCCCTGGCTCGCCCCGTCAATTCGTTTACTGCTTCTAGAGCAACGTCGGCCAGATTGGTGGGTTCGATTTCCTGGGCGATGCGCTTCTCGTCGAGCTGTGAGACGTCCAGAAAATCGTTGATCAGGCGAATCAGCTCTTCCAGGCGCACCAGGGTGCGTTCCAGCCAGCGCCGCTGTTTGGCGCCGACCTCGCCGGTGTAGCCGTCCAGCATCGTCTGGAGGTAGGTGATGGCCACGGCCAGCGGGGTCTTCAGATCGTGCGAGGCCAGGGCCAGGAAGAATTCCCGCATGCGATCCAGCTCGCTCAGTTGCTGGCGAGCCAGCTCCAGCTCTCTGGCCCTGACCTGCGCCTGCTCCTCCCGTCGCCGCCGCAACTCGGCTACGATGCCGGTAGCCCCGGCCGCTAACAGGCTCAAGGTGACTACGAAGGCCACCAGGCTGGAAGCGATGTACGCCGCATTGCGATACACCTCGTCGGGCAGATAGCCTGCCAGGTGCACGTGCGGCCACCAGCCAGCATACTCCAGCCCGACCAGGGCGGCAAACAGGCCGATGGCCAGGGCAGTGACGCGATAGGCGTCCCGCGGCGGCAGCAGGATGCTGCCGACACCGACGTGGATAAAGTAGAAGATGAAGAACGGATTCTCGATGCCCCCGGTGAAGTGCAGCAGAACCGTCAGGGCCAGCAGGTCGGCGATGATCTGGGCATAGGCGAAGGCGCGGCCCCGCCGCACCAGCACCGCGGCCGGCAGGGCGGCGCCTGCTTCCCCCCGCGCCCACAGGGAAAAGGCCAGATTGTACAGGACAATGCCGACCGTCACCCCCAGGACGGGCCGCAGGGCAAAGCGAATGCCAAAGATCGCCTGCGCCAGCACAACGAGCAAGAGTATCGCCCCCACGGCCAGCCAGCGCAGGTTGATGTACTGGCGCAGCCGGCGCGGCAGTTCGACCTCTTCGGGGGGAGCCTCTGGCGTTTGCAAGTTCGCCCTTCCGCTTCTCTAAACCTTGCGAAGGCTTCGAAGCCTTCGCAAGGTTTATTACTACTTCAGGAGTTTGCCTACCCGGCGCAGAAAGTCGGCGGGCACCACCGGCTTCTGCACGTAGTCCTGAACGTCCATCATCATCCCCACCTCCAGCTCGTAGCGGCGGCGGCTGGCATCCTCCAGCACTGTGGTCAGGATCATGATGGGCAGCTTCTTAAAGTGGGGGTTCTTGCTCTCCCGCAGGGTCCGGATGACCGCCCAGCCGTCCATCCTGGGCATGAGCAGGTCCAGGATCAGCAGATCGGGGACTTCCTGCTCAATCAACTGCATACACTGTTTGCCGTCGCGCGCCGTGGCCAGGCGGTAGGGCATGGCCTCCAACACCGACGTGATGCCTTCCAGGATGTCCGGGTCGTCATCCACGATCAAGACGTAAGGCTGCTTTTCCTCCATAGCTCCCCCTATTGGCATGGTCATTGCGAGTCCCCAATAGCTTGCCCTGAGAGCCTGCCCTGAGGAACGAAGGGAACGAAGGGACGCGGCGGCGTCATCCCTGAGAGCAGAAACTGGCATGTATCGTCATGCTGAGCGCAGCGAAGCATCTCAGCCTATGCGGGGGCGAGACTCTTCGCTGCGCTCAGAGTGACAGTCCAATTCTGCCAGTTTCTGAGTAGCGAAGCGAAGCAATCTCATAGTGGGGGAGATTGCTTCGTCGCTGCGCTCCTCGCAATGATATCCATAGCAGCAGTGACGCTCGAACCACGCTTCGCCGATCCGAGGCGGCCCAGCGGGTTGGGGCCCAGGCGCTGGATTTCCGCCGTCAGTTCCGCTGCAGAGAAGGCGAATTGGCCGCCCATGGCTGAGGACAGGTTGATCATCTGGATGCGCTGTCCTCCCAGACCGATTTGCTCCAGCAGGTCACGTACGTATTCTACTCGTTTGCGGGCGTGCAGATTACCAACCTGGTAATGGCATTCGCCCTCCAGTCAGCCCGCCACCATCACGCCGTCTATGCCGTCCTCGAAGGCGCGCAGCAGATAGAGCACGTCCAGCTTGCCGGTGCACGGCAGCTCGACCACCTTGATGGCCGTCGGATACTCCAGGCGCATCCCGCCGGCCAGGTCGGCGGCGGCGTAAGCGCAGTGATGGCAGCAGAAAGCCAGGATTTCGGGCTCAAAACCGTTGTCGGTCATAGTTTGGTTATCCCTTCAGCAGCCAGGAAGTTAACCACCAAGACCCCAAGAACACCAAGTTTTATCTTTGTGTCTTTGTGTCTTCTATGTTCCATGTTCCACGTTTCATGTTCCACGTTGCGGGGCCCTAACATGAAACTTGGAACTTGGAACTTGGAACATGGTGGTTCAGCAGGACAGGCGCATCACACACCACCCCGTTCTGCTCAGGCAGCAGGGCGGGGACGAATAGTGAATCGATCTTGGTCAGCATCTGCAGGTCGGTGCTGTGCATCAACTGGATGGCCTTGGCCGGGCACTCGGCGGCGCAGATGCCGCAGCCGTGACAGGCGGCCGGCTCCACGTGGGCCGCGCCGACGATGCCGCCCACGCCGCTGAAAGTGGCCTTGACCTGGGGCACTTTGTACGGGCAGAGGCGCACGCAGGTCAGACAGGCCACGCACCTGTCTGCGTCCACCACGGCCACGCGGGCGCTGGCCATCAGGGTATCCTGCGCCAGGATGGCCGCGGCGCGTGCCGCCGCCGCCTGCGCCTGCACGATCGTCTCGTCCAGGAATTTGGGGTAGTGGGCCAGACCGGCCATGAAGATGCCATCGGAGGCGAAGTCTACTGGCCGCAGCTTGACGTGCGCCTCCAGGAAGAAGCCGTCCAGGTCCATGGGCACCTTCAAGCGGTTGGCCAGTTCCCGCGCCCCCTCGGCCGGGACGATGGGCGTGCTCAGCACCACCAGGTCGGGCGTCAGCACCAGCTCCTGCCCCAGCATCGGCTCCCACGCCTTGACCACCAGGGAATTTTCGCTTGCCGATTGCCGATTTGCGATTTGCGATTTGCGATTTGCGATTTCCACCAGCGGCTCGTGCTCGTCGTCGTAGTGCACGAACATCACCCCGGCCTCACGCGCCTGGGTGTAGAGCCGCTCCTTGAAGCCGTAGGTGCGAATGTCCTTGAAGAGCATGGTCACCTGGGCGGCGGGGTTCAGCTCCTTGAGCTTCAGGGCGTTCTTCAGGGCGGTGGTGCAGCAGATGCGGCTGCAGTAGCGCGCCGCCGGGCCCACGCACTGGATCATCACTACCGATTTCGGAATTCGGATTTCGGATTTCGGATTAATTCCGCAATCGGCAATCGGCAATCGGCAATCGGCCAGCAGGCCCTCAAACTCTTGCTGCGTGATGACGCGTGGGTCGCTGCCGCAGGCGTACTCCTCGCCGCGATACTCCTGCCCGCCGGTGGCCACGATGGTCGCCCCGTGCCGCACCTCCCACTCACGCCCGTTCGCCCCCAGCCGGCTGACGAAGTTGCCCACGAAGCCGCTGGTCTCCAGCACCTCGGTCTGCAGATGGACTTTGATCTTGGGATGGCGCTGCACGCGGTCAATCAGGTGGCGCAGGTACTTCTGCGGGTCGCTGGCTTGATCTAGGAGCCTGCCCTGAGCGAAGCGAAGGGATTCGGTGGTGTAGTAGACGTAGCGCAGGTTGCCGCCCAGTTCGCCCGTGCGCTCAACCAGGTGCACCGGAAAGCCCTGCTCGGCCAGGCTGAGGGCGGCGTTCATGCCCGCCGCGCCGCCGCCGATGACCAGCGCCGCCTTCTCCACCGGCACCTCCGTGCTGTGCAGAGGCATCAGGCGGGTGGCGCGCCCCACGGCCATCTGCACCAGGGACCTGGCCTTCTTCGTCGCCCCCTCGTGGTCGCTGCCGTGCACCCAGGAGCACTGGTTGCGGATGTTGGCCATCTCAAAGAAGTACGGATTCAGGCCGGCCATGCGCAGGCTGTCCTGGAACAGCGGCTCGTGGGTGCGCGGCGTGCAGGAAGCCACGACCACGCGGTTCAGCCCCAGCTCTTTGATCTGCTCGGTGATGTGCTTGATGGTGTCCTGCGAGCAGGTGTACAGGTTGTTCTCGGCGTGGATCACGCCGGGCAGCGTCTTGGTGTACTCCACGACGCCCGGCACGTCAACGTACCCGGCGATGTTGCTCCCGCAGTGGCAGATAAACACACCGACGCGCGGCGACTCGCCAGCCACTTCGCGTTCTGGCGGGTATTCGGGCTGACGCGTGAGCGTCCCCCGCGCCGGGGCCAGCAGCTCGCCAGCGGCGGCGGCCGCCCCGCTGGCCTCCACCACCGTCTCCGGGATGTCCTTGGGCTCGCGGAAGGGGCCGGCCACGTAGATGCCACGGCGGCTGGTTTGCAGCGGATCGAACAGCACGGTGTGGCAGAACCCATAATCGTCCAGCTCAATGCCCAGGTCGTGGCCCAGGCGCTTGACCTCGTCGGAGATCTCCATGCCCACGGAGAGCACGACCAGATCGAACTGCTCCTCGACCAATTTGCGATTTGCGATTTGCGATTTGCGATTTTCGGATGCATCTTCAATCTCGTACCGTATGATCAGGTTATGCGTGACCGGGTCTTCTTTGAGCGAAGAGACGCGGCAGCGCGTGTACTGTATCTTGTACTTGCGCTGCGCCCGGCGATAGTATTCCTCGTAGCCCTTGCCGAAGGCGCGCATGTCCATCATGAAGACCTGCACCTCGGTGTCAGGCTCGTGCTCTTTGGCCATGATGGCCTGCTTGGTGGCGTACATGCAGCACACGGCGGAGCAGTAATCGTGCGTCTGGTCGCGGGAGCCGATGCACTGCAAGAAGGCAATGCGCTGCGGCCGCTGGTGGTCCGAGGGGCGCTCGACGTGCCCGTGTGTCGGCCCGGAGGCGCTGAGCAGGCGCTCGAACTGCAGGCCGGTGACGACGTTGGCGTAGCGCCCGAAGCCGAACTCCTCGGACAGCTCGGCGCGATAGGCCTCGTAGCCGGGGGCGAGGATGACGGCGCCGACCGGCACTTCCTCCGTCTGCTCCACCATGTCGTGCACGACGGCGCCGGCGCCGCAGGCGTAGTAGCAGCTCAGGCACTCGGAGCAGATGCCGCAGGCCAGGCAGCGCGCCGCCTCGGCCTTGGCCTCCTCCTCGGTGTAACCCAGCTCGACTTCGTCGAACGAGCGCCGGCGCTCTTGCACGTCGCGCGCCGCCATGTGCACCCGCGGCAGCACGTGCGTTTCGCCCTTCTCGATCTTGGCCTCAATCTCGCTACGCGTGAGCTTGACCACCGGCAGCTCCAGTGCCCGCGGCGGTCGCTCCAGCGGCTCGCCTTGCAGGTACAGGTGGATGGACTCGGCGGCACGATGGCCCGCCGCCACCGCTTCGATTACGAAGGCCGTGCCGGTGACGCTATCGCCGGCGGCGAAGACGCCGGGTCGCGTGGCCGCCAGGGTGTTGGGGTTCACGGCCACCGTGCCCCGGCGCGTGGTGCCTACGCCCGTATCGGCGGGGATGAAGGCCAGACCGGCCGCCTGCCCGATGGAGAAGATCACCGTGTCGCACGGCAGGACATGCTCGCTGCCCTCGTGCGTCTCCAGGTTCAGGCGACCCTCGCTGTCAAACTCCATGAACTTGACGTGCACGCATTCCACGCCGGCCACGTGCGCATTGCCATCTGAAGCGCCAGCACGCCCGCCGTTTCGAGAAGTAAGGCGTGCTGGCGCTTCATCGCTCAGGATGCGGGTGAAGGAGCGTGCCGGGTGCATAACCACGCCCTCGGCCTCGGCGTCGGCGATTTCCCAGGGGTGGGCGGGCATCTTCTCCCGCGACTCCAGGCAGGCCAGTTGCACCTCCTTCGCCCCCAGGCGCACGGCTGTGCGGGCCACGTCAATGGCCACGTTTCCGCCGCCCAGCACGAGCACGTGGCGTCCGGCCAGCTCGGCCGGATTGCCCAGGCGCACGTCACGCAGGAAGTGCGTGTTGATGAGCACGCCTTCCAGATCGGCACCGGGGATGCGCAGCTTCTTGCCCTCGTGCGCGCCGACGGCGATGAGCACGGCTTTGAAGCCTTCGGCGAACAGGTCGTCCAGGTTGTTGACGGTGGTGTTGAGGCGTATCTCCACGCCCAGATCCACGATGTCCTGCACCTCCCGGTCCACGATCCAGGAGGGCAGGCGGTACTCCGGCACGCCCACGCGCAGCATCCCGCCCGCTACCGGCAGGGCCTCGAAGACGGTGACGCCGTAGCCCTGCTTGGCCAGGTCCATCGCCGCCGTCAGCCCGCAGGGGCCAGAGCCGATGATGGCGATGCGCTCGGGGCGCGTGCGCGGGATCGGCTCCAGCGGCTGGCGCGGCTGGGCGTACACCTGATCCACGATGAAGCGCTTGAGGTCTTTGATGGCGATGGGCTCGTCAATCTGGTTGCGGTTGCAGGCCGTCTCGCAGCGATGGTTGCAGATGCGCCCGCAGATGCCAGGGAAGGGATTCTCTTCCTTGATGACGCGCAGGG
>Ga0194112_10007834_pt1 | contig 13845 bp, 9 predicted proteins | sample TA2MahC400mmetaG_FD_146191 | JGI IMG/M metagenome (GOLD analysis project Ga0194112, IMG submission 146191) | Freshwater microbial communities from Lake Tanganyika, Tanzania - TA2015016 Mahale Deep Cast 400m | ecosystem: Environmental > Aquatic > Freshwater > Lake | place: Tanzania: Lake...
TGAAGGCAGGACTCCAAACAAGGAACGAACGCGTTCGGAGTCCTGGCTTCAGCCAGTCTTTGGCTTCCGAGCACGGCCCGAGTTCGGCGAATTCGGCTTTCCGCAACAGAAACTAATTGCGCCCCCTGGCCTCTTTGAGGAGAGCGTCTCATGAAGCGATTCCTGCCTCGTTCCCGTACCAGCCGCGCCCTGGCCGCTGCTGTCCTGCTCGCAACCATCGGCGTCCTGGCGCTTCTCCCGTGCGGCTGCGAGGAGCTCTTCGGTGGCCCCGCGCGCCCGAAGGGCTTCCTCAACCTCGGGACCGACACCGTCCTCATCCTCCCCTTCGCCACACCTAACCGCAAGTACTACGAGTCCGAGGTCGGCAAGGCATTCTCCCTCATCATTGTTGATCTCGTCCGCGAGGGCTGCCGGATGGCAAAGGTGCTGGACTACGACGCCCTGACCGCGGCCGTCCCGGGCCAGGACATCGCGCAGGTGCCGTTCCCCGACCTCGGCCAGAGCGTCGGCGCGCGCTACGTGGTAGTCGGCGAGGTCCACGAGCTGCGTGGGAAGGACCCCAAGTCGTTCGGCGTCTTCCGCGGCAAGATGGTTATCTCCGCCCGGGTGATTGACGTGCGCACCGCTGCCGTCGCCTGGCGCCTCACGCAGCAGGAGTACTACTATCCGCGCCTCGCCATCGGCGAGTCCATTCCTGCCCCGATTGACGACGAGGAGGAGGTCGTGCGGCGGGTGATGCGCGAGGCCGCCTGGGGCGTCGCAGCCGTCTTTCGCGGCTCCCGTTCCCGCGAGGAAATCCGCCTCCAGGAATGATGTGCCTGATTGGCCCCGCCTCTGCGGTCCTTCACCTCTCCCTCGGGGAGAGGCCGCCCGCCGAAGGCGGGCGGGTGAGGGTGCTTGCTGAGGGGCGCGCAGGGTCCAGGCACCCTCACCCCAACCCTCTCCCCAAGGGAGAGGGGGAATGGTTCTCGCCTCGCCAAACATCTGCTGAAGTGACCCGCCTCATGGCATGGCGAAGTCGTGGCCCTTGGGCCTCACGCTGAGCACCGGGCACGGGGCCTTCCGGACCACCTTCTCCGCCACGCTGCCGAACAGCGCATGCCGCAGCCCCGTTCGCCCGTGCGTCGCAAGCACAATCAGGTCTATCCCCTCCTCGCGGGCGTAGCGGACGATTTCGACGAAGGCCACGCCGCGCCGCACGGCGAAGGCGACGGTCAGTTCCTTCCGCGTCTCCCCCGGCACCACCCTTGCCATCTGCTCCTGAGCCCCCCGCTCCAGTTCCGCCAGCAGCGAGGCGTCGAAGGCCGGCCCGGCCACGTCGAACTGCACGGTCAGCTCGGGTGTGGGAATGACGTGGAGGACGTGCAGCTCCGCCCCGTGCTCGCGCGCCAGGCTCACCGCGTGGGGCATAGCCTGCTCCGCATAGGGCGAGAAGTCGGTCGTGAACAGCACTTTGCGCACCGCGAAGCCCCGGCGTATCTGCCGCAGCAGGGTGTCGCGGCGTATCTCCATGTGCTCCCGGCTCTTCGCCTCCACCACCAGCCGCAGCAGCGGCTCCGTGTTCGACGGCCGGACGTTGAACCACCAGTCCTCGAACTCCACGCTCAGGCCGTCGAGGCGCAGCACCTTCCCGGCCGAGTAGGTCTGAGCCAGTTCTTCGATCTTGGCGTCCTTGTCGGCCACGGTCGAGTTGATCTCGCCGCTGCCCGCGTAGCGCTGGAGCGGCCCGATGAGATGGCTCATGGGCTTGCCCTCGCGGCACAGGAGCGAAAGGACCTTGAGGAGGGCGAACGCCCCGCTGTCGCAGTAGAAGTTCTCGCGGAAGTAGTAGTGGCCGCTCAGTTCCCCGCCGAGGGCGGCGTCGTGGTCGCGCATCGCGCGCTTGATGAACGAGTGGCCCACCCGCGTCACCACGGGCACGCCGCCGCAGGCCGCAATCTCCTCCCGCACGGCCCAGCTCGACCGCAGGTCGTGGATGATCGTCGCCCCATGGCTCTCCCTGAGTATCTCCCGCGCGATCAGCGCGGTCACCAGGTCGCACGGCACCGCCCACCCAGCCTCATCCACGAACGCCACGCGGTCGCCATCCGCGTCGAACGCGATCCCCAGGTCCGCCTTCACCTCCACGACCTTCTTCTGGAGGTCAACGAGGTTCTCCGCCTTCAGCGGGTTGGCCTCGTGGTTGGGGAACGTGCCGTCCAGCTCGAAGAAGAGCGGCACGCTCTCGACGCCCGGAATCCGCTCGAAGAGCGGCGGGATGAGGTAGCCGGCCATGCCGTTGCCCGCGTCAATCGCCACCTTCAGGCCGCCGATGCCCTTCGCCGCCTGCATCAGGTGGTCCAGATAGTCGCTCAACACATCGCGCCGGCTCACGCAGCCGGCCGTCGCGGCAGGGACGGCCCCCCCCTCCCCCACCATCTTCTCGATGCGGTCAATCCCCGTGTCGTAGGCCACAGGCTCGGCGCCTCTTGCCGTAAGCTTGAAGCCGTTGTACTGCTTCGGATTGTGCGAGGCCGTGACCATGATGCCGCCGTCGTAGCCGTACTTGGCCACGGCGAACGGCACCATCGGCGTCGTCGCCAGCCCAATGTCCACCACATCCTTGCCGCTGCGGGTCAGGCCACGGATGAGGGCATCGGACATGGCTTCCCCCGACACGCGCATGTCGTGCCCGACCACGATCGTCCTGCCCTCGAAGAAGCTCCCGGCCGCCGCGCCGATCTTCTCGGCCAGAGCCTCGTTCAGCTCCTCGGGCACCACGCCGCGAATGTCGTAGGCCTTGAAAATCCCCATCGTGGTTCCCCCACCTGCGACAGCGGAGACGGGGATGATTGGATGGGTGGATGGATGGATGAATGTCAGACCCACAGGGCCCCTACATCCATCCAATCATCCATTCACCCATTCATCCAACCTCAGATCAACCCCATCTCAATCATCTTCTCAGCGATCTGGACCGCGTTGAGGGCCGCGCCCTTGCGGATGTTGTCGCTCACGCACCACAGGTCAATCGTGTTCGGCAGGCTCACGTCGTCACGGATGCGGCCGACGTAGACAGGGTCGGTGCCCGAGGCCATCAGCGGCGTCGGATAGGCGGCCTTGGCCGGGTCGTCTATCACGACAACGCCCGGGGCGCTCTTGAGGACTTCGCGGGCCTGCGCCGCGCTCATCTTCTTCTCGAACTGGACGTTCACCGTCTCGGAATGGGCGTTGAAGACGGGCACGCGGACGCAGGTGGCGGAGACCTGTATCTCGGGGTCGCCGAGTATCTTGCGGGTCTCGCGCCGCATCTTCACCTCTTCCGTGTAGTAGCCGGGCATCTCATCGCTCGGCCGCCCGATGTGGGGGAAGAGGTTGAACGCGATGCGGTGGGGATAGACCTGCGCCTTCGGCTCCTGGCCCTTCTCGATGGCCGTAACCTGGTTCTGGAGTTCGTCAATCGCGCTCCGCCCCGTGCCGGAGACGGCCTGGTAGCTGGAGACGACGATGCGGCGAATCCTCGCCACGCGGTGCAAGGGGGCGAGGGCGACCACCATCTGGATCGTCGAGCAGTTGGGGTTGGCGATGAACCCCTGGTGCTGCTTCAGCGCCTCGGCGTTGCACTCGGGCACCACGAGCGGCACGCGAGGGTCCATGCGGAAGTCGTCGCCGTTGTCAATCACGATGGCGCCCTTGGCCACGGCCTGCCAGCCGTAAAGCTGCGATGCCCCCTTCGCCCCCTCCGTGCCCGCGAAGATAGCGATGTCCACCCCGTTGAACGCCTCAGGCGTCGTCTCTTCCACCTGATAGGTCTTGCCGGCGATCTCCTCGGCCCGCGCCGACCGCGCGAACACGCGGATGCTCTTGGCCGGGAACTGCCGCTGGTGGAGCACCTTGAGCATCTCGGTGCCCACGGCCCCGATGCCGACCACCGCCACGCTGTACCGCTTCGACATCCAACAGGCTCCTACGGGACTCCTCCTCGGTTGCCCAAGACCTAATGATAGCGCAGCGCAGCCGCTGAGTCAAAGCTCACCGCTCCCTGGTGAGGCGAGGGTTCGGACCCCTCTCCCTTGCAGGGAGAGGGCAGGGAGAGGCTCGGACTCAAGAGCTAACCGTAAGCCCACCAGAATTGGGGGCCAGAGTCTGCCGGTTCCGCGTTGGGGACCACGCCGGATGATGCTACTGCTTGTCCTTCGCCGGCTCGACCTTGATGCCCCGCAGCGTGATGTCGTCGAAGTCGCCCGTGTCGTCGAATGAGCCGACGCCGATCCGCCCCCACGCAAAGGTCTTGTCGCTCGCGCGCATGACGGGGTTCGCCATGTCGGCGAAGTAGACCTCGATGAGGCCGTCGGCGACCTTGCGGACGATGCGGATGTTGTGCCAGGCCTCGCCCCACACGACGCCCTTCGTGCGGAAGCTGGCCCCGCCAACGTCCTTTCCCGGTTCCCCGATCAGCGACACGCGCGGCTTGTCGTTCACGATCATCACCGAATGCGCGTTCGGGTCCGCCGCCACCGCAATGTGGACGTAGTAGTAGTGCGTTGGGTCCTGGTAGCCGAAGAAGAAACAGAGGTCTTGGTGGCCATAGGGCTTGACGGTGGACTTCGCCTTGAGGTCGAGGACGAAGTCGCCGACGACCACGTCGCGGAGGAGTGCGAAACTGAAAGGCGAGCGCACCTTGGTCTTGTAGGCCGACTTCCGCTCGTGGAGCGAGAGGACCTTGTTGTCGCCCTCCGCGCCGATCTTCCACTGCGCGGCATCGGTCGGCTCCCACCTCTCCAGCGCCCCCTCCTTCGAGAAGTCCTCCTGGAACAGCACCGGCATCTCGCCCTCGCCGGCGCGCAGTGCGGGCGCGCCGATAATCGTGAGCGCGACCAACGCCACCAACAGCCCAACTCGTCTCATGGCCATTCTCCTACGAATGCAGCACGTGGGGGCTTGGCCTTGCCGAGGCCGTAGACCTCGACCTCGATGTATCGGCTGAACTCCACTTCGGAGCCGCCACTGGCGTAGAGGCGGACGTAGCGGGCGACGACACCCTTCGCGTCAATGAGCTTCCCCTCATACGTCTCGGCGTAGGGCTTGTCCGTGCCCGCGCCAAGGCCGGCGGAGTTGTCGCGGTCGTTGTTGAAGAGGGCGCGGACCTTCCTGCGGAACTTCGGGTCGTCGGCCACCTGCACGATCACGTCGCGGCAGACCTCCCACCTGCGACGCGGGACGAAATCGTGCCACACGACGATGGCGTAGATGGGCGCCCGCTGCGCGAGGTCTATCTGGACCCACTGAAGCCCCGGCCCAAGCTCGACCACGCTGCCGTCATAGGTCCACTTATCGCCGTCGGTGATCTGGTCCAGTGAGCCGATGATAGGCGCGGGGTCGCTGCTCGTGACGGGGCGATGGGCGGCGAGGTTGACCGTGCCCTCGGGCACGAGGAAGGGCGGGCGCGGCTCGCGGGTAGGGATGTCCACGTCTGGCTCGTCGTGGGGTATGGACCAGCGGTTGCGGCCTGGCTCGTGGATGGGGCGTGCGGGCAGCTTGAGCTGGAGGGGCACCAGCCTGGCGGGGCTGCCCGCCGGCCACAGCGCGCACCCTGCCACCAACTGGATGGCAAGCAATGCAGCCAATGCTCGCGCCCGATACGTCAGGCTCACGGCGAGTCCCCCAAGTAGCTTCCAGCGATTCGGCAGCGCCATGGCCGGGACCAAGACTGCCTGAAGGCAGGACTCCGAACCAGGAGAGCGACCCGCTTGGAGTCCTGCCTTCAGGCAGTCTTCGCCCCAATGAGCCGAATCGCTGGAAGCTATCTGGCACACAGCCAGCAAGCTCATTCCTCCAGCGCCGCGAGGGCGTGGGGGGTGAAGTGGATGAACTGGGCGAGGCCCTTGCCGAAGTCGGCGCCGGTCTTGCCAAAGACGGCGCGGAGGCCCTCGCGCAGGATGCGAAGGTGCTCTTTGTTGCCCGTGTGGGCCACCTCATAGGCCATCGCTTCGGCGGCCAACGTGGTGTACGGCGTCGGCTTGGTCAATGGGCAGGGCGTGTAACGGAACGCCTTGACGTCCTCCATCCAGCACTCGCGGATCATCTGGTCGATGCCGACGCTGATGGCTTTGAGGACCTCTGGGTCGCCGGTGACGCGGTGGTAGCGTGCGAGGCCGCAGAGGGTGAGGCCCTCCATGAACGGCACGTTGCCGTAGCAGCGGCGGTCGTCGTGCAGGCAGTGGCCCTTGGCAAGGCGGACGACCCAGCCCTTCTGCCAGTCGAAGTTCTTCTTCAGCACCTCCCAGCACTTCGTCGCGGCGTCGAGGTACTTCTTGTCGAGCGTGGCGTCGTAGGCGGCGAGGACGAGGATGAGGGGCCAGCCGAGGCCGCGGATGTGGTCGCTGTACTGCGTCGGGCAGTGGCGGGCCATCGTGTCGGCCACCATGAGCGCGACCTCGCGGGCGCGGCGGTCGCCCGTCAGGTAGTAGTAATCGAGGTCGCCGCTTATCCACACGTGGCCGTAGTTGGTGCTGTGGCCCATGTGATAGGTGCGGTCCACGGGGAGGCCGGAGGTCTTCTCGTCGTAGTAGCCGCCGGTGTGGTTGAGGCAGTGGAGCCAGATGTCGCCGGCCTCGGGCGGGCGGCCCCAGGGGTTCTTCAGGTGCGGGTTCGTCGCGTGGACGACGTCCACGTCAATATGATGGCGTGCGGCCTGCTCGGCTCGGAGGAAGAAGCGGCGGTCGCCAGTGCGAAGATACTGGAGGAAGAGGCCGTGCTGGAGGTCGTATTCGAGATTGCCCCAGTTCACCTTTCTCTCGCCGAACCAGTCGCCGTAGTTGAGCATGCCGAACTCGCGTTCGCGCTCGCGGCGCTTGAGATGGGCGTCGAGCGCGCGGCTGAGCCAGGCGTCGTAGCCCCCGAACTTCTGGGGGTCGGCCGGCGGGAACTCCCCCGCCGCCTTCGTCGCGCTCACATACGCCGGCTCGCACGTGGCCAGCAGCGGCTCCTCGACCGCGCGGAAGAAGCAGGAGAGCTTGTCGCTATCTGGCTCGCCGCCGTAGAATGTCGCCCACAGCTCGTGGGTCTTCGCCACGCCGACCTTGAAGGTGTGGACCCCGTCGCGAAGGTGGTAGTAGAGCTTGTTCTCCTCTTCGATTGGCTTGCCGTCGTAGAGGCCCTTGGGGAACCACGGGAGGATGCCGACGCGGATCGCTCCGAGGGTGCCTTCGCTGCGGCCATGGGACCCAACGAAGCACTGGACGTCCTTGGGCCAATTCTGCCAGAACTCCCGCACACCCACGGCCAGGCCGGCTCTGCCGCCGCCGATGGCGGCCCATCCGGCCGCAGGGCCAGCGATCAGCTTCCCGTCGGGCACTCTCTCGTCGGCATCGAGCAGATAGTGGTTCTCATCCCGCTGGAAGGCGCGTCGCGCGTCGGTTCCAGCTCGCCTTTCACAAGAGGCGCCGAGGAGGCCGTACGGCTTGGCGCCCATCCCCGGCCCGGCGTTGAAGTTCAGCCGCAGGGCGACCAGCTTCGCCATCAGGGCATCCTGGTAGTCGTTGATGAACGTGTAGAGGGTGCGGAGGAACGGCTGGCCGCGGAAGGCGTGGATGCGCATCACGTAGCGGAACACCGGGCCTCGCTGCGACGCGTGGCGGCCCTCGATGCGCACGCACGCCCGCAGCGGCCCGCTCTGCTCGATGGCGATTGTGGTCGGGCCTGTGTCCATGTCGTACATCGAGAGTTGCTTTTCGGGCACCAGGAGCTCCAGGTTGAGCAAGCCGCGCGAGGAGGGCGACGGGGTCATGCTCTCAAAGCGCCCGTCGCCATCCAGGTCCAGCAGGGCCTCGTCGAGCACGTTCCCCAGGCCCCGGCGCCGCAACTGGAGGGGGCCCGTGCTAACGGTGAAGCCGTCCTTCTCCTCTCTCACGTGAACGGGCTGGCCAACAGCCGCGCGGGTGACGCTAGGACCGTGGCGCAGCTCGAACACCCTTCTCTCGTTGGGCTTGAGGTCCGCCTGGAAGTCGAGGAGGAGCCAGCGGACCGAGCCGTCGGGCCAGCGGGCCAGGGCCTCGGTCTGGAGGGGCAGCTCGCGCCCCTCCGCGTCGAAGAGAGCCGCGGCCTCGGGCTCGCGCAGCGCGCCCTGGGCGAAGGGGATGCCCGAGGTGACGGGCCAGCCCTTGCGCTCGACGCCGGAGGGCTCGGCAACGGTCAGCTTCACGGTCGCTCCCTCCGCACGAAGTGACATGAGCAAGGCGAGAGGTACGGCAAGCCGCATTTTCCGCCCTCCATCTGGAGTCCCGCAGCCCGTTCCGCCACAGCAACAAAGTAGTTCCTGTTGCGGAAAGTCCCGGTTTGGAGTGCGGCCTTCAGGCCGTATCTTGGATTGGCGGCGTGGCCGCGAGGATACGGGCTGAAGCCCGCACTCCGAACGGGGACCCTCCTGCAAGGGACTTTCCGCAACAGAGACAAAGTAGCACTTGCGGCCCGCGGCGTCAATGGCCGGGCAGCAATACCGCCTTGGACGGGGTCCAGACAACAGGGGAGGTTTGTGCCGATGGGTATTGCCCCCAAATCTGGCAGGTGACCTTGGGCCTCTCAGCTCCGCAGGAGCGTACTATGATAGCCCAGGGCAACGCCCTGATCTTTGCCCACATCTCCCGCCGCCGTAGCCCGCGAATGCGGGCGAGCCAGCCGTAGCCCAGGGCGACCAACGGGAGCCCTGGGATCGGGCGCCCGCAGGGCATAAGCCCCCGAAGGGGGCGTTTCAGGGCGATTGAATCGCCCCCGTTGGGGGCTCTATGCCAGGTTGGCCTTGTCCCAGGGCTCCCGTTGGTCGCCCTGGGCTACGGCTGGATCACCCCCTTCGGGGGCTGACCGGGGGCCACGAGAAGATGTGGGCAAAGATGAGAGCGTTGCCCTGGGCTGTCATAGCACGCCCCGTAGGGGCTGCGACCAAGGCGCCAGGAGCGCGCGGCGCTCCGCAGTGTAGCCGCAACCGTCCCGGTTGCGGTCGGCAAGCGGGACGCTTGCCGCTACAGCCGACCCCCCGGCCGAGCCTGCAACATGAGGATTGGCCGCGATACCGCGCGCAAATCCGTTATTGCACTCGCTGCCGAGTTTTGTGTTGAAGATCGGCTCGGATAATGCTACTCTACTATGCTATGAGTGGGAGTCGAGCGCGGTCAGAGGTCCGGCGAATGGCTTCGCTTGCGCGCGGTTGGTGGCTTCCTGGGCTTCTCGTGGCCTGCGCTGCGTGCTGCAAGGTGAAGCCGGAGAAGTTCCGGGCGGACGCTGACCGCGAGGTGTACCAGATTCTGTCGGTTCAACGGGCCAGGGTGCTTGGGACTTCTATGGGCTTCTCGGTGGAGCCCACGTCGGGGTCGGCGCTCGCGCGGTTCGCTGCGCCCGCGGGTGCGACCGAGGCGGAGAAGGCGCTGAGCGCGGCGGACATCGAGGGCCTCGACAAGGGGCAGGGCCTGCCGCCCGAGGAGGGGCTGGAGCGGCTGGCGCTCCGCGCGGCGCTCGAGCTGGCCGCGCGCCACAGCCGCGACTACCAGACGCGCAAGGAGGATCTGTACCTGACGGCCCTCACGCTCACCCTCGAGCGCTTCCGGTGGAAGCCCCAGTGGTCGGGCACGGTCGCCGCCTCCGCCACCGACAGCCCAGGCAGCACATCGGCGGGGGTCAGCTCGGACTTCAGCGTGACCAAGCTCCTCGACCTCGGCGGCCAGGTGACGGCGAGTCTGGCGACCGACCTGTTCCGCTTCTCGACGGGCGATCCACGGACGACAGCCACGTCGCTCCTGGCCTTCGAATACCTTCAGCCCCTCTGCCGCCGCTCGGGCCGCCTGGTGGCGCGCGAGGCCCTGACGCAGGCCGAACGCGACGTGGTGTACGCCGTCCGCACGTTCGAGCGGCTCCGCAAGAGCTTCTGCGTAGACGTGACGAGCCGCTACTACCGCGTGCTCCAGCAGCGTGACACGGTGATGAACCAGTGGAGCAACTACAAGCGCATCCGCCAGGCGCGCATTGACGCCGAGAAGCTCGAGAAGGAGGGCGAGATGGCCCCCCTCGAGGTGGACCAGACGCGGCAGAACGAGTTGCGTGCCGAGGCCAACTGGGTGCGCGCCGTGCGGCAATACCGCGAGCAGCTCGACGAGTTCAAGGTCTTCCTGGGCCTTCCGCCCGAGGCGCGCGTGGAGCTGGACCCTGCCGAGGTCGCGCGGCTCCGCGAGGCGGGCCTCCGGGAAGCCGGCGTGGCGCCCGCCGAGGCGGTGGCCACGGCGCTCGAGAGGCGCCTCGACCTTTTGACCGCGGCGGACCGCGTGGCCGACGCCGAGCGCGCCGTTGAGATCGCGAAGAACGGCCTTCAGCCGGACGTGGACCTCAAGCTGGCCGCCAGCGTGCCGACGAAGGAGCCGACGCAGTTCCTGCGCTTCGAGCCGAGCCGCGGGACCTACTCGGCCACGCTCACGGCCGAGCTGCCGCTGCGCCGCGTCGAGGAGCGCAACACCTATCGCAGCGCCCTGGTTGGCCTCGAGCGCGCGCGGCGCGCCGCCGAGCAGTTGCGCGAGGACGTCAAGCTGGCGGTCCGCCAGGACTGGCGCACCCTCGACGAGGCCGCGGCCAGCCACCGTATCGAGCGCGACAGCGTGGCCCTCGCCCAGCAGCGCGAGCGGGCCTCCCGCGAGCTCCTCCGCCTCGGCGAGGCCACGGCCCGCGACCTCCTCGAGGCCAACGAGGCCCTCGTGAACGCCCAGAATGCCCTCACCCGCACCCTTGTGGACCACGCCCTGGCCCGCCTGGCCCTCTGGCGCGACACCGAGCTGTTGCGCGTGGGCGAGGACGGCGTGTGGCAGGAAGTGAACGATGGCAAGCCATAGGCGCAACGCCCTCAACAACGGCCCCGCCGCCGAGCCGCTGGCCCCGCCCGAGCCTGCGGTCGAGGAGGCGGCGCCCGGCCCGCTCGGCCTCGACGACGCCTTCGAGGCCCTCCACGCCCCGCCGCCGCGCCGCCGGGTCTGGCCCTGGCTCCTGCTCCTCATCCCCCTCGGGGCCGCAGGCGCCGCCGGCTGGCAGCTCTGGCGGCTGCGCAACCAGAAGGTCGTGGTCGTCCGCGCCACCTACACCGTCCAGCGCGCCGACCTGCCCATCGTCGTCAACGACTCGGGCAACCTCGAGGCCCTCCGCTCCGAGACCATCAAGTCCAAGGTCGAAGGCCAGGCCACCATCATCAGCCTCGTGCCCGAGGGCACGATCATCACCGACGAGGATGTCAAGAACGGCAAGGTCCTCGTCGAGCTCGACTCCTCAGAAATCCGCGACAAGCTGACGCAGCAGGAGGTCACGTTCGCCACCGCCGAGGCCGCCTACAAGCAGGCCAAGGAGCTGTTCGACATCGAGAAGAGCTCGGGCGAGAGCAAGATCATGCAGGGCGAGCTGAACGTGAAGTTCGGCAAGATGGACCTCGAGGCCTACGTCGGCCTCGCCCTGGCCGAGGACGCATTGGCCGGCCGCCTGGACCTGGCGAAGCTGGCCGTCGCGCTCCACGACGAGGCGGTGGGCCATCGCAAGGGCGCGGAGGCCGACGTTGCCGACGCTCTCGCCGGGGTCATGGAGGCCCTCAAAGAGTCGGCCACGCCGCCTAAGGAAGGCGCCGGCTCCCCTGACCCCAAGCACCCCAACTCGAACAAGCCACAGGCCGAGCCTGCGGCGGAGCCACGCGGCAACCGGGCGGCCAACGCCCTCGGCGGCGCAGTGCTCCAGAAGAAGCGCAAGCTCGAGGCCGACATTGGCCTCGCTTTCGAGGAGTTCAAGCGCGCCGCCGACAAGGTGGCCAGCTACGCCCGCCTCAAGCGCCTGGGCATCAAGAGCTCCCAACAGCTCGAGGCCGAGCAACTGGCCCTCCTCCGGAACCGCATCACCCTCGACCAAGCCCTCACGGCCCGCGAGCTGTACCTGCGCTACGACCTGCCCAAGGAAGCCGAGAAGCTCCTCTCCGGCTACAACGAGGCGGGCCGCGAGCTCGAACGCATCAAGGCCAGGGCACGAGCCGCCATCTCCGCCGCCGAGGCCGAAGTGAAGTCCACCGAGGCCAAGTACCTCCTCCAGAAGGACAAGCTGGCCAAGCTCACCGCCCAGCTCGAATACTGCGTGATGAAGGCGACCAGTCCCGGACTCGTCGTCTACGGCACCTCGGGCGATAGCTGGCGCTGGCGCGGAAACCCCATTGATGTCGGCTCCACTGTCCACGAGCGCCAGGAAATCATCAAGATGCCCGACCTCTCCACCCTCTCCGTCAAGTGCCGTGTCCACGAGTCCGTCGTGGACAAGGTGAAGACCGGCCAGAGCGCGCGCATCCGCGTGGACGCCTTCCCCAACCGCAGCTACGCGGGCAAGGTGATCAAGGTCGCCATCCTCCCCAACACGTCCAGTTCCTGGCTCAACCCCGACCTGAAGGAGTACGACACGGAGATTAGCATCGAGGGCGACATGGCCGGCCTGAAGCCGGGCATGTCCGCCGAGGTGGAGATTGACGTGAAGACGGTCAGCAAGGTCCTCCAGGTCCCCGTCCAGGCCATCGGCGCGCACCGCGGCAAGAGCGTGGTCTACGTCATCCGCCCCGACGGCGAGGAAGAAATGCGCGTGGTGGTGCCCGGCGAGGCCAACGACAAGGTGGCCGAAATCCGCACCGGCCTCGCCGAGGGCGAGCGCGTCCTCATGGAGGCCCCCCAGACCGTCTCAGTCCAAGACGAGGAGGCGGAGAAGAGCAAGAAGAAGGAAGAAGAGGAACTCAACGGCGGGCCGCCGCCCGGCCCGCCGGCCGTCAAGCCGCCACCCGGCCCCTCCGAGGGCGGGAGCGAGCAGCCCTCGGGCCGACCCCCCAGCGGCCGCCCGGGCCGCGGCGACCGCCCCAGGCCACGGGGCAGCGGAGGGGGCCGGCCTCCAGGCTAAATTGTGGGCGGGGCCTCCGTGCCCCGCGCGGGGCAGAGACGCCCCGCCCACACGCACTCCCGTGGCGAGTCGCATGCCAATCGCCGAACTGCGCAACCTGGTGAAGACCTATCAGATGGGGCCAGCGCAGGTCCATGCCCTCCGCGGCGTCAGCCTCGCCTTTGAAAAGGGCGAATACGTCGCCGTCATGGGGCCATCCGGCTCCGGCAAGTCCACCCTCCTCAACATCCTCGGCTGCCTCGACACCCCGACCGCGGGCGCCTACCTCCTGGGCGGCGAAAACGTGGCCCGCCTGGGCGATGCCGCGCTCTCCGAGGTCCGCTGCCGCAGCCTCGGCTTCATCTTCCAGTCCTACAACCTCATCCAGCAGCTCTCCGTCCTCGAGAATATCGAGGTCCCGCTCTTCTACCAGGGCTGGTCGGCGCGCGACAGCCGCCACCGCGCCGCCGCCCTGGGCCGCCTCGTCGGCCTCGGCGACCGCCTGCACCACCGCCCAAACGAACTGTCCGGCGGCCAGCAGCAGCGCGTCGCCATCGCCCGCGCAATGGCCAACGACCCCCTCGTCATCCTGGCCGACGAGCCGACCGGCAACCTCGACACCGCCACCGGCCGCGAAATCCTCGCCATGCTCGACCAGCTCAGCGCTCGCGGCAAGACGCTCATCATGGTCACCCACGACCCCGCCATCGCCGGCCGCGCACACCGCGTCGTCCGCATGGTGGACGGCCGGGTTGTGGACGACCTGCGGGGGAGCGGACAGTGATTTTCGATTTCCGATTTCCGATTTCCGATTTCAGAACCGCCGGGGCGCGCAGGGGACTCTCTTAGAAACTATCTCAGAACCCACGCGGGCTGCGACGCCAGCGATTCTGGCCGCAGGCAAGGAGTGAGGAGGAGGCGATGCAACGGAGAGCATCCTTCGCTACG
>Ga0194112_10007837_pt1 | contig 13842 bp, 9 predicted proteins | sample TA2MahC400mmetaG_FD_146191 | JGI IMG/M metagenome (GOLD analysis project Ga0194112, IMG submission 146191) | Freshwater microbial communities from Lake Tanganyika, Tanzania - TA2015016 Mahale Deep Cast 400m | ecosystem: Environmental > Aquatic > Freshwater > Lake | place: Tanzania: Lake...
CGCAACCATCGGTGCAAGACGATTGACGAACTTCTCGCAAACGTGCATCGCTTCCTCGAACGGGCTCAACCGTATCCAGGGGCCAGTCCCTCCCTTGCCAAGGCTAACACGCCAGCTGCCGCTTAAGGAGTCTCACGTGGCCCCCCGTTCGATCCAGAATCGTGGCGAGTTATCTAGTGGGCGGGGCCGCATTGGCATGAGCGCTTGTATGTCAAACACTTATGTCTCTTCGTGAGGCCGCCGAGCCCCGCGCTAGTCCGCCAAGAAGAGCGGCTCGCGCGTGTTGAGCAAGGATCACTTGTGGATGCCCAGGGGGCCCCCTTCGTCTGGGCCTGGGGCCGTGGAGAGTATGGCCTGCAGCTTCTCGTGGAAGAGCTTCTCGGCAGCTCGGAGAAGCGCGGCCTGCTCGCTCGCCTGCTTGCGCTCCTCCTTGCTCATCTTGGCCAGGCGCGCGGCTTCGCGCTCGCGGACCTCTGCCGCCCTCTGCCGCCGGACCTCAGCCAAGGCGTCCTGGGCCTCCTGGGCCTTGTGGAATGCCTTGAGTATCTTGAGCTGGATGGGCTGGGGCGCGGGCATGGGAAAGCTCACGCCCTTCTGCGGGGGATTCTCCGCCCACGCGCGCGACGCCTGAGCGTGCGCTTCCGCGAGGAACTTGTTGATGTGCGCGATAGTGGTCTGCCTGGCGCGCAGTTCCCTGTCGCGCAACACCCCGTGGGTGACCACGCCGTTGTAGCCCGTTTCCTCATAGACGACGTGGCGGTCAACGGTGATCCCCAGGACGCAGGCGTCAGCGGTGCGGCTGGGGCCGAGAGCGGCGAGCATGGTGGCCGCAACGCTCCCGAGGAAGGCCGCCCTGCTCATTGGGCTGACCTCCGTGCGTTCGATGACCGCCTCCAGTTGGCCCGCGGGCACGGCGTCGAGCAGCGCTGCCTCAACCGTGCCCAGCTCGAGCCCAATCCCCTTCGCGGCTGCAGCGCGGCTGTCAAGAAGGACCTTTCGGAACTCCGGGTCAACCGAAGCCTTCTTGAGCAGAACCTCGATGCCTCGGGGCAGCGGCGTAACGCGAGAGTCACCTGGGTTCATCGCGCCCTTCCTCCTTCGCGACTCGAGGGCCACGGCCTCACGTTCGGCTCACCCATCCATGCTAGCCGCCCGCTATGGCCTTGTCAAGAGCAGCGCATCGCCCAGCACGCGTCCACAGAGAAAGGCACCGGGAGTGCGGGGAGTGCGGGGTCAGGGGAGTGCGGGGTCAGGTCGTGAGTCTGTGAGTCTGGTGAGTCTGGGGTCAGGTCGTAGTACTCCATTATTTGGCTTGACAGGGCGCCGGGAGTTGCGCTAGAGTTGTGGCATGGCTCGACCGCTTCGCATTGATGTGGGCGACGGGCTGTACCACGTGACGAGCCGCGGACTGGAACGCCGCGAGGTCGTGGCCGACGGCGTGGACCGGGAGAAGTGGCTCGACCTGCTCGACCGCGTGGCCAGGCGGTGCCGCTGGCGCGTGTTCGCCTGGGTGCTGATGGGGAATCACTATCATCTGTTCCTGCGAACGCCTGACCCGAACCTGTCGGCGGGAATGCACGATCTGAACTCGGGCTACGTGTCGTGGCACAACCGCCGCCACGGGCGCTGCGGGCCGCTGCTCCAGGGGCGCTTCCAGGCCATCCTGGTCGAGAACGGACGGCATGAGTGGGAGCTGAGCCGCTACGTGCATCTGAACCCCGTGCGGGCGGGGCTGGTGAAGGACCCCGCAGCCCATCGGTGGGGGAGTTGCCGTTTCTACCTGCACGGGGGCAAGGCGCCGGAGTGGCTGGCCTGGGAGGAGGTGTTGGCGGGCCACGGGCGCACCCTACGCGCCGCGCGGGCCGCCTACGCCCGGTTCCTGGCCGAGGGGGTAGCGTTGCCGCCCCGGTCGCCATTCGGGGAAGTGGTCGCCTCCACGTTGCTGGGCTCGGAGGGATTCGTCGAGCGGATGCGGCGATGGCTCGAGGGGCGGCTGCCCGACCGGGAGGTGCCCGCGGCCAGGGAGTTGCGCGGGCGTTTGAGCCTCGACGAGGTGGACGTGGCTGTGGCGGAGACGTTCGGGGTGCCGGTGAAGACCTTGCACGTTCGCGGCCATTGGCACAACGAGGCCAGGGAAGTGGCAATGTACCTGGCGCGCCGCCTGACTGGTGGCCCGGTGGCGGGCCTGGGCACGCGCTACGGCGGCGTGCGCGGGCAGACCGTGAGCGCCACGGTCAGCCGGATTGCCCGCAGGCTGCGAACCGACGCGCGCATAGCAAAGGCCGCCCTGGCCTGCGAGCGGCGGCTCACCAAATAATGGAGTACTACGACCTGACCCCAACTCCCAAACTCCCAGTGAGGCTGGGGCTACTCGGCGATGGCGCCGGGGGCGTCGGGGGCCAGGAGGTAGGTGGTGAGGGTGGTGATGCTGAGTGGAGGGAGCTTCTCGGCGAAGCTGGGCGCGTGCTTCGTCAGAGCTTGCCCGCCAGCCGGGGTGAGCTTGAAGGCGGCAGGGTCCTTGAGGGCGGCGCCGGTGAGCTGGTAGCGGAAGAGCGTGAGGGGGGCGGCGAGGCCGGTGAGCTCGACCGTGGCCTCGTGCTCGGCGTCGGTGGGGTTGACGATGAGGATGGTGAGTTGCCCCTTGGGGCTGCGGAGGGCGGCGGCGGGGAGGTCGGGGGCCTTCTTCCGCCGCGAGCTGGCCGCGACCGTGGTGCCCAGGACCTCGGAGTTCTTGACCGTGAAGCGGCTGAGGAGGGCGTAGGCGTAGTAGGGCACGGGCTCGATGGCCGCCTCCTTCAGGTGCTTGGACGTCTTGGCGTCCCACGTGCGGAGGAGCTGCCACTGGCCGTCTATGTTGCCGCGGTTGAGGAGGCTGGCCCGGCTGAAGGCGTCCACGCCGGCGGCGATGCCGCGGACGATGGCCTCGGCGTTGGCGACGGCGGAGCGGAAGGTGGCTGGGCCTGGGTCGGCGGGGCCGATGCCGAAGCGCACCTCGCCCAGTTCGGAGATGAAGAAGGGCTTGGAGCGCTCACGCGCCCAGGCGGCCCAGGCGGCGAGGATGGGCTGGCGCTCGGCGTCCACGCCCGAGAGCCAGTGGATGTCGTAGGCCCCCACGTGGGCGTCGAAGTCAATGCGGCGGGCGGTGGGTTCGCGGGGTTCGAGCCAGCCTGGGGCGGAGAGGGGGAGCTTGAGGCCGCGGCGCTCGAGGGCGGCCTTGACCGCGGCGAGGCCGGGCGTGATGGACTCTGGGCCGCTCGGCCCCTGCCACCAGGACCAGTCGCGGCCCGGCTCGTGGGTGATGCTGAGCCACTTGATGCAGGTGTAGCGGCGGGTCTTGAGCAGGTGCTCGGCCAGGGTAGCGAGGCCGTCGGCGAATGCCTCGACGGAGCGCGGGGCGCTGCGGGCGGGGTCCACGTTGGTGATCGCGTTCCAGGCCACGTGGCTCCACATCTGCTGGAGAAACACGTCGGCCTTGTGTGTCTCGGCCCAGTCGAGGATGCGGTAGAGGGTCTGCATCTCCTCGTTGTCCCACTCGAACTGGGTGTTCCCCGGCTCGTACATGCGCTGGTCAATCTGCACGCGGAGCCAGTCGAGTCCGAGCCATGCGGCGTGGTCCTGGACTTGGCGCCAGGCGAGGGCGTTGCCCAGGGGCGGGTTGGCCCCCCAGGCGCTGGAGCGCGCGCCGGGCACGTCGGCGCGGATGGCGTGCCAGGCGGCTCCGATGCCGCCGGCCATCGTCCGCTCGGCCTTGCCCAGGTCAACGCGCACCACCGCCTCGTCGGCCCCCGCAGCGGCGGCGAAGAGGAGGGCGGCCAGAACGATCCGTTGTGCCACGCTGTCTTCTCCCATCGGGCTCTTGGTGCAATGCTCCCACGATTCTACCGCGGCAGGGGAAATGGGGCAACACGTCTTGTGGCGTTTGGAGTCCTGCCTTCAGGCAGTCTTCTTCTGCTCCCGCCTTACCCAACCGGAGAAGACTGCCTGAAGGCAGGACTCCAAACTGGGAACGACGCACCTTGCGCGCGGGGGCGGGGGAATGGTAATCTCTAGGCGCGTTGTTCGAGGAAGTGCGCCCGTGAAGATCCCCTTCTCGCCCTCGGTCTACGAGCACGCGGCGGCGCTGATCGGGCGAACGCCGTGGGAGGTGTCGCGCGACGCGGAGTTGCTCTTCGCCACGCATCGCGCGGCTTGGCGCGAGTACCGACACTCACCGGTTGTGGTGGGCATTGACATCTACAACCTCGAGGCCGAGGCGTATGGCGGACGCGTCGTGGAGCCGGGCGGGAGTGGCATCCCCGCCATCGCCGAGCCGCTCGTGACATCCCTCGATGCGGCCCGGGGATTGCGGCCCTTCGACCCGCGGCGCGACGGGCGCATCCCGATGGCCATCGCAGTGGGCCGCCGCCTGGCCCGCGAGCTGCCGGGGGCCGACGTGCGCGTGCCCGTCAGCGGCCCGTTCTCCACCGCCATCAGCCTGCGGGGCATCGCGGGGCTGCTGGAGGACGTTGCGCTGGAGCCCGACGCGACGCGCGAGTGGCTCCTCTGGCTCGCGGCGAATCAGGCGGCGTTCTGCGAGGCCGTGGCCGAAGCGGGGCTGGATGTGGCGTTCTTCGAGTCCGCCGCCGCCCCGCCGCTTCTCTCGCCGCGGCAATTCCGCGAGGTCGAGCTGCCCGCGCTCAAGCGGGCGATGGCGATCGCCGCGGGCATCGTCGGCCACCCAGTCCCGTGCGTGATCGGCGGCGACACGGAGCCGATCCTCGACGACATTCTGGCCACGGGCACGGGCTACGTCATCTGCCCCGCCGAGACGAACCAGGCGGCCTTCGTCGCCCGCTCGGCCCAGGCGCCGCACGTCAAGGTGCGCATCAACCTTGACCCCCACACTATCGCCCACGGCGACAGGGCGGCGATTCTCCGCGAGGTGGACCGCATCCTCGCCCTCGCGGCCACGCGGCCCAACTGCCTCCTCGGCACCGGCGCCCTCCCCTACGAAACGCCGCCCGCCAACGTGAAGCTCATCCGCGACTACGTCGCTTGACTTTGCGGTGCAGGGCTGGTTTGATCGCTCTGGTCCCGAGTGTCAGGACACCGGGGCACGTTGCCCGAACCCGGGTCAGGGGGGATAAAGCCCGTTTGGAGTCCCGCCTTCAGGCGGAGTGGGGCAGAAGAGGGCCGCCTGAAGGCGGGACTCCCAACAAGTTCACCCTCTGGGCAGCGCGCCCATAGGAGTCAGCCATGCGCCTGGCTACGGCGATGCTTTCGGCGATGAGCGCGTGCCTTCTCGCCGGCTCGCCCAAGGTGCCCGAGGACCACTGGGGGAAGAACCTCGTCCCCAACCCCGGCCTGGAACTCGACGCGGTCGGGTGGAACCTGCCGCCCGGCCAGTGCGCCTGGGACGCGGCGGAGAAGCGCTCGGGCGCCCGCAGCCTGCGCTTCACGAACACGGACAGGGAACTCTATCGCCTCGTCACCGCCCCGGTGGCTCTCATCCCCGCCGTGCGCTACCGCATCTCCGCCTGGGTGAAGGGCAAGGATGTGCGCGGCGACCCGCAGGACCAGGGGGCGGGGCTGTGCATCGAGTGGTCCGACAAGGCGGGCAAATGGCTCGGCGGCCACTATCCGGGCTGCAAGGCCGGCACGTTCGACTGGACCCGCATCAAGAGCGAGACAGGCGCCGTGCCCGCCGACGCGGCGAGCGCCCACGTGGTCCTCTACCTGCGCCAGCACACGACCGGCACCGCCTGGTTCGACGACGTGGAGGTCACGGCTATCCGCGGCCCGGTGCTCGACTTCGGCATCGTGTCGCCCCACTACCGCGCGGTGGTCCAGCGGCCCACCGAGGGAAAGAAGCTCGGCCTTCGTCTGCGATTGAACCTGGCCGAGCACGACCTACCCGGCAGCGGCCTCACGTTCGAGGCTACCATCGCCGGCGCCGACGGCCGCGTGCTCGCCACGCGACGTTCCGCACGCCAGGCCGAGACGCAGGAAACCGCGTACTGGGTGGTGGACCTGCCCGAACTCGCAGTCGGTCGCTACGCTCTGGCGACTGGGCTCCTCTATCTCAACGCCCTGCGCTTGGGCGAGCCGACGAAGGCCGCGTTCCACGTCGCCGAGCCAGTTCCCCGCAAGGTGACCCTCGACGAGACAGGCCGCCTGCTCGTCGAGGGTAAGCCCTTTTTCCCCCTCGGCCTCTACCTCGGGCCGACCGAGGACGAGCACCTCGACCGCATCGCCAAGGCTGGCTTCAACACCATCCTCTGCTACGGCTACGGCGCCGGCGAGAACCCGCGCGCCTATCTCGACCGCGCGCAGAAGCACGGACTCAAGGTCATCTACTCGATCAAGGACTTCTACGAGGGCTCGACCTGGTACCCGAAGCAAGGCAGGATGAGCGACCTCGACCAGATGAGGAAGTACATCACCGAACTGCGCGACCACCCCGCCCTCCTCGCCTGGTACACCAACGACGAGCTGGGGCCAGAGTGGATGCCCAAGCTTCAGGCGGCCTACGACCTCGTGTGCGACCTCGACCCTGACCACCCCGCGTTCCAGGTGCTCTGCGTGCCGTCGCAGAATCACCTCTACTACGGCGTCACCGACATCCTGGGCGTGGACCCCTATCCGATCCCCCGCCACCCCGTGACGATGGTGGGCGAGTGGATGGACACGGCCCGGGACGCGATGTGGCGGGCGAAGCCCGTCTGGTGCGTGCCGCAGATATTCCAGTGGGCCAACTACTCGAAGGACGCGAAGGACCGCGAGCCGACGGCGGAGGAGAAGCGGGCGATGGTCTGCCTCGCCCTCATCCACGGCGCGCAGGGCCTCATCTGCTACTCCTACTACGACCTGCTCAAGGGCGACGACAAGGCCGTCTTCGCCCGACGCTGGAAGGAAGTGAGTTCCATTGCGACCGAGGTGGCCAAGCTCGCGCCCGTCCTCCTCGAAGGCAAAGAGGTCGCCGCCGACCTCAAAGGCCCCGTCCGCTACCGCGCCCTGGCGCACGACGGCGCGACCCACATCCTCGCAGTCAACACGTTGCCGAAGCCGCTGGATGTTACCGTGGGCCTCCCCAAGACCAAGTGGTCGCGGCGCCTGGCCGCACTGGAGACAGTCATTGACACCACGAAGTAGATGCCGTGGCGTGGCGCTCCTGCTGGCGCTTTCCGCAGTCGTCTCCTTCGCAGCCGAGACGAAGGACCCCTGGGGCGTGAAGGGCCAGGTGCCGCTGAAGCTCGAGGCGCTGTTCGACAACGACGCCATCGCCGACGCCCAGCGGCGGTCCGACGGCAATTTCGACTGCCCCGACCACGCGGCCGACATACCCGGCTCGGTCTTCCCCGCCGAGAACCTGCCAGCCACCGGCTCGAAGTTCTCCTTCGACGGCACCCACTTCCTCTTCCCCAGCAAGGAGAAGGGGGACTTCAATAACGTGTCGTGCAACGGCCAGCGGCTCGAGGTGCCGCCGGGGCGCTACAAGGCCCTCCACGTCGTCGGCACGTCCGAGAATGGCAGCTTCCGGGACACGCTGGCCCTCACCTACAAGGAAGGCCCTGCTGACGCGGAACTGGCGCTGAAGGACTGGTGCCAGAAGCCCGAGGCAGGCGACCGCGCGGCCTTCGAGGCCCCCTGCCGCTACACCTGGTCGAGCGAGAAGCGGGCGATGGTCCGCGAGGAAATCCAACCTCGCATCTGGCTCAGGCGGATTGCCCTGGACCCGAAGAAGACGCTCGAGGCCGTCGCCCTGCCCTACAACCGGCGGATGCACGTGTTCGCGGCGACGCTGGAGGCCGCCGAATGGACCGAGGAGCAGGCGACCTATGCGAAGGAGGCGGCAGAGCACTACGCGGGCCTCGACCGCCGCACGGCCGTCTCCGCCGATGGCGTGCTCCGCCAGTTCACCGCCCTCGGGGACCAGATTGACCAGCGCATCGCGCTCGGCGGCCCCCTGGTGCGCCAGCTCGGCTGGCTCCGCACCCACGTGGCCCACTGGCAGCACCGCCTGGGGGACGTCTACTCCTTCTTCGGCGCCGCCACCCAGGCCCCCCGCGCACTCCAGGGCCTGGCGAACGACCTGAAGGCGCTGTCGGCGGGCAACGACCCGTTCGCCGGCCGACGCGGCACCATCCTGCGCTCCTATCGCGCGGAGGCCGACGGCTCGCTCCAGAGCTACTCGCTCGGCGTCCCGGGCGACTACAAGGCCGACAAGCCCTTCCCCCTCCTCGTCTCGCTCCACGGCCACGGCTGGTACGCGCCCTTCCAGGGCCACCCGGCCCGCACGAACAACGGCCTCCTCACCGTGGCACCCCACGGGCGCGGGAGCCAGGACTACATGCTCCTGGCCGAGGACGACGTGCTGGCCGTGATTGACGACGTGGTGCGCGACTACTGGGTGGACCTCGACCGCGTGTACGTCGAGGGCAGCTCGATGGGGGGAACTGGCTCGTGGCAACTCGGCGTCCACCACCCTGGCCGCTTCGCGGCCATCGCGCCGATCTGCGGGAACGCCGACAGGCGGGCCTGGGACGCCTGGAAGCCGAAGCGGCGGCGCGTCCGCTACGAGATGCCGCCCCGCTTCGCCGAGCTTCGCAACTGGCTCCTCGACAGCGTCGAGCCCGTGGCCTGCGCGGGCAACCTTCTCAACCTGCCGGCCCTGGCCGCCCACGGGGCGGTTGACGACGTGGTGCCTGTGGCCAACTCGCGGAACATGGCCGACGCCGCCCAGAAGCTCGGCTGCCCAGTCGAGTACCAGGAGTTCCCAGCCGTCCGCCACTGGGGCTTCCCCAACGAGTTCTTCACGAAGCGTTGGGACTGGATGATGGCCCAGAAGCGGAACCCCGCCCCCGAGCGGGTGCGGTTCAGGACCGCTCACCTGCGCCACGAGGGAGCCTACTGGGTGCGCATCGAGCGCTTCATCGAGCCCCTGAAGTTCGCCGAGATTGACGCCCGCCACCTGGGCGGCGGCCGCTTCGAGATCACCACCTCCAACGTCGCCGCCTTCACCCTCGACCTCGTTCGGAGTCCCGCCTTTAGGCGGTCTTCGGGTCAGGAGCCGCCTGAAGGCGGGACTCCAAACGTGAAGATTGACGGGCAGGAGCTGGGGGTGAGGGCAGGCGCCGCGACATTCGTGCGCGACGGGGGCAAGTGGAGCGTAGGGCCGCTGCCCCGCGGCCTGGCGAAGAGGAAGGGCCTCGAAGGCCCCGTGGCCGACGCTTTTCTGGGCAGCTTCCTCCTCGTCCGGGGAACCACCTCTGCCGATGCCTGGGAGCGCGAGGTCATCCGCCGCGAGGCCGAGGCCAAGGCACGCGACTGGGAGCGGATGTTCCACTGCCGCCCCCGCGTGAAGGACGACACGACCGTGACTGACGCTGACATCCAGCGCCACCACCTCATCCTCTACGGCGGCCCGGCCGCGAACAGTGTCGCCGCCCGCGTCTGTGGCACGGCTGGCTTGCCCAGCCGTGTTCTGCCGGGGCAAGACACGGTGGGGCAAGCCGACCGTGCCACAATACCCATCGCCATCGAGCGCGACGCCATCCGCGTGGGGAAGAAGACCTTCAAGGGCGACGACGTAGGGGTGAAGCTCTGCTACCCCAACCCCCTCAACCCCGCGCGCTACGTGGTTGTGTTCGCCGGCCTCTCCCCCGCGGCGCTCGACCAGATCAACAACCGCTTCGGCAACTGGTTCGGCTGGGGGCCGTACGACAACTACGACTGGTTCGACTACGGGGTGTTCGACACCCGCACGGTCTCGCCCGAGACCTTCCTGTGCGTGGGCTTCTTCGACCAGGCCTGGAAGCTCGACGGACGGTATCAATTTGCGGGCGACGACGCAGCGCGGCAGGCCACCCAGCCCCAGAAAGTGCCCAGGCTCCACGCCCTGCCCGAGCCGCCGCCCGACGAGCTATTCCTGAGCGACCTGGCGCCCACGCTCGTGGACCAGCACAAGGGCCTCGTGGGCTACGACCGTTCGCACCAGGGCAACCCCCTCCGCATCGGCCTTGTGCCTGAGGAGAGCGCGCCCGGCCCCAAGGCCAAGGCTGTGGGCGGGGCCTCCGCGCCCCGCGTCTTCTCCCGGGGACTGGGCGTCCGGGCTCCCTCGAAGATCGAGTACGCGCTAGACGGGAAGTACGCCTTCTTCCGTGCCACCGTGGGCATTGATATGGAGGACGACCTCGAGGCCACCCCCGCCCGCGACCGCGGCGAGCGAGTCCAATTCGTCGTCCACGGCGATGGCAAGCGCCTCTACAGCTCCGAGTGGCTCAAGTGGAACTCCAAGCCCGCGGCCGTCCAGGTTGACGTCAAGGGGGTGAAGACCCTTTGCCTGGAGGCGGACTGTAGCCTCTCGCGCTGGCTCGTGGGCAGCTCCGCCTGGGCCGAGGCCCGCGTGAGCAGGAAGTAGGAGGTGGCAGACATCGCAAGCAGACACCCCGCGCCTGTGGTGCGCGGGGCGGCCCAGCACGCGCGCCACCTGAGGACTGCCAGCCTTCTCACCGCGGCACTGTGCGCGGCCGTGGCCACCCTCAACTTGCTCGTGGACCCCTATGGGGCCTACCGCATCGTTGTCTCGCCTTCTCTGGATGCGGCGAAACCGACGGCCGACTCGCGGATCGCGCTGGCCGAGCGGGCGCGGCACGAGACTTTCGACACCCTGCTCCTCGGCTCGTCGCGGACCCTGTGGGGGCTGAGGGCCGAGGCTCCCGCGCTCGGGCCCGGCCGCCACGCCAACCTGGCCATCCTCGGGGCGACGATGGCCGAGGTCGCCCGCATGGCCGACCTCGCGACGGAGGCCCACCCGCCCCGCCGCCCGGCTGCTGGGGGGCGGGGAGTAGCATGCTCTTCAACTCCCACGAGTTCCTGTTCCTTCTCTTGCCGCTCGCGGTGGCGGGGGCACTCCTGCTGGCGCGGGCCGGGCGGCGCGACGCCGCGTTCGCGTGGCTCGGGCTCGCCTCGTTCGTGTTCTACGGCTGGCCCGACATTCGGGTGTGGCTCGGCAGCGTTCCCGCCGCTCCAGGGCAGGGCCGCGTGCCCCTCCTCGCCCTACAAGGCCGGCGAGCACCGCTCCGAACGCTGGCGCGTGAAGGACTCCCGCGTCGCCCCCACCGCATCGCCGCCGCCATCGCCCTCCTCCTCGTCCTCCTCAACCTCACAAGGGCGAGCGAGTTCATCTACTGGCAGTTCTGAGGGCGCAGGAACGGGCATTACACGCCCGTCGTGTGGACAAGCCTCGGGGCCTTGCCCCCGAACCCCCGGGATTCATCGCTTTGCAGCCACCGGCACATCCGGTAGAATCGGGCTGCTGCCGCGGAAGATAGGGCTGCGGTGAGAACCGCGCCGTTCTACTTCGCTCAGGCCAACTTCCACGCCCGCACCCTCGGCCGCCTCGACGCCCCCACCCAGGGCGAGCACGAGGCCAAGCAACTCCTCTCCGTCGAGATCCTCGCCTCGCACGCAAACCCGTTCGTAGTGCGGGCTTTAGCCCGTATCCGCACGGCCTGAAGGCCGCACTACAAGCCCCTGTGCTGTTCTCTGGTTGCGAAGCTCCTGCTTCGCAGCCGCCACCCCGAAGCTCCCGCTTCGACCCCCTTTGCGGCAGGAGCCGCACCATGAGCGTTGCGAAGCCGGAGCTTCGCAACGAGACCAGGGTTGACGATCTGGCCACCTGGTGCTAGTATGGTGGCATGCGGTACAGACTGCACGGGTTGGACGGGTTGGCGGGTTGGGGTCACACGGGTTGGGGTCACGGGTTGGGGTCAGGTCTTGCTTTTTTCCTTTTCACAATGGCCGGGCCAAAAAAGAAAAAAGCAAGACCTGACCCCAAAGGTTGACCGCAAAGCTCGTGCCAAAGCTCGAAGCTCGTATGGCAGAGCGGGGGCGCGCCCTGTGCACTATGCGTTGAAGCTGGAGGCAGGGCGTGTGATCTGTAGGCCGCGGGCGTGCAGATAGCGGGCGCACCCAACCCCTTGCGGTTTGGGGGCTGGCACCGCGCACGGCCTTGGCCCTCTGTCAAGAAGGCGAGATGGCACAGGGGCGGTCCACGCAGCGCTTGGCGGGGAGAAAGCCGTGTGTCATAGCGCCTCTCGACACAGCTGCCCCTATAGGTCGCGAACGTGCCCGGCAGAGGGGAGGAGGAGTACTCCATCCACCTCTTGAAATCAGCTGCTCCTCGCGATAGCATCGAGCGCACCAGTGTCCTCGCAGACCTGCCAAGAAGTTCGGACTCGCCTTTCGGTGAGGAGAACAGCATGAAGCCGCGATTGAGGCTGCTGAGCGATGAGATGATTGGGCGGATCCTGGAGGAGGCGTTTCACTTGCTGGAGACGCGGGGGATCAATCTGCATCATGAGGGGCTGCTGGGGCGGCTGGGGGACCTCGGCTGCCGCACGGACAGGACGAAGGAGTGGGTGTGGCTGCCGCGGGAGTTGGTGGAGCGGTGCATCCGGTCGTGTCCGCACGAGGTGCAGTTGTGGAACATCGCGGGGACGCGGTGCTGCGGGCTGTCGGGCGATAAGGTGCATTTCACGCCGGGCTCGACGGCGATCAAGGTGCTCGATTCCGAGACGCAGTCCATGCGGCCGGCCACGGCCGCCGACATGGTGGCGTATGGCAAGCTGGTGGAACAACTGGACGCGATTGACTATTCGGCGACCGCTATCACGCCGAGCGATGTGCCGAAGGAGATCGGCGACAGTATCCGCCTATACGCCCTGGTGAAGACGACGAGCAAGCCCATCTGCACGGGGGCGTTCACCATCCCCGGCTTCGACGTGATGACGGAGCTTCAGCTCGCCGTCCGCGGCACCCGCGAGGCGCTGCGGGAGAAGCCGTTCGCCTTCTTCTCCGCCTGCCCAACGTCGCCCTTCAAGTGGAGCCGCGTGACGGCCGACAACACGATGAAGGCGGCGGAGCTGGGCGTGCCCATCGAGTTCATCGCCATGCCCCTCGCGGGCCTGGTCGCGCCCATCTCAGTCCTCGGCTGCGTCATTCAGCACACGGTGGAGACCCTCAGCGGCATCGTCCTCTCGCAGGCGACGTGTCCCGGCGCGCCCATCCTGTACGGCGGCTCGCCGGGCGTGTTCGACATGCGTTCGATGGCCGCCAGCATCTGCGCGGTCGAGGCGCAGATGATGGATTGCGCCTACGCGGAGGTCGGCAAGCACCTGGGCCTCCCCACCCAGGCCTACATCGGGATGAGCGACAGCAAGGCGCTCGATGCCCAAGCCGGCTTCGAGAGCGGCACGGGCTACTATCTGGCCGCGCTCGCGGGCATCAACAGCGTGAGCGGCCCGGGCATGCACTACTTCGAGAGCTGCCAGTCGCCCGAGAAAACCGTCTTCGACGCCGAGGCCTGCCGCCTTGCCCGCCGCCTGGCCGCGGGCATTGGGGTGCGCAACGACTTCCCCTCCGACCCCATCTTCGACGAACTTCTCCGCGAGCAGAACCTGTTGACCGCCGAGCACACGCTCAAGCACTTCCGCGCCGAGCATTGCGTCCCCGGCCCCGTCATTGACCGCACGCAGCTCTCCGGGCCATCCACAACCCTCTGGGAGCGCGCCCACGCGGAGGTCGCACGCCACCTGGCGGCCTATCGCCCGCCCGACGTCCTTTCCCCCGAGCAACTGCGCGAGGTCGAGCGCGTGATGCGCTCCGCCGCGGGCGGCTTCCCCCTCCCCCTCTGAGTGCATCGCCCCGCGAGAAAGGGGCCAGGACGCCCCCCTCCCCCCTGTAAGGTCGGACTCAAGAGCTGACAACAAGCTCCCCAGAATTGGGGGCCGTAGTCTTTATTGGCCGCCACGTTGACTCCGGGGGACGGCCGGGGTAGTCTATTATATTGGGGGGCCGTAG
>Ga0194112_10007841_pt1 | contig 13839 bp, 14 predicted proteins | sample TA2MahC400mmetaG_FD_146191 | JGI IMG/M metagenome (GOLD analysis project Ga0194112, IMG submission 146191) | Freshwater microbial communities from Lake Tanganyika, Tanzania - TA2015016 Mahale Deep Cast 400m | ecosystem: Environmental > Aquatic > Freshwater > Lake | place: Tanzania: Lake...
TTATGTTTTCGCATGAGAAATTCATAGCATTATTTTTACACCCTTTACAAGTCATAAAAACCGCATAAATAAAGGGCTATTTGATATTTTTAGGCTTATTTTTACCCACACGATTTGGAGAAGACCCTAAAAAAAGGGGAGCATTCCCGACCTATGCGGAGAAAAATATTCTTGCTCTGTTAAATCGCGCACTCCTTCGAATCTTTCATATTTGAGGAGAGCCGCCACAGCGTAAAGAAAAAGTTCATTCACGATGAATTTGAAATTATCCTCATCCCAATCGGTAGTAACGACGCCCGGGGTAGGTGCCGGGAATGAATATCCGAGAAGTCTTTCAAAAAAATGATTTAGAGAACGATATGCCTCTTCGGGAGGATTCCGGGCCAGCGCCAGGAAGACTTCGATTGCTTCATCCCTGTACGGGAGGAAATCTTCTATACTCTCAACGACCTGATCATTAAATTCCTTCCCTTCCTGGCGCTGAATTCTGAAATTTTTGAGATTCTTTTCGAAGGTATCGAAATAATCCCTGAGAGCGGCATCGGCCCCTTTTCGCAGACGAAGGGCTTCAAGTGCAAATCGATGCTTTGCAGTGGTATTCAGGGAAGGTTTATTGGGATCGATAATGAATACAGGGGACTTCCCCAATGGGGGCTTCTCATGAAGGGGCTTATCAAAAATCCACCGAAGAAGTTGCTCAAATTTCTCTGAATAAGCCTTAGGGTCCGACATATCGATGTAGATTCGCCCCTTCATATAGGTGGGAACATAAGGTCTACCCTGCTCATCCTTCTCCTTGACCACCGGGATGAATTTTTGATTTCGGTCTGCCGGGTCCACCTGCTCATAAAGCTCAGGGGAAATGATCTGGGTTTCTGTTCCGACCCCTCCCTGTCTCCCATCCGCTTTTTCAGCATAGAGGCGATCACAGACGACGATGACCTTCTTCACCGAAGGATCGGTCACCATCCTTTCCATGAACTTATATTTGTCAGCCCCCTCTCGCAGGTCCCATTTGTCCAGAACGACTTCCACTCCTGATTCTTGAAGGTCAGTAGCCAATCCTATGACCCACTCCTCATGGGATTCAGAAGTCCAGCTGTAAGATATGAAAACTTTCGGCGTCTGGGAACCCGGATTGGACATGATATCCTCCCTTTGCAAGATTACTTTAGGTACCATAATCACAGGAGGTACCAGAAATAAATTTTACTTCATTTTGTCCTGATCTGACAATCTCGCGCACTAGAATGGACTGCAGAAGGGGGGGCTATGCCCCTCGGAGAATACCAATCCAAGGGAGGGAAAAAGATGGTCAAGATCAATTTGTTACCTGAGAGACCGGAGACAGCAATTTGGAGGACGTTGGAGAAGGCAGCGTGAATATTCTGGTTCCTGCTTCCCTTTGCTTTTTTCCTATGGACAAAGCTGGTGGTTAATTCAAAATAGCCCCGACTCCGCTCTTGGAAGGGGTCCAGAGCGCCCCCGGTAAATCCCATCCGTCTCTGGGGTTGGGAGAGAACATTAGATTTGAAAACAATTCTGTCTCCGAGGCCTCCCTGGTGCTTGATGGGAGAGTGGTTAGCCACAGGATTTTTAATATTTTGACCTATTAAAAAGATTTTGCTATGATGCGGTAAATTTTGGGTTTTCCCTCAACCCTTTTCCCTGGATCGAAATCCAGGTTGCCGGTTCAAAAAGGGGATTAGAATGCGGGGTGATCAGTTAGCCCGTCAGTGGCGGGTCATTCGGGCGATTGAAGCCAGCACAAATGGCCTGACCGTAGCCGAGATCGCCAACCACAACCGGGAAGAAACCGGGATAACAACCATTTACCGCGACCTGGAAGCCCTCCAGTCGGCCGGGTTCCCTCTATACACTGAAAAGGTTGACAAGGCCAACCGTTGGGCCTTCGTTGACACTTACAAGTTCAAAATCCCCCCTCCTTTCACCCTGACGGAGCTCATGTCCTTTTATTTCTACAAAGACTTGGTGCGGGTCTTCAAAGGAACGCCATTACACGACTCTATTGATTCCGTCTTCAAAAAGATCCAACCCCCCTGTCGCCCCAAGCTTTGCGCTACTTGGATTAGATGCAGTCGGTTTTTCATGTGGGGATTAACCCCTACAAGGATTATGCTCAATTCAGAAATATCCTGAACCAGGTGAATCAAGCAACAATGGAACGACGCCGGGTCGAAATGGTTTACCATCCCCTTCACAGGAAAGAAAGAACTCTCCGAAAGGTAGACCCTTATAAGGTCTGGTTTTATATAAATGCCAAAAAAGAAGACAGTTTTGGTTGTAGATGATGAGGTTGGTCCGAGAGAAACCTTGCGGATGATCCTGGCACCTTTTTATGAGGTGCACACGGCCTCCGACGGCGAAGAAGCATTACGTTTACTCGCTGGAAAGGATATTGACCTTGTAACTACGGATCTAAAAAGGCCTGGGCTTTCGGGCATTGAATTCCTCAAAGAGATAAAAAGGTATTGGCCGAATATGGAAGTTATAATCATCACCGCCTACGGATCTCTTGCCGACGCTAAAGAAGCCATTCACTATGGAGCCGGGGCTTTCATTTCCAAACCATTTTTGCCACAGGAGATCATTTCCGCGGTGGAAAAGATACTTCAACCGTAAATTTCGGAGGACACCATACATAACTCTTGAAGGAAGTTTGAGGAAAGAATATTCCATGGTCAAGGGGATATTTTCATATCAGAAGTCGAGAGCTAAAAGCAGGGGGTGTAATGATCGGGTATAGTCTCCTGCCAATTAGAATACAGAAAACGGCATATTTATCTCAAACAAACAGTAGTTTGGAGAATTGGCAGATATGAAAGACCTTTCCATCGGCACATATATTGCCTGGCAAATAGCAGCCAATGAGACGGCAGCAGGAAAGTTTGAGCATATAGAAGAGGAACATGTATTAATTGGCATCTTGAGCCTTAAAAAAATAGTCACGCTCGACCCGGAGAAAACCGGGCTAAAGTTACAAGACCACCAGGCATTGCAAATAGAAGCTTACCAAATAGAAGAATTGCTTGATAAAGTTAAAATTGACCCTACCCAATTCAGGCGACAAATTCGGGGGAAAATTGGTGATGGCAAATTTGAGCGGATAGAAAAAGTAGTCCACCGGAGTGATGCGTGTAAAAAGATGTTTAGCCGCGCAGAAGAACTCGCGACATCTTCAAAGCAAATAACCTGCCTTCATCTTCTTTTTTCTATAATGGAAGCCTCCCAAGAGATTATCAGCCAGGTACTAAAATCATCAGGTATTGAACCAGAGGCATTAAGAGAAGTCACTCTCGCCTTTATGGATATTTGGCAAAGAGGGGGCCCGGACCCGGTTAAAGTTCATCCTGGCAAAGAACAAATGGCCCCAAATGACTCTATTCATTATCTTCTCAGATATGGGAGGGATCTTACTCTTGAAGCGCGAGAAGGGAAACTCGGCCCATTCCTTGGCAGGAGAAAAGAGCTTCTCCAAGTAATTCAAACCCTCGCTCGTAGTTCCAAAAATAATCCAGTCCTTGTGGGTGAGGCAGGGGTGGGGAAAACAGCAATTGTTGAGGCCCTGGCAATGAGGATTATCCAGGATAAGGATCCCCAAGTTTTGGCTGGAAAGCGGATTATCGAGATAAACATCAGCACTTTGTTGGGAGGGACAAAATATCGAGGGGAGTTTGAAGAACGGCTTTCTCGAATTATTGAGGAGGCGCACAGGCATCCAGAAGTCATTGTATTTATTGATGAGATGCATAATGTTGCGGGTGCTGGTCGAGCTGAGGGTAGTATGGACGCAGCCAATCTCATGAAGCCAGCTCTTGCCCGAGGAGATCTGAGATGCATAGGGGCGACAACGATTGAAGATTACCGCCGCTATGTTGAAACGGACCCTGCATTGGAACGTCGCTTTGAGAAAATAGTTGTTAATGAGCCCAGTTCGGATGAAGCGTTTAAAATGCTTGAAGGAATTCGACCCAAATGGGAGAAACATCACGGTGTCAGAATTACCAATAAGGCCCTGCAGGCTGCTGTAGATCTTTCTATTCGATTTGATGTTGCCCACCGATTGCCTGACAAAGCTATCGACTTGGTTGATAAAGCAGGAGCCCGGATCCGTATACCTTTGTTGAGCGGATGGAAAGAGGGGGATAAGGTTAAGGCATCGGCCGGCACTAAAGGGATTGAAAGCCCAGGAGAGGTAACGGAGGTTACAATTGCACAGGTTCTTTCTGAAAAAATGTCCCTGCCACTGGAGCTCATCACAGGCCACATAGATGGAATGAAGCAATCTTTTCTCTTGGGGTTGGAATCGTTTCTAAAAAAGAGGATTATTGGTCAGGACGAAGCAATAAATCTTGTCTGCCAAAGACTTCTCATGAGCCACACAGGTTTGGTAAAAAACCGTGGGGCTCTTGCTGTCTTTCTTTTTGTTGGGCCTACTGGAGTTGGGAAAACTGAATTGGCAAGATCTCTGGCCGAATTTCTTTTTGGAAGTGACTTGCACCTTATACGGTTCGATATGTGCGAATACATTGAAGAACATAGTATTGCCAAATTAATTGGCGCACCGCCTGGGTATGTCGGCCATGAAGAAGAAGGACAATTGACAGGGCGCTTACGGACGAAGCCATATTCAGTTGTCCTTTTTGATGAGATCGAAAAGGCTCACCAAAGAGTTTTCGATTTGTTTCTCCAATTATTTGATGAGGGCCGTATTACTGACGCAAAGGGGCGGACCACGGATGCAAGAAATGCTATCTTCAATTATGACTTCGAACATTTTTTTAGATAAACATAGGGAGAAAATCGGGTTTGGAAACGTGGATGCTGGGGACCTAAAGGCAACCATTTATGGGGAAGTTAAGAAGCAGTTTCGTACTGAATTTGTGAATCGTATCAATGAAATAATAATTTTTCGGTCACTGAATGAGGGGCAGATAAAACAAATCCTAAGGCCGATGGTGGCTGAGATTTGTGAAAATGTCCAAGCAAAATACAATATTTCCCTTAAAGTTCCGGAAGAGGTTGAACAATTTGTGGCTCAAATGGGGTATAGTCCGGAGTATGGGGCCAGAGAACTCCGTCGAACAGTTGAAAGGCTTATTCAATTTCCGCTCAGCAATTTAATTCTAAGCGGTGAGTTAAAAAAGTTCACATGTTGGCAGGTTGTTTGTGGTGGCGGAGGACTCTCGATTATCCCAGTTTAAGATCCGTTAGCTTCTTGTATGGAGACGATATGCCGCTTCTTCAGGAAGGCGAAAAAATCAAGGGCACCTACGAGGTTGAAAGGTTTCTCGGCGAGGGGGCCTTTGCCGAGGTATACCGAGTCCGGCACCGATTCCTTGGCCGTCAAGCGATGAAGCTGTTCAAACGCGTCGGGATGACCCAAGACGAAATAGAAGAAATGCTGGGCGAAGCAATACTCCTCTCCCGAATCGGACATCCCAACATTGTCCGTGTCTTTGACGCAAACATCTTCGAGACGCCCAACGGTATTCGTGGTTATTTCACGATGGAAAATGTCTCCGGAGGGAGTCTTGACAAATTTTGGAGATCGTTTGGCGCAAACCTTATTCCCATCGAAACAACTTTGGACATCATGCGCCAAATCTGCCGTGGCCTTGCTGTAGCCCATAACGAAAAACCGCCGATCATCCATCGCGATATAAAGCCACAGAACATTCTTATTGGATATGAGGCCGATGGACTCCGTGCAAGGGTAAGTGACTTTGGCTTGGCCAAGAAAGTTAATCCAATGACACTTCTTGCCACCGCTGCCGGCACACTTGGATTCAAACCGCCTGAGACCTTTTCAAAAGCCAAGGCGGATTCATGCGCTGGCGATGTTTGGGCTCTTGGCGTTACCCTTTACTTAATGCTGACCAATAGACTTCCATATGAAGTGGATCCGGCCCTTGGCTGGTCCAACAAGAAAGCCTTTGAAAAGGAGTGTGTGTTGCCAGCTTCTTTGAATATGGATGTAGATGCTGGACTCGAAAAGATCGTCTTGCGCTGTTTGGAAATGGATCCGGCTAAACGGTATCAGAATGCAAAGGAATTGCTCGATGTGCTCGGAATGTGGAAAAAACCCAGCCCATCGAAGGAAAGTGTTCCAAAGAAGACAGGATCGTCGGAATCCAAGGCCAGTCTTGGTGCTCATTCGCCAGTCAACCAAGAAGAAGGTCAACGGTTAGCGCGCTTAGCAATCAAAAAGGCCAAGGATGAAGGACGTTTGTTTGAGGCTGCTGACATTATGGAAGAGGCATTCAACAAATCGCCATCTCTTCGAGAGAAATACGCAAATCAAGTTCGGTTGTGACGGTGCGGGATAAGCATGTGAGTTACGAATGAGCACACACGAAGATTTCATGCGGAAAAAGAAGGTGGCCGAGACAGGTGATGCGGATAAAATGGGGGACGTTGATTCTTACAGTGCATTGGGCTTGACAAGATCACCCTCTTTTTTATAAAATCAGCCCATGCCACGACAAGCTCGGTTAGATAATCTCGGCGCCCTTCACCATATCATGGTGCGGGGAATAAACCGGTCACAAATATTTGACGACGATGAGGATCGGTTTCGTTTTCTTACCCGCCTGGGCGAAAACATCCTGGAAACGAGTCCTCCCTCTATGCCTGGGTGCTCATGGAAACGCACGTATTACCGCCGGTGAGGAAGTGGCCAGAAACAGCCGGTTTGAAAGTGACCAAGGGTAAGGATGAGGCATAGTTAAAAAGCTATGGGAGGACCGAAATAACATCCAAGGGGGTAATTTCCTGGCCGTCCAAATATAGGCACTTTCTCAACGTCCAAAGCAGAGTACTTCCTTACCGGCGGTAATACGCACGTCCATCTATTGGTGCGGAGCGGCCCACAGGGAATTTCCGCCCTCATGCGAAAGCCTGGTGAGCGAAGTTCGAGCAGCGATTGCCTACCGGAGTAAGGAAGAACTGGGGATATCTGGCGCAGAGATCGCCCGTCAATTGGGCGTAAATACATCCAGCATAAACCGGGTTTTAGGAAGAATGGGGCCATTGCCAACGGAATGAGTTATGCACCGTAAGAACCAACGTCCCCACTCCCCTAGCCCGTAGACAGAGAGTAGAAGAAGGAGGGCGCGGTCGCGCAGTTGGGTAGGATTATCCCCTTTGATTTGGGCAATCATGCGGTTGATCTGATCCCAGGTAGGTCCCAGGGGGAGTCCTTCGTGGCGGTAGATTCGGGGGGGGATAATCGCCTCTGCGAGCCCCGCTTTCACCCAGCCTCTCTTCTCGCAGTGGCGCAACCAACTACGTAGAAGCTTGGCCGCCGTGGCGATGGAAACCCGACTCCACCTGGGTGCGAGGTGCTGGAAATAGGCATCGATATGACCCGCATGGAGGTTTTGTAGTTCCTGACCTTGCTGGTCAAGATGGGAGAGAAATCGTCGAACTTGCCAGTCAGCGCAGCGATGGGTTGAGATGGACAGCCGCCCTCTTTGGCGCTGGAGGGTGAAAAAATCATCGATTAGGGCGTCGTAGCGACATGACGGGCGGGGAGAAGCCGGTAGGAGTCGGCCAAGCGATTCGATGAACTCCATAGCTACAGAACGGAACTGTTGCTGTGGCCACTTTAAGTTGCTTGCACGGCCCATTGCAACGCGGTCCGCTGCCCATGAAGCTGCCATCGCGTTAAGTTTATCAGGGCTAAAGTGATGATCCCTGGGCCACTTCGCAAGCTCCTTGGATACGCAGAGACAATAGCGTGCTTGCCTCAGCAAGGTGCCGTGAGCTGCTCCTCGAGCGGCAAGCGTTTCGAGGTAGGTAGCTCGCTCCTGTGCAAAGGGTCCCTCGCAATGGCGATGTAGGACTGCCGGATAAGAAAAAAACGTCTGGAACATGGTGTGCACCTCCTTGCAGGAAATTACACCATGTTAGACGCCCAGAATTATGTGGTGAAGACTCGTCCTATTAGGCAATTAAGACAAGACCTTACCGCATCCTCGCCACATAATTTATTACGCAACATAACGCACCTTATGTTGTTAAAAACATAAGATGCAGGAAATCTGCACGTCCAGTTCTGTGAGGGGCCGGGGCCAACGGATATAGGGTTGAAATAGTGTGGCACCGCCGGGAAACCAGGCGGCCAACAGAGAAAACAAACCTCAACCTATCGTATCGGAAGAAACCGGTCTACTCGACTCAAAACATATAGGGCAGGCGCAGAGAAGAACTGGAAATTTCATTCATACCAACAGGTTGGTATGAGTTGCGCAGTAAGCGCCTAATTCCTTGAATAAAAGACTGCTTCTTCTCTCAAAATAGACTTACGAAGAGAAACGGAATCCCTCTGGGAGAAGACCTATTATTGTTTTGGAGGTCGCGGATGAGATCACTTTCCAACGAAATCCAATCTCTTGCGCATTCCACCGGGGCGGATATGGTGGGCTTTGCTCCTGTAGAACGGTTCGTGACCGGGCCGGAGAAGACTCGCCCCGTTTACTACATGCCCACAGCTCGTTCAGTCGTCGCCATAGGCATCGGATACCCGCGCTCCATCGGTGAGGTGTGGGGAACTTATGCCGAAGAGCGTGGCCTCCCGGGGCCTTATATGTGGTTTGGCTTTGCCTATCTCAATTGGGAGTTGTCCCGGGTCGCCTTGAAAGTGGCTAAAGTCCTCGAAGGACTGGGCTATAAAAGCCTGCCTGTTCCGCCAGCCCACACTCTGGTCCAATACCGGTATTACGAGCATTTCGATGAATGGAATCGTTATCTGGGGGATTTCTCCCATAAACATGCAGCCCTGGCTGCCGGCCTCGGCGTTTTTGGCTGGAGTAACCTTTTTCTAACCCCTACCTATGGCGCGCGGCAAAGGTTGATCTCGGTCATCACCGAGGCGCCTTTGGAACCGGCTGAATTGATGGACAGCAAAGAATTGTGTAAGCCAGAGGTGTGCGGCTACGCCTGCGTGGAAACTTGTCCCATCGGGGCTCTCCGCAAGGATCAGTCCCAGGAGTTTACCATGGATGGGCAAACCATCCGCTACGGAGCCCTGGACCACATGCGCTGCCGATGGTGCCTGGATGGATTTACCCAGGGGTCGGGAAGTCGCACTCACTTTGAGCCCCCTGAAAAATTGGTGCAAGCCGATTTTGCCCGGGCCGCAGCCAGAAGGGAGATTCCTGACAAAGGGTTATACCTTATGTCTTTTATCGACTTCTGCGGCAAGTGTATGCACCAGTGCCCCAGTCCGACCTTCGCTTACACTCCGCGCCCCAGCGAACGATTCCCGGACCGCACCGGATGCCGTTACTTGCCCCGGTAGATTGTACTATGGGTACTACAGTAATGTCTCCCGGGGAAGGCGAAAAGAAACCGAGGACGACGGGGTCCCCTCCATCCTGGAAGCGGATAAAAGCTCCAAGGAATACCGGAAGAACTTGGCCCGGCTCATTCAAAAAATCGGAGCCTGTCCCCGACTTGATCGGGGAAGGTCGATCCCCTGACCTGCCCGAAGCCTGTCCTGAGCCTGTCAAAGGGTGTGGGGGAATCATGCGGATCCTGGCGTTCATTGAAGACCAGGAGGTCATCAAGGCCATCTTGAAACACCTGGGCCTCTGGCTGGTCAGATCGAAACCCACCCCCACGGCCCATGCGCCACCTGCCCTGAAGCAAATTGGTTCAGGGCAAGCCGGATACGTCCTGGATCATTTCTGTCAACTCTCCCTGAACGACGATCACTTGCATCGGGACCCTGATTACTCCTGGGAAGCTTATCTCCAATCGTAGGCAAAGGTGGCGAATCGGGGGTGGAAGGGAACCGGTTTGTCCGGAGGAGCGCCAAAACGGCCTGAGAAGCCTCCCCCAATGGCTGAAAATGCCCCTCCTCGCCTCGATCCCCAAATTCCCCCGCCCTCTTGCTGAAAAGACCCCCATCCAAACCCCAGATATTGTGTGAAAAATCCCCTTGACACACAATTCCCCTTTTGGTATTTTTAACCCGCCAAAAAGCGAGTTCCTATCAATTAACCTGCCAAAAAGCGAGCTCCTATCAATGATTCGATTGTGATCGTTAAACTGGGGTCCTCGGGTAAAATGGAGCAAGAGGAGGATGATTGGAAGACACGGAATTTTATAAAGACCCATTGGTCTTGCCGGATCACTGGCGGGCGGGTAAAGTAACACTGGACTTGGCTGCCAGGCGAGTGGACGTTTGCGTGGAGGAGGCGGCCGGGGTGAAGTGGAGTTATCCCGAATGTGGCAAGGGAGCGGCAACCTTATTTAACCCAGGTCATATGGCCTGTTGGGGCTAAATGGCACCATAATCAATACGGAAATGACGAAAAGGAGGAAAAAATGAAAATTAGAAAGAAAATTATAATGCTTCCAGTTTTATTCACTGCAGTAGGGTTTATCCTCGAGCTACTTGCCTGCCCGTCAACAGCGAACGCATCGGAGAAATGGTTAAATCTTTCTTGGGTTGGTATGCATGCCAAGACAGAAGCTCGAATGCGCTTAACTCAAGAACTAGTCGATCTAATTAACGAGAAAGCCAAGGGGCAAATTCATATTAAATTCAAGGGGGGCCCGGAGGTAATCCCGATTGCACAGCAAGGAACGGCTGTCTCCAAAGGGGTTGTTTTTATGTCGCAACTTGCATCGGCATCGTTCGAATCGTTAGTGCCGAGTGGTCCGATGGTAATGGTTTCGGACATAAGCCACAAAGAGGAGAAGCTGGGAGGCGCCTATGATATTTGGCGTGAGGCTTACGCAAAAGCCGGACTGTATTTTCTGGGAAGGTCTGATGCCAGGAACAAAAGGTCCTTTTATCTTGGCTTCAGAAAGAGTGTTAGTTCCGTCCTGGACCTAAAGGGCAAATCCATGTCAGGTTCGACCGTCTGGGGGAAAGCAATGGCCGAAGCCCTAGGCATGAGTTTTAGCGTCGTAAAGAGCGGGGAGGCGTACACTGCCTTGGATACGGGGGTATTCGATGGGTTTGGAACCACACCGCCGATTTGGATCGCGTGGAGTATGTATGAAGCGGTGAAATACTTTATCGATCACCCTATTTTTTACACCAATATGGTCATCATATTGAATTTAAAGACTTTCAATGAATTTCCCAAGCCTCTGCAAAAAATAATCCATGATGCCTATGATGAAATGGAACCTAAGTTTACCAGCGAAATGCAAAAGGAAGTTGACAAATGCTATGAAATCATGAGAAAAACCATGACTCCAATCAAATTTTCACCCGGGGATGAAAAATTATTTATCGAAACAGCATACAGAGCCCAGTTGAAAAGATCCTTAGCTGAAGCCCCCATTTATGGACCCAAATTGGTGAAACCTCTTGGATTGGAGAAATACCTGGAAAAATAAAACATGGTACTTGGGATTTAAAAAAGACATATTTAAATTGCCTGGCCAAGACTCAAGGCTAAGAAAAGGAAACCGGTCGATGAAGATTCCTACACCCTATGGCCTTTTATGGGGAATCAAAAGCTGGGTTTCCAAAAGAGCATCGCACCCTTTGGGTCCTGGGCGGGGTTGAAGCCTCGCCCAGGGATTCGAGCAAGCAGGTTGGCCTCCGGTCAACATTGGGCCAGCTTACTTTTTCACTCATTCTGCTGTGGATTTCTTCATGAAATTTATTGCCAAATTGGATTTCTTTTTCGAAAGTCTCAACAAATCATTTTCAGTTTTATCGGGGATCCTGATTATCTATATCATGGCATCTGTAAGCACCTCTGTCTTTTACAGGTATTACCTGGGAATTGCCAACACATGGGTTCTGGAAACCTGCGAATTCGCCATTCTCTACATCACATTTCTCAGCGCGACGTGGGTGTTAAAAAAAGAAGGGCATGTCAATATGGACATCGTAGTAGCTCGCCTGAGGATGAAAACACAAGATCTTATTTATTCGATCACTTCTATTTTTTGTTCATTGATCTGCCTCTGTATTTTTTTCTATAGCTTGAGGGTTGTATGGGAACATTTTTGGACAGGCCAAATCTTCACCGGAGCAATCAGGGTTCAATCCGCTTATATCCTGGCGGCCATTCCTTTGGGTTTTAGCCTGTTAACGATTCAATTTTTAAAAAGGGCTTATGGTTTTTTTCAAAACTGGAGATCGCCGGAAAGCGATAAGGGGTAAGGAGATCCTCCTTGGAATGGCAATTTATGTTGTTGCTTTTTTTTGGGGGTCTGGCAATTTTAATGGTCTCCGGAATGCCCATCGCAATGGCTTTTATGACCCTGGACGTAATATTTATGTTTTGGCTCTGGGGTGGCGATGTCGGGTTAGAATTATTCTCATTAACTCTTTTTTCCTCCGTTTCAAGTTTTACATTCCTCCCCATTCCCCTTTTCATCCTGATGGGGGAAGTCATGTTTGCTACCGACATCGCGCCGAAAATGTTGGATACTCTGGATAAATTGTTGGGCCGGATTCCAGGCCGGCTGGGTCTGCTGGCGGTAGGCGGCGGAACGTTATTTGCAGCCCTAACAGGTACCAGCATTGCGAGCGTCGCCACTTTGGGCACATCCCTCACTCCGGAAATGGAAAAGAGAGGCTATAAGAAGACGATGAGCCTCGGCCCGATCTTGGGCGCCGGTGGACTGGCTATTATGATTCCTCCCAGCAGCCTTGCCGTATTGTATGGAGGGATAGCTGAAATATCGGTTGGAAAGGTTTTAATCGCAATCATCATCCCCGGTTTATTGATGGCGGCCCTTTACGCGGCCTATATTATTATTCGATGCATGCTTCAACCTTCCCTAGCTCCAGCCTATGATATCCTTTCCATTGCCCTAGCCAAAAAGCTTGTTGGTTTTGCCGTCTATGTACTGCCATTGGCGATGATCATATTTCTGGTGGTCGGGGTCATATTTGCCGGCATTGCAACGCCAACGGAGGCGGCGGCCACGGGGGCTCTGGGATGTTTTATCTTGGCCGCGGGGTATGGACGGATGACTTGGAAATTGGTTAAGATCTCTGTCGCCAATACGCTCAAGACGACGGGTATGCTGTTTTTAATTATTGCCGGTTCGGTTGCCTTCAGCCAAATTCTTGCTTTCTCTGGTTCAACCGAAGGTCTTGTCGCCATGGCTAAAGATCTTCCGCTAAAGCCTATCCATATTGTAATCGCCGCGTTGGCCATCGTACTCTTTCTGGGGATGTTTATCAGCGTCACTGCAATCATACTGATTACTGTCCCGCTATTTAATCCCGTAATAACTTCCCTGGGCTTCGATCCGATTTGGTTCGCCGTATTAATGTTAATCGCCATTGAAGTGGGCGTCACCTCACCTCCTTTTGGATTGAGTCTTTTCGTCATGAAAGCCGTCGCTCCTCCCGGCACCACCCTCGAGGATTGTTATTGGGCTGCCTTACCATTCATTGGCTGCGATTTGCTTGCTATAATATTAATCATTATTTTCCCTAAAGTCGCCTTGTGGTTGCCAGGCATAATGTAATCTTTAAACCCAAGGAAACGTGAATTTCTGAAACATCCTGGGAACAAAGGGAGAAAGCCCTTTAATAAAACCGTTTTTGTAATTGTTTAGTCATCTCAAAATCCTTCCCGTCCTCCTTTTATTAAAGGGTGGAGATTAGAGTTTGCCCCTTTGAAAAAGGGAGATAAAGGGGGATTTTTATAGTGATCATTTGTAATTCTTGAGATTTTTAACTCTATTAGATAAAGCTATTGGGATAGGGGACGTTGGTGTAAACACAACTTATAAATATTGATCCAAATTACCCACTTTCTCAAAACTCGCATAGTGATTGACCAACGAAGTGGTTACCCCTAAAAACCGCGCCACTGACGCCCC
>Ga0194112_10007843_pt1 | contig 13837 bp, 9 predicted proteins | sample TA2MahC400mmetaG_FD_146191 | JGI IMG/M metagenome (GOLD analysis project Ga0194112, IMG submission 146191) | Freshwater microbial communities from Lake Tanganyika, Tanzania - TA2015016 Mahale Deep Cast 400m | ecosystem: Environmental > Aquatic > Freshwater > Lake | place: Tanzania: Lake...
GGAATAGTAATAGGGCGTGAACGCCTCGAACTCGGCGGCACAGGTATCTACGGACTTGAAGACCGGCCGCACGCCCAGCGCCCGGCGGCGGTCGCGCACGGCCTTCTCGGTGGTCGCCAGCATCCGCGCAAGTTGCACGTCGCTGAAACCGTGCTGCTTGGCGCCGGCCAGTTCCTCGCGCGACAGCGCGTCCGGCCCGCCCGCGTCACGGTGCTTCTCGACCAGCGCGAATTCGAACTCCACCAGTTGCTTGATGTTGTCCAGGAACCACGGGTCGATCATCGAGAGCCCGTATATTTCGTCGGTCGTCAGGCCCAGTTGGTACGCCTGCTTGATGTGGAAGACGCGCTCCGGCCCCGCCGTGGCCAGCGCGCGGCGGAGGTGGTCGTCGCTGGCCAGCATGGGCACGTTGTCGAGGCCCGCCCGCCCGATCTCCAGGCTCCGCAGCGCCTTCTGTAGCGCTTCCTTGAACGTGCGGCCGATGGCCATCGCCTCGCCCACGCTCCGCATCGACGTCGTCAGCACCGCCTGCGTCTGCGGGAACTTCTCGAACGTGAACCGCGGCACCTTGACCACGCAGTAATCTATGGTCGGCTCGAAGCACGCGGGGGTCTGCCGGGTGATGTCGTTGCGGATTTCGTCCAGCGTGTACCCGACGGCCAGGCGCGCGGCAATCTTGGCGATAGGGAACCCTGTGGCCTTCGACGCGAGGGCCGACGAGCGGCTGACGCGCGGGTTCATCTCGATGACCATCATCCGCCCGTCGCGCGGGCGGACGGCGAACTGGATGTTCGACCCGCCCGTCTCCACGCCGATCTCGCGGACGATGGCCACGGCCGCGTCGCGCATCTCTTGGTACTCGCGGTCCGAGAGCGTCTGCACCGGCGCGACGGTGATTGAGTCGCCCGTGTGCACGCCCATCGGGTCGAAATTCTCTATCGAGCAGATGATGACCACGTTGTCCCTGAGGTCGCGCATGACCTCCAGTTCGAACTCTTTCCACCCCAGGACGGACTGCTCAACCAGGACCTGGTGGATGGGGCTGGCATCGAGCGCCAGTTTCGCCAGTTCCAGCAGTTCCTCCACGTTGTAGGCCACGCCCCCGCCCGTACCGCCCAGGGTGAAACTGGGGCGCAGGATGACCGGCAGGCCGACCTCGCCAACGGTCGCCAGGGCCTCCTGGACGCTTGCGACCACGCGGCTGGCGGGCACCGACAAGCCGATTTTCTGCATCGACTTCTTGAAGAGGTTGCGGTCCTCGGCCTTCTCGATGGCCTCGGGCTTGGCGCCGATCATCTCGACGCCGAGTTTCTCAAGCACGCCCGTCCGGGCGAGTTCCTCGGCGCAGTTGAGGGCCGTCTGCCCGCCCACGGTGGGCAGCAGGGCGTCAGGCCGCTCCTTGCGGATGACCGCCTCCACGAACTCCGGCGTGATGGGCTCGATGTACGTGCGGTCGCCCACGGCCGGGTCGGTCATGATCGTGGCCGGGTTGGAGTTGATGAGGACGACCTCGTACCCCTCGCCCTTGAGGGCCTTGCACGCCTGCGTGCCGGAGTAGTCGAACTCGCACGCCTGGCCGATGATGATCGGGCCCGAGCCGATGACCAGGATCCTGCGGATGTCGTCACGCCTGGGCATGGCAGCCCCGCATCAGGTCCAGGAACCGCCGGAACAGGTGCCGCGAATCGTGCGGCCCGGGCGACGCCTCCGGGTGGAACTGCACCGAGAAGACCGGCAGGCGCCGGTGCTCCATCCCTTCCAGCGTCTGGTCGTTCAGATTCAGATGAGTTACTTCCATGTCGCGGTCGGCCAGCGACTCGATGTCCACGCAGAACCCGTGGTTCTGCACGGTGATGTCCACCTTGCCCGTGTGCAGATCCTTCGTGGGGTGGTTTGCCCCGTGGTGGCCGAACTTGAGTTTGAACGTCCTGCCGCCCATCGCCTGGCCCAGCACCTGGTGGCCCATGCAGATGCCGAAAACGGGCAGGGGCCGCCCGGCTGGCGGCTTCTCAATCAACTGCCGCACGGTCTCCACGGCGTAGGGCACGGCCGCCGGGTCGCCGGGGCCGTTCGAGAGGAGGATGCCGTCGGGTCCCTCCGCCGCGACGTCGTCGGCCGTGGCGCTCGCCGGCAGCAGGCGCACGCGGCAGCCGAGGTCCTTCAGACGCCGCAGGATGCCGTACTTGACGCCGTAGTCCAGCACCACGACGGTGGGTCCCGCGGCGCCCTCGGGCTGCCACTCCCACGGCTCGGCGCAGGTGACCTCACGTATAAGGTCGCGGCCAACGAGGCCGGGCGAGGCCCGCGCGCGCTCGGCAGCACGCTTCGGGTCCGCGTCGGTGCTTGAAAGGACGGCCCGCATCGCCCCCGCGGTGCGGATGTGCTTCGTCAGGGCCCGCGTGTCGATGCCCTGGATGCCCGGCACGCCCGCCTCGTGCAGGTACTCATCCAGGCTGCGCCGCGCACGCCAGTTGCTCGTCACGCGCGAGAGTTCCTTGACGACCAACCCCTCCAGCCACGGCCGGTGCGACTCGATGTCCTCCTCGTTCACGCCGTAGTTGCCGATGAGCGGGTACGTCATGGCCACTATCTGGCCGCGGTACGACGGGTCGGTGATGATCTCCTGGTAGCCCGTCATGGATGTGTTGAAGACGGCCTCGCCGGCGGCCTCGCCTATGGCGCCGAAGGCGGTGCCCGCGTACGCCGTTCCGTCTTCCAGGGCCAGGACCGCGGGCATCGGCATCTAGCGCACCCCCGCGTGCTGCGCATCGAAGCGCTCTTTCTGGAAGTCCTCGGGCACCGCGGTCGGGTAGTCGCCCGTGAAGCACGCGGTGCACATGTCGGCGGGGGCGGGCACGGTCCTGAGCATGCCCTCGACCGGGAGGTAGCCGAGGGAGTTCGCGCCGATGAACTCGCGCACCTCGTCCACCGTGTGCGACGAAGCGATCAGTTCCTTCCGCGTAGACATGTCCACCCCGTAGAAGCACGGGAACCGGATGGGCGGGCTGCCCACGCGCACGTGCACCTCGGCGGCGCCCGCGCGGCGGATGAGCCGCACGAGTTGCCTAAGCGTCGTCCCGCGCACGATGGAGTCCTCCACCACCACCACGCGCCGGCCCTTGAGGACGCCCGTCACGGGGTTGAACTTCAGGTGCACCTTCAGGTCGCGCTCGCTCTGGTGCGGGTCGATGAACGTGCGCCCCACGTAGTGGCTGCGGATCAGGCCGATCTCGAAACGGGTGCCCGAGGCCTCGGAGTACCCCAGGGCGGCCGTGTTGGCCGAGTCGGGCACGCCGATGACGATGTCGGCCCCGGCGGGGTGCTCCTCGGCCAGGCGCCTTCCGAACGCGCGGCGGACCTTGTCGGCCATGGTGCCGAAGATGCGGCTGTCTGGCCGCGCAATGTAGATATACTCGAAGATGCACATCGCCAGGCGCGGGGCCGCCGGCAGGCGGCGGCTCGTCATCCCGCCGGCCCCGAGCACCAGCATCTCCCCAGGCTCGATGCCCCGCACGTACTCCGCACCCACGATGTCAAGGGCGCACGACTCGCTCGCCACCACGGTCGCGCCCCCGAGCGAACCCAGGCACAACGGCCGGAACCCCATCGAGTCGCGCACTGCGATCAACTCATCCGGCGCAAGAAACAGGAAGCAATACGCCCCGGCCACCTTCGACAAGGCGTGCGCGATCATGTCGGGCAGCGGCCCCGCCGGCGCACGGGCCACCAGGTGCAGCACGATCTCCGAATCGCTCGTGGTCTGGAAGATGGAGCCGTCCTGCTCCATCGCCCGCCTCAGCGCCGCCGCGTTCACGAGGTTCCCGTTGTGCGCCGCCGCCAGCGGCCCGCACTTGAACTCCACGCATAGCGGCTGGGCGTTCAGCAGCCGCGACGACCCCGTCGTGGAGTACCGGTTGTGCCCGATGGCGCAGCGTCCCGGCAGGCTCTTCAGGACCGCCTTGTCGGCAAAGACGGTTGACACCAGGCCCATGCCCTTGTGGCAGGAGATGCGCCGGCCGTCGCTTGCGGCGATGCCGGCGCTCTCCTGGCCGCGGTGCTGGAGGGCGTAGAGGCCCAGGTGCGCCAGGTCCGCCGCCCGCTCGGCCCCGCACACGCCGAACAGGCCGCAGTTGTGCCGCGGCAGGTCGTGCCCTTGGCTGTGAATCCGCACTCCGCACTCCGCATTCCGCACTTTATCGCGCTCCCCGTCGGGTCGCGGCCAAGCGTTTGCCTCGCTCGCTCCACATTCCGCGTTCCGCGTTTCACCTGGCCGTCACGAGCACCTTCCGCCGCCGGGGCCCGTCGAACTCGCAGAAGTAGATGGCCTGCCACGTGCCCAGCACCGGCCTGCCGCCCGAGACGATGAGCGTCAGGCTCGGCCCGACCAGGCACGACTTGATGTGGGCCGCCGAGTTCCCCTCGCTGTGCGCGTAGCGGTCCTCGAACGGCACAATCTTGTTGGTCTCGGCGATGATGTCGCGGACGACGTCCGGGTCGGCGTTCTCGTTGATGGTGACGGCGGCCGTGGTATGCGGCACGAAGACGACCGCCAGCCCTTCCGAGACGTTCTCGCGGCGGATGGCCTCGGCAACCTCCTGCGTGATGTCGATCATCTCGACCCGCGAGCCGGTCGCCACGGTCAGTGTCTGCAACCGCTACTCCTCATCGTACCCGGGTGATTGGTGCGGGGGGGATTTCCGGCGCCCGCGACGTATTCTAAGAACCCCGCGCGCGCGCTTCAAGCAAAAACGTTGACACGCCTGCCGCGAAGTGACAGAGTGGCAAAGTGACGGAGTGACGGAGCGAGAAACGTCCGCGGGGTCGTTTCCCTGCGCCGGCTTTTCTCTGTCGCTCTGTCACTTGATCACCGCGCGATGCCCTCGATACTCGGCGACATTCTGGCCGTCAAACGCCGCGAAGCGGCCGCCCTCGCCCCCCGCGTGGCCGACCTTCGCGCCGCCGCTAGCGATGCTCCGTCGCCGCGCGGCTTCGCCCGGGCCCTGCACCGGCGCATCGGCCCCCCCGCCGCCCATCCGCGCTGCGGGGCGGGAGAGGGGCAGGGGGTGCCAGGGCTGGCCCCCCCGGCGACAGCCGGCTCCATCCGCATCATCGCCGAGGTGAAGCACCGCTCGCCCTCGGCGGGCGTCATCATCGAGCCGTTCGACGCGGCCGCCATTGCCCGCCGCTATGCCGCCGCCGGGGCCGACGCCATCAGTTGCCTGACCGACCGCGAATTCTTCGGCGGCAGCATCGACCACCTGCGCGAGGTGCGGGCCGCCGCCGAGTTGCCCGTGCTGCGCAAGGACTTCATTATCGCCCCGGCGCAGGTGTACGAGGCCCGCGCCGCCGGGGCCGACGCCGTCCTTCTCGTCGCCGAGGCCCTGGAGCAGGCCGAGATGACCGACTTGGCGGCCCTCGCCGCCGACCTGGGCATGGACGTCCTGGCCGAGGCCCACGGCGAGGCGGCACTTGAGCGGGCCATCGCCTGCGGCGCCGCTTGCGTGGGCGTCAACAACCGCGACCTCGCGACGTTCAAGGTGGACCTGGCCACGACGGAGCGCCTCGCCCCGGCGGTGCTCGCGGCCGGGCGCGTCCTGGTGGCGGAGAGCGGCGTAAAGTCCGCCGCCGACGTCCGCTGCATCCTCGCCGTCGGCGCCGACGCCATTCTTGTGGGCGAGGGCCTGCTGCGCTCCGGCGATGTCGAAGCCAAACTGGCCGAACTTAAGCAGGCGTAGCATCGTTCAGCCGTCGCCGGCACGGCGACGGCCGCGGGAGGCTATGAACATATGCGCCAACTCGCCGCCACCGTAACAGTAGTACTCGCCGCGTTGCTTGCGCCCGGCACGGTGCAGGCCGAGCAGCCCGGCGTGCAGATCGACTGCGCCTTCCCCGGCGGCAACATCATCGTTGACCGCATCGAGGGCGACCGCGTTTACCTGCGGCAGGATCTGCGCGACACGGCGGGGCACTGGTTCTACTGGCATTTCCGCGCCCGCGGCGCGGCCGGGCGCACCCTCACGTTCCACTTCATGCAGGGAGACGTGCTGACGCGCATGGGTCCGTGTTGCTCGCTGGACGGCGGCAAGACGTGGAAATGGCTCGGCCCCGACGCCGTGCGCGCGGCCGACCCGCGCCTGGCGCCGGGGCCTGCCCAGGGCGCGACGCCTGCGATGCCTGACCCTCGCCGCACGGCGGGGGCTGGTCAAAGCGCGGCCGCCTCGGCCCCCGCCAGGCCGCCCGGACCGATCTTTGTATATACGTTCGCACCAGATGCCGCCGACGTGCGGTTCGCCTTCTCGATTCCGTACCTGGAATCGGACCTGAAGGCGTTCCTGGCGCGGCACGCGGGCCGGCCGGAACTCAAGGCGGCCGCGCTATGCCGCACGGCGAAGGGCCGCGAGGCCGAGGTCCTTTACCTCGGTCGGATGGATGAAAAGGCCGACTACCGCCTTGCCTTCACCTGCCGCCATCACGCCTGCGAGAGCACGGCCGGTTTCGTTCTGGAGGGCATCCTGGAGGCCGCCCTGGCCGACGATGAAACGGGGCAGTGGTTCCGCCGCCGCGCGGCCATCGCGGCCGTGCCCTTCGTCGATAAGGACGGCGTGGAGGACGGCGACCAGGGCAAGAACCGCAAGCCCCGCGACCACAACCGCGATTATGGCGACGACACCATCCACGCCACCGTGGCGGCGATCAAGAAGTTCCTGCCGGAGTGGTCGCGCGGGCGGCTGGACGCGGCCATCGACCTGCATTGTCCGAGCGTTAAAGATGATTTCATACATTTCGTCGGCGGGCCGGAGCCGGAGTTCTGGGAGCGGGCGCTCAAGTTATGCAAGATTCTCGAAGAGGGGCAGAAGGGCCCCCTGCGCTACGCCATGAGCGACAACGTGCCCTTCGGCACAAAGTGGAACACCGGCACGGGGCCGCTCGTCAGTTTCGGCCGCTGGGCGCGCACGCTGCCGGGCGTACGGGTCGCGACGACCATCGAGTTCCCGTACGCCCTTGCCCACAAGACGCCCGTGACGGCCGATGCGGCCCGCGCGTTCGGCCGCGACGTGGCCGAGGCGCTCAGGAAGTACCTCGAAACCGGGAAGTAGGCTGGGGCGTGCCCCGGCTTTCACGAGGAAAGGTTTACCGCCATGCAACGACGCGAGTTCCTGCGTATCCTTGCCTTCGGCGGCGCGGCCGCGCTGGCCGGCCCCGCGCGCCTCCGGGCTGCCGAAGCGCCCGGCGAGGCGAAGCCCGCCCTGCGCTTCGGTGCAATCGCCGACGTGCAGTACGCCGATGCCGAGACGAAGGGCAAACGCTTCTACCGCGAGTCGCTCGCCAAACTGCGCGAAGCGGTCGCGCGGCTGAACGAACTGAAGCCCGACTTCGTCATCCACCTGGGCGATCTTATCGACAACGGCTTTGAGAGTTTCGACGCCGTCCTGCCCATTTACGACAAACTCGCCATGCCGCATTACCACGTTCTGGGGAACCACGATTTCTCGGTCGATGCCGCGAGCAAGGGGCGGGTGCTTGCGAAACTGGGCCTCGACAAGTTGGGCGGGGGGCGCGGCTGGTACGATTTCGCCCGCACGGGCTGGCGGTTCATCGTTCTCAGCGGCGCGGACTTAAGCACATATGCCCACGCGCCTGGAACGCCGCAGCGCCTGGCCTCAGACCGTATGCTCGCCGACCTGAAGGCCAGGGGAGCCAGGAACGCGCAGGAGTACGGCGGCGGCGTCGGCCCGGAGCAACTCGCGTGGCTGAGGGAGGCGCTTGCAAAGGCCGACGCTGCGGGCCAGCGCAGCATCGTCTTCGGCCACTACCCCGTCCACCCGCCCGCCGCACACAATCTGTGGAATGATGCCGATGTGCTACGCGTCCTGGAATCCTCGAAGGGCCTTGCCGCATACATCTGCGGCCACAACCACGACGGCGGCTACGCGGCAAAGGGCGCCGCGCACTTCCTGAACCTCAAGGGCATGGTTGACACGCCCGACACGGCCTACGCGCTGGTCGAGGCCGCCCCCGACGCCCTGCGCGTCACCGGCTTCGGCCGCGAACCCAGCCGCGTGATGAAACTGTAATCCCCCCAGCGCGCCATGGCCACGTGCTTGCCCCGTCGTCGGGCAGCGCGGCCTACATGGCCTTTTCGACGGCGATGATGGCCTCGGCCAGCGCCCGGCGGACGGAGTTGAATCGGCCGATGTCGGCGGCCCTAGCGGGGTCCATGGCGTCGAGGCCGTCGGCGGGGAACCGCTCGCCCCCTTGAGCGTAGGCCGTCCAGTCGTCGATTATCGAGTCGGCGATCCTCTTAAGGAGCGCCTCGGCGGCCTGGACCTGCGGCGCGGCCTTGCCGGCGGCCCGGGCCCGCGCCACGGTGCTCTCCAGCGTGCAGACGTATTTCAAATCGTCGATCCCCTCGCGGCTGCGTTCGTACTCCACCGTCGGGTGGATGCGGCCGCCCTCGATCCGCACGAGCGACCCGCGTTCGCTTTTTCCGAGGCAGTAGTACCACTCCACCTTGCCGCGGACCCCGTGCTTGGCCATCTTCCAGAAGAACAGGCCGAACGGGAACCGGCCGGCGCCGGCGTTCACCAGCCACGGGACGGCCCCGGCCTGCCGCACCTCCTCGATGACCGCGCGGTTGATGAGGCGCCGCCCCTCGTTGTGGCGGTCGATGCCGTCCCACCCGTTGTTGAACGCGGCCACGTTCAGGTACGGTGCCATGGCCATGAGTTCCTTATATCCATTGATGTCGCTGGTAACGGGTATCTCGGGGAGTTCCTCGTACGTCAGGCGGGCGAGTTTCCCCGCGTACTCCACGCCCTTTATGCCCTTGTTCGTGAATTCATCGCCGATCGAGAAGAAGACCGGGACGCCGTGCCCCCGTGCCTCGGCCCACAGTTTTCGCATGACCTCGATGTATTTCTGCTGGAAGCGCTTCGAGTCCACCGGCCCGTAGCCGGTCAGGCCCGATATGGTCAGGTTCATCGGCGTGGCGAAGTAGAGGGGCTGGCGGTAGCCCGCCTTCTTGTATGCCTCGATGAACGACCCCAGGTCGCTCGTGTCGTCGTCGTGGATGGGCAGGTGGAAGTCATAAAGCGGGGCCACCACGGTCATGCCGTGCTCGCGCATGTCGGCCAGTTCCCTCGCCAGGCGATCGGGGTCCTTCGGGCTGGAGTAGTTGTAGCCCAGCGCGAAGGGCGGCTCCTGGAGCCGCACCGGCAGCACCTCCAGTTCCACGTCCAGCCGCGCGACCGCCCGGCCTTCGCTCGTCACGCTGACAGCGCCGCGATACGTGCCCGGCCGGGCGCCCTCGGGCGCCTTCACGGTGACCCAGAACTGCTCCTTGCTCCAGGCGGGCATGTCCCACGGGCGGCCGACGTCGACGAGCACTTGCTGCCCTTTGCCCTGGAACTCCTCGGCCGACGCGATGCGCACGGCCGAGGCCGGGATCGTCCCGGCGTCGCCCTTCAGGTCGCCGGCCGTGATGAACGTCTGCGGCAGGCGCTCCTTCGGCCGCACGGCGAACGAGAACGGCTCGTACTCGCCCGGCGCGGCGAAGATGCGGGCCGTGGATGACGGCGTGCCGCCCAGCGGCTTCACGTCGACGTCCTGGCCCGCGAGGTAGTCGGTGACGTAAATCTCCACGTCCGCGGCGCGGACGGAAGGGCAGGCGGCCAGCAGGAGCAGCAGCGTGCAAGCGCGCTTCATCGCCGGATTCCTTGACGAATGACTAATCTTCTATTGTCGCCCCCACCGGCGTCATCTTCGCATCGTCCAGCCAGATCGTGCCCTTGCCGATGACGTATATATAAAAGGTAAACTGCTGGGCGCCGGCGTCGGGCGCGCCCTTCAGGGTCACCTGCGTCCACTCCGCCGGGACCTTCTGCCGCAGCGTGCCGCGGGCGCCGCTCTCGAAGTTCAGGAACAGCATGTTCTCGCCCTCGCCCATCGCCCACACGGTAAAGACGTACTCCGTGGCGCCCGGCACGATGGGCAGGGGCGGCGTGCTGAGGCCGATGCGCCCGGCCTGACCCTTGCACGCGATGCGGGCCGACCACTTGCCCGAGTGCACGAACTCCGGGCGCTCTTCCCACATGTTCTCGTACTCGCCGCCCCAACTCCAGCCGCCCCACCAGAGCCACCGCGAGCGGTTCGGGGCGGAGTTGCGGTTCACCTCCTCGAAGCCGCCGTTCTGGATGAGGTCCAGCGGCGGGCTCGCGACGGCCAGCATCGTGGGCTGAAAGCGGCCGGCCCGGCGGTCCTGGAGCATGGCCTTGCGGCGGGCGTAGGCGGCGTCGGTCAGCAGGCCCGCCTGCTTCTGCGCCTCGACCGACGCGAGGGCGGCCTCGATGCGCTCCTTCGGCCACAGCCGCGCCACGAGCGCCTCGCGCGACTCCGCCGCCCAGGCTGCCAGGCCGGCGGCGGCAAGGGCGCCCGCAGTGATGGCTGCATATCGCAATACATGCATAATCGCGTCTCCTTCGGCGCGGCGGGCGAACTCGCCGGCCAAATGTTCAGCGCACCCCGCCCCCAGCACGCGGTGCGCAGTGCCGCCGCCTCGCAAGTGATTCATATAGCGCCTCACCCGCCGCCGCAAGCATTATGTTGCATGCTGCGCCGGGGGCGGGTAGTGTGCGGCTGTTCGTGCACTGGGCGGTGGAAGGAAGCGGGAAGGGGTGTTTCCATGACGCGCGCAGACGGTTGGTTGGCGGGGTCGGCGCTAGTCCTGCTCCTGGCCGCGGTCTGTGCGGCCAAGCCGTCCGCCGAGTACCGCGCGCGGTGGAGCGATCCCGCGCTCCAGAAGAGAATAGATGAGAACATCGAGGCCCGCCGCAAGGCCGACGCCGCCGTCACGGTGGTCGATGCCGCGGACCGGCCCGTGGCCGATGCCCGCGTCGCGGCCGTCCAGAAAACGCACGAGTTCCTCTTCGGCGCTAATGCGTTCATGGTGGGCGGGTTCGACACGCCGGAGAAGAACGCGGCGTACGAGGCGGCGTTCGGGCACCTCTTCAACTTCGCAACCGTGCCGTTCTACTGGTCGGACCTTGAGCCGAAGCCGGGGCAGGTGCGGTTCACGAAAGACTCGCCGCCGATCTACCGCCGCCCGCCGCCCGACCTCGTGGTCGAGTTCGGCCGCCGCCACGGCCTCACCCTGAAGGGCCACCCGCTCATCTGGCACTCGTGGCTGCCGCCGTGGCTGCCGAAGGATGACGAGGCCCGGATGCACGAACTCATGGCCGGCCGCTTTGCCCAGGTCGCCGACCGCTATGCCGCGAGCATCCGTATCTGGGACGTGACCAACGAGGTCCTCGCCCACGGCAACAAGGGCGGGCCGCTGCCCGAAGGCTACCTGGAGTGGAGTTACGCCGAGGCCGCGCGCCGATTCCGCCCCGACAACATCCTGATGATCAACGAGACGACGGGCGGCGCCCACGGCGGCAGGGGCGAGGGGGCCGCGTACTACCGGCAGATCCAGGGCCTCCTGGGCAAGGGCCTGCGCGTGGACGGCGTGGGCTTCCAGTTCCACCTCTTCGGCGCGGGCGCGTACGAGCGGCTCCTTGAAGGCAAACTCCACCCGCCGCAGGACCTTTACGCCGTCTATTCGACATATGAAAAGTTCGGCAAGCCGCTCTACATCACCGAGATAACCGTGCCCCAGCGTTCCGCGCCCGACGGCCAGGAGGAGCAGGCCGAAGTGGTCGCCAACCTTTACCGCCTCTGGTTCAGCGTTCCGCGCATGGCCGGCATCACCTGGTGGAACCTGGCCGACGGCACGGCCGTCAAGGGCGAGGACGTATACCGCGGCGGCCTGCTGAACGAGGCGCTTCAGGCCAAGGCGGCGTACCGCAAACTTGACGAACTTATCAACAAGTCATGGAAGACCCAGGCGGCCGGCCGCACCGACTCGCAGGGCCGCTTTGCCTTCCGCGGCTTCTGCGGTACGTACGCCGTCACGGTCGAGTCGCCCGCCGGCAAGCGCGAGTTCCAGGTGAACCTCTCCGCCGGCGGCCCCGGCGCCTTCCGCCTTGTGCTGGCAAGTCGCCTGGCGCCTTGACTGGCTCGCGCGGCGCGGCTTCCGCGGCGTCGCGCGCAGGCGGCGGTTCGGCCGGCTGCCTCTTCAAGGCTTCGGAGAAGAACGCCGGCGCGATCACCATTCCGCGCATAACGCGTCCGACTTTGCACAGACTTTATCTATCACGATATGATTGGTATAGAGGACGATAGCGTATCCGGCAACCGCATGAGGGCCGCAGGGGCGCTAGGCGGGGCGGCGGCGGGACGCAGGCGGCGAAGCCGCAGCGCATCCCGGACATCCTCGCGGCTCTCGCCTGACGGCGACGCCTGCTGTCGCGTCGGCACGAGAGGCGGTTGGTCACTCGGCGGCAGGAGCCCCCGCGCATGTGCGAGAGCGTCGACGCCGGAATCAGGCATGGCGAGCGCCGGCAGGGGGACAACGTTGGATGCCAGCCCGCCGCCGGAGGTCGGCAGCGGGTCGAGGTGCCGGCCCAAGGCAAGGCCAGCCTGATATACGCTCGTGAATCCGTCGATATCTGCCAGGGTGATCCGCCCGTCGGGCGGCCGCGGGCCGAAGCCGACGCCGCGGAAATCGGCGTCGGGGCTTCCGGCAAGCCAGGCGTTCCTGAACCCTTGGCGGTCGTCGGGCCCGATTGCAAGGTCTCCGTCGAAGTCGCCGCGCAGGCTGCCCACGTAGAACGCAGCGGCCGGGCCGATCGCGCCGCCAGCCAGGCGGTTGCCGGCGGGGTCCGCCAGCAGTGCCGTGTCGAGCGTCACCTTGACCCACGTGTCCACGGCCGCACCGGGCGCCAGCGTGATCTGCATGGCGCTCGTGTTGAAGCCGCTCACCGCCAGCGGCTCAAGCGCCTCGCCGAGCGTCTCCACGCCGCCGGGGAAGGCGACCTTCTGTACCAGCACGGCATCCGGGGAAAAGTTGACCCGCTCGGAGAAGTTCAGTGTTATGGTGCGGACTCCGAGGCCGCTAGGGTCAACGGCGCCCACGCCGCGCCCTGCCCGCTGGTTTAACTCGACGGCATCCACCGAGGGGGCGATGGTATCGCGGACGGAACCGTCGTGGGCCGACGCCTCGATCTGGCCTTCGTTCAACTCGGCGACCACGAAAGAGACCGGGGCGGGCGCCTGGAGCGTTCCGACTACGTCAAACGTCAGTTCCATCAGTGTGCCGCCGGCGGCCAGCGGCTGGGAGGAGGCGAAGCCCGCCCGGATGACCCCCGGCTGGCTCGTGTTGAACGCATAACCGCAGCCGGCGGCGACCGCTCCCGGCGCCACAGACTCCAGGGCAAGCGCCGACACATCGTAACTGATGATGATGTCCGCCGAATAAACCTCGACGCCGGCGAAGGTGATACTCAGAGGCAGCACGACCTGTTCAGCGTTGTGGCTCTCCACAGTTGGCAGCAAGAGGGCGGCGGATGGGCTGTTCAGGGGGATGACGCCGCCCTGTCCGCCGCCAGGATGCGTCCAGTTGCCGGAAACGTCGCCAATGAGGATGGCGGTAAAGTTCTGGCCGGTCTGGTCGGCGACCAGAAGGCTGTAGGGCCGATTTTCGGGCTTAAAGAGCCAGACCCGGCCTGCGCCGGGGAACGGAACGTCGATGAGTTCGACGGACTTCTGGAGAATGTAGAACGCGTCCATTGACGTGACCATTCCGTTGCGGTTCACATCGGCCGCCAGCACTTGGTCGGGAGTCAGGGTGATAAGCCCGACGGCAGCCCGGAGCACGAGCGACGCATCATAGGCGGTGATCTCGGCCACGTCGTCGGTCTTGGCGGGCGTCAGGGTATAAGCCCCGCTAGGAATGTCC
>Ga0194112_10007844_pt1 | contig 13837 bp, 6 predicted proteins | sample TA2MahC400mmetaG_FD_146191 | JGI IMG/M metagenome (GOLD analysis project Ga0194112, IMG submission 146191) | Freshwater microbial communities from Lake Tanganyika, Tanzania - TA2015016 Mahale Deep Cast 400m | ecosystem: Environmental > Aquatic > Freshwater > Lake | place: Tanzania: Lake...
GCCCCGTCAGGTCGCGCGGCAAAAGACCCTGGCGCTCGTACGACGCGAGGTCGTTGGCGAAGCAGAGCGCGCTCCGCAGCCGATCCTGGAGGATCGGGTGCGTGCGCTCGATCGCGGCGGCGAGCCCGTCCGGCGGAATCCGCGCGAAGGCGGGCAAGACGAGCGTCTTCACAGCGAACGCGAGGGCGAGCGCCGCGCAGATCCCCGAGACGACCGCTCGCGCCGCGGGCTCGAGCACGAAGAGCCAGTCGATGGCGAGCGTCAGAGCGACCGCCGCCGCCAGGACGAGGAACGTCCGCCCCGCCCCGCGGGCGAGCGCAGCCCAGCGCACCTCGCGCTCGAGCGCGCGCAGGACCCTCTCGATCCGCACGCGCGCGCCGTAGATCAGAGGAGACGGCTCCATTTCCGGATGATCCATTCCGCGATGAGGAGGCTCGCGAGGACCGCGAGCGTGAACGTCCGGTCCCAGAGTGTGATGGGCTCCTCGCTCGCGACCACGCTCTGCGTTCGATCCGGGATCGCCTCGGGGATCGTCGCGATCGCGTCGCCGCCGTAGACGGCTCCGCCCGAGCCCTGCGCGATCGCCAGCAAGCTCGCCGCATCGAGCGACGGCTCCTCGAACTCGAGGTTCGGGAGCTCCACCTCGACCGCCTTCGATGCATCGCCGAGCGCGATCCCGTACAACCCCGGCGCCTTCGCATCGAATCCGCCTCTGTACCACCCGGGGCGGTTCGGATCCGCGTCGAGGACGATCGTCTCCGCCGCGCCCTCGGGCCCTGTGATCGAAACGGCGACCGTCGGATCCGCGAGCGGCTTCCAGGTCGCATCCAGGACCCGCGCCGAGACGAGGATCCGATCCCCGAGGGCGTATGTCTCGCGATCGCTCGTGACGACGGCGCGCCTGCCGCCGACGAGCCGCCCCTCCGCGAGATGCCGGATCCACTGCGCCCAGTAGCGCCGGTATGCCGACTCGGCCAGCGTCTGCCAGCGCCACGTCTCATCGAAGCCCGCGAAGACAACGCGCCCCGCGCCGTAGAACTGCGACGCGAGGAGGATCCGCGGTCCCTCCGATGTCCCGAGCGATGGATCCGGATGCGCCGCCAGCACCGTCGCCGCCGGCTTCGGCCCTCGGATGGGGAACGACCAGTACATGCCCGCGAGCGAGTCCCAGACCGCGCGCGAGCGGTCCGGATCCGCGTCAAACCGGAGAGCGGCATGCGCGATCCCCGCCTCGGTCACCGCGACCGGCCAGGCCCGTGTGTAGTACCGGCCGACGCCGATCTCCGACTCCGCCGATGCCCAGTCGACCTCGACCGGCAGGATGTCGACGGCCTTCGCCGTCTTCGGATGGCGCAGGAAGCCGAGCGTGTACTTCTCGCCGGCGATGAAGAAGAGCCCGCCGCCCCCTTCGCCGACGAATGTGACCAGGAGGTCGGCGAAGCCGTCCGGCGTGCGCGACGCATCCGGATCGCAGAGGATGACGACCTCGTACGCCGAGATCTCCTCGGGCTGCGCGGGAAGCTTCTCGATCCGCTTGTCCCCCTCCTGCGGGAACTGAGGATCCGCGCTCTGGAGCCACGTGGAGAGCTCGATCCTGTCGTCGCGCTTGAGCAAGTTTTTCAGGAAGCGGTACTCGTACGAGGGACCTCCCGCGACGAAGAGGACGCGAGAGCGTTCCTCGACGACTTCGACCGTTGCGGTGCGCTCGTTGTCCGCCGTGACGGTCTCGCCCGGGGCGGGCTCGATCCAGACCGAGTAGAGACGCCGTCCGATCGCGCCCGGCCGATCCTCGAACCGGAGGACAGGTCCGCCGCCGACAGGTTCGAGGCTCACCGTCAGGCGCTCCAGGACCTTCGCCTCGCTGTCGCCCGGCCCCTTCGCCCGAAACTCGACCGCCGCCTCCTGGCCCGTGCCGCGCCCCGAGACCCGTGCCTCGATCGCGACCGGATCGCCGACGAAGACCCGCTCGCTCGCGACGATGGCCTCGACCCTCCGGTTGCCGATCGGCGTCCGATCCCCGATCCCGACGGCCAGGACGGGGATCCCCCTTCGCGCGAGGATCCGCGCCGCGCCCGCGACATCCTCGCCCGCCGTCGCTCGTCCATCCGAGAGGAGGACGATCCCCGCGACCGGCGCGCCTGCGAATCGGTCCGCCGCGGCGCGCAGCGCTCCGCCGATATCCGTCACCGTCCCGCGCGGCTCGATCGCCGGGAGCGCGGGCGCGCGAGGCGCCGTCCCCTCGGAGGGCGGCGACTCGCCCTCCTTCGGCTCCACCTTCTCGTCGGCGCGCGGGATGTTGATGAGAGGTTCGATCCGATCGGAGAAGGAGAAGACGCCGACCCTGTTCCGCTCGGCGAGACGATCGAGGAGGCGCAGGTCCGTGTTCCGGAGGATCCCATCCGCGATCTGGCCGCGCGTCAGTTCCGCCGCCCGCTCCGGCGCCTCGCCGGCGGCCTTCGCGAGCGCGCCCCCGCGCGCGGCCTCGCTCGCGTACGTGTCGCGCAGGCCCATGCTCAGCGAAGTGTCGACGAGGACGAGCGTGTGCGCAGGGATCTGCCTCACGCGATCGATCTCGATGATCGGATCGAGGAGGACGGCGACCGCCGCCAGGAGGAGGAGGCACCGGAGGGCGGTCAGGACGATCCGCCGGAGCGGCGCCTTCACTCGCTCGCGCCGGTAGATCCACACACAGGCGGCGAGGATCGCAAGGACGAGGAGCACGGCCAGGAGGCCCTTGCCTCCTTCCGGAAAGCGGGCGAAGCGGAAGTGCGGGGTCGCTCCCGGGGCGACCGCATCCGGGCCGATCCCCAGGAGCGCTTCGAGCCATCGAGGGAGCCCCGTCACGTCACGACCCTCCCCGTTTGCCGATCGTCCAGGCGAGGAAAAGCTCGAAGATGGCGACCGCGATGAAGAGCCCCATCAGGAGCCCCGACAGCTCCCATGTCCCGCCGTCGCGGACGCCCAGCCCCGCCGTGTCACGGACGTAGACGAAGGGGACGCCCGCGAGGATCTCCCGGAGGCGCGCCTCGGTGGTGGGCTCGAGATCGGACTCGCGCGGATCCGCTCCGACCGCGATCCGTTCGACCCGGGATCCGCCGGCTCGCGGCGCGAGGACGAGCTCGTAGCGCCCGCCCGCCCGCGTGTCGAGGATATGCAGCCGGAACGCGCTCCCTTCCGCCTCGGCGCGGATCTCCTTCTCCGGATCATCCGGGAATCGCGGCGTCCTCAAGCGGGCTTGAGGGAGGTACGTCGCGATGTCCAGCGGCCACGCGATCGGCGTCCCGGCGATGACATTCCGCCCCGTCCCGCGCGGGCGGCCGAGGTGGGGGACGAGGTCCTGGAGGAAGACGAGGTAGCTCGGATGCCGCGGCCAGTCGGACCACTCGCGGTCCGCCGACGTCGCGACGATCACGACCCTGCCCGCATCGATCGTCCGCTCGACGACCGCGGGCGAAGCGTCGGGATCGGTGATGCGGATGAGGACGCGCGCATCCTCGGCCGGCGCGAGGCGCGCGAAGGTCTCGACGCTGACCCGGGCGAGGAGCGCCGCCGCATCGCCTCGGAGCTGGCGGAGAGCCGGGTGGTCGAGCGATGGATTCAAGTGGAAGGCCTCGCCCGCGGCGGGGCGGCTCACGCGCTCCGCGATCGCCGCCGGGAGGAGCGCCGCGAGCGTCCTGTTCGCCAGGTCCGCATCGACCTGGTCCCCGAGGAAAATCGCGAGCCCGCCGCCCGAACGTACATACGCGACGAGCCGCTCCGCGTCGCGCGAGGCGACGGAGTAGAGGTTCGCGAGGACGACCATGTCGTACGCCGTGAGGTCGACCGCACCGAGACGGTCCTCCGTCATGCGCTCGGTCTTGATCCCGGACGCGATCTCCCCTGTCGGATCGAGGGCGAAGGCGAGGAAGTCCGTCTCGCTCGCGAAGGGCTCGAGCGAGAGTTCGCCGTCGACGAGGAGGACTCGGATGGCATCCGCGACCTCGACCGCCGCGATGCGGCTGTCGTCCGCCGCGAGGCGGTCGCCATCGATCTTCCCCTCGACGAAGATCGGTCCGGGCTCGTTGAACGTGTGCGCGATCCGGACCGTCCGGGCGTCGCCGGCGGGGATCTCATCGATCGCCGGGCCCGGGATCTCGGCATCCCCGACGCGGAGGTTCGTCCGGACGGCGCGCACCGGCGCCGTGCCCGTATTCGTCACGGTGATCGCGATATCCGCGGGCACGCCGGCGACGGGCACGCGCCGGGAGAGCGCGACCTCGGTCACGGCGAGGTTCTCGCGATCGCGGGGGCCGACATCCAGGAAGAGGAGCCGCACCGCGCTCTCATCGCCGCCCGCCAGGCGCTGGAACGCGTCCCGGATGGCATCGGGCGCGCTCTCCCAGTCGGTCCGGCGGAAGTCGCTCGCGATGACGACCGTGCGGCCGGCGCGCGGATCCGATGAGATGAGATCCGCAAGCGAGGCGGCGAGCCGGTCGGGCGCGAGACGGGTGTGTGTCGGATCGATCCCCTCGATCTCCCGCAGGAGGGTGGGGAGGCGCTCCTGGTCGACATACGAGCCGCGGCGCAGGGGCTCGTCGGGGCGGGAGGAACGGACGATCGTCACCGTCCCGCGCGCCGAGCGCCCCGAGACGCGCTCGAGCGTCGCCGACGCGGCGGCGCGCGCGCGGTCCACGGAAGAGCTGCCCGCCTCGATGTGCGCCATGCTGAGCGAGTCATCGATCGCGATGATGTGCTCCTCGGAGCGGAATGCGCCCGCGAGCCATCCGAGACCGAGGGCCGGGGCCATCGGGCGCGCGAGGGCGAGAGGGATCAACCCGATGAGGGCCATCCGCGTCGCGAGCAGGATCAGGTTCTCGATGCGGATCCGGCGGCGGCTCTTCTTCTCGGCCTCGAGCAGGAACTCCATCGCCGCCCACTCGATGATCTTGTACCGGCGGCGCGTGATGAGATGGATGATGATGGGCACGGAGACGAGACCGAGGCCCCAGAGGAGGCCGGGGTGGATGAAGGCCGCGATCATGCTCACCGCCGCCTCCTCCAGGCCCGGTGGCTCCGGGCGCGCTGGCGATGGGAGCGCGCGGCGAGGACCGCCGTCAGCGCCCCGTCCAGGGCCTCGCCGGTGTGGATCCGGAAATACTCGACGTTCCGGTGCGCGCACTCGCGCTCGGTGCGGTCGAGGAAGCGTCCGATCGCCTCGAGGTAGCCGCGGCGCAGGGCCTGCGGATCCGCCAGGAGATCGGGCCACTCCTCGAGCCCCTTGAAGAGGGTGTGCCCCTCGAACGGGAAGCGGAGCTCGGCCTCATCGAGGATGTGGAGGACCACGACCTCGTGGTGGCGCTCGCAGAAGCCCGCGAGGGCATGCCCGAAGTCATCGGACGCCGTGAAGAGGTCCGACAGGATGATGATGACCCCGCGGCGCGGGATCGTCTCGGCGACGCGGCGCCAGACGGGCGCGAGAGCGGTCTTGCGGGCGGGCGGCGTCGACTCCATGGTCGTCGCGATGTCGCCGAGGACGCCCGCGCCCGTCGTCGCGGGGACGCGCGCGCGGACCTCGTCATCGAAGAGCGTGATCCCGACGGCGTCCTGTTGGCGGTTGAGGAGGTAGGCGAGCGACGCCGCCGCGGTCGCCGCGTACTCGTACTTCGAGAGCGCGCCCGAGCCGTAGCGCATCGATTCGCTCGAGTCGAGGAGGACGTGAGAGCGGAGGTTCGTCTCCTCCTCGTAGCGCTTGATGTAGACCCGGTCCGCCCGGGCGAGGACCTTCCAGTCGATGTGGCGCGGATCGTCGCCGGGGGTGTATTCGCGATGGTCTGCGAACTCCACGCTGTAGCCGTGGTACGGGCTCTTGTGGAGCCCGCTGATGAAGCCCTCGACGACCATCCGGGCCCGCAGCTCGAGCCGTCCGATCTTCGCGAGGACCTTAGGATCGAAGAACTTTGCGGAGTTCGCCATTCTCCGTGATCGTCCCTTCCTGCGCCGGTGTGATCTCCAAGAGCTTGTCGACGATCGAGTCCGGAGTGATCCCCTGGGCCTCCGCGTGGAAGTTGACGAGGATCCGGTGCCGGAGGACCGGATGCGCGACCGCGCGGACATCGTCGGTCGAGACATGGTAGCGGCTCGAGAGCAACGCCTTCGCCTTGCCGCCGAGGATCAGGAACTGACACGCGCGCGGGCCCGCCCCCCAGGCGACGGCGTCGCGGATGAAATCGGGGGCGTCGCCCTCGTCGAGGCGCGTCTGGCGGACGAGCTTCATCGCATACCGGACGACGTGATCCGAGACCGGCACGCGCCGGACGATCCTCTGGAGTTCGAGGATCTCGGGGGCGCCGAAGACCGGCTCGACCCCCGGCTCCTCCTCCTCCGTCGTCCGCCGGATGACATTGAACTCCTCGGGCCACGAGGGGTACTTGACGAAGATCTTGAACATGAACCGGTCCTGCTGCGCCTCGGGCAGCGGGTATGTCCCCTCCTGCTCGATCGGGTTCTGCGTCGCGAGGACGAAGAAGGGATCGGGCAGCGGGTGGCGCACGCCGCCGACGGTGACCTGGCGCTCCTGCATCGATTCGAGGAGCGCCGCCTGCGTCTTCGGCGGGGTCCGGTTGATCTCGTCCGCCAGGATCACGTTCGCGAAGACCGGGCCCTTGAGGAACCGGAACGAGCGCGTCCCGCTCGCTCGGTCCTCCTGCATGACCTCGGTCCCCGTGATGTCCGAGGGCATCAGGTCGGGCGTGAACTGGATCCGGCTGAAGGCGAGCGAAAGGGCGCGGGCGAGCGTGTTGACGAGCAACGTCTTCGCCAGGCCCGGCACGCCCTCGAGGATCGCATGGCCGCGGCTGAAGACGGCGATCAGCAGCTCCTCGACCACGTGCTCCTGGCCGACGATGACGCGCGCGATCTGGGAGCGGAGGCGATCGAAGCCCTCGGCGAGCCTCTCGACGGCCTTCATGTCCTCCGCCGCGCGCCCGGACGCGAGACTGGTATCATTCATGCTGTCCACTCCCAAGGACTCCGAAGAACGCCTCTCACCGCTGGTAGATCGGCACGTGACCGTAGGGGAGCTGAAGGACGGTCAGGGCCAGAGCGGTCCCGTAGGTCGTCCCCACCGAGTCGCCGATCCAGCTCCCGTCCCCTTGCTGGAGCGAGATCAGGCGGTCCCGGATCTCCCGGTAGTACCGGTTCCACTCGTTCCCGCCCGCCTGGTACTTCGCCTGCGCGTAGTAGAGATGGGTGTAGAAGTAATGCCCGTCGCGGCCGCTGGCCGAGACCGCCATGTCGCAGTAGCGGAGCGCCTTCCGGGCCATCGGGCTCTCGTACTCGCCGGCGTTGTAGAGCGCCGCCACCGCCGCCGCCGTGATCGGCGGCCGCGATCCCCCGCCCCAGCCGATCCGGTAACGGATCCCGCCATCGGGATTCTGCGAGCGCTCGAGGTACTGGACGGCGCGGCGGATCGTGTCGTACGGGACGTGGATGCCGGCGTTCCGGCAGGCGCGCAGGCCCTGGACCTGCGTGATCGTCACCGAACCCTCGTCGCTCTCCATATCCGGCGTATAATTCCAGCCCCCTTCCGCCGACTGGGCGCGGGCCGTCAGGCGGATCGCCCGCTCGAGGACACGGTGGATCCGGTCCTGCCGCGCCGCATCCTCTTCCATGCCGTAGACCTCGGCGAGGAAGAGCATGCTGAAGCCGTGGCCGTACATCGTCTGCCCCTCCAGGACGGGGGAGGAGATCAGGCCGTTCGGTTGTGCGACGCGAAGGAGGTAGTCGGTCGCGAGGCGGACGTTGCGCGCGTACGGGCCGCGGGTCGTGCTGCTGCCGGAGGAGAGCAGGGCCATGCCGGCGAGGCCGGTCATCGCCGCCGGGTATGATCCGTAGCCGCCCATGTTGTGCCACGAGCCGTCACGATTCTGCGTGCGGGCCAGGTACTCGAGGCCGCGCGCGATGCTCCGCTCGGCAGCGCTGTTGACACCTTCGGGGTAGCGGCTGACGCGGACGGGCGCCGAGAGGATCGCCGCCGCCACGATCATCGCGATCATTCGGCCGGCTCCACATCGACCCGCGCCTTGTACTCGCCCGTCATGTTGCCCATCGCCTGCATCGCGATGGCGAGGTAGAGGCGGCCGGCCTCTTCGACGGCATCGTCGTAGTCGCTCCCGACCAGGAAGGGCGTCCCGTTCCGTCCGATCTTCCCGATGAGCGCGCAGGCGGGGAAGTTCATGAAGCGGTTCCCGATCCGGCGCGAGCCGTCGGGCGTCGCGTTCTCGCCGTAGGCCTCGACGTTGATCGTCCCGGTCGCCTTGATCTTGAGGCGCGCGCCCTTCGTGACGTCGGCCTTCGTGTCGACCCAGGTCTGCGCCGCCAGAGCCGACGAAGGGATCTTGACCTGCGTGTGATATCCCCCGCCGCGGACGAAGGTGAGGCTGATGATGTCGGCGCGCGACACCTTGAACTCGCCGTACTTGCTCTTGACGACGTACGCCGCCTTGGTCACCTTGCCGCGGATGGTGAAACGGCGCGTGACGATCTCATCGTCCTCGCCCTGGAGAGGCGCGCTGCCCGCCTCTTCCTCCTCGGCCGCCTCGACCTGTTCGCCGATCTCCGTGACCAGGGCCTCCGCGCGCGTCCGGACCTCCTCGTCCTCGGACTTCGCGGCGGCCTTCAGGGCCTCGAAGGCGGGGAGCCCGATCTTCCGGAGCTCCTGCGTCGCCGCCTCGCGCTCGTCGTAATCGTCGCTCCCGAGACGCTTGACCGCGGCGGCGACCTTCTCCTGGAGCCCCGATTCCGGCGCAGTGACGAATCGGATCCGGACGATGTCTTCGATGGGGACGACCAGCTTGCCGTAGGCCGTTTCGATGTCGAGCGTCGTCGCATCCGGGTCGCCCGCGATCCGGCTCCCATCGCGAAGCTGGAAGAGCGGCGGCATCGGCTCGGTCGTCGCGGGGACGATGGTCACCTCGGGCTCGGCTTCCCCCTCGGCCTTCTTCGCCTCGCCGCCAGCCGCAGCCTTCTTCTCCATCTCGGCCTTCAGTGCCTCGACGGCGGCCGCCGCCGCCTTGGCCGCGGCCTGCCGGACCTCGACATCGGCCGGCGCCACCTTGATCTCGACCTTGGCCTCGCCGGCCGACAGGCTCCCCGGGACCAGCGACGCGATCACCCCTGCACAGATCCATCGGTAGAGCATCGTCACCTCCCACATCCGAGACCGGGAATGCGGGTCCGCTGTTCCCGATCCCTGCTACTTTACCACGTCCGGGGGATCGGCCAGGAGACCGAACCCATCCGGATTCCCAACCGCAACGCCCCCCCGGACAGGTACAAGGACCGGCGCGCGATCCTTGCCCTTCGTCTCCTGGGGCCTCTGAAGGATCACCTCCCGGCTTCCGGTCTTCGGATCGATCCGGACGATCTCGAGCCGCCACGTCTCGCCGGCCTCGGCCGCATGGTAGGCGAACCACCAGCTCGCCGCCCCCCGCAGTACGGCTTCCGGATCGAACGTCGCGCGCCCGGAGACGAGCGGCGTCCGCCACATTACCCGGCCATCCAGATCCACGGCGAGGAGATCCAGATCCGCGATCCACGGATAGGCGCCCGAGTATTTCGCCGCCGGCCTCGTCCTGGTCAAGGCGAGGATGATCCCGCCCGGCATCCGCCACGCGGTCCGGGCGAGGTATCCTTCGTCGAAGCGGGTCTTCCAGAGCGACCGTCCCGTCTCGGTCTCCACGCAGCCGACCCAGCCGGTCGGCCAGACGAGCCACGTCCGTCCCGGCTCGGTCCAGCCGACCCAGGGCCGGAGCCCCTCACCCCCTTCGCTCCAGATCTCGCGGTCGCGTATGAGGTCCCTCGCCACGACGCGCTTCGATGTCTCGCAGACGAGGGCGATGCCCGGCCGGCCCGGCGACATGCGCTCTGTCTCCTCGCCGTCCTTCCAGGGCTGAAGGGAGGAGATCTTCCCGGAAGCGAGGTCGATCCGCATCGGCCTCGTCGCCGTCACGAGGAAAAGCGATCCGAGCCAGGGGCTCGCCCGGTCGATGACCGGCCCCGGCTCCTTCAGGTTCACTTGCCCACCAGGCCTGATCTTCCCGTTCGCAGGATCGATGACCATTCCCTCGGTTCCGGCAAAGACGAAGAGCCCTCGGGGCGTGGTACATACCATGGGCCCGCGCAACGCGCCCATGCGGATCTGGTTCTGGATCTGGTAGGACTGCATCCCGGAGCGGACGAGGGCGAGCACGGGATGCTCCATGGAGCGGATCCATTTCTCGCGGGATCGGAAGCCCTCGCCCTCCTCGGCCAGTCCGTATACCCCCGCGCTCGTCACCAGGGACCAGGTATCGCCGAATCGGCAGAGGATCTCCTCGTCCCGGTAATACTGGAGAGTGTCGCCTGGGATGCTCGACAGGTCGGGCCAGTCGCGCAGAGGGATCTCCCCCCGTGCCTCGCCGTCCGGCCCGAAGACGATGAGCTTCGCCCCTTCGCGGACGACGATCCCCGGCAGCTCGCCGCCCATCCCGCGGGCGACGACTCCGTTCTCGACCTTCTTCCAGAACCGGAGCACCGGCTTCTCCGGGAGCGAGACAGCCGGATCGGGGATCCCGCCGAGGAGCTTCTCGATGAGAGCGGCACGCGTCGCATCGCCTGCCCCGGATCGCTGCGCAACCTCCTGAAGCAGGATCCGCGCCGCGTCCGGCGGCAGGAGCTTCGCGAGCGCCTCGAGTGCCTCGCCGGCGGCGGCCGCCGCCCAGTACGCCGCCGCCCTCTCGTCCTTCCCGCTGTCGGACGAGAGCCGGGCGAGCCGCGCCGCCGCCTCCGGCGCACGCGTCGCATACGGATAGGAGGCGAACGCATTCCCGAGGGACCTCTCGTCCGGAGGTGTAACCGCCAGCGCCTCCGCCATCGCGCTCTCGGCCTTTGCGACGGGTTGGATCCTCCCCGCATCGATGAGGTCGCGAAGCCAGGCGCTCGCCCATGGTCCGGCAGCGACGATGCGGCCATCCGTCAGCTCGGCTGTCGAGCGCGCCCAATCGTTCGCCGCCGTGACGAGGATCTCGGCTGCCTTCTCCGGCGCCGCCCGCGCCAGCAGCTCCGCCCGCTCGAGCGCGATGGCGGTCCTGCGCTCGCGCGAGTCGGCCAGATCGCCCACCCCCTCCAGAAACGTGGGGTCCCCGAGACGCCTCGCCGCCTCGATGGCGGTCCGGACGATCTCTGTCCGGACCGCCGAACGGTCGCGCGGCGCCGGATCCTTCAGGAGAGCGAATCCCAAGTCCAGCGCCTCCCGGAACCGTCCGGCGGCGGCGAGGGCGCGCATGCGATTGACGCCGTCCTTCTCTTCGATCGCCCCGGTGGCCGGCTCGATGCCCGCCGCACCCCACGGCCCGAACGCGACGAGGCGGTCGCCCGCTGCGATCAGGTTTCCCGGGGCGAGGATCGGCGTCCGATCCGGCCACACCGTCGATCCCGTGATGAAGCGCGAGTCCCGGAACGTGATCGTCTCCAGGACCTTCCCGGTCTCGCGATCGAGGCGCGCGATCCCGCCCCGGAGAGGCAAGAGCAGCGCATCCTCGGCGACGAATCCACGCCCTGACATCGGTCCGATCTCGATCGTGGACCAGACCGGGGAGCCATCGGCGATCGCGAACGCCTTCGCACCGTTGCCCGCGATGTAGACCCGCTCTCGGTCCGCGCCGAGGAGCACCCACCCGCCCGAAGCGATCGGACGCTCCCAGACGATCTCCCCGGTCTCCGCCCGTAGAGCGGTGATGAAGTCGCTGTCGTTCGCGGCGATGATCGCGAGGAGATCTCCTGTCGGGCCCTGGACGAGGATCGGCGGACCGGGGATGAAGCGCCAGTCCTGCCCGGAGAACGTGCTGTCCCGGAGTCGCGAGCGGTAGCGGCAGACCCAGAGGAGCGCGCCGTCGCGAGGCCGGACCGCGGCCGCCGCCCCGCAGGAGTAGAGCGCGATCGCGACGCGGTCGCCGGCGGCGACGCTCGGAGCGGTTTGGTAGAAGAGACCGTACCGGGTCCGCGACGTGGTGTCGAAGCCGAAGAGAGGGCGATGCCAGAGGACCTTTCCGCCGACGGAGAGGCCGACCAGCTCGGGCGCCTCGCGCGAAGCGGCGGCTGCGATCAAGACGCGACGCGGATCCCCGATCGCCGTCGGTATGGGCGGGGCCAGGAAGGCGATCCCGCCGCCGTCGGACTTGGGATCCGCGAGTTCCACGTCCCACTGTTTCTTCGCCGTGCCAGCGTCGAACGCGAAGAGCTTGTTCGCGGGCAAGACGGTCTGGCGCCGCCCGTACGGGGATGCGACGTTTGCCGGGGCCTCGATGGCGTAGACGTTCTCGCCGTCGTACGTCACCTCCAGCGTGCCGTTCGGGCTGAACCACTGCATGAGCCACTGCTGGGGCGATCCGGCAGGATAGCCGGGGCTGGGAACGATCGCGCTGATCTCGCCCGTGCTCACTCGCATCACCTTCCCCGTGCGGAGATCCCGGCTGACCACCTTGTCCTTGGTGCGATGGAAGACGAGCTTGCCATCCGATGCGCCCATGGGCGCCGGGAAGCGGACCATGCGGGCGTACGGTCCGCCCATCGCCTCGGCCTTGGAGGCAACGTCGACGGCGCTCGCGACGATGTCTCCAGGCGGACCCGCCTGCATATCGAAGGTGGCGATCCAGGACACTCGCCAGCCGAGCGTGCCGGCCGTCGATCCGGCATAGGATCCGCGCGCCGGCCCACCGCCCGCGCACGGCCAGCCGCCGGTCTGTGAGGGCGGAGTCGGCGCGGATCCGAACACCGCGTGGTTCGCGAGGGCCTTCGCAGGGATCCGCTCCCCGCCGAACGGGATCTCGAGGTCCGGCGCCTCGCGCGCGAGGCGCTCGATCCGTGCGAGAGCGCGGTCGCGCGCGCCGTCCCGGAGGAGTGCAAGCGCGATCTTCGCCTCCAGGCGGCCGCGGCGGTCTGCCACGGGCGCGAGGTCTGCGGCCCGGGTCCAGCTCGCGGCCGCGCGCCAGGACTCGCCCCGGTCCCAGGCGAGGTCGCCGGCCGACTCGAAGGCATCCGGGCCCGACGCGGTCAGCGCATAGCGCTCGCCGAGGCGCTCGAGCGCTTCGATATCGAGGGCCTCGACGGCCTTCGCGACGGCGCTCCGGGCGGGCGGATCGTAGTGGCGCCGGTAGAGTTCAAGCTGCTCCGGCGGCAGCGAGCGGAAGCGCCGGATGATCGACTCGCGGATGGGGAGGTAGAGGATCCCATCGGTCGAGGCGACCCCTTCGACGGCGGACGAGGCGATCTTGTCGAGCATGTCGAAGGCGAGGAGGGGCTCGCCGCGGCCCAGGAGCTCGTCCACGCGCGTGAGCTGGCGGAGGACGTCCGCATCCTCGTACGGGGTGGCGGGACCGACATACTCGGGCGGCGTGAGCGTCGCGGACTCGCTCGCCGGGGCGGCCTCGTCGCCTTCGGCCGGCTTCTTCTCCACCGCTCCAGTCGCCGCGCCGCCGATGGCGAGCGCGAGGGCGAGGGCGAGCGCGATGACCTCGGGACCCATCTCTCGCACCGATGCTCCATCACACGACGCCGCGCCGGGGGCGGCCGCTCGCCGCACGCGCGGGACCCTCCATGATAGACGCCCGGAGGGGCATGGCCCAAGCAACTTCTGGGGGGGCGCAGCGCCCCCCCTCGTCACCTCCCGGAGGACGCCGATGATGGGGGACACGGAGACCGATTCTGCCTGCTCGCCCGTCGAGCCACCGTTATAATCAAGCCTGCCAGAAGGGGGATCAAGGGCGCGGATGGAGGGATACGCATGGCGGGCGAGGTCCTTCTCGTCAACCCGAACCGCATG
>Ga0194112_10007847_pt1 | contig 13835 bp, 11 predicted proteins | sample TA2MahC400mmetaG_FD_146191 | JGI IMG/M metagenome (GOLD analysis project Ga0194112, IMG submission 146191) | Freshwater microbial communities from Lake Tanganyika, Tanzania - TA2015016 Mahale Deep Cast 400m | ecosystem: Environmental > Aquatic > Freshwater > Lake | place: Tanzania: Lake...
AAAATGAAATGAGAACGGATCTGCTGACTCGAAGCTGCGCCCAAGCCGGAATCTCCCTGATCCATTCCATACCCTATGACAGCCCCTCCCACGGGAAGGTGGAACGTAAAGCCTATCCCTCTTTCTCGGTACGAAAGAAGAGTCGAAGAGTTATCGCAATAAAGCCGTTTTGGGATGCCGTAGGTCAGGAAGGCCTCCTTGAGAACGACGGTCAGGGCGCTGATTGTCTCGGAGGTGTTGAAGGCATGACCGACCGCCATACAGGAGTGGTCATCGAGGATAGGGCAGAGAATGGCCTTGACTGAGCGATTGGCGGTTAGGCCTTGCACACATCCGTCCGATTCTTAAGGGGAAGCCATCCCTGCTCTTTGACCACCTGGGGCAAGGTATTGTAGTGAACCGGAGGCTGTCCCAACAGATCCTGATCCCGTGTTCTTCATAGAGTTTTTGTACAAATGTTTAGGGATGCCGTAGGGGGCTGATGAGCTAGTAGTGTTTGAGGGCGACCTTTTCTCGAATCTCTTTGTCCATGGGCGTTTCGTCCTTTGTAGGGTTTTTAATCATCGGACGACGATGACCATGAAGCCCATGATAAATCCATACAGAAACTAACTGTTAGTAAAGCTCTGTGCAATTGCTCTCAGAACCTTCCGCCCAGAATCTCGGGATCGGGCCGGTCATGGCAAAGCAAGAGACCTCAGTCGGACAATGGCAGGTAATTTTGGAGAACAAAACTGATGGACGAACAGGGTTGCAGTATTGAGAAGGCGTACCGAAGAGAAACTGGCCCGTTGTCCGGCTGTAGCGGTTCACAAGGCCCATCCACAGGGCAAGCCCGTCGATCTGGGGCTTTAAGCTAAAAGCAGCAAAGTAGGCCGCCGCTTCCTCCGAGAGTCCAACACTGCGCATGCCGTCCAGATTGTAAAACTGCTTCAACACAGCGTGGGCACGGCGAAGCCCCCGGAGCACAACTACCAGCCAGCAGGTAATTAGCCACAGGGTGAGCAAATTGCCCGGGTCCACTTCGTCCACTTTTACCGAAGCACCATGAAACCCCTTCTGTCCCATCTGCCAACACTCCATCCTAAAAAAAAGCGGGCCCACCACAAAACCGACCGTGTACTGGAAGTAAGGGATCAACTGGGTAGGCAACAAAGAAAAGGTCTTACGACGCTGACGACATATAAAACGGGCAATCTGTATCCCCTTCTTCTTAAACTCCGGAAACAATTCAATGGCATAGCACCAGTAGGGAGCCATTGGCCGATAGCAATCCTCAGCCTCGCAGATCAGGCAGCACGCCCCAAGGAAGAAACAAAATCGGTCTTCCCAGAAGAAAATGGCATGGTAAATTTGTTCTCCTTTCTCAGGCGTGGGCATGGCATGAATTTGCTGTCATCCGTAAGTAGTCGAAAACCAAGCGAACATTGCGTATCAGCTCTCGCATTTTTTGGGCGACACTGCGGACGTTTTTCGATTTGATGATCCCGATGGCGAATCGTCGAAGCCGTGTGATGTTTTCGGGGCCGTGACCCGTTCGGATTCGGCTTCGGTCTTCATCGTAGTTCCAATCAATGATGTAATGACAACTATTCTCATGCTCCAATGGCCACGGTTGACCTTGAGAACGCGCTCTGGGTTGGCTTGCTCGGATGTTCGACTGGTGATGCCATAAGCGATTTCACAAGATGTTCTTATTAGCCCATTTTTTTGGACAGCAAATGGAATCAATCAAAAAAAACAGAACCGGGACCTGGTATTATAAACACAAAAACTTGCCTAAAAAGCTAATAATTTCAAGGAGTACCTTAAGATATTCAAGTTATTTTTGGTAACAGTGATGAAATAATTAAAATTTATATTGACAAAAAATTAAAAAGATAATATAGTCGATTATAGACTTTATTATTTTAATATAAAAATAGTGTAATAGGCTGTTTCGAAAAAAAATTAAGAAACGGTCTTAGGTGTTCAATTGTCTCTATGTTAAAAATCAATCAGTTAGCCGTTCGTCATTAGCATGTCGAAGGATAATTGCTAATAATGGCTAATGCGAATCCCAGAATTAAAAGAATAAAGGAGGTGATGCTGAGATTTACACATTAATAATGTGAAAATTATTGTTATTTGAATTTAACTTAAAAGGAGGATTAATGGCATGGACAAGCGCAAAAATAAAAAATTTATATGGGTAGGGATAGCAGTGTTCATAAGTGTTTTTTTATTTTCCTCGTTTTTATCTTCGGCTAAAGCAACAACGATCAGACTGGCCCATTTTGCGGCAGAAAGTCACCCACTTCACAAAGCTGCTCTCGAGTTTAAGAAAGAGGTTGAGAAAGATACGAATGGGAAAGTGAAGATAGAAATCTATCCCAGTAATACATTGGGTTCGACGGTTGAAATTTTAGAAAGCATTAGGACCGGAGCCGTTGATATGACCTTCAACACAACCGGTCAACTCTTGCTTTGGACCAAAGAAGCAGCTGCAATACAATTTCCATTTATCTATGAAGATTTAAATCACGTTTACAGCATTCTTGATGGAGAGGGAGGAGGCGCATTGGCAAAAATTGCAGAAAAGAAAAAATTTAAGGTCCTCTCCTATTGGGACTGGGGTTTTAGGCAAATCACAAACTCTAAACGCCCAATAAATTCCCCCGCTGATGTTAGGGGATTAAAGCTCCGAGTCCCCCCTGAAATTCCAATGGAGGAAGCATTAAAAGCTCTCGGTGGTATCCCTGAAAAGATTGCATGGGCAGAGCTCTATATGGCGTTAGCACAGAAAGTTGTTGACGGTCAAGAAAACCCAATCCATGCTATTTTTCATACAAAATTCTACGAGCATCAGAAGCATATTGCAGTGATCAACTACATGTACAACCCAGCAATTCATATTATCAGTCCTGAAACCTGGGCTAAGCTTTCGGAAAAGGAAAAGACTATTATCCAGAAAGCGAGTGTTATGGGCCGAGACTACATGAGGAAATTAATGGCAGAGGAGGAAGCTTCATTAATTCAAAAAATGAAAGATTATGGTTGTGTATTTACCACTCCTGATCCAATTCCTTTCCAGGAAAAGATGGATATTGCAGTTCAAAAAATTGCTGATTACGCTGGTAAAGACTTTTCCAAAGAATACCTTACGATTGTAGCAAAATATGGAAAGAAAGAATCGAAGAAGAATTTTCTTCAAGGGATGGTCCAAAAGATCAAATAGACTTTCACCGAGAAGGGAGAAAGGCGAAAATATTCTTTTTCCCCTTCTGTCAGAAGAAGTAAGTATCCCCCAGTAAAGCCGGGGGCTTTATCCCGTCAAAAACGGGACTGGCCTCTCAAAGGGGCCTGACCATAATCGGAAAAGGATCTAATCCCCCTTCATCTCCCTTTGTCAAAAGAGGGAAATCTTTCACCTCCCTTTGAAAAAGGGAGGTGGGGAGGGATTTTATAAGATAAAATGCATATTCCCGAAAATGTCAAACGCTGCGAGTTCCCCGGCAGAGCCGGGGTTTACGCTAAGGGATAATTAGAAAAGATGGCCAACTTAGAAAACCATTTTAAGGTATTTACTGCCCAAAACAAACAAACTTTAAAGGAGTGGGTAATCTCAGAGATTAAAAAGGCAATCGCAGAGGGCAGGCTGAAACCTGGCGATCGCCTCAATGAATCCAAAATGGCTGTAGAGATGAGGATCAGTAAGTCGCCGATAAGGGAAGCGATTAACGAACTTGTCAATGAGAGAATATTAATCAGTGAACCCTATAAAGGAACCCGTATCCGGGGATTGTTAAAGAAGGAAGTAGAAGAACTTTATAGCTTAAGGGCCCTTTTAGAAGTATTTGCTGTAGAATCATCTATTCAGCATATCACAGAAGAACATCTTTCTTCCTTTGAGCAGATTGTTGAGGCCATGGAGATAGCGGCAAGAGAGGGTAATGTGGCAAGTATCGTCGAGAAAGATTTAGAATTTCACCATAATCTCGTCAGACTTGCAAAGCAAGGGATTATGCTTGAAGTATGGGAAAAAATATATGGGCGGCTTAGAATGTATATGATTCAAAAAGATCATTTTTTTATGAACTTGGAAGAAGTGGCAATCCTCCACAAAATCCTGCTTGGTAAATTAAAAGAGAGGGATACCGAAGGTTTCAAGAAAGCATTAAAGGAACATATCACCCATTATGCAACTATTGCAATTAATATCTTTGATTAATTAAGGCAGGAGGCCTGAAAAAGGTGCCAAGAATGATATGGCTCTATACCCCTGGGAGTAATCTCAGCAGGATAGAAAAAGCTCTCAATCTACCGGTAGATTGTTTAATTCTTGATCTTGAGGATTCCATTCCTGCAAATGAGAAAAAAAACTCAAGAGAAAAACTCTCGCAGATTTTAAAAAAATACCCAATTCGAATTATAGAGGTAGGGGTTCGCATCAATGGTCACGAAACAGAATATGAAGAAGAGGATATAGAGAAACTAATTCCTTTAAACCCTGATTTTATTGTCATCCCTAAAATTGAAAATGAGCAAGATCTAAATGATACCATAAACAAAATATCGAAAGTAGAAAGTCATTCTGCCCTTGAGGGAGGAAATATAAAAATTTTCTGTATTATCGAAACAGCAAAGGCCATTATGAATTTAGAAAAAATCGTGTTTTCCCATACTCGTTTAAATGGGGTTATGTTTGGGGCCGAAGACTTTACCTTGGATTTAGGGGTCGAGAGAACTCGGGAGGGTAAAGAGTTATTTTATGCCCGCGCAAAAATAGCGGTTTGTTGTGCAGGAGCTCGTAAAGAAGCAATTGATACTGTTTTTCCAGACCTTCAGGATGAAGAAGGACTGATTGCAGAGACAAAGGAAATTTCATCAATGGGATTTACTGGTAAAGCGATCATACATCCTTCTCAGATCGAACCAGTAAAAAGGGGATTTACCCCTTCTCCTTCCAGGCTCAAAGTAGCTAAACAACAGGTTAATGCCTTTGAAGAAGCATTAGGAAGGGGCATCGCCGCTGTTTCGGTTAATGGCAAAATGGTTGATTTTCCTGTTTACGAAAGAGCAAAAAAAATGGTGGCACTTTCCGAAAATATTGAAAAGTTAAAGGATCAATTAATTAAAGAAGGGAAAGGTTAGAACAAATGAGTTTGCTTTTTGAAAATGATGCCAAAGAAATATTAAGAAGAAATGGAATTCCTGTTCCCAAAGGTCAGGTCGTGAAAGCCTCTTTGGAGAAAGAAGCATACAGCGATTTATTCAGATTTCCAGTGGTGGTGAAGGCTTTGATTCCTTCTGGAAAAAAGAAAAAACTTAATGGGATTATTATCGCAGAAGGACCTGGAGAAGCAGAGAGGGCGATTAAAAAACTGATTGGTTTAAAGATAGGTCATTTCATCGCAAATTCAGTTTATGTTGAAGAGTTTTTTAAAACCGAAAAAGAATTTTTCCTTTCTTTTTTTGTTGATAATCTTCGGAAAACACTTTCAATTTTGGCGAGTTCTGAAGGCGGTATTGAAATTGAAGAACTTATCCAATCCAATAGAACGAATATCGTCCGGTTTGATCTGAATCCCTTGGAAGATTTTCGGGTCTATGAGGCAATCCAAATCGGAGTGGCTCTCGGTGTTAAAGGAAAAGCACTAAGGGATTTTTTTTCACTCCTAATGAAGTGCTATCGAGCCTTCATAGACTATGAATTGAAATTGCTTGAAATAAATCCTTTGAGTATTTCCCCTGAAGGCAATTTTTGTGCGGTGGGTGCACTTATCAACGTGGATGACGATGCCCTTTCGCGCCACCCAGAATTATCTGGCATATGCAGTTCGGATTCGGACAGGTTTTGGAGAACACCAACTGAATTAGAGGAAAGGGTAATCAAGGCTGACCAGAAAGATCCCTACCGTGGAACCGCTCGATATACTGAGATTGAAGGTGGGGACATTGGATTTATTGGAGGAGGTGGTGGTGGCAGCCTGATGTTATTCGATTCTCTCCGGGCAAAAGGATTGAAACCAGCTAATTACAGCGAAGTTGGAGGTAATCCCCCAGAAGAAAAGGTTTATGAATTAACTAAAGCAGTTTTAAGTAAAATGGGTATCAAAGGTTTTTTTATGGGGACTCCCATTACGAACAATACCCAAGTGGATATCTTGGCCAAAGGAGTTACAAGGGCACTCAAAGACTTATCTATCAATATCAACCAGTTTCCTATTGTCATAAGGACAGCGGGTGTCAACAATGAAGAGGCCAAAAGAATTTTTGAAACAAATGGGATTTCTTTTTATGGGATAGAAACCACCCTGCCTGAAGCTGTTGAAATCATGGTCCAGCGGATGAAAGATATGAGGTAACCCAGCGATGGCTATTCTTTTTACGTATAAACCCAAAATTCTAATACAGGGCATAACAGGCCGAGAGGCCTCTATGGTGGCAAAACATATGATTAAATATGGTACCAACATCATGGCAGGCGTGACACCTGGAAAAGGTGGGGAGGACCTTCTGGGGATCCCCGTCTTTGATACAATTCGTGAAGCGTGCAAGGACCAGAAAGCAGATATTTCGATCATTTATGTCCCTCCCCTGTCCGTTTATAACGCAGCCCTTGAGGCAATGGAAAATCAAATCCCATTAGTTTTAATTATTACTGAAAGAGTTCCCCAACAAGATATGGTAAAACTTTATAAAATATCTAAGAAACAGTCAGTTCGTTTGGTGGGCCCAAATTCAGTTGGAATCATCAACCCTGCAAAGAAAGTGAAATTAGGGCCAATCGGTGGCGATGATCCCACACGATGTTTTTCTCCAGGGAAAGTGGGGGTGATTTCGAGGAGTGGTGGAATGACAGCTGAGGTATCATACATGGTTAAAAAGGCCGGATATGGCATATCCACCGCCGTTAGCATTGGAGGTGATTCCTTGATTGGGACATCGCCAAAAGACTTGCTAGAAATGTTCCAAGAAGATGACGACACAGACGCAGTGGTATTATTTTCCGAACCAGGCACAGGTTACGAAGAGGAGGCAGCGGATTATATTACATCTAACGGTTTTGGGAAACCCATCATTGCTTTTGTGGCTGGAGGATTTGTCGAAAATATGCCTTCAGGAACAACCTTTGGTCATACTGGTGCAATCATAGAAAAGGGACTGGGAAAACCCAGCGAGAAAATAAAACAACTTCGGAAGGCTGGAGTCCGTGTTGCAACTGAATTTGGCGAGATCATCGATTTAGTAAAAAGGTCTTTTTCTTAAAGTAAGGAGGCATGACAAAATGGAACCCTTCATCGATGTTATGAAAGAAAGAATATTGAAAGCCACTCCTAGGATTCTTATAGACCGTGCCAAAATCGCCACTGAGGTTTATCGGTGTAACCCTTCCCTTCCCATCGAGATAAAAAGGGCATTGATTTTCAAACGAACTATGGAGGAACTGCCAATTTTCATTCGAGAGGGAGAGCTGATTGTTGGTGTGGAGGGAGAAAACCCCGGGGATGCCCAATTTTTTCCTGAGTTTGCAGTAGAATGGGTCCCAAAGGAAATCGATCAATTTGAATTGAGATGTGACAATTCTTCTCTCCTCCTCACCCCTGATGTGAAAGAGCAGCTTCAAGCCTTAATATCATTTTGGGAAGGAAAGACAGTTTTTTCATGGGTTAAGGCGAGAATCCCTGAAACTACACAAAAATATATAGACGAAAGAGTTTTCGCATCCGTTTCAGGACTATATTACGATATAGGACATGTCCTTCCAGGATACGATAAAGTTCTTAAGCAAGGTTTCTCTAATATCCTGAATGCACTAAAAGAAAAAATAAGGGAAGTAGATTTGACATCTCCCAAAGGGATTCAGCAGAAACTATTTTATGAATCTGCTATGATTGTTTGTGAAGCAGCCATTAAATTTGCTCATCGATATTCACAAAAGACGATCGATCTCTGCAAATCAGAGAAGGATCCCACACGGCGGAAAGAATTGGAAAAGATTGCTGACATCTGCAAAAGGGTCCCAGAATATCCAGCGAGGTCGTTTCACGAGGCGATTCAAGCCTTCTGGTTCACACATTTGTTCATTCTTCTGGAATCAAAAGGGATGGGCATTTCCCCTGGGAGATTTGATCAATATATGTACCCTTATTATCAAGAGGATCTTGATAAGGGAGTGTTGACAGAGTCAGAGGCGGAGAACCTACTCAAACAACTTTGGCTGAAGTTCAATGAAGTTAATTACGTTTTAGACAGTGGAACTGGAAGGCTGATTGGTGGTTTTCCTTCACGGGCCAACTTAGTATTGGGCGGTCAAACAAGTGAAGGAAAGGATGCCGTGAATGAACTCTCCTTTCTTTGCCTCAAGGTGACACGTGACATTGGGTTGCCGCAACCTTCGCTTTCTTTGCGGTATCACAACGGAATTTCAGAGAAGTTTCTCAGAGAAGCATGTAGGGTAATTAGGACCGGAATCGGACTCCCGGCGATATTTAATGATGAAATAGATATTCCCACACTTCTCTCCAGAGGCCATTCTTATGAAGATGCACTAAATTTTGCCTTAGTGGGTTGCGTGGAACTTGCGATCCCAGGAAAATCTTGGACTGCTCCAGCAGGTTCGAAATTTAACTTGGTGCGTTGCTTGGAGCTGACGTTGAAAGATGGAAAGTCGCCCGAGAGCGGGGACCAGGTTGGCCCGCTTTGTAGAAATATAAAAAATTATCAAACGTTTGATGAACTTATAAGGTCATTCAAACTACAAGTATCCAATGCCGTAAAACATTTGGTTACTTTTGAGAATTTAATAGACCAGGCACAAGGTGAACTTGTTCCTTCCCCCTTTATCTCTTGCCTCATCGAAGATTGTATTGGAAAAGGGAAAGACGTCAAGAGGGGAGGGGCGGTCTATAACTTCACAGGTCCTCAGGGGGTAGGTTTGGCCAATGTGGCGGATTCTCTTGTAGCTATCAAGAAGCTAATTTTTGATGAAAAAAAGATAACGGGGGAGCAATTAGAGAAGGCAATTCATAAAAATTTTGAGGAGTTTGGAGAATTGCATCAACTCCTTCTTAATGGTGTTCCTAAATACGGAAATGATGATGACTATGTAGACAGCATTGCCAGAGAGGTTATGAGTATTTTCGCTAAGGAGGTCGCAGTTTATAAAAATCCACGGGGTGGTCAATTCCAGGCAGGGATGTTCCCAGCAACCGCCCATGTGGCCTTAGGAAAACTTACAGGTGCAACTCCTGATGGCAGATTCAAAGGGGAACCATTCGCAGATTCAATATCACCCTATCCCGGGAGAGACAAAAATGGAATTACCGCTGTGATTCGGTCAGCCTCAAAGTTAAACCATATCGAAACCTCAAACGGGACCCTCCTAAATCAGAAACTTCATCCCCTTGCCATTAAAGATGAAAAGGGGATCCAAAACTTAGCAAATCTTGTCCGGGCCTTTTGTGACCTGAAGTGCATGGAAATACAGTTTAATGTGATTGATTCAGAAAAATTACGGTCCGCTCAAAGGCATCCCGAACAATACAGGTCCCTTGTGGTTAGGGTGGCAGGATGGAGTGCTTTGTTTACAGGACTCAGCAAAGAGGTACAAGAGGATATCATAAGACGGACTGAACAGTTGGCGTTAAATGAATATAGATAGAGAGTTAACTGCTCGCGTTTTCGATATTGAGCAATTTGGCCTTGAAGATGGTCCTGGGATTCGGATGGTCGTATTCTTTAAAGGTTGTTCGTTACGGTGTCGCTGGTGTCACAATCCGGAATCCCAACATATGGAATGCGAAATGATGTTTTCTCAAGACCGATGTCTTCAATGCGGTGCTTGTAAAGATGTATGTCCTAGCAGTGCCATTCAATTTGATCAAGAATCTACATTAAGGGTTTACCTGCCTGAAAAGTGTTCGATGTGTTGCCGATGCATGAAAGTCTGTCCACAGAACGCCATTGATTGTGTCGGGTATGACATTCCGTTAAGTTCCCTTGTGAATAAAATTATAAGAGCAGGACCTTTTCATCGTCGATCAGGCGGTGGTGTTACCCTATCCGGGGGAGAGCCTTTACTACAGGTCAACTTATGCAAAGAGTTTTTAAGGTCTTGTCATGAAGAGGGAATTCACGTAGCCATCGATACATCTGGTCATGTAGGGTGGGCTGAGATCAAAAATGTATTGGCTGACACAGACCTCTTCCTCTATGACATCAAACATTTAGATTCTAAGAAACATCAGGAATGGACTGGAAAATCTAACCAACTAATCTTGGGCAATTTAGAGAGGTTGGTTTCCGCAAAGGCGAATCGGACATTCAGCATCATAATTCGAATCCCAGTAGTTCCCGGATTCAATGATACCCCTATAGAGATCAACGATATTTTAAGTTTTGTGAAAGACCTCGGTCGAATTGACAAAGTGGAGGTTCTTCCTTTCCACTTCTATGGGAAAATAAAATATCAAAAATTGAGAAGACCTTATCCTATGGAGAACTATCGACCGCCGGAGAAAGACTTCTTACAAAAGATTAAAAAGATGGGTGAAGAGAAAAGATTAGATATCTCTATTTGTGGCTGATTATAATTGGGCAGTTGGTTATAAATACTGTATTAAGTTAGTAAGAGGAGAATGTTTCGATGATTTTATTGATGTTCGGAATGCTAATCTTTTTTATCATGCTGGGGATTCCCATTGGATTCAGCATTGGCCTCACCTCTTTGGTCACTCTTCTGATTATAGATAAGGCCAACTTAATGCCTTCGCTTGCACAATCCATGTATGCTCAAGCTACATCTTATCCGCTCCTCGCGATCCCTTTTTTTATCCTAGCGGGTACGCTCATGAACACAGGGGGTATTACAGACCGTGTTTTTCGTTTCGCCAAGTGTCTGGTTGGTCATCTCCATGGTGGGTTAGGCCATGTGAATGTTGTGGCTAGCATGCTCTTTGCTGGGATGTCTGGTTCAGCAGTAGCAGACGCAGCAGGGCTTGGTAAAGTCGAAATAAAGGCCATGATTGATGCCGGATATGACAGGAGGTTCAGTGCTGGAATCACGGCGGCGTCTTCAACCATTGGTCCTGTCATTCCCCCGAGCATACCCTTTGTCATTTATGGGGCGATCACTGGAGTCTCGGTCGGGAGTCTTTTTCTAGGTGGTTTTCTCCCTGGTGTGGGTATGGGGCTAGCCCTTATGGTTAGTGTGGCTATACTTTCTCGCAGGAGAGGGTATCCCAAAGATCGATTCCCTAATATAAGAGTAATACTAATGGCTGCGAAAGATGGTTTACCTGCTTTGGGCGCCCCGGTCATCATCATCGGAGGGATCATAAGTGGATTGTTTACGCCTACGGAGGCTGCAGTCATCGCATCCGCCTACAGCCTCTTTATAGGAGTACTTTTAGGAGAAATCGTCTGGGCAAATATTGGTGCAATATTCTATGAAGCCTTTGTTCAAACGATTAAAATCATGTTCATCATCGTTACAGCAGCGATGTTCGGATGGCTGCTGGTTTATTTACGTGGCCCTGACCAAATATTACATCTTTTTACCTCGTTCACATCCAATCCGAAGTTAATTCTCATCATGATCATCCTTCTTCTTCTCATTCTCGGCTGTTTTATGGAATCCATTGCTATCATACTAACGGTTGTTCCGATGTTTGCCCCTCTTGTTGATAAGATGGGATTGGACCCAGTTCACTTCGGCGTCATTGTAGTATTGAGCTTGATGATAGGATTAATCACTCCTCCCGTTGGCATGTCCATTTTTGCGGTGAGTGCTATAAGCGGGTTGCCCCCTGAAAGTGTGATACGGGAAATGACGCCATATATCTTGGCCTTGATGTGTTTACTTCTTTTAGTTGCCTTCTGGCCATCGTTTACCCTTTTTATTCCAAACCTTTTCTTAAAGGGAATTTAAAAATGTTCTTAAAGGATGTTTCACATAGTTTTGACAAATTTCTATTTTTATTTTTACGAAGAAGTTGCATTCTCTCTTATGCAATACTTTTTACAATTATTTTATATGTAGTTGTCATTCGTCACCTGAAATTGAGTTCCGTATTTTGGATTGATGATATCATAAATCTTTTAATTGTGTGGATGGTGTTTATGGGATCTGTTTTGGTCGCTCGGGAGAATGACCACATTAATATCCCCTTTTTAATTCATTTATTAAGAAAAAAAAGTCGCTTTTTTAACATAGTCATTGCTATTTTCAACCAGGTACTTGTTCTTTTTTTCCTTTTGTTTTTGTTAAAGGGCGTTTGGGATTTCATGTCCGTTGCTGCCTTTTCAAATCTCCCGAGAATCCCCATAGCAAAATCATGGTGGTTGTTACCCGTCTTCATTTCCACACTCTTAATGCTTATTTACTCATTAAAAAAAATTTTTTCTCTGATCCAAAGAAGAGGGGATTTTAGAGAAATTTGATAAGGACGGATAAGTTTGAATGCACTGAACCCATCCAATAAACCAACTACTTATATTCCCTCGGAGAATATAAATAGCCATCTACATAGATGAGAGAAGAAAGATATCCAGTGAACCGATCCGAGGTGAAGTTGGACGAGTTATGGAGAGGCGGTGCGATCTTACCCGGGAAAGTCCTCCTATCCTGGCTCTATTTATTTCCCGGAGGAGCCATAAAACCGAGAGACCCTGATTGAGGAAGGGGCAAGGGTAGCGCGAGGGCCGTACAGCACACCAAAGGGAAGTCCCGGAAGTTAGGAGCGATCCGGTCCGAGCCACGGGGTAATCCTCGACCTGGCAATCTCCTTGTGGAAACAAAGAGGGAGGGATTCCTTCTCCGAGAGCTTCAAGAAAAGCTACAAGCTGGCATCTACGGTCCGGAGAGTACTTACCGAGAAGGAGGGTTTCCAAAAGAAGAGGGAGCTGCGGATTCCAACGGATTTGACAGCATCGGAGATCCTTGCGGACATCCTTTGACCGTCTTCTCGTAACGGGGCCGGGGCGCAAGAGAAATTCAAGAAGATGGTAGGAGAGATGACGAGGCAAAACAATCCCCTGTCGATGAGTTTTCTTTACTTTGAATCTTGAATGGTTTAAACGCAAAGGGCTGATATTTCTGAACGATTACACGAACCGGGCCCTTGAATTATCTTTTACCTACTGATCGAAGAGCGGCTTACCTGGTCGATATGAGCAGTTCTGTTGGGAAAGGGTGGCCACCATAGACACTTCCTACCAGATTCTAAACAACATACAATGGGAGGTTTTAATTTATGATGTTTGGTTATAGAGGGAAAACACTACGGGTTAATTTGTCTGATCACTCCATAAAAGTCGAAGAATTATGTGAGAAAAAACTACGGTTTTTTATTGGCGGAAGTGGATTAGGGACAAAATATCTTTTCGATGAAACCGATGAGAACACAGACCCACTTGGAGAAAAAAACATAATAATATTTGCTACAGGACCTTTTACAGGGACAAATATTCCTTGTTCTGATCGGGTGGGCATAGTTGCGAAATCTCCACTGACAGGGATTTTTGCCGAATCTGACATCGGAGGTACTTTTGGAAGCCGGTTAAAGAAAGCAGGATTCGATCTGCTAGTTGTAGAAGGAAAGGCTGAAAAACCAGTCTACTTATGGATCCATGATGGGAATGTTGATATTCGCACCGCTGATCATTTGTGGGGAAAGGATACTTTTGAAACGGACAGCTTAGTGAAGGAGGAAACGGATAAAAAAGCTACTATCGCTTCGATTGGGCCTGCAGGAGAAAGAAAAGTTAGATACGCATCTATCATCACTGATGGGAAACATGGAAGGGCAGCAGGCAGGTGCGGGTTGGGCACAGTCATGGGTAGTAAAAAT
>Ga0194112_10007849_pt1 | contig 13834 bp, 5 predicted proteins | sample TA2MahC400mmetaG_FD_146191 | JGI IMG/M metagenome (GOLD analysis project Ga0194112, IMG submission 146191) | Freshwater microbial communities from Lake Tanganyika, Tanzania - TA2015016 Mahale Deep Cast 400m | ecosystem: Environmental > Aquatic > Freshwater > Lake | place: Tanzania: Lake...
GCACCGGCAGCACGTCGTGCTGAGGCGACCTTCTCCGGCTCACCGCGTCTTCTCACGGCGACGCGCCGCGGCAGGTCCTGGACCTCCGTTGTCTGCATCCGCAGTTCCGGGTAAATCGACAGGCCGTGAAGGCCGAACTACGAACGCCGGGACCCCCCGTTCGTAGTTCGGCCTTCAGGCGGTCTGCCGTTCAGCCTATTGCTTGCGCAACTGCTGCTCCCAGTCCTCCATCACGTCGCCGAGGCGGGCGTCGAAGGCGTGCTCGAGGATGAGGGGGAGGGCGGCGGCGACGTGGCGGGGGAGGGCGGCGCGCTGGGCGAAGAGGGCGCGGGCGAGGGGTTTGTCGCGCTGGGTGATGGCGGCGTGGGCGAAGTGGGCAGGGTCGGAGGCGGCAAGCTGAGCGGCTCGGGCGAGGAGGGCCTTAGCCAGTTCGGGCGCCGCACGCCGGCCAGCCACGGCGAGGAGGAGGGGGTCGTTGCCCTGCATCCCGCCCTTGAGGTAGGCGGCGAAGGCGGGGTCGCTGCCGGCTATGGCCTCGGCCCAGTGCGGGCGCTCCTGCGCATCGGCGGCGCGAACGGTGGCCAGCTCAATGGCCTTCCCCGGGTCGAGCCGGATGAGGAGGCGTATGCCCTCGATGCGGAGACGGAGGTCGGGGTCGGCGAGAGCGGCCCGGGCCACCGTCTCATCCCAGCTCCACGCCACGGCGCGGCAACGCACAAGGACGCTCGGATGGCTGAGGAACTTGGCGCACACTTCCCGGCCGCGGACGCCCTCGAGGCGGCAGAGGGCGGCCAACTCGTCCGCGAGTGCGTGGGTGTCTCTTTCCGTCTCAATCGCTGCCGCGAGTTCGTTGAGTGCGGCCGAGTGGTCTAGGTGCCCGATGGCTTCGGCGGCGGCGCGGCGGACCTGCCAGCGCTCGTGCTTCAGGAGCGGCACGAGCTTGGGGCCGAGAAACCAGTCGCGGCCGAAAGACCCGTAGGGGAAGAAGCCTGCGAACCAGGCGCCGGCCGACAGAGCCTGCCAATCGTTCGACGCAAGCTGCTGCTCCGCGCGCTCGCGCATCTTGGTCCACCGGTCGTCGGGCGGAGCGGGTTTCCGCCGCACGACGATCATCTGCCCGCCGTCGAGCTTCGGGAGCGTCACCCACACGCGGCCATCCCGATACTCGAATGGGAGACGTACGAGGTGGTCGCGATCGAATGCCGCCACGCCGCGCGGCTTCGCCGGCTCCGCCAGACCAACCTTGACGTTCGCCAGCGGCGTTGGGCGCATGTTGTACAGGATCGCCACGGTGCCCGCCTCGGTGCTCATCGGCGCGGCCATGACCAGCGGCTCGGAGAGGACCAGTTCGCGGGGCACCTTGGCCTCGTGGAGCGGCGTGGTCAGCAGCGCCCGGCCGGTGTCGGCCCACACCGTTTCATAGCCGTTGCGTCGGATCGCCTTCGCGGTGTAGGTGAGGCCGGGCCGGTGGCCGATGTAGACCACCTTGCCCTTTTCCACGGCGCGTTCGAGCCAGGCGGGACGGCCATCGCCGTAGCGGGCACGCAGCCGCGCGCCGTTCGGCTCGACAGCCGAGGGCATGCCGTTGGGCACAACCGAATGCGGACGGAACTCAGTCCCATCCACAGATTGCACAGATAAAGAAGCCTGATTGGGAACCCGAATCTGTGAAATCTCCGGAGGAGCCTTCTCTTCGAACTTGCGTTCGATGCGGGCGAGGCGCGAGACGAGGTCGGTGGGCTCGTTGTACTCGTCCCGCGTCAGGGCATCGGCGTAGGCGCACAGCAGGCCCCCGCCCCGCACCCACGCGGCGATGGCCTCCTGGGCCGCGGCGGCGACCCAGGGCTCGAGGACGACCAGGGCGTCGTAGTGCTTGAGCGCGCCGCCGGCCACCTGCTCCTCTGTAACCAACTCGGGCTGGTAGTATTCGTGGGAGAGAGCGAGAAAGGCGGCCCGCTTGTCCGCGAAGCTGCTCTGTGCGTGCCAGTACTCGGTCGAGTGGGCGTAGAGCATGGCAACTCGGCTCGGGCGGGCGCGGGCGGAGGCCAGAATGTCGTCGCACTGGGCCGCGCGGTTGGCCGTGGCGTGGACGTTGCGGTAGGCCCAGTCGTCCTCGTTCCACCCGCCTTCAGTGATGGCGTACATCGGCCCATAGTTGTAGAAGCTGATGTATCGCACCTGGTTGGCGAGCATGGTGTAGGCTCGGAAGGCGCTGGGCCACACGCAGTGCATCATCGGGTGGCTGAGCGGCTCCTGGCCGTAGCGGCGGGCGCCCGCGTTGTAGGGCGCGACGGAGAAGGCGACCGCCTGATGGCTGTCCCACCGCCAACTGCCGAGCGACATCCAGTCGCTGATCCCCGGCATCAGCCACTCGCCCGCCCCCGCGAGCTGGAACATGTCGAGCGGCATCTCGCTGGGGAAGTAGAGCGCGTGGCCGCTGAGGGCCACGAAGCCGCGCATCCGCGGGTTCGGCGCGTGCTTGCGGATGGCCTCGGCCGAGAGCGCGAACATCCGCGGCGTGAGCCAACTGCTGAACCGCCGCGACCAGGCGAAGAGGCGCGACTGCTGCGCGTCCTTCACCAGCGAGGGGAGCGTGAGCAGCCGAACGTCGTCCCACGACTTCTTGCCGAAGAGGTCAGGCGTGGCCCCGCGCTCGGCGGCCCACTTGCGGAACGCTGCGTGGGCCTCGGGCATGCCGCCGCTGGGCACCCAGTCCTTCTCCACGAACTCCTTGAGTGGCCGGGGCTTCGCCCACTCGGGCTGCTTCGCCGGCTCAAGCTCAAGCTCCTCTGTCCCGTCCTCCTTGAGCTTCAACTCCTTGCCTGTCGCGGTTGGCGGGCGGACGACGATGTGCTCGTCCTTGCGGATGGGGCGGAGGCGTAGTTCGGCGATGACCTTGGGGCCGCCGATGAAGCCGAAGCCGCCCTTCTCGGGCAACCCCGCGTGCTGGTGGACGAGGCGCTCATTCACGAAAAGAGCGGCTGAGTCGCCCTCGTAGACGATCTTGAACGGCGTGGGGCTGCCGCCGATGCTCGCCTCGGGGCGGCCGAGGGTGATGCGCCCCTCGGGCTTCAGCCCCACCTTGCCCGCCGCCAGGTTCACCGTGTAGCTCGGCCCCACGCGGCCGATCTCCCAGTAGGCATAGGCCGTCGGCTTCTCCACGTTGTCAAGCCCCACGCGGAAGCCGATGGCGTCGCCGTGCTTCTCCACCTTGCCCTCGAGCACGCAATCGTGGAGGGCGGCGGAGCGGGTGTTCAGGTCGCTCCCGCCCACGGGGTCAGCCCACTTGCCCTTCGCGTCGTCGTAGAGCCAGATGGGGGCGGACATCTCGGTGCGGGCGATCTCGCCCGGCTCGTCGGCGATCTGGTAGATGGACACGCCCTCGTAGAGCTCGCGCTCCTTGTCGGCGAAGCCCTTGTAGTGGGCGTCGTATCTGCGCCGGGCCTCCGCCTCGTCGAAGGGGAGGAAGGCCGGCGGCCAGTATTGCCCCGTGTGGCTGGTCCAGCCGTAGAGCTTGCGGCTGCCCACGGGGTCGGCCGAGGCGTCCACGCAGTTGAAGCCCAGGAGCCGCAGCGTCTTCACCATGTAGTCGAAGCACTCGCCGCTCGCCCGCCCCCAGGCGTTGCCGAAGTAGAGGCCGCCGGGAGTCCGCCCCTCCGGGGCGGAAGCCTTCCGCGTCGGAGACGCGGACTCCGGGTCGCCGCGCGTGAGGGGGAAGAGCCTTCCGCCCGTGGCCGCGAGCGCCCGCTCGTAGTTCTCGCGCTCGTGGTCGCGGAACGTGCGGAGCTTGTGGAGATAGGTTCCAAAGTCCGTGGCCATCGAGACGTTCAGCCCCTCCGGCTCGTCCCACGCGATCTCGCGGAGGACATAGTCCTGGTGGGGGAAGATGGCGAACTGGGTCGCGCCCTTCCGCGGCTCGCCGCCAAGCTGAAGGAGCAGGCGGCATTCGGTGGGGCCGAAGGCGGGCGCGCGCTCGATGTCCTGGAGCCGATACCAGCGGGTGAGGCCGGGCTTGGCATGGGGCTCGCGCTCCTTGGCGCTCAGGCCCGACGGATTGAGCCACACGCGGGGGGTGGACCACGGGTCGGAGTGGATGCGCAGCCCGGCGCTGATCGTGACGCCGGCCTGGGTGCGGAAGCGCACGTAGCTGGCGGGCGGCGCGTCAATGTCGCCCGCGTAGGGATAGGCCAGGTCGAGGCAGGTGGAGAGGAACGCGGCATCGGCGTGAGGCGCCTTGTCCGGCTTGACCGCCTCCTTAGGCGCGAGACGAAGCTCGTAGTCGCCGGGCGTCAGCTCGGCCGCGCCGATCTTCCACCAGTGGAAGGGCCGCTCGCCAGTCGGGTGCTCGATGCGGGTGAGGAGCGCCCAGGACTTCGGCCGCTTCGCGCGTTCGGCCTCCGAGAGCAACTCGTCGGCGCTGCCCGCGTCGCCGGGCGCAACCTTGGCCGCCTTCTCAGCATACGCCTCGAAGCCTGCCGGCCCGCCGCGTTCAGCATCGCCCCGGCCATCGAGGAGCATCCCCTTGGCCACGGCCTTGCCGTCGCGGCACAGCTCAGCCGCCAGTGGAACTGGGAAGCCCTTGAGCGATGCGGCACGGACCCAGAGGGCGTAGCGGCCGGCGTGCTTCACGGCGAGGCGTGCGGAGCGGGGGCCTGCGACGCGGACCGCCTTCTTGCCGAAGATGGCGCCCTCGTCGCCCATCACGTCGCCGAAGTCGGCGGGCCGCACCACCACGAGGTGCTGGCCGTCGTGCGGCCCGGGCGAGCCATCCCACGCCCGCGCGACCGCGGCGAGGCAGAGGAGCGGGACGAAGCTGCGATGCAAAGAGCGGCCTCCTGTCAGCCCCTGCCTGTTTCCTGCAGCCGCCCATTGAGGAGGAACGTGCCCTCGCGCGGCAGAACGGCGCGGATGGCCAACGCCTCGGGGGCGCGGACGCGGAGGGCGAAGGGCTTCCCATCCTCGTTCTCCCACTGGACCTCGACGTCGCCCCGCGGCGTGGGCATGGTGCCGCGGCACCAGGTGAGGCCGCACGGGTGCGGCTCGACAAGCACAGGCTCGAAGCCGGGGCCGCCCGGCCGCACGCCGAGGACATGGGTGCTCAGGAAGAACGTGGGCGCCGCCGACCAGGCGTGGCAATGGCTCCGCGTCAGGCGGTCGCTCGTGCTCGACCACGTTTCCCAGAAGGTCGTCGCGCCCAGGTCAATCATGCGCCCCCAGTCGCGGCGGACGGTGTCGAGGAAGTCCTGGTGCCGCCCCTCGCGGAGGTAGCCTTCGAGGAGGAAGAACTCGAAGAAGGGGCTTCCGGCCCGCACGAAGCCCTCGGGCGGGGTCTGGACGATCTCCCAGCATCGGCGGCCGCGCGCTCCCCGCGCGACACCGGCGATGTAGGCCGCCGTCTGCGTCTGCTGGCTGAACACCGGGCTGTGCTTCCCGTCGCGCAGGCAATCCGTGTACGCCTGCTTCTCGTCGCTCCACAGGTGCGCATTGATGGCGTCCGAGAGCGCGGCGGCCATCTTTCGCCAGGAGCGGGCAAGGGTGGCCTTGCGGAGCCACGTGGCCAGCTCGGCGGCATCGCGGAGGGCGTGGACGAGTTGGCAGTTCTGGTGCGTCACCACGCCGCGGCTCGGCGTGTCCATCGGCGCCCAGTCGAACATGTTCCATGCTCGGATGTCGAGCAGGCCCTGAGCATTGATGTGCTTTGCGAGGCCCTCGACGTTTCGGCGGACGAAATCGAGGAGTGCGAGCCCCCGCTCGCGGTCGCCCGTGAACAGGACGTATTCGCGGCACGAGCGCATCCACAGCAGGCTCCAGGCCGTCAGCACGTTCTGCCACGCGCTCGGCACGTGGCTCTCGGTGACGGCGGAGCGGTCGAGGCTGTGCCCCGTCTGCTCGAGGCAATGGAACCACAGGCGCGGGTCGCCGTTCACCGCCCAGTCAATGAGGGCCTCGTTGCGGGCGTCGCCCACCCAGTGGGTCTGCTCGTAGGTCGGGCAGTCGGTGTACGTGTCCTCGGCGCAACAGCGAAGCGTCAACGCCCCGGCCTGCCAGATGCGGTCGAGCTGGGCGTCGGAGCACGCGAAGCTGCCCCGCCGGCTCTGGGGATAGCTGCTGAAGAGGGCGTGGACGCCGCGCAGCTTCACCGGGCCGGTCATGTTACGGAGGATGAGGTAGCTGTACTGGAAGCCACGGCGCACGATGCTGCGGTAGCTCTGAATCCCCTCGCGGCAGATGTAGCGGAGGCTGTTATTCATCCCCTCGGCCAGGTTGTGGCGGCCGTCGGGCTGAATGAACTCGAAGTTGTGGAAGTCGAGGATGGTGCCCTCGGGGGCCGCGACCTCGAAGGCGTGGGGGCCGATCAGCTCGTGGCCGAAGTCGAGGAGCAGCCGCACGTCGCTGCCGTCCGCCGTCGGGTGCACGGTCGTCCAGTCGCTGCCCGAGCCCAGGCCGTCGGCGTTCTCGACCCTCACGTCGCCCGGCACCACGCGGTCGGTGGCGGCCTGGACGAAGGCGTTGGCCTCGGGCAGGTGCTCGGGGCGGACGCCCTGGAAGTAGCGGTGGGGGTGCTGGGCCGCCACGTCGCAGCTCTCCCAGAATGCCTCGCCCGCCTCGCAGGTGGCGGTGTTCGACATCGGCCCGACGAGGACTGCCGAGGCGTCCATATGCTCGGCGGCCTGGCGCTTCTGGTCCTCGCGCAGCTCGAATGGCCCGACGACGGCCCACGGGGTGCCGAAGAGCACGTCGCCCCAGGCGCTGAAGCGCAGGCCGGGCGGGCCGTCGAGGGCGATGACGAACTCCGGCAGGTGGTGGGCGTCCGCCCGCGCCACCAGGGTGTTCCACCCCGCCTTCAGCGTCGCGCGGTCGCCCTCGGCGAGCTTGCCGTTCACCTTCAGCGGGCCGGGGTGCTTGTGGGGGATGTGGAACGTGACCCTGGCGTTGCGCCGCGACCAGACCTGCGTGGCCAAGTAGTAGTGGGCGAAGACGAAGTTCGACGAGTGGTCGCTCGGCGCCACGTAGGGCTTGGCATAGATGGTGAAGCGATAGGGCACCGAGCGGACGGCTTCGACGCTGACAAGGCGCTTCGGCAGCACGGGCTCCTGGGTTAGGAAGGGGATGTCGCGCGGCGCCAGGCCGAAGTGGGGGCCGGCGTAGGGGCCGCGAAGGTCCACGGCGGCGGGCCAGGACCGGTCATCAAAGTCGAGCTGGGTCCACGGCTCGGCCTGGCGGGCGTCGAACTGCTCTTCGAATGCCTCCTGCACGCTGATGCGCGGCGCAGCGGTGACATAGCCCGGCGCGGCGGCGGCCCGCCAGCTCGGGCTGGTCATGATCGTGGCGCCCGGCATCTCGATCTGCGCCAGCAGGCCCGGCGGGCCGGCGATGTACTGGAACGTGCCCTCGCCGTAGTGGTTCACCAGCACGGCCAGCACATTGTCGTCCTTGCGGAGCCAGGGCGTGAGGTCATAGGTGTCGTAGCGCCAGTGCCCCGGCCAGCAGCGCACCGGCCCGCTGCCCAGCCAAACGCCGTTGAACCAGGCCACGTAGCGCGAATCGGCCGTGACATGCAGCGTCGCCGGCCCGCCCTCGCACGGGAACCGCCGCCGGAACGCCACGAATGCGTTGCGGCTCGGCAGCTCTCCTTCCGCCCAAATCCACCTTCCCCTCCAGTGAATCGGTGCCCCGCTCATGCCTTCTCTCTTTCTGAAATCGGCAATCGGAAATCGACAATCGGCAATCTGCCATCACTCCCACGGCTTCAGGATCACCTTCGCCGTCTCATGGGACGCGCACAGCTCGAAGGCTCTCTGGATGTCGCTCATCGGCAGCACGTGGCTGATCAACAGGTCAATGATGGGCGACTCCTGGATGACCTTGGCGATGCGCGGGTAGAGGCTGAGGTTGTAGTGCCACGAGCCGATGATCGTGATGCCCGTGCGAATGAGGTCGGGGCTGACGCGGATCTTCAGGTCGTCCCCGCATTCGCCCACGTAGGCCACCTTGCCCCGCCGCCGCGTGGCGTCGAGGCACAATCGCTCCGCCGCCACCGTGCCCGAGCAATCGAGCGCGCAGTCCACCCCCCGCCCGCCCGTGAGGTCCCTGATGCGCTTCACGATGTCGGTGTCGGCGGGGTCGAACACGGCGGCCGCGCCCATCTCCATCGCCCGCGTGACGCGGTAATCCACGGAATCCACGCCGATGACCCGCGCCCCGCGGAAGCGGGCGTTCACCACACCGCCGAGGCCGACCGGCCCCAGGCCCGTGATGAGCACGGTGTCGAAGGCCCCCACGCCCATCGCGTCGAACGCCCCCATCGAAGGCCCGAGGCCGCAGATGGCCAGCCCCGCCTTCTCGTACGACACGTCGTCGGGAATCGGCGACAGGAGCCACGAGGGCTTGAGGACGTATTGCGCGTAGGTGGCCGAGCCCTCGCGCGAGCCTGTGAACTCCGAGAAGCTGGGGCAGTGCTGGCAGTGGATGTAGTCGCCCGCGATGCACAGCGCGCACTTCCCGCACGGATACTGCGGCTGCACCACCACGCGGTCGCCCGGCTCCACCTTGCACGGCTGCGCGACGGCGACGACTTCGCCGACGGCCTCGTGGCCGAGGAACTCCGCCTTGTGGCCGCCGACGAACGCCTTGTACTCGGTGCACATGGGCGTCGCATGCACCTTCACCAGCGCCCAGTCCTCTTTCGGCCTCGGGTCCGGCACCTCCACCAGCCCCGCCTGCCGCTCGCCGAGGATGACTGCTTTCTTCATAGGTCGTTGCTCTCCTTTGGCTTGTAGCCCACGAAGTGGGCGACCCAGCCGTAGCCCAGGGCGACCGAAGGGAGCCCTGGGAAGCGGCGGTCCCCCAATCCCGAGCCCCTGAAGGGGGCGATTCATAGCCTTCTGAATCGCCCCCTTCGGGGGCTCTGTCCTGGGTGCGCCCATACCCAGGGCTCCCTTCGGTCGCCCTGGGCTACGGCTCAAACGCCCCCTTCGGGGGCTCAGACAATCGCATCCCTGTTGCCAAGGCCGATGGGGTCTCATCAGGGCTGGCCGTCAGATCGCCGAGACGCCTCATTACCACCTCCACTCGGTCTCATCCCACATGGTTGGGGTTGGTTCATCGAGCAGCTTGTCATCGCCCCGCCGGGCCATGGCCCGGAACTCCTTCTCCCACCCCTTCCGCGGCCGTCGGGCGCCTCGTGGCCCGGCGACGCGAGCCTTCGCAGCCCTTCCCATCCCACGCGCCTCCGCCTTCCCCACCTTCCTGTTCACTTTGGCTCTCCCTTTGCTCTCCCCTTGCCCTTCCCCTTGGCCTTCGGGCCGTCCTCGCGGTCGTAGCCCTTCGCGTAGTCGGCGCGGCAGCGGAGTTCGGTCTCGTCGGGGTGCTCGCCCAGCTCCTTGACGAGGGCCGCGTGGAGTTGTTCGACGCGGTCCTTGTGCTCGGGGCGGGCCGCCAGGTTGGTGAACTCGCCGGGGTCGGCCGCCAGGTCGTACAGCTCGCGCTGGGCGGGGTGCGCCTTGTCGGGTGGGGTGTGGTAGACGTACTTGAACTGCCCGGCCCGCAGCATGGCGTAGCCCGAGGCGATGTTGTGGGCGTAGTACTCGCTCACGGCCAGGTCCTTCCAGGCCGCCTTGGGATCGTCCAGCACGGGGCAGAGCGAGGCGCCGTTCCAGTCGCCGCCCGGCTTCGCTCCGCCCAGCTCGGCAAGGGTTTGCACTAGGTCAACGTGGGCGCAGGCGCCGGCGCGGCGCTGCCCGCCCTTCCAGCGCTCGGGCCAGCTCACGATCAGCGGGATGCGCGCGGCGTGCTCGAACATGCAGTTCTTCCACCACAGCCCGTGCTCGCCCATGTTCTCCCCGTGGTCGGTGGTGTAGACGACCACGGTGTCGCGGGCCACGTCGCTCTTCGCCAGGGCGTCGAGCACCTTGCCCACCTGTTCGTCCATCCACTGGGTGAGGCCGTGGTAGAGCTCGCGGCCCAGACGCACCGTGTCGTCGGGCACCCCGACGAGTTGGAAGCCGGCCCGCAGGTGCTTGTAGTTGAGCGGCAGGCCGTCGAGATGGCCGGGGGGCAGGTTCGGCATGGGCACCTTGCCGCGGTAGGGCTCGTGGTATTCCTGGGGCACGAGGAGCGGGAAGTGGGGGGCCAGGTAGCCGGCGAAGAGGAAGAACGGCTTGTCGCTCCGCTTCCGCTTGCCGAGGAAGTCGCAGACGCCATTGGTCACGCGCGTGTCGTGGGCGTGGTGGGCGGGCTGGGCTGCGACGCGGAAGTCGGCGAACCGCCCGGACAGCCCCTTGCTGGCCAGGTTGTCGGGGTCGCGGCGGCCGCCCCGGCCGGTCATGTGCCCGTTGTTCATGTTCCCGCCGATCTCGGTGAAGCCGTAGCGGCAGGAGGCGTCGTAGTGCTGCTTGCCGCACAGAAAGCTCTCGTAGCCCGCGGCGTTGAGGATGCGCGGGAGGGACGGGTAGTCGGCGCTCGGCAGCCAGCAGTCGTTGCTCCAGGCCCCCACGCGGCTGATGTACTTGCCCGAGGTGAAGGCGAGCCGGGCCGGCACGCACAGAGGCGAGTTCGTGTAGCACGCGTCGAACACCATGCCGCGCTCGGCGAGCGCATCGAGGTGCGGCGTCCGCACCAGCTTGCTGCCGTAGCAGCCGGTCACGCCGGCGTTGTGCTCATCGGACATGATGACCAGCAGATTGGGCGGCCGCTCGCGGCGCGCGGGTGCCGCCCTCAGCCAGCGATGCCCGAGCGCCGCCGTCGCCGCGGCGGCCACACCGCCCGCCAGGAAGCGTCGCCGTGTCATCCCCTGCCTATCACCCATCTGCTTCCTCCTGTCCCCCAGCCGCGCTACCTTGTTTCTATTGCGGAAAGCCTGGTTCGCTGAGAACAGGCGCTGCCCGCAACCGAAAGACTGGCTAAAGCCAGGACTCCGAACGGGTTCTCTCTCCGTTTGGAGTCCTGCCTTCAGGCAGTCCTGGCTTTCCGCAACAGAAACTACTTTGTTTCTGTTGCGGAAAGTCCCGGAACTGAACGGGCTCGTTCCAGACGTAGCCGCAAGCGTCCCGCTTGCGGTCTTCCTCGCCCTACTACATGAATCCGCAACAGAAACTTCTTTGCCTCTGTTGCGCGAAGCCTGGTTCCCCAAGGACTTGCCGCGCTGGCAAGCCAAAGACTGGCTGAAGCCAGGACTCCGAACGCGTTCTCTCCTTGTTTGGAGTCCTGCCTTCAGGCAGTCTTGGCCTTCCGCAACGGAAGCCAGTCTACCAGCCCTGCGCTCGGCGTTCAAGCGTGGTTGAGCCTTGCTGGCGTTGCGGCGCGCGGCTATAATGCCCGCGAGGCCCACGGGACCCCACCTGTCCCCCGAGCGGAGGCGGCCATGTCCACCAAGGCATTCACCGCGCGGCTCATCGTCGAATCGCCCGAGGCCCGCGACGCCCTCTGGCGGACCCATAGGCTCTACAATGAGTGCCTGCGCTTCGTCCTTCGCCACATGCACAAGATGAAGCGGGGGGAGGCCGACCCGCGCTACGGAGAGATATTCGGCGCCATCCGAAACAGCCAGCATGCCACCGCGGTCATGGAGGCAGTGACTGACCTCCGGTGGAAGCCGAAGAAGGACCCCAAGCCGTGGCACACGCCGGCCGCCGCCCTGATCGCCGAAGGCAAGCTGCTCTTCGACAGGTGGAAGGAACTCCCCGGCCTTCCGGGGAGGTTCCACAGGAAGCTCTGGGAGGGAGCCTACCAGGCCATGGACAGCCACAAGGAACTCATGGCCCTCTGGGTGTCCGCCCACCAGGAATGGCAGAAGGCGCGGGCAGAATGGGAGGCCGAGAACCCCGAGTACATGAAGGTGCGCCCCGCACTCGAGGCCTTTGAGAGGGAGCACGGCCAGGCGGCCAAGCGGCGCCAGCGCTGGCACAAGTGGCTGGCCTTCATGCGCGCCGACCCTCGCCTCGCCGCGTGGCGCGGCGGCAAGGCTCTCGCCAACCCCATTTCAGACCAGGGCCAGCAGCGGCTGCGCCGGGCAAGGCGGAACAAACGCAACAAGGTGGAGTCCGAGGAGTTCTTCAACGCCAACCCTGAGTTGAAGGAACTCGACAAACTCCACGGCTACTACCAGCGCGAATACGTCCGTCCGTGGGCGAAGAAACGCAACCCCGACGGCTTCCGCCACCGCCCCACGTTCACCGAGCCTTCGCCCGAGAAGCACCCCTTCTGGTACCAGTTCAAGAAGGGCGAGACCTACAAGGCCCTGGACCTCCAAGCGGGCACGATCAGCCTCCAACTCCTCGCCCCCGAGGGGGCCAAGCGCGCCGCACTCTGGACCACGTTCGCCTTCCGCCCCGACCCACGGCTGCGCCTCATCCAGAAAGCCAACCCGCCCCTCAAGGAGAAGTTCACCTACGCCTTCGCCGACCCCGCGTTCCCCGGGCAGCCGGCCCGCCCGGCCGAGATTCGCGGCGCCAAGCTCATATTCCGCCGTGCCCAACCCGATGGGGCCATCTACCTATCCTTCACGTGCGACGTGCCCGACCTCGACTCGCGCCTCTCGATCCTCCAGAAGTCGTGCGACAAGTATGGTGCCAAGTGGGCATGCAAGAAGGCCATGAGCGATCTTGGAGGGCAGCAGCCAGTGACGTGCGCCGTGGACCTTGGGCTCCGGCACTTGGGCGCGGCCACGGTGCGGCGCGACGGGAAGATCGTGCGGGCTCGCCTGCTGCGCGAGGAGGACCAGCCTGGCAAGGGGCCAGCCCTCCCCGCCATCGCCGGGCACAAGCGCGCTCTGGCGAAAGGGCGCCGCAAGCGCGGCAAGCCTATCGCCGGCGAGGAGTCGTTCATCGAGCTTCAGCGTCACACCGACAAGATGGGCGAGGACCGCTTCAAGAAAGGCGCGCGCCGAATCGTCGCCTTCGCACGCGAGAACGGTGCCGACCTGATCATCCTGGAGAAGCTCGGCGGCGACCGGCGCGGCGCCCTCATCCCCGACGCCGAGCGCGAGCGCGGCATCAACAGGGCCCTCGTCCTCTGGAACCGCGGCAACCTAGCGAAGTGGGTGAAGCAACTGGCCGCCGACGCCGGCATGCGCGTCGTCGAGGTCCACCCCTACATGACCAGCCAGCTCTGCTCCCGCTGCGGCGCCATGGGCGCGCGCTTCTCCGCCAAGGAGGGCCTCCCCGCCTTCGAGCCCGTCGGCAAGCTCTTCGCCTGCCCCGACTGCGGCTACCTCGCCAACGCCGACCACAATGCCTCCGTCAATCTCCACAAGCGCTTCTTCGGCGAACTCCCGGAAGTCCAGAGACCCAACAGAGACAAGCGGGTTTTCCGCGTGACGCCGGACGACCAGCCCACGGTCGAGGTGGACATGGCCGACGTGGAGAAGCGCATCCTCGCGCGCGGCCGGGCCGACGACCTCTGCCGCGGCAAGCGCACGCCATTTTGAGCTTGACTTTCGCGGCAGACCTGTCATGATGTTCTTGGCCCTGCGTGGAATAGCGCGGGCCGCCGGCGGGGCTATAGGCCGCGTCGGACTACGTCGGGCATCCAGTTGTTACGGCCGCGTGGGCCTACGGGTTTCGGCCCAAAGGGCACAAGACCGGACGGGTCCCTTGATCCGTCAGGGCGGCGGCCAGGCCCGGCGACACGACCGAGAATGCTGGGGAAAAAGGAGCCCGGACCGCCGCGGAATGGCCCGATCGGGGCGTTTGTTTTCAGCCGAAATGCGGGCTAAACCCTTGCCCCACCTCGACTTCGGCGGTATCTGGTGTACCCCCCCCGCCATTCTCGGCTGTGTGCAACCACGGTGACTCCGAGTCGCTCGGCCGCCTGGGTGTACCCCCCCCCGCCCTTC
>Ga0194112_10007850_pt1 | contig 13834 bp, 12 predicted proteins | sample TA2MahC400mmetaG_FD_146191 | JGI IMG/M metagenome (GOLD analysis project Ga0194112, IMG submission 146191) | Freshwater microbial communities from Lake Tanganyika, Tanzania - TA2015016 Mahale Deep Cast 400m | ecosystem: Environmental > Aquatic > Freshwater > Lake | place: Tanzania: Lake...
TGTTGTTTATGTTTGTTACACCTCGGAAGCTTCCCTTTAAGGGGAAAACTTCAATCCAAGTGTTTCCTAAGGTTGATAAATGGAGAACGGTCAAAACCAATAGCCTTAAAAAAGGAAAGCATATCGCCGGCATCCCAGCGCACAGCAGTATGGATGTCCCGGATTCCCTCCTTTTTAAAAAATGAAAAAAGTTTTTCAGCCAAGATTCGGCCAATTCCAATTCCCATCTGCCGTGGATGAACCCCTACTACTTCGATCCAACCACTTTGTTCGAGACCAAACCCTTCTCCTTTAATTTCTCCTATGATGAAACCCACCACCCGACCATCCTTTGAAGCAACAAAACCAACGCCTTCTTGCTTTTTTAAGTGGTTCTCAACCATCTGGATCCACTTCTTTGAAACTTTTTTCTGTAAGATAGATTCCTGGATGGCCACAATCTCTGGAACATCTCCAATTCCGATCTTTCGGATCTTGATTTCTTTTGCGATGCCTTTATCAGTCAATGCGGATGATCTTGACATGTTTTCCCACCCATTCTGGAGGAAAATAAACCCGGCCACCATTTCCACTCTGTTTAACTTCCTTCTCGATCATCTCCTCACCATAGACCTCGAACTTGGATTTGTTATGTATATTTATCGAAGGTAGGAGATCAAACTTGGGTTCTTTTTTTTTGATCATGCCATCAATTAAAAGGTATAATAATTACAAGTTAATTATTTCACAATTACAACATATTTTTAATAGCACGTCTAAAAGTTGTCAAGTAATAATTTTCAAAAAATGAACCACTCCCTTTTTTCTTAGTCTTCTCCATTTTTATAAATCCCTCTTCGCTCAAAGTCTTCGCTAACGTAATCCAAAGCCAATTCATTTAAGAACTCTTTAGTGGGTATACCCTGATTATTCCACCCCTTAAATTTGTAATACTCATCTAAGAGCTTAGCTTCAAGCTCCGGAAATCTCTTCTTCCAATGGTCCTCTGGAGGCTTCTCATCTTTTCTCCTCAGCCCCCTTCTTACATTAATGGCTCTAATTAAGGTTCGATTCCTCCTGGTTATTTCCCATAGTCCAGCTTCATCGATATCCATCCCAGTCGCGGATGAGATTATACGTGGTAAGTTGTGTATATGATAGGGAGGTTTCAAAACAAATGATGACACAGCGGCGCAGATCCCGGTGGCGTCATCAATGTAATGCATCGCCTCCTGCCAGTCTACGATTTCGCAAACTGCTTCTGGTGGTGGATAATAAGGGAAGCTTTGTGGCTCCCAATTCACAAAATATTCTTTAACCCTCTCATGAGGAACCTGAATCCAATCCTTTACAAACTCCTCTCTGTCCTCTTTGCTGAGATGTGGAGCCTGAGGGAACTGCCCTTCGATTTGGGTAATGTTTACCTTCTCGCCTGTACAATACATAAGGTAATAAATGGGATTCAGCATTCCTAACTTGAGAGGCAGCTGCTCATGCTTCTTAATAGTATTATGATCATAGGCCTCTGCCCCCTTGCCTATCTGACGGGCTGCCCAATAAACGCCATTGGCTAAAACATCTCCTATCCCTTCTCGTCGAACTATTCTGTCAAGTAACCAGAAAAACCTCTCCTCGTTATTGGATGGAAATCCTGGCATGTCCTGGTCAGTCAAAATGCCAGCTTCATAAAGCTCAATGGCAAAAGCAATCACTTGCGGAGTTGTAAACCCATCCACTCCATACTCCTGGCCACGACCAACGATCCTAAAACCAAAATCAAGGTCTGACATGGCCGCCATTGTATAAGTAAGTTTCGAGTAACATTTCATCATGAAGTTCCGAATTCCTCGGTAGGAAATTGATCCTCCGCATCTTACCGGGCAGTTATAGCAACTTATTAACCGCTTTACCGCTTTTCCCTGAGTCTCCTTCCACCTCTCTTCGGTTTCCTTCGTCCAATAATCTTTTCTACGATGGCGGGCATTCCCCCAGGCAAAATTGGTGGTATGCCACTCCTCATCATCTAATGCCATCTCTTGTATTCCAAGATAGCCTAAAATGATCGGCATGCCCTCTGGTAGTTTAAGTGGATTTTGCAATCGGTGCTGCATAAATCTCAGTATTTCGTTACACATCTCCATAAATTCAGGCGGTCGGGCAATATTAAGATCCTTTGTCCCACGAATAGCTATCGCCTTTAATCCTTTGTCTCCCATAACGGCACCCACCCCTTGTCGGCTGGCACTGGACTTACCTTGCTCGATGGAGGCAAAATAGACCCTGTTTTCGCCAGCAAGCCCGATAGCGGCCACCTGGGCGTTGGGTTCCTTCAATTCCTCACGAATGAGTTCCGCAGTCTCTAAAGCGCCTTTGCCCTGAAGATGCCTGGCATTACGTATTTCTATTTTATCATTCTTTATCCATAGATAGACCAGATCAGGAGACTTACCCCTAATGATTATCTTATCATAACCAGCATGTTTCAGCTCCTGTCCAAAAAATCCCCCCATCATTGAATATGCCATTAACAAAGTCTGAGGAGAAAGGGTAGTAACAATAGTACGATTAGCACAAGGAGCAGGTGTGCCAGTTAAAAGACCGGTGCTGAATATTAGTACATTATCAGGAGAAAAGGGTTCGACTTCAGGAGGAACCCTATCCCATAGTATTTTGGCGTTAGTAGCCAGGCCACCAAGATGAAGTTCCGTTAATCTTGGGTCAGTTTCTACCCTCTCAATGTTTCCTCGGGATAGATCAATTTCTAAATTATACCCTGTCTCTGCGTACCTCATTTTTTAGCCTCTTTCCGCAGCCATGGCATTTAGCTGCGGAAGTTGTGAAGCTCCCCGGCTTGTGGGCTGGGGGCTTCCCGGCAAGGTAGTTTCGTTTGATCCCTTTTCCCATCCTCTTCTCAGTCAATCCGAATGATCTTTACGCGTTTCCCTACCCATTCTGGAGGAAGATAAACCCGACCACTATTTCCACTCTGTTTAACTTCCTTCTCGATCATCTCCTCACCATAGACCTCGAACTTAGACTTGTTCTGTATGTTTATCGAAGGCAGGAGATCAGATTTGGGTTCTTTTTTTTGTATCATGCCGTTTATCAGAGGTTTAATAATTATAATTTAACTATTTCACAATTACAATATATTTATAATACAGCATCTAAAAGTTGTCAAGGCATAATTTTGAAATGTCATTTAAACTTTAAAAGTGCACTCCTGATCTGGAGAGATAATCTGAAAACCCAAACCGTATGTTCGTTAAACAATATATAGAATAACATTTTTTAAAAAAACTTGTCATTCAAACGTGATTATTGTATATAGCCATAAAAGAGAAAGGAGGATTTCAAAAACATGGAAATAGAAGGTTACTTTTTCCCTGACGATTTGTATTATCACAAAGAGCATTACTGGGCGAGAGTTGAAAGCAATAAGGTCATCATGGGCATAAACGATTTTGCTCAAAAATTGGCAGGGCAGATCGTTTATGTCGAATTGCCATCTTTTGGACGGGCGGTTGAACAGGGTAAACCCTGCGGTTCCATGGAGTCTGGGAAATGGGTTGGAAGAATTTATGCCATTGTTTCTGGAAAAGTAGAATCCTACAATCAGGAGCTTGATGAAACTCCTGAATTGATCAATGAGAGCCCTTATGAAAAGGGCTGGATATGCAAGATCATTCCCTCCAATCTTGAGGAGGAGCTTAAAAATCTGATGAGGGTTGACAGCTTGGCCGAATTTATTAAGTCGGAGATCATTCGAGTGAAAAAGATGAAGGAATAAACCCCGCACCCCGTGTTGAAATACTAGCCAAAAATATTTGAAATTTCCCCTCACCCCCACCGTTCGGCTGAGCTCACGACGAAGCCCTCTCCCCCAATGGGAGAGGGGAAGCCTGCCCGCCGAACAAGTTCTTTGGCAGGCGGGGGTGAGGGGTACACAAAATGTTAGAAGAAAATTCTCAAATTTTACCATGTAGGAATCTACTCATTGAAAAATGGCGGTTCTTATTTTATAAATAGATTGAACAAATTTTTATCCTTGCCTTTAACGTTCATTCGGTTCTTACTTCATGATAGATTCCAAGACCCTTGATCCCAGTTTTAAATTCCTCATCGCCTCAGAACCAGGGGGAGAGAACATAAAGAAATGTTTTTCCTGTGGTACCTGTACGGCTGGATGCCCTGTGAGAGAGGTCACTGACCTTTATAACCCAAGACGAATTATCCGAATGGCAGTATTGGGCTTGAAGGAGGAGGTCCTCTCAAGCCTTTTCATCTGGTTATGTTCCTCCTGTTATACCTGTTTTGAAAGATGTCCCCAAAATGTCAAAATCCCTGAATTGGTGAACGCCATCAAAAACATTGCGGTAAGAGAGGGATACCTTCCGCCACCCATGAGGGCTCAATTGGATCTCCTCTCCTCCCACGGACGTCTCTTAGAGATCACTGATTTCGAGAATCAGAAAAGGAAAGACTCGAATCTGCCCCTTATTCAATGGGATATTGAAGACGTGAAGAAAATCTTCGAAAAACTGGGTTTTCATCATGAAGAAAAGATCTAACGATAGCCCTTTCCAATATACACTCTTTCTGGGATGCACAGTCCCGGTCAGGGCTTTAAACTATGAGATCTCAGCAAGAAAAGTGGCAGAAAGATTAGGGCTTCAGCTCTTTGATACCCCTGACTTCAGTTGCTGCGGTTATCCCATCAAATCAGTCCATCGTTATGCCTATCTTTTAATGGCTGCCCGTAATTTGGCTCTTGCCAATAAAAATGGATTTCCCCTCTGTACTCTTTGCAGCGCCTGTTGTGGTGCCCTCACTGAGGCCAATCATGAGATTCAAGAGGATGAAAGACTCAGAAGACAAATCAACAAAGACCTCTTCGAATGGTTGGGATTGCGCTATGAAGGAGGGACTGAGGTCACCCATCTTATTCGAATCCTCTATCAGGCAATTGGAAGGGGAAAGATCTCAGTTCAAGTTCGCGCCGATCTTTCCTCTCTTCGTGTGGCTCCCCATTACGGTTGCCACTACACCAAACCCTCCACTATCTACAACAAGATAGAGGATCCAGAAAATCCGAAAAGTCTGGATGAACTGATTGAAGCCACTGGAGCTCAATCCATTTCATACGAGGATAAACTTCAGTGTTGTGGCGGAGGGGTGTTAGCCATTGATGAGCAGGTTGCCCTGGCAATGGCCAATAGAAAATTGGACCACCTCCAAAAACAACAAGCAGACGCCATGGTTCTCCTCTGCCCTTTCTGCAATGTGATGTATGAAGGGAATCAACGTAAAATCGAAAAGATCTATCAAACAGAATATAAATTACCTGTCCTCTACTACCCTCAACTCTTAGGTTTAGCCTTGGGAATCGAACCTGAAGAGTTAGGGATGAAAATGAACCGTGTGAGAACCACCGAATTGGTTAAGAAGATTAACCGGAGGACGAATTGAAATGATCCAATCGTCGAAGGACCCGATTGGAGCCGTATTGGTCGTTGGTGCAGGGATAGGAGGGATCCAGACCTCCTTAGATCTGGCTGAATCCGGTTTCAAGGTCTACCTCTTAGAAAAGAATTTGAGCATCGGGGGGACCATGGCGCAGCTTGACAAGACCTTCCCCACCAATGACTGCTCCATGTGCATCATGTCTCCTAAACTGGTCGATACAGGAAGGCATCGGAATATCGAGATCCTCACTAATGCAAAAGTGGAGAAAGTCGAAGGAGCTCCGGGACATTTTAAGGTTCGAATTCAAAAGAAAGCCCGCTATGTGACGATTGAAGACTGCAAGGCATGCGGAGATTGCGTAAAAGTCTGTCCTGTTAAGATCCCCAATGATTATGAACAAGGTCTTATCACACGAGCTGCTATCTACCAACTCTTCGCCCAAGCCATCCCCAGTGCCTACGGCATCGAGAAGAGAGGAATTCCGCCCTGTCGGGCCGCTTGCCCGATCCATGTCAATGCACAGGGTTATATCGCCCTTATTTCAGCCGGTAAATTTAAGGAGGCCTTGGCATTGGTCAGGGAGAAGAATCCATTCCCAGGCATTACCGGTAGAATCTGCACTCATCCCTGTGAAGAGGTCTGCCAAAGGAAAGAGGTGGAACGGGCTCTTGCCATCGACGGTCTGAAGCGATTCGTTTCGGATTATGAGAAAGAGGATGAGACTGATCTGACGATCCCACAAGAAAATGGTAAGAAGGTCGCGATTGTGGGGGCAGGCCCTGCGGGCTTACTGGCTGCCTATGACCTGAGAAAGATGGGTTACAGCGTCACGATCTTCGAAGCCCTTCCAGTAGCAGGAGGAATGCTCGCTGTAGGAATTCCCGAATATCGATTGCCAAGAACTGTTCTGAATAAAGAGATTGGCTACCTCCTTAAGATGGGTGTCGAGTTAAAACTCAATACTCCAATAGGTGAGAAATTCACTCTTCAGGATCTCAAGGCCCAAGGTTATGAAGCAATCTTCATAGCCACTGGTGCCCATCAGAGCAGAAAACTTGGCCTCGAGGGAGAAGAGGCCCGGGGGATTCTCCATGCTGTGGACTTCTTAAGAAAGGTAGCATTGGGAGAATCTGTCAAGATAGGTGAAAAGGTAGTAGTGGTCGGAGGAGGAAATGCAGCCATTGATGCAGCTCGAACGGCATTTCGTCTGGGTGGAAAAGAGGTCACCCTCGCCTATCGACGAACCCGCAATGAGATGCCAGCTCAGGAGGAAGAGATCGAAGAGGCAGAACATGAGGGGATCAAGACAGAGTATCTCACCGCTCCAACCCGATTGATTATCGAGGATGAAAAGGTCCTGGGGATGGAGTGCATTCGGATGGAGTTGGGCGAGCTCGATGAATCGGGCCGACCAAGACCTGTGCCCATTCCTGGCTCAGAATTCAGAATTGAAGCAGACACGATCATTCCAGCCATCAGTCAATCTTCTGACCTCTCCTTCCTCAACGAGAAGGATGGGATCAAGATCTCTCGCTGGGGAGGTATTGAAGTCGATCCCCTCACACTCGAGACCGGCATGAAAGGTATTTTTGCCGGGGGTGATGTGGTGACCGGCCCCCAGACCTATATCGATGCAATGGCTGCTGGTAGAAAAGCAGCGATCTCGATTGATCGTTACTTGAGAGGAGAAGACCTGAGAGCTGATCGAGAGGATGAAGGACCTCAAAGAGATTACATCAAGATCGATATCGATGGGGTGGAATACCGGGAGAGGGCTTCAATGGTTACCCTCCCTTTGGAAAAAAGAAAGAATTTCGATGAGGTGAGTTTAGGACTCAGGGAGGAAGAGGTAATCCGAGAGGCAGAGCGCTGCCTTCAATGCGGAGGCTGTTCAGAGTGTTTGGAATGCATCAAGGCCTGCGAGGCAAAGGCCATCGATCATCGAATGAAGGATGAGAAGTTTCAGATCGAGGTCGGCTCGATCATCCTCTCCCCGGGGTTTGACGAGTTTGAGGCCTCATTAAAGACCGAATATGGCTACGGAAGGTTTCTCAATGTAGTATCGAGCATTGAATTTGAACGGTTCCTTTCCGCCTCAGGACCAATCAAGGGCGAGATTCTGAGACTCTTCGGTAAGGGACAATCCAAAAGAATTGCCTGGATTCAGTGTATTGGATCGAGGGATTCGCATATTGGTAGAAGTTACTGCTCCTCGGTGTGCTGTATGTATGCTACCAAACAAGCGGTGATCGCCAAGGAACATGCCCCAGAAATCGAGGCCACCATCTTCTACATGGATATGAGGGCCTATGGTAAAGATTTTGATAAGTATATTGAAAGAGCAAAAAAGGAATACAAGGTTCGCTTTGTCCGATCTCGGGTCTCTCATGTCAAAGAAGATACGATGACGAAACAACTCACCATCCATTATGAGACTGAAGAGGGGGAGATGGTGTCCGAGGGGTTCGACCTTGTCGTCCTTTCCGTTGGTCTTGAACCGATACGAAACCATCAAGAGATTGCAAATATATTTGACATCGACCTTAATCCTTATGGATTTGTCAAGACCTCTATTTTTGAACCTCTTCAAACCTCGAGGCCTGGGATTTTCGTGAGCGGTGTTTTTTCCGGACCCAAGGATGTTCCTGAGACCGTGGCACAGGCAAGTGCTGCAGCAGCACAAGCCTCCTCCCTTCTTTCCGAAGCAAGAGGAACTTTGGTCACCGAAAAAGAATATGTTCCAGAGAAGAATGTGAATTATCAGGGCCCTCGTATCGGAGCCTTCATCTGCCACTGCGGGATTAACATCGGAGGAGTAGTTGATGTCCCCGCCGTGGTGGAATATGTCCGAACATTACCCTATGTCGTCCATGCAGAGGAAAACCTTTATACTTGTTCACAAGATACCCAGGAACAGATCAAAAAGGTAATCGAAGAACATCAATTGAACCGAGTTGTCGTCGCTTCGTGCACACCCAGAACCCACGAACCACTCTTCCAGGATACAATCCGTGAGGCAGGGCTTAACCGTTATCTCTTCGAGATGGCCAACATTCGAGATCAGTGTTCTTGGGTTCATATGTATCAAACAAAGGAGGCAACGGAGAAGGCAAAGGACCTGGTGAGGATGGCTGTGGCCAAAGCCGCTCTCCTCGACCCCCTCCCCACACAGACGGTTGAGATGAATCAGAAGGCATTAGTGATTGGAGGAGGTCTGGCCGGAATGACCGCTGCAAAAAAGATTTCACAATCTGGCTATGAAGTCTACCTGGTCGAAAAAGAATCTCAATTGGGTGGGAAGGCGAGAACGATCTATTACACCCTTGATGGAAATGACGTTCAATCCCACTTAGAGCGTCTGATCAGAGAGGTGGAGAAAGATCCCCGAATCCACCTCATGACAGAAACAACCGTCGAAAGGGTGGAAGGATTTGTTGGAAATTTCAAGACTCATGTCCGAAATATAAGAGAGGCTCAGGAGCTCCATCATGGGATCATCATAGTTACCACAGGTGCAGAAGAATATCGACCCAGAGAATTCCTATTTGGCCAGAATCCTCGGGTGATCACACAGAGGGAATTGGAGGAGAGGATTGCGCTCTATCCCTATAAATTGAAAGGCCTGAAGAATGTAGTTATGATCCAATGCGTTGAATCACGAAACGGTGACAGGCCCTATTGTAGTCGAATTTGCTGTTCCGAGGCGATCAAGAATGCATTAAAACTGAAGGCCCTGGACCCTGCGGTAAATGTCTATGTCCTTTACCGGGATATGCGTACATATGGATTTAACGAGGATTACTATGAAAAGGCCAGGGAAGCAGGAGTCCTCTTCATCCGTTATGAACCTGAGAAAGAACCCCGACTCGAAGCAGGAGTAGATGGTCTCCATGTGGTCGTTCGAGAACCCATCCTTCGGGATGACCTACTCATTGAAACTGATCTTTTAGTATTGAGCCCGGGAATCGCCCCTCCTGTCGAGAACGAACGCCTGTCAAAAATGTTGAAAGTTCCGTTGAATGAGGACGGATTCTTCCTTGAAGCCCATATGAAGCTCAGGCCGGTAGATTTTGCGACAGAAGGTATCTTTCTGGCTGGGTTGGCTCACAGCCCTAAATCGATCGACGAGAGCATCTCTCAAGCCAATGCTGCAGTCGCTCGAGCCTTAACTTATTTATCTAAAAAAGAGCTTGAGACAATCGGGACCGTCTCTGAAGTGGATGAAAGGAAGTGCAATGGATGTGGTCTCTGTGAGACCGTTTGTCCTTATAAAGCGATTGAGGTCTTATCAAAAACGACGACGGTGGGTGAAAAACAGGTGGCCCAGATCAACAAGGCCCTATGTAAGGGTTGCGGTGTTTGTTCTGCTTCCTGCCGATCAGGATCCATCGATTTAAAAGGATTTACGAACGAAGAGGTGGTCGCTCAGATCACTCAACTGGCCATGGGGCAAGTGTGAATGGACGAAATTTGATAAGATGAAAATACCCAAATTCCAAACACCAATAATCAAATAATCACCAAGATTTCAATGACTAAAATTTGGAGCTGTTGTTTGTTGATTTGAACATTGGTTATTGGAGATTATTTGGAAATTGGAATTCGGTTATTGGAAATTAGATTAACACGATATGTTTATTGGGAAAATGATGAAAACGAGTTGGGAACCCAAAATCTTAGCCTTTCTCTGTAATTGGTGTTCTTATGCCGGAGCAGACCTCGCAGGAACCTCAAGGATCCAGTATCCCCCAAGCATTCGGGTGATCCGGGTCCCTTGCTCCGGAAGGATCAATCCCCTCTTCATTCTCAAGGCCCTTCAGAGTGGGATCGATGGAGTACTGGTCTCTGGATGCCATCCAGGAGATTGCCATTATATTAGCGGAAATTACATAGGAAGAAGGAAATCAGCAACCCTGAAGCGATTCCTTGAATACCTTGGTATTGAGGAGGGCCGTGTCCAATTCTCCTGGGTTTCTGCTGCGGAAGGGGGAAAGTTTTCTCAAATCGTTGAGGAGGTGACTCAGGACATTAAAAAATTGGGGCCCTCAAAAAGATTTGTAAAAAAAAGTTTTGAGTTCGGAGCTAAGAGTTCGGAGTAAAAAAATATAATCTCAGAACTTATAACTTCCAACTTCTTTAGAAAAGATGATTCAACAAAAAATTATAGAAAAGGCAAAAGAACTCCTTTTGAAGAAAGAGGTGGACCTGGTCATCGGTTTTAGTGAATGGACTTTACCACTTCGGACCACACCCATTTTCATCAGGACCCCTGAAGGTGCAGACAGTTTGATCTGGAACTCATTGTGTGAGAATAATCTGGCTACCTACCTTCACAAGTTCAGTCGTTTCAAGGTAGGCATTGTCGTTAAAGGATGTGATGCTCGTTCGGTTACTGCCCTTTCTTTTGAAAAGAGGTTCAAACCTGATCAGGTCTTTTTAATCGGTGTGCCGTGCCAGAGGATGGTGGACCGAAGAAAGGTGAAGAGGGCAGTAAAAGGAGAAATCCTCCGGGCAACTGAACAGGGGGATCAGATAATGGTGCAGGGGAATAATTTTGAAACTGTCCTGAAAAGGAATGATTTTCTTTATCCTTCCTGTCAGGTATGCACCCATCGGACCCCAGTGCAGGCAAATATATTGATTGGCGATCCTGTGGAGGAGGTTCCTCTCGTTGAGATTCATCCAGATGTCAAGGAGTTTGAAAAGAAATCTCCCTCGGATCGCTGGAGGTTTTTTGAGAAGGAGTCCAGCCGCTGCATTCGATGTTATGCCTGTCGGGAAGTCTGTCCCATGTGTTACTGCCCGGAATGTTTTGTCGACAGTTCCAGTCCGAAGTGGATTGAGAGAGGATTATCTCCCGAAGACCTCCAATTCTATCACATCGTGAGGGCCTATCATCAGACAGGAAGATGTTCGGGTTGTGGGGCTTGTGAAAGGGCCTGTCCAATGGAAATTCGGCTGACCTATCTCACACAGAAATTGAACCAGGATGTGAAAGAACTGTTCGGTTTTGAGTCAGGAATCGATGGGGATGCCCTCCCTCCCCTTTCGACTTACAACATTGAGGATAGACAGGAATTCATCAAATGAAGCTAAAGCTGGATAAGAAAGATTTCAAACCATTTTTGCAGAGCCTGATGGATGAATACGATCTCTTTGCACCGGTTGAACTGGCAGAAGGAGTATCTGTGTTTAAGATGATCGATCAACCCGGTGAAGTCCATCTCACAGAGCTTCTTCCACAAAAACCGGCAAAGGAGTTCTTCTTTCCTCAGTCCGAAATCATGTTTCGCTATGAGAAGATCGGGAAACAGAAACAGATGATCTCAGAAGAGGAGGTGAAGAGGGAGAGGATCCTTTTGGGGGCGAAACCCTGCGATATCGAAGCGATCTCCATCATCGAGAAGGTTTTTGTAGGGGAAGAATACACTGATGTCTATTTTCTTGAGAAGAGGAAGAAGACGACGATCATTGGTCTCGGCTGTAACCATCCCCTCTCCACTTGCTTTTGTTCCTCAACAGGAGGGGATCCTTTCCTCAGAGCCGGATCCGATCTCTTCTTCATCGATCTCGACGAAGCCTACTTCGTTGAATTGCTCACTGAAAAAGGGATGGCTTTTCATAAGAATAAATTCTTTAAAGAAGCCGATTCAAAAGATTTAACCTTGGTTAAAGAACTTGAAGAGAAAGCTTTTGAAAAGATAGGCTACTCCATTCCTGTGGATGGCATAGAAAAAAGATTGGACCTCATGGCAGAGAGCTCATTTTGGGATCGGGTCCATGAGAAATGTATTGGATGTAGAATATGTACTTACCTATGCCCTACCTGTCACTGTTTCGATATCGTGGATGAAGATGAGCACCCAAGAGGAAAAAGGGTGAGAAATTGGGATTCCTGTCTCTCTCCTCTTTATTCGCTTGAGACTTCGGGACATAATCCACGACCAACCTGTCGGGAACGAACACGGCAGAGATTAATGCATAAATTTAACTATTTTCCGAAAAATTTTAATCAGGTTGCTTGTGTCGGATGTGGGCGATGCATTCTTTATTGTCCAGTCCATTTCGATATCCGCCAGGCGATCATTGCGACCTCCCCAAAAAGACCCAGGAGATTCGTAGGAAAGAGGATATAAAGAACCTGTGAAGAACCCATATCTTCCCATTCCAATGGTGATTAAAAAGGCCTATGTGGAGACAACCGATCGAATGCTCCGGACACTCGAACTCAGTTTCTTGAATGAAGAGGAGGCGAGGGCTTTCCATTTCGTACCTGGCCAATTCTGTGAGCTTTCCATCTTTGGAAAAGGTGAGGCGCCTTTTGGGATCGCCTCTTCCCCTACAGAAAATGGTTCTCTTAAATTTACGATTAATAAAGCCGGTGTGGTCACTACTGCTCTTCACCATCTCGAGGAGGGCGCGGAGATTGGAATTCGAGGTCCTTTAGGTAATGGATATCCGATAGATCTCTTTAAAGGAAAGAACTTATTGGTCATTGGAGGAGGGTTTGCCTTCACCACCTTACGATCATTAATTGCCTATCTGCTTCACCCCGAGAATCGGTCTAAAGTAAACGAGATCACGGTCATCTATGGAGCACGGATGCCAGGTCTCCTCCTCTACAGGGAAGAACTAACCCAGTGGGAGAAGATGAGCGATTTAAAATTATTGGTCACAGTGGACTGGGGAGATAAGGATTGGAAGGGAAAGGTGGGGCTCGTCCCAAATGTACTGGAAGAGGTAGCCCCTTCTTCAGAAAATACTTATGCGGTGATCTGTGGACCTCCGATCATGATCAAGTTTACCTTCCCTAAGTTAATGGCCCTCCGATTTCCAGACGAACGCATCTACACGTCTTTGGAACGGAGGATGAAATGTGGTATCGGGAAATGTGGTCGATGCAATATCGGCCACCTTTATGTTTGTAAGAACGGTCCTGTCTTCAATTATACCCAATTAAAAAAGCTGCCCAAAGATTACTGAAAGGAAATGCGACCTTAATACTCTCTTCTGATATATAATCGTCGAGAGCCGTAATGCGTCACTGAAGCGTGGGAGTTTAGTGATCCGGCAGGGATGTCGGAGAAAATCTTATAGCGGTAACCTTAATTTGCCCCTCAAACTAAGGAAAGATGAACTAAAGAAGCCAAGAACTGCTATATTGATAAGGTCGTTACCCTTACCCAAAAAATCTTAAATCGTCCGCTTGATAAGATTTTGGAAGACATTCCTGGCGGATCTGGGGAATAGGCCCCTATTCAGTGAGAAGGTGTGAAAAAATTAATCTTTACGCCTGTTATTCCGGTTAGAATTAGAATTTGACTACATAGGGTTCGCTAATTACCATGAAGACATGCTTGGGTCTCCGTAAATGGTGCAATGAGCTTCT
>Ga0194112_10007851_pt1 | contig 13833 bp, 11 predicted proteins | sample TA2MahC400mmetaG_FD_146191 | JGI IMG/M metagenome (GOLD analysis project Ga0194112, IMG submission 146191) | Freshwater microbial communities from Lake Tanganyika, Tanzania - TA2015016 Mahale Deep Cast 400m | ecosystem: Environmental > Aquatic > Freshwater > Lake | place: Tanzania: Lake...
CGGGGTTTGTCCATATCTTATTTCTCAATTCAGGGTGGTCGAGATCAACACCCGTGCCAATGACAGCGATAACTATTTCCTCGCTGCCAGTGGTGATTTGCCAGGCGGCGGGGGCTTCAATCCTGAGGAGATTCAACTGCGCGTGATAAAAAAGATCATTGGGCACGACCTCGCCACGCCCCCCCTCTTTCCCCCCCAGTGGGGGGGATGACCCCTCTTTCCCCCCCAGTGGGGGGGATGAAGGGGGGGGCGGGTTGATTGTCGTTGGTATTGGCTCTTCGGCGAAAGTAAGGCAGGGGAGAACGAGCAAAAGGACAACCAGGAGAACAAGCAAGATCCTTCGGGTCATTGGTACATTCTTTCCAGGTAACCGTTCAGGTGAATGGTGGAGGCGAGTCGTCAAAGTGGCAGGCACTGGCGAATAACTGACTGATTGAGCAAGCTCAGTTGGCCTGGAGGGACCATAGCCTCCCAGAAGCCGCTGAAAGTGCCTGGGACCTGAACGCCTACAGTCGCAGATAAGGAGCAGCAAAGAGGCCAGGAACGAGGAGGGGAGGCCGCACTGGCCCCCCGGGGACGAACTCCGAATCCTAAGCCTCTTTCTTTTCCTCTTCTTCACTCTTGCCTCGCTTTTCGTCTGCCCCTGAGATAGCGCTGCGGAACTCGCGGATCGCTCCGCCCATGGCACCGCCGATCTCTTGCAGGCGACTGGCTCCAAAGAGCATAATGATGATCAGCAAGAATAACAGCGCCTCAGGCCATCCTATTTGTCCAAACATCTCTTCCTCCTTTTAGACAGTTTCCGGAGTGCAGGCGCAGACCTGCTTCGGGCCTTGTAAAGGCAGACTGGCGTCTGCACTCCAACGGGTTTTTCCACTTATTAATTATACCAGGGTATTGATAACAAGGCAAATCGGTGACCTTTTTTGCCATTGGGCTTGCGCAAATTGGCTATTGGTGATAAACTATGGGCAGGACTCAGGAGGAGGTTTTTATGGCTGCTCAGGCACTCTACCGCAAGTGGCGCCCCCAGACTTTCGACGAGGTGGTCGGCCAGGGGCACGTGACTCATACTCTCCAGAACGCCCTGCCAGCCGGGCGCATCAGTCATGCCTATCTCTTTACCGGACCTCGAGGCACGGGCAAGACCTCGATGGGGCGACTCCTGGCCAAAGCAGTTAACTGTTTGTCCACCGATGAGAATAAGCCCTGTAACCAGTGCCGCATCTGTCAGGCGATCAGCGAGGGGCGGCTGTTGGACCTCATCGAGATAGACGCCGCATCCAACCGAGGGATTGACGAGGTGCGGGGCATCAGGGAGAAGGTGGCTTTTCGCCCTAACGAGGCTCGCTATAAGATCTACATCCTCGACGAGGCCCACATGCTGACCGAGCCAGCCTTCAACGCCCTGCTGAAAACGCTGGAAGAACCGCCCCCTCACGTGATCTTCGTGCTGGTCACCACCGAGCCTCACAAGATCCCATCCACTATCCTCTCCCGCTGTCAGCGCTTCGACTTTAGACGTATTCCCCTCCAGGACATCATTGGTCACCTGAAGCACATCGCTGATCAAGAAGGTCTGGCCGTGGAACCAGCGGCATTGGAGCTCATCGCTCGCAGCGCGACGGGAAGCTTGCGCGATGCGGAGAGCCTGTTGGATCAGTTGATGTCTTACGGCGGTGAGGAGATCACTCTGGCCCAGGTGCAGTCGGTGCTGGGCACTGTCCCTTCCCAGGCAGTGAGAGAATTGGTGGATCAACTGGTGGCCCGCGACGTGGCTAAGGGCCTCGACGTAATCAATCGGGTTAGCGGTGAAGGCGTTGACCCCCGCCAGTTCAACCGCCAGGTGGTGGAGTACTTGCGGGAGTTGCTCCTGATCAAGGTCGGCGACGAATCGAGCCTGGTGCACGTCACGCCCGAAGTCCTGCAGGAGATGAAGGGCCAGGTGGCGCAACTCTCCATCAGGGAGCTGATCAAGGCAGTCAGGCTATTTAATCAGGCCGGCCTGGACCTCAAAGCCAGCACCCAGTCGCAGTTGCCCCTGGAACTGGCCTTCGTGGATGCCACCCTGGATGAAGAGGAGAAAGCCCCTCCGCCAGTGACTGGCCCTGGTTCTGGAACCGCTCCCCAGACCTCCGCAGAGACAAGGGTGGCCTCTGCCCCTCGATTGACTCCGGCCGGTGAATCGGCCAGGTCGGTCAAGGAGAAGGCCGAGGGGGAGTCGAGAGCTGCCTCCCCAGGGCTGAAGTTAACCCTGGCTACCGTCAATAGCCAATGGGGTCGTATCCTCAGCGAAACAAAGCTCAGGAACCGTTCCGTTGAGGCCCTGCTCAAATCTTGCCAGCCCTTGAACGTGGACGGTCAGGAGGTCGTGCTTGGCTTCCACTATCCTTTTCACAAGGAAAAGATCGAGGAACCCCAGAACAAGGCCCTGGTGGAGAGTGTCGTCAGCCAGGTGGTGGAGGGGTCGTGTCGCATCCGCTGTGTGCTCTCGCCCAAGGGCGAGCGACAAACACGACCAGTTCAAGAGCCAGTCCAGAGGCCGCAACAAGACAGCGGCGCGAAAAAGGAGATGTCCAGGGACAGATACTCGTCCCTCGCCGAAGATCCCCTCATCCAGGAGGCGGTGAGCAAATATGGGGCTCAGGTCGTGGATGTGCAGTGAAGCCTGAGATGGCAAGGAGATACGTAACGTGAGCAAGAAGGGAAAAAGATTTCAGCCCCGGGGCGGGCAGATGGACGTGATGCGGCAGGTCCAGAAGCTCCAGGAGGAGATGCTCAAAACTCAAGAGGCTTTGAGCGAGGAGACCATCACCGTGACCGCCGGAGGCGGGGCCATTACCGTGGTGATGACGGGCCAGCAGAGGGTTCAGTCCATCTCCATCGCTCCTGAGGTGGTGGATGCCGATGACGTGGCGATGCTGGAGGACCTGGTCACGGCGGCCGTGAACGAGGCCCTCCAGAGATCCCAGGAGTTGGCTGCTGAGCAGTTGGGTGCTTTGACCGGTGGGCTGCGCATCCCCGGTTTGATGTGAGTAAGTGAAACCCTGAGGGTCTCGCAGACCCTCAGGGTTTAAGAAGGAGTAACTAGACATGCAAATCGCCCCTGAGCCCGTAGCCAGGCTGATCGAGGAATTCAGCCGGTTACCGGGCATTGGTCCCAAGACGGCCTCGCGCCTGACCTTTTTCTTGCTCAGATCCCCCGCGGAGCAGGCGGCGTCCCTGGCCGAAGCTCTGCGTCAGTTGAGGGAGCGCATCACTTTTTGTTCTATTTGCTTTAACCTCACTGAGGAGAGTCCCTGCCCCATCTGTCGAGATGAGGAGCGCGATCGTTCCCTGATTTGCGTGGTGGAGGAGCCCCTGGACGTGCTGGCCATCGAGCGGACACGGGAGTACAGGGGGCTCTACCACGTCCTGCACGGGGCCATCTCGCCGATGGAGGGCATCGGCCCGGAAGACTTGAGGATCGGCGAGTTGATCAACCGCCTGCGGGCCGCGTCTGTCGAGGAGGTGATCCTGGCCACCAACCCCAGCCTGGAGGGCGAGGCTACGGCCATGTATCTGCACCGCCAGTTGGTGCCCCTGGGCGTGCGGGTCACCCATCTGGCGCGGGGGCTGCCGGTAGGCGGAGATTTGGAGTACGCCGACGAGATAACCCTGGCCCGGGCTCTGGAGGGGCGGCGGGAGATGTGATAAACGAGGGCGTACGAGAAATGCCCATCTCAGACTGAGATGGGCATTGCCTCACTTGATCTCCAGGGTGAGCGATGGGATTCGAACCCACGGTCTCCTGGGCCACAACCAGGTGCCTTAAACCACTCGGCTACGCTCACCACAGCCTGCTTTGATTTTACCACAAAAAGCCGAATCGGGCAAATAACCTCAATACGTCATTGCGAGGAACGGAGTGACGAAGCAATCTCCATCGTTGCTTGCAATTGAAGGTGGGAGATTGCTTCGCTGTGCTCGCAATGACATCGTATAGACTCAGTAAAATGCGTGCACAGACCACGAGCCTTGAGAGCTTGCTTCAACAGATGCCAGAGACCCTCTCTCCCGATGGTCGGGAGTTAATCGAGAGGGCCTACCGACTGGCTGAGGTAGCTCATTCTCAGCAAAGGCGCGCTTCGGGCGAGCCCTACATCCAACATTCCTTGACTGTGGCCCACATCCTGGCCGATTTGAGGCTGGACCCCGCTACCATTGCCGCGGCTCTCCTTCACGATGTGGCGGAGGACTCTATTGTCAACGTAGAGGATCTGCGGCAGGACTTCGGCGAGGAGGTAGCGAAGCTGGTTGACGGGGTGACGAAGCTGAGCCAGATAGGCAAACTGAGCCAGATGACCCGCAAGGATCTGCAGGACGAGGAGGCCGAGAGTCTGCGCAAGATGTTCCTGGCTATGGTGGATGACGTGCGGGTAGTGTTGATCAAGCTGGCCGACCGTCTGCACAACATGCGCACCCTGGATGCTCTTCCCGACGAGCGACAACGGCGCCTCGCCGAGGAGACCCTGGAGATATTCGCCCCCCTGGCCAATCGCCTTGGCATTTGGCAGATCAAGTGGGAATTGGAGGACCTGGGTTTTCGCTACCTGAATCCCCAGAGATATTGGGAGATTGCGGCCCTGCTCGATGAACGGAGAGCCGGCCGAGAGCGGCGCATCGCACGCATAATCAATATGCTGGAGAACAGGCTTAAGAAAGAGGGCCTGGAAGCCGAGATTTCGGGACGGCCCAAACACATCTACTCTATCTATGAGAAAATGAACCGCAAGGGTCTGCCCTTCGATCAGATCCACGACGTGCGGGGTGTACGCATCCTCGTTAACACCGTCAGGGAGTGTTACGCCGTGTTGGGAGTCGTGCACAGCCTGTGGCGGCCTATCGCCGGCGAGTTCGATGACTTCATAGCCACCCCCAAGGATAATATGTACCAATCCCTCCATACGGCCGTTGTTGGCCCCGATGGCAAGCCCCTGGAGATTCAGATCCGCACCCACGAGATGCACCGTCGAGCTGAGCTGGGCGTAGCTGCTCACTGGCGTTACAAGGAACACGCGAAGCGCGACATCGCCTTTGAGGCCAAGATCGCCTGGCTGCGCTCACTGATGGATTGGCGGCAGGAGGTAACCGATGCCTGGGAGTTCATTGATGCGCTGAAAAGCGACGTCTTCCAGTACGATCGCATCTATACCTTCACCCCCAAAGGTGACATCATAGACCTGCCGGCTGGTTCCACCCCCATAGACTTCGCCTATCATATCCACACCGACATCGGTCACCGCTGCCGGGGGGCTAAGGTCAACGGTAAAATAGTTTCTTTGGATTACCAACTGCACAACAGCGATCAGGTGGAGATTCTAACCGCCAAACGTGGCAAGCCCAGCCGCGATTGGCTCAATCCCCACCTGGGCTACATCAAGACATCGAGAGCCCGACAGAAGATCCGCCAATGGTTCAGACGGCAGGATCGGGCAGAGACAGTGACTCAGGGACGCCAGCTCCTGGAGAAGGAATTGAAACGCCTGGGCCTCGACCAAAGGAACTACGAGGAGATCGCCGCGCTCTTCAAATTCGATAAGGTCGAAGACCTCCTGGCGGCCATCGGCTACGGCGACATCAACGCCCAACAGATAGCCGCCAGGTTGATAGAGGTTGAGAAGGAAGAAGAGGAGCCGGAGCTGCCGGAAGCCGCTCCACCACCTGTGGAAGTTTCCGGAGTTAGAGTCAGGGGGGTGGGCGATCTGCTAACCAGGGTGGCTGGCTGCTGTCACCCTTTGCCTGGCGACCCGGTGGTGGGATACGTTACTCGGGGACGGGGTATAACCATTCATCGTCAGGATTGTCGCAATATCCTCTACCTTGAGGACAAGGAACGTCTCATCGAGGTGGACTGGGGAGAAGACATCAAGCAAGTGTTCCCAGTTATGATCCAGGTTCTGGCCTATGATCGTACCGGGCTGATGAGGGATATCACTGAGATCACGGCGGGGGAGAGGATAAACATAACTTCTGCTAACGCTGTCACCGATCCCAAAGATCATATCGCCGTCATCACGGCCACCCTTGAGATCAGCAGCATTGTCCAGTTGAGCCGTGTCCTGGCCCAGATTGAACGACTGCCCAATGTCTTCGAGGCCCGGCGCAAGGCGAGCTAGGAGCTAAAGCAAAGAAGGCCAGGCATAAATTGCCTGGCCTATGCTTGTCTATCAGCGACTCAGTCTGTATCGGGAGGCATTTTGTCCAGATATGAAAAGCGCTGCACTGCTTCCGACTGCCGCTGTTCCTCCAGCCAGTCCTCGAAAGCCTGGTTCCTCTGTTGCTCCAGGATATCAGGTGTCAGCTCCCGCTCCTCGTGCCCCAGGACTTCGATGATGTGATAGCCGAGGGTGTTCGAGATCGGTTCGCTTATCTCCCCCACCGCCAGGCTGAAAGCAGCCGCTTCGAGCTCTGGCGTCATCTCCCCCCTGGGGAGCCAATCCAGGTCACCGCCTTTATCCTTGCTTTGCCAATCCGCGGAGAAATTCTCGGCCAGGAAGGCAAAGGGGTCGTCGCTCTCCTGCAACTGGGCCAGGAACTCCCGGGCTTCCTCTTCCTTCGCTCTGGCTCTGGCTACCTCGGCTTCTACGAGGGCATCCAGAGCGGACAGGGCGACATCCTCATCGAGGTCCTCCTCCAGGAGGGTCATGATCGCCTGGGCTTCCCCCTCGGTATCCACCAGTATGTGGCTGGCTCGCACCTGGGGCTCTGGCTCCTCTGCCGTTTCCTGAACGAGGATGACGTGCCAGCCGAATTGGGTCTCCACTGGCCCGCTGATCTCACCTGCCGGCGTGCTGAAGGCTACCTCCTCGAACTCCGGCACCATCCTGCCTTTGGAAAACCATCCCAGGTCGCCGCCTTTGTCCTTGTTGCCAGTGTCTTTGGAGAAGTTCTGAGCTAGCAAGGCGAAGTGGTCCTCGTGCTCTCTCAGTTGGGTTAAGAGCTCCTGGGGATCTTTCTCGGCTCTGATCTCTTCCACCGTCCTGACTTTCTCATCGGCGAGCAGGAGGAGGGCAGCTAAGGCGCTCGCCTCATCAGTCGCTTTATCAAGCAGGGTCAGGATCGCCCGTGCTTGCTCCTCGTTCGTCACCTGTATCTGGCGGACGTGTACCTGATCGGCGATGGTGGGCACTTCCCGGCCTATCGCCTCCTGCAGCTTCTCTCTCCAAAGCACGGCCTCAAAGATATGGCGGAAATCCGCTTCAGAGAAGCCGGCCCGTTCCTTCAATACTTCCAGGGTAGTGGAGTACAGCTCCTGGAATTTATCCAGCGTCATAGGCGCTACGGTAGGGGTTGGCGTGATAGTCAGGGTAGCGGTGATGATGGGCGTAGGGGTGGGGGTAGGGGGAGTCCTCTCGTAGCCGAATTGGGTCTCTATCTCCAGTTGCACTTCTTCGGGCGTGACCACTATCCCTCGCCTGGCCGCCTCCTGGCGGATCAACTCGTCGTCAATGAGGTCATCCAGTGCTTGTTGGCCCAGCGTTTGCGGGTCTGATAACTGAGTCTGCAGTTGTTCGATTTGCTGCTGATAGTACTGAAAGATGAATTGGTTGCTCGCGTCGTCTGGATCCAGGCCGGCTAGCTGGTTTTGCAACATAGCCAACTGATTCTTGAGGTTAGAGCGATAGTACCGCACTATCTTCTGGAATGTATCTGCGCGGATAGGTACTTCGCCCACCATGGCCACGGGCTCGGTTGGCTTGACCAGGTATTCTTGATAATAGCCAAAGATGAGCAAACCCACTACTACGATGGTAACGACGGCTGTACCAATGAGGATCATCTGCTTTTGTCGTTGGGCTTTCTTGCCGAGCCTTATTCCCTTTTTCGTAAGTTCCTTATCCTTCTTTTTCTTCTTGGCCATCACTCTCATCCCGCTTAACTGTAGCGCCGAAGGTGTTCAGCAACGTGGGGCAGAAGGGCCAGGTGTCTGGCCCGCTTGATAGCCACGGCCAAACGCCGCTGGTGCTTGGCACAGGTTCCCGTCCGACGGCGAGGCTTGATCTTGCCTCGATCAGTGAGAAAGCGGCGCAGCAGTTCGGGACGCTTATAGTCTATGACCTCAGCTTTTTCTGTGCAAAAGGTGCATACCTTGCGACGAGGGATGAACCTCTGTTTCTGATCACGACGAGGTCTCTGACTCCTAGCGCCATATATCATCTCTTCATCGGTCATATATTCTTCGTTTGACAATATTACCTCCCAATGTTAAATTCCTTCCGAAACCAGGTTTTTTGCCACCAAAAGCAGAGAGAAATGATTGTTCCAGTCACGTTCGCTGGCCAGAACCCCACCTTTTCAGGGAAAAACCCGGTTTCTTTTGATGGCCGGTTAAAAAGGAAACTCGCTGCTTTCGAATCCAGCTCCTCTTTCCCGCGTCTCTTCAGCACCCTCGGTGCCCCTCCGCTCTCCCAGCATAATCATCTCATTGGCGACCAATTCAGTGCGGTAATGCTTCTTCCCGCTCTCATCCTCCCAAACACGGGTCTGCAGGCGGCCTTCAACATAGACCTGTTGGCCCGTGGTTAGATACTGTTTGCATATTTCGGCCAGGTTGCCCCAGGCTACGACGTTGAACCACTCGGTGTCCTCGCGGTGCTCGCCTTCGGCGTTGACCCAACTGCGGTTCGTAGCCACACTGAAAGAGGTCACCGCTTTACCACTCGGCGTATAGCGCATCTCTGGGTTTCGCCCCAGTTTGCCGATGATCATCACCTTGTTTAAACCCCTTGACATCTTTTCGCCCTTTCCTCAATTTATTAGCCCTCAGCTTGTACCAGCAAATGGCGAATGACTTCCTCGGTGAGCTTCAACTTCCGCTCCAGTTCGCCGATAGACGCGGGATCCAGTTGAACTTGCATCAACACGTAATATCCTTCCTTCTGCCTTTGAATCGGATGCGCCAGGCGGCGCCTGCCCCAATGGTCTACACTGGTCACCTGGCCGCCGCCTTCAGTGATGAACTGGCTGACCTTCTCCGTGACTCCTGCTAGCCCTTCATCTTCGACGTTGGGGTGAGCGATGAAGGTAAACTCGTAATTGCGCATGTCAGCGATGATGTGCCTCCTCTCTTTATGGTAGGGGCAATCCCTTGCGGTTGCCCTCGCGTGACGACGGGCATAACTATAGCACAAAGCGGCAATTTTGGCAAGCGGCCAATGGGCTTCTAAACGCTGAACCGGAAATGGCTCCGTTCATGTCGAATCCATCGCTTTCACAGCGCGGCTCGTCTTCGATGCCCTACGCGATATAAGCGACCAATAAGCACAAGCCTGTCGCCCTCACAGCACCGATTATACTCAAGAAGTCGCGAAAAGGCAAGGGCAACGCGATGAGACAGGGATAAGCCAGCTCAGTAACGGCTGAGATTGTATCCTGAATCATAACCCTCCCACCGAAAAGAGAAGCCACCTGCGTGAACCGCACAGGTGGCTTTTTGCCTATTGCCAAACGGGGTGAAGTGTGATATACTTATTTAGCCAAACAGAAAAGGGATTACAGAGTTACGGCTCTGGTAATCCCAACCTACTCCTGAATGGCCCAGGAGAGGCGGGGATAATTCTAGCACAAAGCCGCTTCCGGGGCAAATCGGGGCGGCTTTGGTGCCTCTCGTCAGTGCCAGGCCGTTTGCCAGCCCCATTTTCGTCTGGCCGCCTTTTGCGATGCCGCACTTCGCCAGTAGTCTTCAAGGAGCCTGCCTATGCCGATTGCTCCTGAAATCATCTACGATCACCTGACCGAACTTCCCCGCCGTCGCTCCCTCGACGCTGCCCTGGAGCTGTTCGACGCCCTGGGCTACGGGTACGCTGACGAGCTGCCCCTGCCCACCCGCGACTGGCCCGACGGCGTGCAAAGCCTGGTGAGCCGCAACGCCGCGCCCCCCATCTACCTGGCCCGGCACCGCGACTTCCGCGTGGTCTACACCCACCTCACCACCGACGACCTGGCCCGCACCGTCGAGCGGCCCATCGTTGAGCACACTCTGCACAAGCTGCACCCCTACGCTTTGTTCGTCTTCGCCAACCGCGACCTGACCCTGTGGGATTTCGTGAACGTCAAATACGTGGCTGGGGACGGGGCGCGCCGCCGCACCATCCGCCGCATCCACGTCGGGCCGACGGAGCGGCTGCACACTGCCGCCCAGCGCGTGGCCCTGCTGGCCGTGCCTGCCCCCGAGGCCAGCGCGCTGGAGCTCCAGAGCCTCCACGACCGGGCTTTCGACGTCGAGGAGGTCACTCACCAGTTCTACCGCGACTACGTGGGGGTGTTCGACGCGCTGTGCAGGGACATCGCCCGCCGCAACCCCCACTGCCAGGCCGAGATCGAGGCCCAGGTGCTCCTCGACCGCCTCCTGTTCCTGTACTTCATCCAGAAGAAAGGCTGGCTGAACAATCAGCTCGATTATCTCTACCACCACTTCCAGGCCCACTACCGTGCCGATCCCGCTGGCACCAGCTTCTACGACGATTTCCTCTTCCCCCTGTTCGTGGCTCTGTCCAACGAGGGTGAGACTTTCCCCGGCCTGGGCGACGTCCCCTTCCTCAACGGCGGCCTGTTCGAGGTGCCCGCCGACGTGCCCCTGGCCGATCAACTGGTGGTGAGCAACGGCGTCTTCCACCAAGTGTTCAAGGACCTGCTGGAGCAGTACAACTTCACCGTGCGCGAGGACACCCCGCTGGACGTGGAGGTGGCCATTGACCCGGAGATGCTGGGGCAGATCTTCGAGAACCTGGTGCTGGGTCTGGAGCGGGGCGAGGACCGCCGCAAGGCCACCGGCTCCTACTACACCCCCCGCGTCATCGTCCACTTCATGTGCCGCCAGGCCCTGAAGGAGTACCTGGCTGCCGAAAGCGGCCTCGATCCAGCCCGCCTGGAAGCGCTGATGGACGTCGGCCCGGCGGAGCAGTTGACGCCCGAAGAGGTGGCGGCGCTGAGCGAGATGATCACCGAGCCGCAGGCCCGGTTGTTGCAAGGGCTGGTGGAGGGGGCGCGGGTGCTCGATCCCGCGGTGGGGTCGGGCGCGTTTCTGGTGGGGATGCTGTACGAGATGGTGGCCCTGACCAGGCTGCTGGACGTGCGGTTGCACGGCCAGGCGCGGGTGTTGCGCCGCAACTACGATTACGACCTCAAGCGGGGTTTCATCGAGCGCAACCTGTACGGGGTGGACATCCAGCCCGAGGCGGTGCGCATCTGCGAGCTGCGCTTGTGGCTGAGCCTGATGGTGGACTACGAGCGAGAGGCAGGCGAGGCCGTGCCCACGTTGCCCAACCTCAGCTATCGCGTGCGGGTGGGCGACAGCCTGATCGAGCGGTTGTTTGGCGAGCCCGTGCAACTGGACCAGTTGGCCGACGACGCCGTAGCCCGCCAACTGATTGACCGCATCCAGACCGAGAAGCAGGCCTACTTCAAAGAGCCCGACCTGGGGGAGAAGCAGCGCCGCGAGCTGCGCATCCTGGGGCTGTTGTGCGAGCTGGCGGCCAAGCTGGTGGGGGCCAAGCGGGGCGCCGTGCTGACCCAGATGTCGGCGCAGGTGCCGCAGATGGGTGACGAGTTCCTGTCCAGGGAGCATCGCAAACTGAAGGAGACGTTCGAGGCCGAGCTGGCCCGCTACGCCGGCCTGTTGGAGCAAGTGAAGGGAGTGTACGAGCGGGTGCGGGCCATGCAGGCCGGCGAACTGCTTGCCGAGGCCCGCGACGTGGACACCCTGCGCACCCAACTGGGCCTGTCCTTCTTATGGCGGCTGGACTTCGCCGAGGTCTTTGCCGACAAGGGCGGGTTTGACGTGGTGATCGCCAATCCGCCGTATTTGAGGATTCAGCAATTGGGACAAGAGAATCGAACGCAATTCAAGAAACAATTCAAAACAGCCACTGGCAAGTACGATATTTATGTTCTGTTCGTGGAACAAGGAACGGGCGTTCTGAAGAACAATGGCGTCCTGGTTTATATAATGCCGAACAAATTCTTGAACGCGGCTTATGGCAAGGGACTAATGCAACACATCACGGGTCAGCAGAGTATCTTCGCCTTTCTCGATTTCAGACGAATACAGATATTCCCCGAAGCTACGAACTACGTATGTATACTGGGTCTCAGAAATACTCCGCCAAATGAAAAGGACCCCACTCTCGGCAGATACTTCGCAGCCTCAGATGACCAAGAAGACATTGAGGATGTCCTTCTTGCTTTTGAGGGTACAACTGAGATGCGCATCACAAGAGAGGTCCTCCAGCGTCTGCGTATGCCGGCAATCATAGGCAGCCGGAAGTATGACGTGAGATCGCTGAGCGAGGTATGCCCCCACATATTCCAGGGCCTCATATCCGGGGGTGATAGATTGCTCTACCTGGAAGATGCTGGGAGGATGAAGGGGCATCTCAGATTGGTTTGTGATAGAGTATTCGGCAAAGAGTATTGGCTAGAAGCGGATTTCTTGAAGCCATTTCTCTACGGTCGGGACATAGGCCGCTATCGCATACCGGATAGCACTATGTTCGCTCTCTATCCATACACAATGACAGACAAGGTGACTCGTTTGATTCCAGAAGATAGGCTAAGACAACAGGCTCCGAATGTCTACGAATATCTGTTGGAGCGTAGATCCGACCTCGCAAATAGGGGATCCAAGAGCATGGAATACGAAGCGTGGTATGCCTATTGGTGTCCGAGACAGATCTGGAAGTTTGAGTCTCCCAAGTTGTTGACACAGGTATTGGCGACTAGGGCCTCATTCACGTTCGACCCCTATGGCAGATACTACTTTGTCGGTGGTGGGAATGCTGGTGTGTACGGGTTGATTCTTTCCCCTAAGCCACTCGGAAACACTCAGAACGACTATCTCTACTTGCTCGGGCTGCTCAACTCCAAGGCACTTGATGAAATGGTCAAGCAGGGTTCAAGCATATTTCGAGGCGGATACTATTCCTACGGTAAGAAGTACATCGCCGGTCTGCCAATCATTATTGCAGACATCAGGGTCAAGAATAGGATTGCAAGTCTTGCGAGGCAGGCTTTGGATACCGCGAACGAGAGTCTCAAGGAACACTTAGGGCAAGAGATAGACGAGATAGTTGAGGACCTATACAGAGGTGGGTTATGAGGGTGCTGCAATGACTTTCTAGTTGTTGTCTAGGTATATGGGACAGCGTGGTATGAGTTGTATGGGTTGACGGAGGAGATCGGGATGGTGTAAGAATGACACGGAGTCCGGTCAGAGGGCGCGGAATGGAATCTCTACTTGGTCGATTTAACACAGGGCTAAACTAAACAAGTAGGGTCTGTGCTTGCGCAGATGCGAGGTCTGCCGGTTCCCACAAACTCGATCAAAATATGCTGATTGTTTCTGGTTGAGACACTGAATCGACGTTCTGTGGTACCGTTAATCTCAACATCTAGTCCAGTAGCACCATCCTCGGACTGATACCGGGAATCGACATTACCATCTTGTGGCGTCCTATGGCGCTTCTCACTTATTACCACAAGCCTTGGTTTTCCGTTCTTCATGCACTCGAAGAGATACGCTGAATAACAAGACTCTAAACCATGGTGTGGTGCGACCAAGATACTCAGCCCATAATCACCGAGCAAGCTTTTCAAAGATGGCTGATCCCCTGTTGTTGTATGCCAATCCGAGGAAGCAGAGAACTCACGATCGAACTTGGTATACCTCTTCTCTGAGCCTTGTTCTTCTTCAAGAAGGGCTTCCAAGGCCTCAGGTGGTATGTCGCCAGGAAAGAGTATCGAGTTGCTGCCATATCTCAGGAATAAGACAATACTCGTCGCATTGATGTATTT
>Ga0194112_10007853_pt1 | contig 13832 bp, 8 predicted proteins | sample TA2MahC400mmetaG_FD_146191 | JGI IMG/M metagenome (GOLD analysis project Ga0194112, IMG submission 146191) | Freshwater microbial communities from Lake Tanganyika, Tanzania - TA2015016 Mahale Deep Cast 400m | ecosystem: Environmental > Aquatic > Freshwater > Lake | place: Tanzania: Lake...
CGGGCGCCGTAGAGGCAGTCCGCAAGTTGATCCTCGCGCGGCGGCCGGGTGCGTGGTCATTGACGGAGCCGCCGCTAACGCTGGTCGAGCCGCAACTGCAGGCCAGGGCCGAAAAAGAGGGACACCAGAGGTAGTTTCAAAACCCTTGGGTAGGGGTGCTCGCCTCGGCGGAGAATCTTGGGTGTGAGAGCAACCAAGGCTCCGGGAGGCGAGCATGCACAGGATAGCACGCTGGTGGTCTGGGATACAAGCGGTGTTGTTTCGTGGTGTGGAGGCGGGTTTGGACGAGCCGTTGACGGAGCCGCAGCGGCAGTTGGTGGCAGTGCTGGAGGTGGTTCGGATTGAGGAGCACGTTGCGCCCCGGGTGCGGTTGTGGACGGGGCGTCCGGCGTGCGACCGGCGCCCGCTGGCGCGCGCGTTCGTGGGGAAGGCGGTGTACAACGATCCGACGACGGCGCAGTACCGGGAGCGGTTGCTGACGGACCGGAACCTGTGTCGGATTTGCGGGTGGGATCATGCCGGGGAGGTGCCCAGCGAAGCGACGTTCTCGCGGGCGTTTGCGGAGTTCGCGGAGCAGGGGTTGGGTGATCGGGTGCACGAGGCGTTGGTGGCCCAGCATGCGCCGCCGCTGTTGGTGGGGCACATCGCGCGGGATAGCACGGAGATCGAAGCGCGGGAGAAGGCGGCGCCGAAGCCGAAGCCGCCGCCGCGGCCGCCGCGGAAGCGCGGCCGGCCGAGGAAGGGGGAAGGGTTGAAGCCGGAGGAGCGTCCCGCGCCCTCGCGCTTACCGCGCCAACTGACCCAGACGGCGGAGGCGGCGCTGGCGGAACTGCCGCGAGCCTGTGACTGGGGCACCAAAAAGGACAGCGGGGGGCACCAGCATTCGTGGAAGGGCTACAAGCTCCACCTGGACGTCTGCGATCCGGGCCTGCCGCTGAATGCGCAGACGACCTCGGCTTCTCTGCACGACAGCCAAGTGGCGATCCCGATGGCACGCGAGACGGCCCGGCGCGTCACGGCGCTGTACGAGGTGATGGACTCGGCGTATGCCGCGCCGGAGATCGAGCAGGTCGTGCGGGAACTGGGGCACGTGCCGATCATCGACTTGCATGGGTCCCAGAAGAAGCAAGGGTTCACGCTCGACCCCGCGCGGGCCCGCCGCCTTGGGGAGCGCACGGTGGTGGAGCGGGCCTACAGCCGCCTGAAGGACTCGTTCGGCGCGCGCTCCGTCCGCGTGCGCGGTCACGCCAAAGTGCATCTGCATCTGATGCTGGGGGTGATCACGCTGTTCGCCGACCAGCTCTTGAAGCTGGCGGCACCGACCTGACGCCCGCAGGACCGCACCGACCCGGCCGCAAACCAGGGCCGCAAGGGCCCCGGAGGGAGTCGTACGTCCGGACCCAGCTCCTCAGGCCGTGCCAGACTCATCGGACGCCCTCCGACCGGCCAAACAGGCCGATCCGCAACCCGGGGCACGTCAGCACACCCCATCACGAGGGGTTTTGAAACTACCTCTGGTGTCCCTCTTTTTCCCTGGCGGGAGGACTACCGGATGGCCACGCTTGAGATTCGCGGCGCCACGCTGCTCACGATGGCGGAGGACGCCGAGCCGACCCCGGACGGCCTGATCGCGGTGGACGATGGTCTCATCACCTACGCCGGCGCGTCGGCTGGGTATGTGCGGCGATCGGAGCCCGATGAGATCCTCGAGGCCGGCGGCTGCGTGGCGCTTCCGGGGCTGGTGAACGCGCACACGCACTGTGCGATGACGCTGCTGCGCGGCTTCGCGGACGACATGGATCTGAAGCCGTGGCTGGAGGAGATGGTCTGGCCGACCGAGATGAAGCTCACCGAGGAGGACGTGTACTGGGGCGTGATGCTGGGCTCTGTTGAGATGCTGCGGGCGGGGGTGACGTGCTTCAACGACATGTACCACCACGCCGAGGCGGGCACTCGGGCGGCGATTGACGCGGGGATTCGCGCGTGTCCGTCGGGCGTGCTGCTTGGGTTCCTGCCGACCGCCGAGGCAATGCTGGCGAGGGCGCTGGAGTTCACGGCCGGGCTGGCGAAGCAGGCTCACCCGCGCATCCATCCGATGCTGGGCCCCCATGCGCCGTACACGTGTCCCGACCACCTGCTGAGGCGGGTTGTGGAGGGGGCGGCTGCGCAGGGCATTGCGATCCACATCCACGTAGCGGAGACGAAGCACGAGGTCGATGAGTCGATCGCCGAGCACGGCTGCACACCCGTCGAGCGTCTGGATCGGCTGGGCCTGTTCGAGGTGCCGGTGAACGCGGCACACTGCGTGTGGCTCTCGGACCAAGACATCGAGCTCCTCGCCGAGCGGCGCGTCGGTGTCGTGCACTGCCCAGGCAGCAACATGAAACTGGCGTCAGGCGTGTGCCCCGTGCCGAAGCTGCTGGCGCGCGGCGTGATCGTCGGGCTGGGGACGGATGGGGCGGCCTCCAACAACAACCTCGACCTCCTGGAGGAAGCGCGCCTGGCGGCGTTGGTTCACAAGCTGCATGACCTCGACCCGAAGGTGCTCAACGCCCCGCAGGCGCTCGCTCTCGCAACGCGGGGCTCGGCGCAGGCGCTAGGGCTCGGCGGCATGATCGGGACGCTGGAGGTGGGCAAGCGGGCCGATGTGGCGATCGTCGATCTGTCCGCGCCACACCTCGCGCCGGGGCACCACGTCGTCTCGGACCTCGTGTATGCGGCGCGCGCGTCTGATGTGGTGCATACGGTCGTGGACGGCGTCGTGGTGATGCGCGACCGCAAGATGACCCACGTAGACGAGGAGGAGATCATCCGCGAAGTGCGCGAGCGCGGGCGGCGGCTTGCGGGCCCGTAGTCTCGCTTTGCATCCCGTTGTCAGCATCGTAAGGCAGACGCGCAGGCACTTGCCCCTCGGGTTGTGGTAGAGGATCAGTGGCTCTGCCGACGCAGGGCGGAACCCAACCCGCAGCAGGTGGCAACCGAATGGCCCACGTCGCAGTCGATGAACTGGAGGCTCAGGCCCTCCGCACGTCGTTGGGGTATGCAGCAATGACCCGTGACCAGTCCATCTCCGAGGAGGAGGGCGGCCTTGCCAGCGTGCCGCCAAGCGCGACCGTGCCCGCTCGGGCGGCCTTCGCGTTGGGGACGCTGTACTTGCTGCTGCTGCTGATCGCCTCCCGCCTGCCGGCGCCCGGCGGCGCGTGGGCGACGATCATCGCGGTCGTGGTGTTCGTGTACTTCCCACTGGCGGTCATCTACCACGGGGTCCGCATTCCGCTGGGGCCGGCCATGGAACTCCTCTCCGGCGTCATCTCTCTGGGCGTCTGGCTGGGCATCGCGGGGATCGAAGTGCGGTCCGACGTCGCCCTCACGGGGCCCGCGCGGTGTGTGGCGCTGCTGGGTGCGTGCCTCTTCTTCGGGATGCTCGCCTCGCGCGTGGTGCGCGACCGCAACCTGCTGGTGCCCGCCTGCATCATCGCGGCTCTGGCGGACCTCGTGTCCGTCGGCTGGGGCTTCACGAGCCACGCGCTGAAGCAGACGCCGGCCCTCGTGGCCAAGCTCTCGGTGGCAGTGCCCGCTCTCGCGCCGCAGGCTGCCGCCTCCTCCGCGAAGTACCCGATCCTGGCGACCATGGGTGTAGGTGACCTGTTCTTCATCGCCCTGTTCTTCGCGGCCGCCGCACGGTTCGGGCTGCCGCTCCGGCGAACGTTCTGCTTCGTCTTCCCGCTGGTTGCCCTCGCCATGGGGCTGACCATCACGGGCGTGCTCCCGTGGCAGGGGGTGCCTGGGCTCCCCTTCATCGCGCTGGGCTTCCTGGCCGCCAATGTGCACAGCTTCCGCTTCTCACGGCAGGAGTGGCGAGCGATGGGCGTCGTCTCAGTGGTGCTGCTCCTGATGGCGGCTGGCCTGCTCATCTGGTGGCGGCTGATCGCCTGAGCGTGACCTTCACACCCAACGGTGCAACCCATGAACCGCGTCGAAGAGATCGAGGCGAAGACCGAGCGCGTCCGCCGCTTCATGGAGGAGCGGGGGCTGTGCGCGGTGGCGCTGGGCACGCAGGCGAGCTTCGCCTGGATCACGGCGGGAGGCGATAACCACGTCGGCCTGGGGAGCGAGGGGGGCGTGGCCACGGTCGTGATCACGCCCACGGGGCGGCACGTGGTCACGAACGCCATCGAGGGCCCGCGAATCGAGGACGAGGAGATCGGCGGGCTGGGGTTTGAGCTGCACGTGCATCCGTGGCACAGTGAGGGGCCCGAGACGACCATCGCGCGCTTGGCCGAGGGGGGAGCCGTCGCTGCTGACGGCGCTCTGCCGGGCGCGCAGAACCTCGCTTCGGCCATCGCCCGCCTGCGCTGGCAGCTCCTGCCGCCGGAAGTCGAACGCTACCGCGAAGTGGGACGAACATGCGCGGTCATCCTGGATGAACTCGCGCATGAGCTGTCGCCGGGCATGACGGAGCTGGCTGTCGCGGGCGCGATGCAGGCCCGCTGCTTCGCGCAGGGCCTGCTGCCCACCGTCTGCCTCATTGCGGCCGATGAGCGCGCGTACCGCTACCGCCACCCCATCCCCACCGGGAAGCGCATCGGGAAGCTCGTGATGCTCGTGATCGGCGCGCGGAAGTGGGGGCTGGGAATCAGCGCCACACGGGTCGTGCACTTCGGACCCGTGCCCGACGAACTCGCGCGGAAACACGAGGCGGTCTGCGCAGTGGACGCGTGCTTCATCCTGGGGAGTCGGCCCGGTGCGAGGGTGAGCGACCTCTTCAGCGCTGCGTGCGAGGAGTACGCACGACAAGGCTTCCCGGACGAATGGCAGTTGCATCACCAGGGCGGCGCCACGGGCTACGCGGCTCGCGACTACAAGGCGACCCCGACGAGCGACGAGGTCATCCTCGAGACCCAGGCCTTTGCCTGGAACCCCTCGATCTCCGGGACGAAGTCGGAGGACACCATCATCGCCACGTCCTCTGGACCGGAGGTCCTAAGCAGCAGCCCTGAGTGGCCGATGAGGACCGCGACCTACGGCACGGGAAGCGTGGACAGGCCCGCGATTCTGGAGCGGTGAAGCTTGGGGTAGGTTGTGCCGCGTCAGGCGGGCGTCGGTGTGGTGCGGAGGCCGAGGATGTCGGCCAGGTTGGCCTGCGCGTCCACGACCGGCTCAATGTGGCCCTCGGCCGACGTGAACAGCGTCGTGACCCCCGGGCCGTGGCCCGCGCCGACGCAGGCGCCGTGGGAGATGATGCCCACCGAGATGGCGCCCGTGCGGTAGACGCGGCCGTAGCTGTGGTCCGCGTCAGTGATCGCCGCGAGATCCCCGAGACGCAGGCCTTCCAGCCCGTGCTGCTGCACCATCTGCGCGTCGAAGAGCTGGATGTCATAGTCGCCCCGGTGAGTGTCCTGCGCGCCCAGCCCGCTGCCCATCATGGCAGCGGGAACCACGTGAGCCACCGGCACGCGGAGCGAGCCGTCCGTCAGCTCCAGCCCCAGGCGCTGCAGGAGGTCGGGATCGAGGTTCTGCACGCGCACCTGCGGCGCGTCCGGCAGCTCCAGGCCCAGACCCCAGGACTCGACCTGGATCACCTCTCCGTACTTCAGCTTGCGCAGCACGTCCTCGGGGAAGTCGATCATCACGTGCTCGATGCCGCCATGCTTGCCGGTCACGACGCCGACCGCGCCCTTGGCGTCACCATCCAACACCGCCGCCTGATTGCCTACGCAGGCGTAGAGGTTCAGTGCCCCGTTGCGGTCGTTATCGCTGTTCTTCAGACTCACCGCCGGCTCCAGATGGTCCGCCGCCCACCCCAGGCACGGATCCCCAACCCGAACGTTGTAGGTGATTCCGCCCAGCCCAGGAACGATGTGCAGGGAGCCATCCGGGCCGACGCGATACGGCTGGCCACCGACCCTCGGGTGGTCGGGCTCGCCGACGACGGGCTGGCGGATGAGACGGTCAGCGTTCGTGCGTAGCATCGCTCAGTGGTCTCCTGAGTGGTTGGGTTGGTTGCGGCTCTGGTGCTCCGCAGGCACGAACGACCACGGTGCGGCTCTGGTGTCGTTCGCCGAGGGATGTGGAACAGCCTTCCTGGAGGCGAAGGAGGGCAGGCTTCACGGTGAGCGGGCCGACGTTGGCTCCCCTTGATCTGCGGTACGTCGCGGGCGCAAGTTTGTGCAGGATCAAGAAGGAATCTTGCACTCATCCCTCGAAATCGGCTATGGTAGGTTGCCTGGCTGGCACCAACAGCGAGCTGTGAGTCATGTCGTGGGCGTGACGCCATTCGGCGCGCGCGTGCTATCGCGCGTCAGCGGCATACCCGTGGGCGCGGGTGGACGGCGCGCATGTCGGGACGGGCACTCAACAAGGCGAGAGGTTCCCGGTCTGGGCCGAACGCCTGGGGCGAAAAGGAGACGGCTCCTTGCACCTGAAGAGGCTCGAACTGTCCGGCTTCAAGACCTTCGCAGACAAGACCGAGTTGCACTTCACGCCCGGCATGACGTGCATCGTCGGCCCGAACGGCGTGGGCAAGAGCAACATCGCCGACGCCATCATGTGGGGGTTGGGGGAGCAAAGCCGGAAGGCGCTGCGTAGCGCAACCTCACAGGACGTCATCTTCGCGGGCTCGGGTGAACGCTCACCGCTGAGCTTCGCGGAGTCCTCGCTCACGATCGACAACAGCGACCGCCATCTGCCCATAGACTTCAGCGAGGTGACGGTGACGCGCCGGCTGTTCCGCTCGGGGGAGACGGAGTATTACATCAACAAGTCCCGGTGTCGGTTGCGCGACATCCAGGAGCTGTTCATCGACACCGGCATTGGCACGAACACCTACTCCATCGTCACGCAAGGCGAGATCGACACGATTCTGAGCATCCGGGCGGAGGATCGGCGGTTGATGCTGGAGAGCGTCGCCGGCATCGGTCAGTACCGACTCCGGCGCGATGAGAGCACCCGGAAGCTGGCGGCGACGCAAGCGAACATCACGCGCCTCAGCGACATCGTGCACGAACTCAGCAGCCAGCGGAAAGAGCTGGAGAAGCCTGCGCTGCTCGCCAAGGAATACAACGCGCTGGCGGGGGAGTTGGCAGAGCTGGAGCTGGAGGTGCTGATCTGCCAGCATCGGCGCCATCGGCGGCGGATCGGCGGGCTGATGCACGAGCGGGACCTCGCGGCGCGCGACGCAACGTCCGTCGAGCACCAGCTGCAGAACATCAACGCCGAGCAGGCGAAGTTCCGCCAGGAGGTGCGCGAGGCGGAGCGCACGCTCGGCGAGACGACCGATCGCGCGACGACCGCGCTGGGTGAAGCCGAACGGGCGCGCGGGGATGCGAAGCTGGCGGAGGAGCGCCTGCGGTCGGCGGAAGACCGTCGCGAGACGTGGCGGGAGCAGATCGAGGTCGCCACGGCTCGGCGGGTACGTTTCGCGGAGCAGGCCGAGCGGGCGCGGATTGCGCTGGAGGAGCTGCAGAAGTCCTCGGCAGCAAGGGAAGCCAAACTCGCCGAGGATCGGGCGACGTACGAGGAACAACGCAGCCAGGCGGCGACGGCGCGCGAGGAAGCCGAGAGACGACGCGCCGACCTCTCGCGCATGGGTGAGGACGCGGCCCGCCTGGAGAATGAGGCGCAGGCGCTGGCGAGCCTGGAGACCGACATCGCCGAGCGGCAGCGGCGCCTCTTGAGCCAGCGCCAGGCTACGGAATCCCGCGCTGGCGAGATCGAGGAGCGGCTGGTCAAGGCCCGTGAGCGCGTCGAAGAGGAAGGGGCGGCGTTCGCCAAGCTCAGCGATGGAGTGGCGGAACTCCGCCAGGACGCCGACGCCATTCGCGAGACACTCAGGGAGCACGGGCAGAAGCTGCGCATCCTGGAGGCGGCGACCGCCGAGGCCGCCTCGCGGTGCCGCGTGCTGGCGGACTTCGAGAACCTGTACCAGGGCGTCGAGGAGGGCGTGCGCGCAGCCCTGAAGGCGGCCGAGACGGGGGAGCTGCCGGGGATTCGGGGCGTGGTGGGCGACGTGCTGAATGTGCCCGGGCGGTTCGAGGCCGCAGTCGAGGCCGCGCTGGGCCCGCGACTGCACTGGATCATCGTCGAGACCCAGGAGGACGCGCGGCGGGCGATCCTCTACCTGCGCGAGAAGAACCTGGGCCGTGCCACGTTCCTGCCGCTGTCATCGCTCGCGCGGGTGCCGGTGGCGTCGGCCATGCTCGCGGGTGAGGGCACGGAGTGCCTGGGCGTCGCCTCCCGACTCGTGAAGGCGCCGCCCGAGTTCCAGAAGGCCGTAGACTACCTCCTGCGCGATGCGTACATTGTCAAGGACCTGGAAGCGGCGCTCAGGCTCCATCGACGGCTCGTGTTCCAAGTGCGGTGCATCACCCTCGACGGAGAGATCGTGGAGAAGTGTGGCGCGGTCGAAGGGGGAAGCAGCGCGCGGCCGGGAGTCGCCGGGCTGTCGCGCAAGCGGGGCCTGGAGGACGCGACAGCGACCGCCGAGCGGCTGAAGTCGGCGCAGGCGGCGATGGTGCGCGTGCGGGACAAGTTCGCCACGGCGGGCGAGGAGATCGGCCGCCAGGTATCCGCTGCGGAGGACCGCCTCGCCGAGGCGCGGGCCTCGCTGGCCGAAGCACGGCGGGATGTGGATCATCTCAACGAGACCACGGAGGCGGCCGCTGCGACACTGAGGGACATCGACCCGGAGCTGTCGGCGCTGGAGCAGAGGACTCACGAGACGCGAGAGCGGCGGGCGGCGAGTCTGGCGCGGGCGGCGGAGCTTCGCGAGCAACTGGCGGAGGTCGAGCGGCAGGTGTCGGTTGGGTCGGGGGCGGCGACGGCCCGCGCGCTGGAGGAAGCGGCGAGCGCGTTGTCGGGAATCCAGATCGAGCTGGCCGACCTGCGGGCACGCCATCAGGCCGCCGAGAACGAGCTGCGCCATGCGGAGGAGCAGCGGGATTCGGCCGAGCGTGAAATCGCGGCGGCGCGCGAGGCGGTTGAGCAACTGGACCGTTCCGCTGCCGAGCTGCAGGGAGAGATCGAGCTCCGCTCCCAGGAGGCCGATCAGAAGAGCGCGGAGGCGGAGACGCGGTCGAAGGCCTCCGAGGAGCAGCGAGAGCTGGTTGCGCAACTGCGCGGGAAGCTGGACCGCCTCGAGCAGGCGGCAGCGGCCCTGATGGAGACCTTGCAGGCGAAGCGCGAGATCATCCATCGGACGGAAGTGCAACTGGGCCGCGAGGAAGCGGAGATGGAGCACATCGTCACCAGCCTCAAGGACCAGTTCGGCATGAGCCCGGAGCAGGCCGAGGCGAGCCGCGAGGAGACAATCAACGAAACCGAGATCACGCGCCGCGCCGGAGAGCTCCGACGCGCCATCCGGGCGCTCGGCCCGGTGAACCCGGGCGCCGACGAGGAGTATGAGCGGCTGAGAGCCCGCGAGGAGACGCTCGAGGAGCAGAAGCAAGACCTGGAGCAATCGCGGGAGGACCTGCTGCGGATCATCGCCGAGATCGACGAGGAGACCAAGAGCGTCTTCCTCGATGCCTTCCAGCGGGTGAGCGTCGAGTTCGACGACCTGTTCAAGCGGCTGTTCGGCGGCGGGGAGACGCGGCTCAGCCTCACGCACCCGGACAACATCTTGGAGACGGGCGTCGATGTCATCGTGAAGCCGCCCGGGAAGAAACAGCAACACCTGTTGCTGCTCTCCGGCGGGGAACGCGCGATGACCGCTCTGGCGTTGTTGCTGGCGATGCTGCGCGTGCGGCCGGCACCGTTCTGCGTCATGGACGAAATCGACGCGCCGCTGGATGCGATGAACACGGGGCGGTTCGTCAAGGTGCTGGAGGGATTCGCGCAGCGGAGCCAGTTCCTCATCATCACCCACAACCCGCGAACGATGGAGGCGGCGGACCGGCTGTACGGGGTCACGATGCAGGCGCCGGGCGTGTCGCGGGTCATCTCGGTTGAGCTGGCCGATGCGCAACGGCAGGCCGAGAAGTGGCAGCAACGCCGCGGCGCGCGCGGCCGGCGGGAGCCCGCCGAGGAACAGGCGGCCCTCGCCCTGGACTTCAGCGCGCATCCGAGAGAGGAAACAGCAGCGACGACAGCGGATTAGCTGGGTGGGGCAGACACGTGGGTCTGCCCCTACATACGTCACGGCAATGTAGGGGCGGACCCGCGTGTCCGCCCCTTCCGGTCTGGGAGGCATGGTCGTGCTCAAGGGGCTCTTCAGCAAGGTAACGCATGTCCTGCGGGGCACGCGGAAGATCGACGACGACCTGCTCGACGATCTCGAGGAGGCGCTCGTTCAGGCGGACGTGTCGGCGAAGCTGGCGATGAGGCTGGTTGAGGAGCTGAAGACGCGGGCTGAGAACACCCACGTGGAGGATGCCGCGGGCCTGGAGAACGTGCTGCGGCAGATGATCCACAACATGCTGCGCCCGCTGGAGAAGCCGCTCAACACCGGCCCTACGGCGCCGACTGTGTTCCTGATCGCCGGGGTGAACGGCGTCGGGAAGACCACCAGCATCGCGAAGATCGGGCACTGGTATCGGTCGCACGGCAATGACGTGGTATTCATCGCCGCCGACACCTACCGCGCGGCGGCGGCCGACCAGCTCGACGTGTGGGCGCGGAGAGTGAACTGCGACATCGTCCGCCAGCAGCCGGGCGCCGATCCGGGCGCCGTGGTGCACGACGGTCTGCAGGCGGCGCTCAGCCGCAACGCCAACCTCGTCATCATCGACACCGCCGGTCGGCTGCACACCAAAGTGAACCTGATGGAGGAACTGAAGAAGGTCGTGCGCGTCGTCGAGCGCGTGCTGGGGCGGCCGCCGGATGAGTCGCTGCTCATCCTCGATGCGACGACCGGCCAGAACGGCCTCAACCAGGCCCGCGTGTTCCACGAGGCCATCGACATCACCGGCCTCATGATCGCCAAGCTGGACGGCACCGCCAAGGGCGGGATCGTGCTCACCATCGCCGACCAGCTCGGCATCCCCATCAAGCTCATCGGCTTGGGCGAGAAGCCGGAGAGCCTCGCGCTGTTCGAGACGCGGCGGTTCGTGGCGGACCTCTTCGAGAGGAACGGCGGGGACGAGGCGTAGGGCTACCTGAGCGAGGCGCGGTAGAGGGGGGTGTCCTTGCCCGGCTCCGCGAGCGCCGCCAGCGCGGAAGGGTCGAGGAAGTTGTCCTGGGTGCCCGCCCAGACCAGCTGACGCTCGCGGCCCAGGCCGAAGTCGGCGTCGTTCACGTGCACGTCGAAGCCCAGGCCTGTGAACCCCTCAGCGTCCCCTCGGTAGAGCGTCGCGCGAGGGATCGACACGCGGACCTCGTACCCCTTGTCGGTGAGACGGCTCGCCGCCGTGACGCCGGAGAGGCGGGGCGTCAGATCGTCCAGCGGCTCCCATGTGGCTTCCTCACGCTGGGTGGCTCCCGGCTTCACCAGGATCAGCACCACGTCCGGTGAATAGACCGGCTTCGCCTGGTCGCTCTGAGGGCGCAGGTCGAGGCACACCTCCACCGAGTCGCCGTCCGTGATGTGCCCGCGGTCATCGGCCACGTCCAGGTCGTTGTCCGTGACCTCGACGATGAACGTCAGCGTCTTCTCCTCCAGCAGCACCGCGAACCGCGCGCTGAGGTCGCTGTCGCCCTGCCACGACCAATCGCCGCGCACCAGGGAATCTGCGCCGAAGGTGTGCCAGGTGAGGTGCTCCTGCGCGCCGTCCCCTTCCACATCGGGCACGACGACCGGGGCGATGGCCAGCCACTTGGTGTCGAGGTCCGAAGCCTGCGCCTCCACGGAACGCGCCACAGCCCAGAGGCGATAGACGCGGGTGCGATGGCCCACCTCCAGTTGCGGCAGCGTGATCTTCTGCTCCACCTCGGCACTGGAGTTCGGCTTCAGGGCGAGCTGCTCGTGATACGCCAGAAGCGCGGGTCCGCACTCAACGTCCGCAGAAAGCGGCGCCTCCGCGTTGTTGCTTACTCGAACACGCAGCGGGGGGGCCTCTCCCGCGCGCAGCATCCGGCTGTAGCCCTCGAGGCGAACGGTGAGCGGGCTGGGGGTTCCGAGTAGCACGTCCCATGCGCGCAGCAGCTCGCGGCCCATGAGGAGGTGGCTGTAGGCCCCCGGGTGCGCGCCCCAACAGAACGGCCCGCGGAAGTCACGATCCGCGGCACGCAGGGCCCCGTCGAAGTCCGCCACCGGCACTCCGACCTCTTGGGCCGCGAACACTGCGGCACGGACGTACGGCGTGCCCGGATCGGGGTCGTTCATTGGGGGCGTGGCAATCAGGCACAGGGCATTCGGGAGCGCGGCGCGGATGTTGCGCACCATCGCGACGAGGTCGTCCGTCAGGTCCCGCGCACTGCGCTTCAGACGCTCGTCGTTGCCCCCGAACTGGATGGCCACGACATCGGGCTTGCGCCGGAGGACGTCATTCCCCAGACGGATGAGGCCCACGTCTGATGCATCGCCCGGCCCGCCGGCCGCAATCACCTCGATGGCGCACTCTGGGTAGCGGGCCATCAGCGCGCGCGCGAAGACAGCCGAGTAGGCGTCCGCCTTCGGGTCCTTCGGCCCCCAACCCGCGGCCAATGAGTCGCCGAAAACCACGATCCGCACCGGGCCGGGACCGGAGCGCAGCCGGTCGCGCAACGCCGCGATCGTCGTCTGCGCGGTGGGTGGCTGCGGGGGTCCGTTCTGGTGCAGGAAGGGGAGGAGCGGCGCCCCGAAGGGGAGCAGCACCCAAGCCGCTAGCGAGCGCATGTGCCGTGTGCCGTCCTAACCTGGGACCTACTGAGTCTCGGATAGACACGGGAACAGTGGGGCGGGCATTCTTGCCCGCCAGAGGCTGTGGCGGGCAAGAATGCCCGCCCCACCGTTCCCGTGTTTCTACGAAGCGCAGTAAGACCCGAGACGTGAGACCTTCCACTACCAACGGTTCAGCGCGAGGCTTGATCCGCTCACCATCGGCTGGTTGGCAAACGGGCGCTGGACGGCGTGCTTCGATAGCTCATCTATGCGGGCCACATCGGCCGGATCGAGTTGCACCTCGCAGAGCCCGTACATCGGCCGGAAGTGCTCCGGCTTCTTGCCGCCGAGGATCGGTGTGGTGATGAACGGGCGGGTCAGCACCCACGCGATCGCGAGCTGGTTCATCGCGAGGTCGTACTTCGCGCCGATGGCCTGTAGCTCATCGAGGATGTCGAAGGTCTGGTCGGTGAGGGTCTCCTGCATCTGCTTGATCTTCGAGACCCGCGAGCCCTCGGGGATCGGCTCGCCGCGCTTGTACTTGCCGGTGAGAATCCCCCCGTCGAGTGGTCCGTACCCCATGACTGCGATGTTGAACCGCTGACAGAACGGCGCAGTCTCGCGCTCGGTGCCACGGTCCAGGATGTTGTAGCGCACCTGCATCGAGGCGAAGGGCTCCCAGTTGTGCAGCGCGCTCACGCCGAGCGCGTGGGCGACCTGCCAGGCGTAGTAGTTGCACACGCCGATGTAGCGGATCTTCCCCTGCTGCACGAGTGCGTCGAGGGTGGAGAGCGTCTCCTCGACGGGGGTCTCCGGGTGTGGGTGATGGAGCTGGTAGAGGTCGATGCGGTCGGTCTTCATGCGGCGCAGGCTGTCCTCGGCCGCCTGCAGGATGTGATACCGCGAGCAGCCTCCGGTGTTGCGGTCGGGCGGCTTCATCACCACCCAGCACTTGGTCGCGAGGATCACCGTGTCGCGCTTCTCGGGCGTGAGCGCGCGGCCGAGGAACTCCTCGCTGCTCCCACGCCCATACGCATCCGCGGTGTCGATGAAGTTGATGCCGCTATCGATCGCCTCATCGAGCAGCGCGCAGGCC
>Ga0194112_10007854_pt1 | contig 13830 bp, 8 predicted proteins | sample TA2MahC400mmetaG_FD_146191 | JGI IMG/M metagenome (GOLD analysis project Ga0194112, IMG submission 146191) | Freshwater microbial communities from Lake Tanganyika, Tanzania - TA2015016 Mahale Deep Cast 400m | ecosystem: Environmental > Aquatic > Freshwater > Lake | place: Tanzania: Lake...
GCAAGTTGCCGTTCGGCCGCCTGCATGCGAAAAATCCCGAGGTAGTCATGCTTGCGTCACTGATCGGACGGACTCCCGGTTCGATTGCCTACAAGCTCGTCAACTTCGCAAGCCTCGACCCGAGCCTTCATGCTCGCGGCATCAAGGGAGCCTCAAACGCCAGCAAGCTCGACAGGGAGATCTGGAACGAATTTTATCAGGATTGGGAGCAGCTTTCATTCGAGAGCGAAAAACTTAGGGCGTCGATTGAACACTCGAGCATCGAGAAACTCAACCAGATCGATGAAGATGAACTTCCCAAGGAAGGGCGAACGAGGGAGAGGATGGTGAAAACACGGGTGAATCAAGCGTTCTTCAGAACTATGATTCTTGCTTCCCACAACAATACCTGCTGCATTACCGGGCTCCAGAACAGCGAACTGCTTGTGGCAGGACACATCAAACCATGGAGCATAGACGAGAAAAATAGGCTCAACCCGAGAAACGGCTTGGCCATGAACGCCCTTCACGACAAAGCCTTCGAATCCGGCCTATTGACCATCACTCCCGAGTACAGAGTGAAGATTTCCTCCCTGCTCAAGCAACAGAAGAAAAATCCTGCAGTTCACGATTACTTCCTGCTGCACGACGGCAAGAAAATCCTCTTACCCTCTCGATTTTTACCCGATACTGAATTCTTGCGATATCACAATCAGGAGAGGTTCAAGAATTGAAACAAACGACTTCAGAACGCACCTACCAGACGAAAAAAAACAACAATAGAATCGAGTTATGACACCTTCCCAAAAAAAGTGGTCTGTTAAATAGGGAAACGCCCTTCAAACTCCAGAATAAGGAATAAGAACCTACTCGTTCCCATCGCGGGAACAGCTTCTCAAAACAGCTAAATCTCATGAGAACTGCCGCAAGAAGTAGATTATTTCTTCTAAATATTATCACATAATGCCTCACGAATAGCTTTACCCAAGGCAGCACCGAGTTGAGGCGGAATCGCGTCCGAGACCTGACGGATTTGATCGCTGAGCGTACCCAGCAACTCATAATCCTCAGGAAAGCCTTGAAGTAACATCGCTTCATATACACTCAATCGTCTATCTGCGTTCGGGTGTACGTGAATTTCTCGGTTTCCGTAGGCAACCGTCGAACTGGGCTTGTCCCATTGTAGCACACGAAATGATCGGCCTTGCTTATAACCGTTTTTTTTTAGAAATCCATCGGTAAATTTTCTGGAGCGCGGGTACATGGTCCAGTGGTTCGGATGGAATGAGATATCCTCCCTCGTCATCCCCTGTTTAAAAAAAAGCGGTGTAGGCAAATCCTTTATTTTGCTTGCAACGGTAAGAGGTACTGTCATCTCCGCTTCTGGAAAAGCAAACTGGATATTGGGATACTTGACTTTGTTGAACCCAACGAGAAACACGCGACATCGGTGTTGGGCAACTCCAAAGTTTACAGCATCGAGTACCCCCTCGAAGAGCTTGAAGCCCGCACACGAGAACATGCGCTTGATTGTGGTGAATTCCTGTTGGTGCTTTTTCGACGTGATGCCTTTTACATTTTCGAAAACGAAAAAGTCGAGGTCATATTCCTCATTGAGAGCGCGAAGTAAGTATGCATAGCGACGCGGCAAAGTGTGCCTTACGTCATCTCCGTTGAAATGCACGTTCCCATTAGAGAAGGTCTGGCATGGTGCACCACCGATCACGCCTAGGGGCTTAACTGAGCCACATTCATGCTGGTACAGTTCCAGGATAGTAGCGGGATCTGTGTGCGCAAGGTCCGCCACATGACAAACCATCTGTCCTCGATTGTGGTTATAGCTTTTCACCGCAACTGGATCTACGTCAAGGGCTAACTCTACAGAGAACCCAGCAGACGAGAAACCAAGATCGAAGCCACCGCAGCCGGAAAAGAAGCTAATGACCGTTTTCGACTTTATCGAATTCTTCTTGATAGTATTCTGGATTTCTTCCTTCATAAATCCTCAGTCGGTTCTATAGATTACGGTGTTTTGAGTCTCAATGTAGTCACAGGAACGATAATCACGCTGAAGACCATACACCGCAACACCCGACCCTATCGGCATACTGGTAAGTAACGGATGCCTATCGACGGAATCTGTCACGCCACGGACAACAATGGATGATAGCGATGGCGAATCCGTCTGCCTAATCCGAAGACAGATCTTCCCATTCCGCAATAGACTAGACTTCTCCAGGATGCCACGTACATCAGCTGGCCACCTTGCGTCAATTTCCCTTTGACGGGCATCCCAATACGCGCTACATGCGGGTCTGAACAGGCATAGCCTGCAATACTCGGGTATGGCTACCGCGAGAACGGTAGTGTCCATGGTTCCGTCCTGCACAGCGTCAATACGGTTGTTCGCCACCTGCAGAAACTTCTTTGCCTCGAGAAGAAGGCGTTCGGCGTGCTCTGGCTCAAAGACTACTTCTATAGGCTCACCTTGAAGAGGAATTACCTCCAATCTGACAGGCAAAGTCTCCGTTATTTGTCTGTAGAGGGCCGCATAGAGTTGCATTTGAATTCTGTATACATGCTTGAGTTCACGGGAGTACTTTTCTGGCCCCATCTCCAAAACGGCTCCGCTCTTGTAGTCACTGAGCACCACACCCTCTGTCGTCTCGCTTGCGCGATCAATGAAACCACCGAGCGCCCCATCATCTGATTCTACCCAAAGTTCAAAACCTGTTGCACGGCGGGATAGCTTTGGGAGCTTACCAGAACACCGGTGTCCGTCGCGGGCTATCTCTACAGCTTTATTGCACGTCCGTAGTCTAAGAACATGGAAATCCGGAATGCTCTGGCTCAAGGGTGTCTGCTGTCTCCTTAGCGGGGAAAGCGCCATACGCGCCTCTGCCTCTGAGACAAGAGACTCCCATCTCTCATTGACTTCTTCACTGCCGGTTCCTTTCAGCTCACCTCGACCTGCAGCCTCAAGAATCCGATGAGCGATATTACCAAGTTCTGCGCGTGGGGATGGTGGGAGAAGAAAGTCGTTGCCGGATGCAGCCCATACTTCTCGCAACAAGCACTCTTGCATTGCCGTATAGCGCGACGGCGATATTCGCCGAAACCTCTTAATGGTCAACTGCCCAAATAGTAGATTTGTGCAAGATCTTGCCATTATATACCCAAGCTTTGGTACACCCAACTCATTCGGCGGTGAAGATTAAATGTGTCGACGACGCAAACCGAGGCGTCTGTCCCAAGTGATGCAATTGCTTCAGCAAGTATTCCATCCGGATGTCTGGTGTTCCATAGAGGATGAATCAGAATAACGCTTTGGCCAGCAATGTCCCAACCATGGAGGGGGCCAAATTCAGCAGGGATACACGACTGGAACGATTGACAGAATGTAGTACGTAGTGAGCCGGAAAACTCCAGCCAAGTAATAAGTTCAGGAAAAGAGAAATCGCCGTCTAAGCCACAAACGTATGTTGGGTCTGCGAGTATGCGAAGAAGCGACATTCCTATCCTCCAATCGAGGAGGCTGTGGTAACTCATGTTTCGATAAACCTTAAGGCAGTCATAGCAAGCGCTATCGCACCCGCTTGCATGACTGTCAGATAGCAGTTTCTCGATAAACGAGTCTTCAGCATGTTCAGAGCCAGTGATTATGTCAAGTACCTGTCGCCAGTTGTCTTCTTGCGACAGCCAAGCAGTGAAACCAGCGCCATTCTCAAGGTGATCATTTATAATTATTTCGCCTGCATTTGTTCCATCATCAAGTTCGATGGCTCGCACGGTGCTGATGTCAATTTCCTCCGGATCAATATCGAGTTTTTCTGAAACAACCGAGCGCAGAATAAATGCGGCTGAGTAATAGGCGGCCTTCACGGCGGCAGCTTGCCCCAAATCATTTCGGTTACGGGGAATAAGATTAAGACAGAATGATGGAGGCACTGAATGGGGACGAATCCTAAGTACATCTGTGACTTTTGGGGCAGCCAACGCAAACGTGTCAGTCTGCGTGGTCTCTTGTGTAAAGAGAACGTTGTTGTCGCCTCGGACGTTCTGATATCGCTCGTCGATCCATTGGTGCGAGAGCGTGACTCCTCCCCGGCTCCATCGAGCGGACCCAAGCCCACCGGTAAAAAGTCGACCAGCACGATCATTGATCCTGTATATGTAGCCGCCAGTCGTTGGCACGAGATCGGAATTTGTGCCAGAAATGAACACTGGAGAAACATCGGTTTTTCCTGCCACGGTGCTTGTTCCTCGCGGCAGAAATTCGTCATCTGCTTTTGCGTCCACTCCATGGCTAAATGACGTTCTGAAAGCTGCTGGAACCACAATTTCGAACACACGAAATGCGTTATCACCTTCACGGCTATTTCCACAATCGGGACATCCTGCCATATCAGGTTCGGCATTGTATGTGTCCACGAAATGACAGAGGTCACATCGTGCCATCCACATGCGCCGAGGAAATGGATTAGCGGATACAGGGTGCCAAGTTGGATCGGGAAGAATCGGAGATGTAAAACCAATAGCAGTATAAACCCGTTTATCCTTTGTTTTCTGAGAGCCCGGCGCAAACTCCGTAATGGCAAGATCAAGATCACGGTCAATAGTCATGGCTTCTCGCCGATGAAATCCGTGATATAGCAACCTGACACGGGATGGCATCCCATACATGGGCAGAACCGCGCCTTCCGCAAGCCTTTCAGCCAGCCCTTCACCGGCAAGCTCTATGCTGTTCGCACATTCCTGTACCTGTGTAAAAAGGCTTTCCCGGGCGTACCTCACCATTTCATCAGTCGAGATACCTTCTGTGCCTGCCAAAATGGAATCGATGATTTGGGGTACTGCCGGCGAAGCTGTGAGCCATTCCTCAACAGCCTGTCGCCTGTCTGGCGTTCGGATCCAATCAGCGACAGTACCGAACTCGCCATGACTATCCGGTGGCGTTGGACTGTCCCACCACCGAACGCCCGTAGCGCGGAATACCTCTGACAAACAGGCCTTCGCCACAAGGCGCTTGGCGATCTCTTCTCGTCTCATAGACAGAAAAGGAACAGGCGGCAAATCGCCCGTGATCCGGCGGGGTCGGCTGTAATAGAATTCGTCATGACTCCGGCCCCGACACAGAGTCAGCACCGCGGCAAACGCTTGACCTCGCCTGCCCGCTCGGCCCACTCGCTGTTGGTAGTTAAATCGCATGGGCGGCATGTTAGCAAGCACAACGGCCTGCAGATTACCGATGTCCACACCTACTTCCATGGTGGTCGTAACACTAAGCAGGTCAATCGAATCAACGAGAGGGATTGGCGGGCGAGTTCGATCTGCTTCAGCTTGCACCACAACATCTCTGAAGCATCGCTGACGGCCTGGTTGATCGTCAGTCTGAGCCGTCAATTCTTCGCAATGGAGTCGCAGGGGAACACGACGCTCAACAGCCTCGTTTGCGTAGTAGTTTCTGCTGTAAAGTTCATGGCACTGTGTATCCGGTTCGCTGTTTATCTCCCGGAAGCAACCCGTGCAGATCCCGGCTGCGCGGTGCATGTGGACACGCTGACAAGACGGACAGACCCAGATTGGATCGTCTTGAAGCCCGAGCCTCACAAGAAGACGATGTGCTTGCAATTTCGCACTTTCATGTCCACCTGCTTGGCAAATCGCATGCCACGCGCCATCGAGAAGCGTTGATGCGTCCGCACCGTGCAGTTCCGCACAGGCCCGGATGTAATTGCGGAGCTTTGCTCGTGCTGGGGGAGCCCAATTCATCCAATCGTCAAGCCAGTCTGGTGCGGGTTGCCGTTCTTGATGGTACCGGTAGAGGTCGCCCATGATTCGCACACATCCATGGCACAGCTCACGGAAAGTATCCAGCGGCAGTCCGGTGCGTTCTGCATGTTCATTCCATACCTCATCAGGTAAATCGAGGCATGCGTACCCAAGCCCAGCCGACTCAAAGCCAAAGTAGAGGCGGCTGAATAACACATTCATAATTTCTGTGCGAACCTTGCCACGCACACGGTCTCTTCTTTCAACTGCGCTTTCAGGAAGACCATCACGCCAGCATTCCTCACTGTTGGTATAGTCAAAGAACTCAGTCCAATCATGGTCTTCGCCTTCAAAATTGAACATCTGGTACATCACATCATTGCCTGCGGGATTGATGCCCAGTTGTTTCAGGCGTTTGATTAACAGCAGCGAATGATTGCCTGATGAATCATCTGTATTCGACTCATAAAGCAGGCGTAGTGGAACCATTCGCGTCGAGGCTTGCCGCCTGACAGCTTCGAGCACGTTTGTGGCCCTCTGACGTTCTTTTTCCAGGTTGTCTCTAAGAATTATTGCAAGGCCGTCAGGTATCTCAGTTCTCGCGATCTCGATTTCGCGCAAGAAACGTTCAGCAATTTCAGGGTTTTCCTCGGCACAGGAAAGTGCTTCAGCGCATTGAGCTTCGCCATGCGCTTCCAAGTCTGCCAGCAAAAGACCTTCACTGACCGCAATACGATGCAACTCGTCATACATAGCTTCACGCACAAGGTCCAAGTAATGTGTTCGTTCAATTCCGTTCGAGATGGATGCTGCATCCTCTCTGCTGTCCGAGAAAACTACGAGTTTGCGGGTGTCCCCTTCGGGAAGGCTATAGAAAAGCTCCTTGGATAGAAGCTGACTCACACGGGAAAAACCTGTTCTAAATCCACGCACTGGTGATGTACGGTACATCCTTCTGCTGTAGTTGGCCCCACAGTTGGGACAACATGACGGCAGCGCCGAGAAGTTCTGCTCATCGTCAGCCCCATCGATAGGGGGAATGACATACAGATATCCCGGAATAGCCGTACCTTCTGGTGCCAGTTGACCGCTCGGAGCATCGGTAACGCGACCACTTATAGCATCAAGGTGTTTCATTGCCCAGCGAGCTTGTTCCGAACCATCAAGGACAACATGCGGCTGACTCCATGTTCGCGCATCGTGATTCAGCTCGCGTCTGCCTCTTGGCCAAAAGATCGCAAAGTCACCATAGGTCTTCCTGTCCACAAACCGAGCCTCCTGTTTGTCGGGAAGCCCTTCAATGTCCGGGTCCGTGCTCAGGATCTCGATTCCTCTTCCATCGCGATTTCGTAGTCGGTTGCCACCAAAGAAAATAGTCCCGCACTGCTCGCAGTATAAAAGCTCCAACACGCGATGCGGTGTATCAGGATTTTCGCAAAAAATCCGGTTCTGCGAAAAGAGTTTACCTGCCGGTCTGAGACCATCAGCATGAGCACCATTACACTGGCATCCTGGCTGAACACATGCCCAGAGGCCTTCGATGTTTCTGAAGAACCAGTGAAATCGAAAAGATGGCAGTTTTGGTGCTGCATGTTGAGAGGCGGCAATTCCGCGCGCGACAAGAAGACCTCGTACCGCCTGCATCGCCACTTCATTATTATCCGCGTCTGGAAAAACTCGAGTCGCAAAGTCAGAAATCGATATCGCTCTGGTTCGATTTCCGTCCTTACATGCATGGAGCATGGTCGTGGTTAATGTTTCCTGCACGGACTGAAGAGCAGAACACAGGCGAATCTGTGGATCGTCGTCAGTTACAGCAGGATCCAGCGACGCAGCTAGCAACGAACAGGATTCAGCGACGCGATCATTATTTCCATCTCGGATGCTATCGGCAAAATTTGCGAATGCTACAGCACATAGAGTGCTCTTCCCATTTTCGGGGATAGGTTGCTCAGATCCAGCGAGGATCTGAGCTGGCGACCAGTTACATCCGAAGAAATCTGAGAGAAACGACAGACTGTCGGCATTGGATGGATCGAGAGATGCACTGGACGCCAAGATGCGCAACCTGTGATCAGTTGGTGAAAGGCCAAGCTTTCGCAGTAGAAGCCGCAAGAGATACGCCACTTCCGTTCCTGATGTGCCCCGGTAAAGGTGAAGCTCGTCGATGATCAGATGAAATACATTACCCGGCTGTTCTAGCCATTCACGAGTCTGCTCAAATATCGGCGAATCAGCTTCTCTCATCAGCATGATGCTGAGCATGCTGTAGTTCGTGATAAGGATATCGGGTGGCGATTGCTGCATATCCCAGCGAGAGCGCATTTCAGCACCATCAAGACGAGGGAAAAAATAGATGCTGTCGCGTGCCGCTTCGCGTTCCTCGTCGGTCGATGCTTCCACCGCCCGCAGAGCAGCGTGTTCCCCCGCAGCGATTGCGCCACGATCCAGATCAGTCAGTTCTCTGGCAAGCTTCTCAATTCGCCCACGATCCGGGTTTCCTCGTTGGTTCTGCTCGTGACCTGGTACGGGGGTGTTCCCGGTATACCGTCCAAAGTAGAACCGGTTCCCGTTCATATGTTTAGCGCACCATTCGCGTACTGCATCGGAATCAAGTGCACGCCTGAGGCGAGTTAGCTGATCCTCTACCAGCGCATTCATGGGGTACATGATGAGAGCGCGAACGGCTGCAGGTCTGGTCTCGTGTTCCCGCTGCGGAACACGGTATGAACGTGCCATTCGGCGTCCGTTCTTGCAGGATGCTTGCCAATCCTCGTTCGACCACCAGTCATTGACATGAAGATGCTGTACGCCGGGTTTTTCCCACTTGAGGCTTTCAGCTGCAAGTGACGCAAATAAAGGCAACAAGAAAGACTCTGTCTTACCGGAACCGGTACCTGCGGTAACGACTGCATTCTGGCCGGTGACAGCACGCTGCAACATTGCAACCTGATGGGTATAAAGGGGGTAGTTGCCAACCAAACCTGAAAGTGAGAGATCTTTGAATCTCGCGACAGCTTCAGGGCTCATACTGGGCAGGTCTTCTTCACTCAGTGCAGCAAGAGGCCTGTCGGTTGTATAACGTGGAAGAGGTTCAATCCAGGGCTCTTGGCTTAAAATCGTCGGACGCCTTAGCAATTCTTCTCGTTCCTGTTCCAATCCTGGAAATTGAGTGCCAAACGCAGTCTTCAGGTACAGAATGAAGTTGTCCCGGATCTTTTCAAAAGCACCAATTGGGTCATTCATAACGATTGTCCTTAAATGCTTGCTTTTCTAACAGAATTAATCAACAATAATACTTTAATACACTGACTATTCGCATCAATCAATGGTTAGTATGGTTGGGAGTTCTTTTGCCTCTTGGTGATTTGCATAAAATATATCATCAACGGCATAACGTTTATCGAATTTCAACTCTTGCCGGTATTTGTCCAACCTTTGAGAGAGCAACCAATGCAATCTGTGGAGGAACATCCTCATACATCAACCAATCTGCACACGCACAGCCGGGGACTAGCGCCTCACCGGATTTATGGACAGGTGGTTTCCCTGAACACAGGCAAACGGTTCTGGATATGACTGAGGGAAGCGGAATCCTTACAGGAATGCACAACCGGTATCTCCTTTCATCATAAGCTACCACCTTTATTCCTCTGGCGTTAAGGTTTAGATAACGGCCCCAGTTTCGATCCACCTCTGCTCCTGAACCATCCCGGAAAAACACATAAACAGGGAGTTTTGTTGTTGGATTGAGATATTTAGAAAGACGAGGAAGTGAATCCGATCGTGTCCGTAGGAACATGTGTGTGTTAACGCAGAAATCGGAACGAGTCCATCCGAAGTTTTCAGTGATACGGTAGTCCAGCGTTTTTTCGTACTCCAAAAGCGTACCGCACCAATTCACGAACGTCCATGCTGGAGGAATTTTTGGGCAACGAAGACCAAGCTTCTCAGTGAACGCAGCCAACGCTGCATCTGATTCAGATTGAATTTTTATGGTGTCGGGAAGCAGACCAAGCGGCCCGGGATAACGTTCAGTGATGATCTGGATAGAACCGCTTTGCGCATTTGCTGCTTTGGCGAGCTGTTCTTGAGTCTTCGGGCAACGAGCACCGGCAAGCACTGCTACTGGCAATCCTGCCCGTGGTAGCCGACAAAGAGATGCTGGTGAAGCTGTTATTATACTCTGCCCCTGTTCGTAGTACGCATCGCAGTGTCCGAGGGCTTCAAAGCATTGCAATAATCCGCTAGTCGCCATTTTAGTTGTCCGCTCTTCACTCAATTTGTTTGCAGAAAGGAAATCAATGGCGTTACAGTAATCAGCCCATCTCATCTTTACACGAGAAGATATGACAAAAAGCAATCGGTTAGGATCAGCGGATAACATTTGCGACCTCCTTATAATCCTTCCATAATGCTTGCAGTGCAGGAAGTGAAGGGATAGAAATCCGTTTGCGTTTGTGCCAAAGAACTTCTTTCCAAAGACGCAAACGCTGATGGTCCATGCATTGGGTTCTTTTCGGTTTTTCATCGGAGGGATCGAGGCCGCAATAGATGGCATTTCCCTTGCCTTTCTTTTTCATAATCACTGCCCAAACAGGCTTCCAGTCATCTGATATGGTTTCTCTTGGGCACTCAACAATTTCTCCTGCATTTCGTCCGATAAAATAGACTCGATTACCTTCGCTCGGCGGCAAGAAAACTCCAAGGCTCAAATCAGGGGGCGCAAAGCCGTCAACAATTATGCCGGAACATGATTGACTTGTCTCACCATTACCCCTTTTTCCAAACCTGTCTAAATGTGATATTTGAATATTGTTAACCCATGCTGATGGCTCAAAGGCATATAGTGATTTCTTGCGAATAGGTTCACCATCTCGCCGAACTTCGATTACAAGCCGTCGATCGGTCACCTCATCCGGAATACTAAATTGACCATTATCAAAATGTGACTTTAAAGGAATATTATTACAAAACAGTTCTATGGGCTCGGTTACACCCGTAACTTCAATAAGTGGCAATGCAAACGCGAAATACTGGTTTCCCCGGAATTTTAACCCTTTATTAAATCGGATACGCAATAAAGTAGGAAACGCGAGGAATGGTAGAACATCGCGAATGATAGCGTCGGAATCCGCCCGCTGAATTGAGTACAGTCGCCAGCCCTGTGGTAAGCCGGAAAGCTCCTCAATCTCAAAAAAATCTTTGCAGCAAGCCGTGCCCCAAACTTGTATTTTCTCAGTATGCTCACAGTGAACTAACAGATAGAAGGGCTTAGCCTGAGGAATCTGACTTTCCTCGACAAACCCATCAAAGCCAAATGACCTCGCATTGACCATGACTCTGACCGGTCGCTTTGACAGTGAGGCCCGCCAGAAATGTTCGTTATCTACAAAAGTCGTTCCTGAATGCCAATCAAGTATTGTAGCATCGAACATCTGCAAATGTGATTCCCTCTCGGAAAGCAGGCTGGACCACCCATCACCGTCCTCATAGCAATAAAGTGGCTCCGCAACATCCTCACAGACAAGTCGAAGTCCTTCCTCCGGGTACTCGCAATTTGATTTACAACGCATAGAAAAGCGAACCCTCTTAGCGGTCATATCAAGTGTCATCGTTAGACGTAGAAGACCAAACAAACCGCCGGTCTCCTCCCCGAGTTCCGCTTGTGATGGAACAGTTCCATCCCAGTCTTCAAGCTCATCCATAATCGTATTCAAGAGCACTTCTCGTACCGCAGACTCATCAGAATTATGGCTCTCAAGAAGGTGCTTCGTGTGGGGTAGAAGGTAGTGGTGCTTTTCTTGTGCGAGTAGATCGGACAGTTCACGGTCAGCGGGTGGCGAAGACGAATCAAAACCGTTATGAGCAAATAGCAACGGAAGCTTGAGGCGTTCATCATCCGTCAACACTGTCTGCGCTTTTGGCAGACCTACGTACTCCCTTTTCCCCAGAATATCAGCATAGAAAATGCCTTGTTCGCCGTTCTTGTCTTGGTTGGTCCAATCCTCAAGATCAAACCAGAGTGCATACATCTTGTCGAAAGAGGGATAGCCACCGGCGGCAGGCTCTTCCCCCAGCAAAAAACGAAGTCCTGGATAGTAGGAGGCACGTGAGAACCCCGGAACCGGAATAGTAGCCGCAAGTGAAAACAGGGCAAGATATGCCAAGTAAGGTGGGTATTCCAAATGTCGATCGCGCCAAGCTTCGTAAGCTTGAAGCGCCTGCTGACAAATGCTCTGACCGTGCCGGGAATTCCATGGCGGCCCAGCTTTTACCGCAGCAATAAAATCATCGCTATCAACGCCATGCGGGGCACCGACCTCATTTATTACGTCAATAGTAACGTAGAGAAAAACACGGACGCCGCTTCTATCTGAATTGAAAAAGCGTTCTCCGATAGCATTATTCCAAGACAAATAATCCACGTTATCAATTATTCAGTGTTATAAACTCAAAAAAAATGAATCTTGATTGAATCCATGACTCCCAAGAATGGATGTGACAAAGGGAATCCCTCCATCCAAATATTAAATCACCAGCTTTTTCTGATTCTCCTGATCAATGCTCAAAGAAGCAAAAGGTTGATTTTTCGCATAAGAAAAGAACGGAAAAACATAAGATATATTACCATAATACTTTGCCTGTGAGTTAAACCCTCAGTAAAAATCAGTAGCTGTATGTGCCTGCGGGTTTGTCTATCGTGATTATCGTGCCAATAATGTATAGAAATGCATTCTCAGAAGGACTTTCATATGTCCTTTGATATACAATATTTATAATAAAAAATGAATACACCTGATTTTCAAAAACTCATCTTCAGAACAGAAGTCTATCTTTTGATCGACCGATTTCATTATGTGGCTTTTCTGGATCAGCGGACGGCTCTCCCGATTATTGACCTCGTTTGGCATTACATCATAGAAGCTCAATGCCTATTCTTGCGACTCTTTTTTCCACTTTATTATGGTGTGACGGGTTTTCAATGGTTTGCAATTGGGTTAAAGGATCGAATGAAAGAAGTATAGATATTTTTCCCGATTTTGCCGGAACAGAACGGAAAATGGCAATTCATTGCCAAGGGAAAGTAATCCTTGTGGTTTTATTTCTGCCTCACAAAAAAAACCGGGACGATGCCCGGCTTTAAACGCAGAGAATCGCTGCTCCTCACCTGAACACCAGCCCGAAAGAATTACAGGACGCTCACAACTGCGCAAACTTATCGATAACATCGAACCGGCTAATCAATACATGACTCCCCTCCGCTGAAATCCTGGACAGACGCCCCGCTCCAGATCATTAAGCAATCCCGCAAGACCTGCTCGAAACGATATTTTCCTGTTCTCGTCATCTGCAAAAATGCGGGAACCTTTGCCGTCCGGGAAAAAATCGCATTGCGTCAGGTTATTTCCCAGGGATTCACCAGTGTCAGGCCGTCAATTTCGAGAAAATTTTTTGTGTTTCGGGTGACAAGCACAAGATTGTTCTTTAGGGCAATAACTGCTATCCGGGCATCCTCGGTGCTTACCGGTTTTCCGATATGCAACCGGTTCGACACCAGTATTGCGTAATTGATCGCTGACTGATTGTCAAAAGACAGGCTCATCACTCTTCAAGTAATGGAGGTGTACGGGACAACTGACGTGATGGAATTGGACCAGCACCTCATGAAGCATCGGTTCCGGCAGATCTTTCACCGCCCGGTATATTTTTTCTGCTGTTGTCATCGGTTCTCCCTGGTCTGAATGCAAGATTACTTTTCAAATTTAACGAATTTTCATAAATGAGTATCGGGAAGAGGAAACAGTTCTCATAAATGACAGAGAAACAGCTGCTGTTGTGATTTACTTCTTATGTTCGCTTGTTGCCGGGAACTCTCTATATTGCGTAATCGGTTCGTGATTTCATCTCCCCGTAATTTTTCGATTATTTTTTGCAGGGGTAAAAAAACATTGTCATTTCATGCTTCTACCGGCAACCTGCCGGATGTCGTTAAAATATAATGAGTTGGTATAGATATGGAGCGTATTCAGTCCATCAATCCGGAGCGTATTCTCTGGTGTTGTGCCGATTATGGTA